>Ga0187893_10005909_pt1 | contig 21426 bp, 15 predicted proteins | sample MA1701074metaG_FD_139574 | JGI IMG/M metagenome (GOLD analysis project Ga0187893, IMG submission 139574) | White microbial mat communities from a basaltic lava cave in the Kipuka Kanohina Cave System on the Island of Hawaii, USA - MA170107-4 metaG ...
CACGGCGAGCGACGCCGCCCTGGTGGGCGGCGGGTCGGTCCCGCGGCCCGGCGAGGTCAGCCTCGCCCACCACGGCGTGCTCTTCCTGGACGAGTTGCCGGAGTTCCGGCGCAACGTGCTCGAAGCCTTGCGGCAGCCCGTGGAGGAACGCCACATCACCGTAGCTCGCGGCCGCGGGGTGCTCCACATGCCAGCGCGTTTCCAGCTGGTCGCGGCAATGAACCCCTGAAGCCGCGTTGCCCTTTTGCCATAACTTCCGGAGCGGAGGGGACGTAGCAGAGGTGGATCGCCACTTCGTTCTTCCCGACCTCGATTCGCTCGGTGATGGTCTCGACGATCCGCGGCTTCTCCTCGGGCGTGAGGTCCGTCCAGCGGCTGTAGAGGTCTGGCCTCCGAGAGAACCTCCGCCCGGGAGAGCTCCTGGATCTTGAGGTAGTCGATCTCCCCCTGGAGCCGGGGGATCTCGTCCTCGAGCTGCTTCAGGCGCTCCTCGAGGGGCCGGTACGTCCGGCCGAAGCCGTCGCCGCTGATCTGCTCGCCGGTGTAGAGGCGGTAGACCTTGTCCATGTCGTCCCGGACCTTGCGCTCCTCAGACTCATGGCTCTGGAGGAGGGCGTGCTTGTCCTTGAGGGTCTGGTCGGCGGTCTCGAGGTAGTGGGCGATGTCCCCGCTCGAGAGGAAGAAGCTCTTGAGCTGCTCCTGGAAGGCGGCCTCGAGGTCCTGAACCGGAATCTTGCTGCGGCATTTGGCGCAGACGTACTTCGGGGTATTCGAGGGCACGTACATCTTCTGCCCGCAGAGACAGAAGGCGAGGCCGGCGAAGAGGTGGACGGCGCGTTTCGCCGGCCGGACCCCCGTCCGGCGCCGCTCGTCGAGGAGGGCGTTCGCCTAGTCCCAGAGCTCAGCGGGGATGATCGCCTCGACCGCGCTCTCGACCCACTCATCTCGGGGTTTCAGAACCCAGCGCTTCCCGTCGCCGAGGCTCCGGGTGTAGTTCGCTCGGCGGGGACCCTTCGCGGCCGGATCCCGGATCAGGCGCTCCGCCGTCGTGTCCGTGAAGCGCGAGCCGTTTCGGGTGCGGTGGCCGGCTTCGTTCAGGAGCCGGGCAACGGTCTTCTTCCGGCGGTGCTCGAGGAAGAGCTCCTAGAGGCGCTTTCGGATCGGGGCCTCCGCGGGATCGGGGACGAGCTCTCGGCCTTGCCACTGGTAGCTGAAGGGGCGGCGCCCCCGAGGGGCTTGCCGAGCTTGGCGCGGATCGGCACCGAGGCCGCCACGCAATCCGCGATGTCCTCGCGCTCCCACTGGGCCATGGCGGCGATCATCGTGTAGAAGAGCCGGCCGGCAGGGCTCGAGGTGTCGATCGATTCCTGGAGGGAGATGAGGTCCGCGTGGTGCGCTCGGAAGATCTCGTCGAACTCGAGGAGCTCCTTCGTGTTTCGCGCGAGACGCGCGAGCTTCGAGAGGATGAGGCCGCTGATCCGGCCGCTTCCCACGTCCGCGAGCATGCGCTGGGTCTCGGGGTGGCCGAGGACAGCCTTGCCGCTCACCGCCTCGAGGCGGTATACCTCGCGGCCGTCCCAGCCCTTGGACTCGGCGTACCAGCCGGCACGGCGCTCGTGGTGCTCCGGGCCCTCGCCGTTCACCTGGTCCTGGTCGAAACGCGGATCCAGGTGCCGACGGGCTTCGGCCGCTCGATCGGCGCGGCGTGCGCGGCGTCCTTTGCGGCGGGCACTGGCGCTTCACGTCGGTGAGCGGCGCACGAACCGAGCCACGCCGTATCTTCTCGATAGCGCCCGCTGGCTCTCGGATGCCCCGGTGGCGCGAAGCCCTGAACCGCTCGCGACCGGCCCTCAGTCCAGGGGTTCACCCTGAGGTCGGGGGGACGGCGCCGGCGCCACGCTTCCTCGCAGCCGCTCCGCCTGCGCCGGATAGATCTTCTCCAGGCACGGAGGACAGAGCGCGTGGGTGAACTCCACCTCCGAGTGCTCGCGGATGTAGATCTCGATCCGCCGCCAATACCCGGTGTCGTCGCGGATGTTCTTGCAGCTCGCACAGATCGGCAGCAAGCCGCTCAAGACCTTAATCTTCGAGAGCGCATCGTCGATCCGTCGCCCCAGCTCGCGCTCACGGCGGACGAGGCCGCGCAGGCGGAGGCGGTGAAGAGCCACCGCGCCGAGAACGAGTGCGGCGCCGCAGGCGGCCCCGAAGCTCCGCGTCCGATACCAGGGGGCCTTGACCCGCACGGGTAGCGCAGTCCCCTCGTCACTCCATCGGCCGTCTCCCAGGCGCGCGCGAACGCGGAAGAGGTAACGGCCGGGCGGGACGTTCGTGTAGTGCGCGGCGCGCATGGCGCCGGCGTCAATCCAGTCGCGGTCGAAACCCTCGAGCTGGTAGGCGAAGCGCAGCCGCTCTGGTGCGAGGAGGGTCAAGGCCGTGAAGCGCAGCTCGAGCCGCCGGCCGCTGCCGAGGTCGAGCCCGGAGCGAATCGCCACCGGGTGTCCGTCGACGACAGCCTCGTCGATCGTCGCCGGCGGCGGCCTGCGCTGGGCGCTGGTCGCTGCCGGGTCGATGGCAACGAGGCCCTTGAGCGTGGGAAACCACAGCCGGCCGTCGGGCGCCTTCCAGCCCGCGGGAAAGCCGCCGTTGCAGTCGCCACTGATCATCCCGTCGCTGCGTCCATAGGCGGCCGAGATGACGGAGGCGGTCAGGCCGTCGGCGAATTCCTGAAAGGAGCGCTTGCTCACGGAGAAGACGCCCCGGTTGCCGCTCATCCAGAGGTTCCCGACATCGTCTTCGAGAATGGCATAGATGACATCGCTCCCGAGACCCTGCCGGCGCGTGACCGACGTGATCCTGCCGTGCGCGAGCCGACTCAACCCTCCGCCGTAGGTGCCGATCCACAGGATCCCGTCGGCATCCTCGTAGAGCGATCGCACGAGGTCGCTCGCGAGGCCGTCGCGCGTCGTATAGCTCACGAACTCGCCGTCGCGGAGCGCCGTGAGGCCCCCGTACGTCGCGATCCACAAGGTCCCGTCTCGCGCTTCGAGCAGCCCCCGCACATGGTCGTGCGCGAGCCCCTGCCGCGCGGTGTAGACCGTGAAGCGCCCGTGGTCCAGGCAGGCGATGCCCCCCCCGTCCGTGCCGACCCAGATTCGGCCGCGGCGATCCTCGAGGACGGAGCGCACGATGTCGTGCGGGAGACCCTGCGCCCTCGTGTAGCTCCGCCAGCCGCCGTCGAAGACGCGGAGACCGAAATCGGTGCCCACCCACAGGCGACCCCGGCGATCCTCGTGGAGCGCACGGATGACCCCGCCGCGGAGGTCGCCGCTGGAAAGCTGCTCGAAGCGTCCGCCGTGGAGGCGGTCCAGCTCGCCGCGGCTCGTGCCGATCCATAGGCCGCCGCCCCGGCCGGATGCGAGCGACTCGACGTTGTCGCTCGATAGACCTTGGCGAGCGGTGTAGTTCGCCGCGGGCCCGTCCTTCAGTTGATTGATGCCGCCGGCGAGTGTCCCTACCCACAGGCTTCCCTCTCGATCCCGCAGCAGCGCGGTCGCGGCGTCATCGGTGAGGCCTTCGCGGCTGGACAGGCGCTCCGCGCGGCCGTCGCGCAGACGGTACAGCCCGCTCTCCGTGCCGACCCAGCGGCTGCCGTCGTCATCGGTCGCGAGTGCCCTGACGGCCGCGCGTCCGAGCCCCTCACGGTCGTCCCGCACCAGACCCGTCGTGTCGAGCCGGTAGAGGCCGTCCGTGGTGCCGACCGACAGCATGCCCGAACGAGCCTCTGCCAGGGCCGTGACCCCGCGCTCGTGCTCCCCGGGCGCCCGTGGCCCGAGGCGGGTCAGTCGGCCGCCTCTGAGGGACGCGAGTCCGAAGGAGGTCCCGATCCAGAGCGTGCCGTCTCCGCCAAACTCGAGGCACCAGACCGAGAGGCTCGGGAGCGCGTCGCTCGCCGCGAGCTGGAGCCGGCCCGCGACCAGGCGGTACAATCCGCCGCCGTCGGTTCCGATCCACAGGACGCCGCCTTCATCCTCGGCGAGAGCAGTCACGGACGGTAGCGGAGCGGCCTCGGCACGTCGGATGGGCTCGAACCGGCCGTCCGAATACCGGACGAGATCACCCCCGTAGCTCCCGATCCAGAGGCTGCCGTCGCGCGTAACGAGCAGCGTCTGGATGTCGTTGTGGGAGAGAGCGGGCGTGTTGTCCCGGTCGAAGACGGCGAACCGCACGCCGTCGAAACGGGCCAGCCCCTCGACGGTCGCGACCCAGAGGTACCCGTCGGGCGTCTGGGCCAGCGCCTGCACCGTGTTCTGGGGAAGTCCCTGATCGGCGTTCCACGAGGTTCGGCTGTACTCGGCGAGCGCCCGCCTCGAATCGAGGGCCCGCGCTTCACTGGCCAGGAGTGCCAGGCACCAGCTTGCCAGACCGAGACTCACCGACGAGCGCACGAGCCTTCCGAGGAGCAAGGGTGGTGCCAACCGTTAATTGCCCGTTCCGAAGGCCGTCGCCGCAGGCCCGGCGGCGGGCGCACGGGAAATTTTCCCGTCGCCCGGAACGAACTTCCCGAAGCGCCACATCGCGTCCGGTCTGCCTATCGCACTTGGCGCCCGGAGAGCCTTGAGGGGCATGGGGCGGAAACAGCTGGGCACCATGGCATGCGCCTTGCTAAATGCTCTCGCGGAGGTTTGCGTGCTGGGTCGGCTGGGGAATGATACGACGTCGATCAAGGCGCTCCTGGACGCGTTCCCGCTCAGCGTCTACGTTGTGGACCGCGACCTCACGGTCGTCGCCTGGAACGCGCCGCGAGAGACCGGGCCTCAAGGGATCGCCCGCGAGAACGCCATGGGCCGCCCGCTGGAGGGGCTGCTTCCTCCCGAGGGCTTCCGTGCGGCGCAGCGCGCCATCCTGGGGGTCTTCGAAACCGGGCTGCCCTCGGAGGAAACCGTGGCGACGCTCCGGCACCACCAGATCTATCGCTGCCGGCGCCTGCCCGTGCGGCAGGATGGACGCGTCACCCATGTCCTCAGCACCTTCGAGGAGGTGACCGAGCAGGAGCGTGCCCAGGCCGCGCTCCGCGCGTCCGAGGCCAAGTATCGGCTGCTTTTCGAAGGCAACCCCCAGCCGATGTGGGTCTACGACGTCGAGACCCTCGCCTTCCTCGACGTGAACGACGCCGCCCTCAAGCATTACGGGTACTCCCGGAGCGAGTTCCTCCGGATGACCATCGCCGACATCAGGGCGGCCGAAGATCTCCCGAGGCTGCGCGACGCCGTGAGGAGCCTGCCCCCCGCTCGCCGCGCGGCGCGGTGGCGTCACCGGAAGAAGGACAGGGAGCTCATCGATGTCGAGATCTCTTCCCATGCCATGGAGTTCTGCGGCCGGCCGGCCCGTCTCGTCCTCGCGTCCGACGTCACGCAGCGCGTCCGCGCGGAGGAGGCCCTGCAGACGAGCGAGCGAATGCTGCGCGACGCACAGCGCCTGGCGCGCATCGGGAGCTGGGAGTGGGACCTAAACACCGGCACGCTGAGCTGGTCCGACGAGCTCTACGAGATCCATGGAGTCGATCGCGACGGGAACGTGCCCCTTTTGGCTCTCTTCTGGCAGCAGGTGCATCCGGACGACCGAGCTAGAGTCGAGGCGCTCGGCAAGACCGCGATCGAGGAGGCGTCTCCCTTCGATTACCACTTCCGGATCATCCGGCCGGACGGCAACGTCCGGACATTGCAGACGCGCGGCCAGGTGCTGGTCGATGGAGACGGCCGGGCGTGCAAGCTGGTTGGCGCCGACCAGGACGTGACGGATCTCAAGGCGACCGAGACGGCCCTCTGGCAGCGTACCGAGCAGCTCCAGGCGATCACTGACGCGATGCTCACCTTCCTCACCACGCGGAGCCTGCGCCAGGCAAGTGAGCCGCTCCTCCAGGCGGCGCTCGAGCACACCTGCAGCGCCTACGGCTTCATCGGGGTGCTGGCCGACGGCCCCGTGCTGCGCATCGTCGCTCACGAAGGCGCGGAGTGGCACACGGTTTCGAACCGCGCATTCCACGAGGAGGCCGTCCGTACCGATGGGCAGAAGGGCTGTCTCGAGCTCCGAGACCTCGACAACCTGTTCGGACGGGTAGTCACGTCGGGGCGTCCGATCGTCTCAAACCAGCCGTCCGCCGATCCGCGGCCCGGCGAATTGCCCGCCGGCCATCCGCCGCTGCGCGCGTTCCTGGGCGTGCCCATTCTGGGGAGCCGCAAGGAGGTCGTCGGCATGATCGGCGTGGCGAACCGGCCTGGAGGATACAGCGGCGACGAGCTCGGGGAGCTCGAGGTACTGACGCACGCCACAGGCGTGCTGTTCGACAGCCACCTCCGCGCCGAGCGCGAGGCCAGCCTCGAGCAGCAGCTCCGGCAAGCTCAGCGCATGGAAGCCATGGGCACGCTGGCGGGAGGCGTGGCGCACGACTTCAACAACCTCATCGGCGTGATCACGGGGTACGCGGACTTGCTGCTCAAGGGGCTTCCCGTCGACGGTCCCCAGACGCGCCGCCTGAGTGAGATCCGCAGGGCCGGCGAGCGGGCCGCAGGGCTCACCCGCCAGCTGCTGGCGTTCAGCCGCAAGCAGGTCGTGCAGCAGAGGCCCGTCAGCCTGAACGCGCTGAGCGCCGACGTCGAGAAGATGCTGCGCCGGCTCATCGGCGAGCACATCGAGCTCATCACCGCGTTCGACCCGCAGCTCGGGCTGGTCACGGGCGATCCCGGGCAGCTGGAGCAGGTGCTCATGAACCTGGCGGTGAACGCGAGGGATGCCATGCCGAGCGGCGGGACGCTCCGGATCGAGACCGCGAACGCCTCGCTTGCTCCGCCGGATCCCGCGGAGAGCGGCGGCAACCGCGGGGGGCGCTACGTGTGCCTCAAGGTTTCCGACACCGGCTGCGGCATGGATCGCGACACCCAGAGGCGGATCTTCGAGCCGTTCTTCACGACCAAGGAACTCGGCAAAGGGACGGGGCTCGGACTCGCCACAGTCTATGGCATCGTGGAGCAAGCCGGAGGCCACATCAAGGTCGAGAGTGAGCCGGGATGCGGATCGTCCTTCCACGTCTTCCTGCCGCGGCTCGATGACGGCGTCCTCGAGACACGGGAGCCGGAGCGGGTCAAAGCGATCCAGCGAGGACCGACGGCCACGATCCTGCTCGTCGAAGACGACGCGCTCCTCAGGGCCGCGTTGGCCGACCTTTTGACGGGCGACGGCCATACGGTCGTCCAGGCCTCGGACCCGGAAGAGGCGCTCACTCGGGTGCCGCGCGAGCGGTCTGGGATTGGACTCATCCTGACGGACGTGGTCATGCCGAAGATGAACGGCAGAAGGCTGGTCGAGCGCCTCGAGGAGCAGGGTGTCAGAGTCCCCGTGGTCTACATGTCGGGGTACACCGATGGCGACCTGCCTCTCGACGAGCGCACGCGAGCGGAGGGACGATTCCTCCAGAAGCCCTTCCCGTCCCAGGCTCTGCTACAGAGCGTGCGCGAGGCCCTGGCGTCCGGCTGATCGGCGGGTCGGCAAGAGGCCGTGCCCGCGGCGGCCCGCCTCGAGGCCGTACGGCTGTCGGCGCAGACGGTGACGACAAGGGCGCGCGACGCCGTCTGAGCGCGCCCACGTGCGCGGTCGCGCACCCGTCCGTCCTCCGTCGAGCAGCTCCTCAGTTGGATCGCGGTCCGCATCGAGCCGGTGGAGGGCGGGTAGGCGGCAGCGTTGGGCTCTGCCCGCGCTGGTCGCCCGCGGCAACTCCCCCCGTCTAGTCTAGGCCGGATCCCTCCCGCTCGTTAGTCTCCATCGCGGTTCCCCTGGCGCAACCTACACCGCCAGGCCACCGAGGGCATGCGCCCTCACCCCGCACCTTCAAAACCTGAGGAGGATCACTATGCGTGTTCAGTTCGTCCGCCGCGAGAACGGGCCCGAGCGGCTCGTGTCCGAGGCCGAGATCGTCTTCGACGAGGAGCCCCGTGACGAGATGAACCTCGTCGGCTTCAGCGTCTGGGAGGGCGCCGACAGCGAGCGAGCCCTACGTCACCTTCCCGTCCCGGGCCTTCGGCGCCGGCTCCGAGCGCCGGTACTTCGACTACCTGCGCTCGGCGAAGGGCGACATCGACCCGGTGAAGCGCGTGAAGGCCTGGATCGTCGAGGAGTGGAAGCGCTCCACACGATCCTCGCGCAGCTCCCGCCGCGAGGTGGGCCGGTAAGGAGGGCGCCATGCAAGGACTCATCGCCCATCGCGGTGCGCAGCTCCTGCCGCGCGAGGCTCTGCTCGACCTCGCGACCCCTGAGCCCACCGAGACCCACAAGCCCATCCGGCACGTTCGCGTCGTCGAGGCCCTGATCGAGAGCCTCGGCTTCCGGCACACCGAGGTCCTCGAGGACCAGTACGCCGTGACGCCGGACGGCAATCGCATGTTCGGCGTCTTGCAGATCGACGTCGAGGACTCCGGCGTCCGCCTGGCACTCGGGGTCCGCAACAGCCACGACAAGTCGTTCTCGCTCGCGTTCACGGTCGGCTACCCGACAACCTGGCCTTCCGCCGCGACTTCACGCCCATTGCGCGGAAGCACTCGAAATGCGTCGACTGCGAGGAGGTAGTCGACGCGGCGGTTGCCTGCATGTAACGCCGCTTCGAGCCTCCGCAGACCGAGATCAACGCCTGGAGGCGCCGCGAGATCAACGACTCCGACGCGAAGCTCCTGATCGACGACGCCTTCGTCGCGCGACGGCTCGCCGTTCCCCGGCGCCTCATCCGGCTCGTCCACGAGGAGTACTTGCATCCGAAGCTCTCCGACTTCCAGCCGCGCAAGCTCTGGTCGCTCTCGAACGCGTTCAGATCACCTATGGAAGTTGTCCGATATCTTCCGGCGCACTCCCGCCCTGCCGCCTGCTCCGGTGCCAGCGAACGCGCCTCCATCGCCGGCACCACCGCCGGTGCCAGTCACGACACAGGATCGAAACCCGGAAGAACCCTAGCGGCCTTTCATCGCATCCACGGGGTCCGCCACGCACCTACAAGCGTGGCTCTTTTCTTTGCGGCGAGGCCAGGCTGAACCGCCTGGGCGGCACACACTCGTGCGCCTCCGCGTAGCCGCTGTGTCGTCAGCGCTCGCTCGGCTGCCTTTTCACGGGCGTGACTGCGTCGGCAGCCTGAGCAGTAGCTCAGGAGCCGGGCTCCTACGGACGTTGGGGCCGTTGAAGGAGGACGACGACGGCTGTGCCGCCGGGAGTGTTCGGTTCCCGGGGGCGGGGCTGGACGGCGGGAATGGCCAGGGCGACGTCAGCGACGAGGAGCATGACGCGATCGTGGGCGTCCAGAAGGCGGTCAGACGTGACGAAGGGCGGAGGGAGACTCGGCCGGGCGGTCACCGAGGATCCCGCGTCAGCGCGACACGTGTCGTGTGGGGCGAGGACAGCAAGGCCGAGCGACCCCCGAAGTCTGTCTCAAGTCGTCCCATCCGGAGGGTGACCCGGCGCCCGACGATCCCACGCGTGGCGTGATCATGGCATCGTCAGCTGCTTGATCAGCAAGGCTGAGGATAATGAGCTCGTTTGACGCGGGCTGGACGAACGACCCCCGGGAGCGGTTCGCCCCCCTCCTGGGCGGAGCGGCTGAATCGCGCTGCTCGGACGCGAGCCACGTCGCCCACCTTCACCCACGGGCTGGCAGTTCGATCCGGGGGCGAGCGACGCGGGATGACGCGACTCATGGTCGAGGGCGCCACCTGACACCCGCGCGACTGGCCACACGCCTGGTGAGATCGGCCCGGTCCGACAGCCGGACTGATCAGTGCAGGTAGTGCTCGACTTTGCTCAACAGCGTCGACGCGTCGAAAGGCTTGACCAGACAGTCCATGCCGTCCAGGCGCCCCAACTCCGACTCCGTCGTCATGATGACGACGGGTACGCGCCTGATCCGAGGCTCCCGTTCCAAGGAGTGGGCGACGTCCGAGCCCTCCATGTCGGGCATGTGGAAGTCCATGAGTATCAGATCCGGGCGTTCCGAGACGGCCTTCTCGAGCGCTTCGGTTCCGGAGCCGGCCGTCACGACGTCGTAGCTCCTTCCGAGGAAGAACGCGGCGATCTTCAGGATCAGGACCGAATCGTCTACGAGCAGAACCTTCTTTCTCACCTCTCCACCTCCCCGGTGGCGATATCGGCGCAAGCCGCATCTTCCGTGCCACGGCGTCTCACCGCCGCGATGTAACTGAGCCGCTTGGCCGCGAGGCTCGTGAGCGGCGTGCCCGCGGCAGTCCGAGCACGAGGGAAGCGTTACCGGCATCGGGTGGAGTTCCCGAGCGGGCCGAGGCGCCCAATGTCGCCTCGGCGGGCTTGGAGAACCTCTGCCACTCCTCGAGAGTGGGGCGCTCGGCCCAGCGGGGTACGACGCGTCATCGGGCCTATCGTCTCCGACCCAGCGCCGCGAGTGTCCCCAAGGGCGGACACCCTTCTCGCGTAGCCTGCTAGAAGCGACGTGAGCGCAGCATGCGCCCGACGCGCCTTAGGCGGACGGAGCCGCCTGCCACTCACGGGACCGCCCAGTCAATCGACGAAAGGCGGCACTCCGCGGGACATAGCAGCGGCCAGCGAGACGAGATCCCGAGTACCTCGGATCAGTGTGTCGATCTGCGCTCGGCCCTTGACTCAGCCGCCTGCGTTGTCCGTCCAGTGACGCTCCATCCCGGCCTCCCCGAGCTCCTCAGCCGGATCATCGCCGAAGTGTCGCGTCGATCCCTTGAGACCAACTCACCCTGATAGCAGTAGCGCCGGCACTCGTGGAGGGGCGTCAGGCGTTCACGGGCTCTCCGCTCTCGGGCGCCCGAGCGCCTCGCGCACTGCGCGCGCGAGCCGCTCGCCGGTGAACGGCTTCTCGATGAGCGCGGCCCCCCCTTTCAGCACACCCTGGCGCGAGACGACGCCGTTGGTGTAGCCGGACATGTAGAGCACCCGGATCTCCGGTCTCAGAGCGCCGAGCTGCCGCGCGAGGTCCGCCCCTCCGAGCTTGGGCATCACGAGGTCGGTCAGCAGTAGGTGAATCGGCCCATCGTACTCCCGCGCGAGCGCCAGCGCCTCCTCGCCCTGGGACGCGATGAGCAGCGTGTAGCCCTGCTGCTCGAGGAACTCGCGGATGACCCCCCGCAGACTCTCCAGGTCCTCGACCAGCAGCACCGTCTCGTGGCCGCGCGGCGCCTCGACCGGTGCCGCGTCGACGCTGGGCGCCACGGGGGCCTCTTCCGAGCGCGGCAGGTAGATCTTGAACGTCGTCCCGCGGCCGGGTTCGCTGTACACCCAGATGTAGCCACCGCTCTGTTTGACGATGCCGTACACCGTAGCCAGGCCGAGGCCCGTACCCTCCCCCGCCGGTTTGGTGGTGAAGAACGGCTCGAAGATGTGCCGCTGCGTCTCCGCGTCCATACCGACCCCGGTGTCCGAGATGGCGAGCATCACGTGAGGGCCAGGGCGGGCGGGTGGATGGGTCGCCGCGTAGGCCTCGTCGAACTCCACGTTCGCGGTCTCGATCGTGAGCTGCCCGCCCTTGGGCATCGCGTCCCGCGCGTTGACTGCCAGGTTGATGACCACCTGCCCGATCTGCGTAGGGTCCGCCATGACCGGAGCCAGGCCGGGCGCCGCCCGCACCTGGAGTTCCACGTGCTCGCCGATCACACGGTGCAGCATCTTGTCCAGCTCCGCCAACGCCGCGTTCAGGTCGAGAATCCTTGGCTGCAGCACCTGCTTGCGGCTGAAGGCCAGGATCTGCCGCGTCAGGCCGGCGGCCCGCTCCGCGGCCTTGACCATCTGGTCGATCCGGCTGCTTGCGGGGTGGTCAGGCTCCAACTGGCGCAGGGCCAGCTCCCCATAGCCGGTGATCACGCCGAGCATGTTGTTGAAATCGTGGGCGATCCCGCCGGCGAGCTGGCCGACGGCCTCGAGCTTCTGCGACTGGTGGAGACGCTCCTCGGCCATGCGGAGCTCGGCGGTACGCTCCACGACTCGGCGCTCCAGCTCCCGGGCCTGCTCCTCAAGCATGAGCCTCGCCTCCTCAAGCCTCAGGTTCGCCTCCGACAGCTCCTCGGAGGTCGTGAACAGCAGCTCGATCATCTGCTCCTTGTCGGCGTTGACGACGATCTCCCGCCCCGCCACGCGGACCGTCAGCTCCATCTCGAGCCCGCCCCGGCGGCGGCGATCGAGATTCTCGAATATGCGCCCGATGCGCGCGAGCAGGTGCGCGTCCTCGAATGGTTTGGGGATGAAGTTGTCGGCCCCCACCTCGATGCCGCGCATGATGTCGCCGGGCGTGCGCTGGCCGGTCAGGAGGGCGAAGGGGATTCTCCGCAGCTCCAGGTCCGACTTCACAACCTCGCAGAAGGCGAAGCCGTCCATCTCCGGCATCACAACGTCGGAGATGATCAGGTCGGGCCGAACGTTCCACGCCCTGTCGACGCCCTCCCGTCCGTTGGCGGCCAGCTCCACCTCGTAGCCCGCGTCCTCGAGGACGAGGCGGAGCCGCTGCGCTTGCGTGTGGCTGTCCTCGGCCACCAGAATCCGGTGTCTCACCTTCGTGATCCCCTTTCACCCGCGAGCGAGCGGACCATGCGCGCGATCGCCCTCGGCGGCAGCACGTACTGGGCCGCCCCGACGCGGACCGCCTCGCCGGGCATGCCGAAGACAACGCTGGTGGCCTCATCTTGGGCCACAGTGACTCCTCCCGCCGACCGCAGCCGCTGGAGCCCCGTCACGCCGTCCTTCCCCATGCCGGTGAGCAGCACCCCCATCGCGGAGCTTCCGTGGGACTGTGCCACCGACTCGAAGAGGTATGAGGCCGAGGGACAGAAGGCGTCGGCCGGCACCCCGGGCTCCAGGCGTATCCGGCCGTCCGGCCCGACGCCCATTTGACGCGCGTCCGGCGCCACGTAGACCGACCCAGACCGCACGGACTCGCCGGGCTCAGCGAGCTTGACCCGGAAGTGCGTCTCGCCGGACAGCCACTCGACCAGACCCGCCGTGAAGCCGGGCGTGATGTGCTGCACCACCAGGATCGGCGGCCCGCTGCCGCCGTCCAGCTCGGCCAGCAACTCGGCCAGGACCGCCGGGCCACCCGTTGAGGCCCCGATCGCGACGAGACGGACGGTGCGCGCGGGCCGCGGGAGCATCGCAGCCGGAGGTTCACGCCGAGGCCAGCGCTGGACGACCTTCACCTCCGACATGAGCCGGACGGTCTCCAGTAGCTCGCGCGTGGAGCGCGCGTGGTCCGGATGCCCCGGCCCGGCCGGCTTGCCGAGCACGGTCAGGGCCCCCGCCCGGATGGCCTCGAAGCTCAGCGTGGCGTCGTCGCGGCTGAAGCCCGCGCTCACCAGCACGATCGGCGAGGGGAACTGGGCCATGATGCGGCGAGTCGCCACGAGGCCATCCAGGCGCGGCATGTGGATGTCCATGAGGATGACGTCGGGGCGAAGCCGCCCCGCTTGCTCAACGGCCTCGAGCCCGTCCTGAGCCGCTCCTACCACCTCGAAGCCGGGCGCCGCTCTCAGGAGAGCCACCAGCAGCTCCCGCGTGACCGCCGAATCCTCCGCCACCAGCACTCGGATCATCTGCGCCGTTCCCTCACACGAAGCGCCGGATGATCTCCAGCAGCGTTGACTGGTCGAACCTGGACTTGATCACGTACGCGTTCGCTCCCACCTCGACCCCGCGCTCCTTGTCCTCGCGCGACTCCAGGGCCGTAACCAGCACCACGGGCAGCGGGCTGAGCCGCGGGTCCGACCGGATGCGAGCCGTCAGGTCGAAGCCGTTCATGCGGGGCATATCCACATCGGAGACCACGAGGTCGAAGCGCTCGCTCTTGAGGGCCATCCAGGCCTCGCCGCCGTCGGCGGCGGTGCACACGCGGTAGCCCGCGGCTTCGAGCAGGTTCTTCTCCATGGTGCGGGTGGTGATGGAGTCGTCCACGACCAGGATCGCGGACGGCGCGGGCTGCTGTGCGGGGGCCGACGGCTGCGGGCCCGGGGCCCCCTCCCGGAGCGCACGCAGCAGGTCCGCCGGGCGCAAGATCAGGACCAACTCGCCGCCGCCGAGCAGCCCCGCGCCTTCCACGTGACGGACGCGGACGAGCGGGGGCTCAAGCGGCTTCACGAGCACCTCGCGCTCTCCGAGGACCTCATCCACCAGCAGCGCCCCGCTCGCCCCGGCGGAAGCCAGGATCAAGCACGGCCGCGCCCCCGGCGCGTCGCCCAATTCGCGACCCAGCAGGGCGGCGAGCGGGGCGGCCGGCAGCACGCGGCCGTCCCATCGCAGCGCCATCCTCCCTGCCACGATCGCCACGTCCCCGGCGGCCACGCGCAGCGCGCGCTCCACGGCCTCGATGGGGACCAGCACGTCCTGCCGCCCTGCGCGCACCAGCAGCCCGCGGAAGCTTGCGACGCTCGCGGGCAGGATCAGCCGCACCGCGGCGCCGCCTCCCGGCGCCAACCCGACGAAGACCTCGCCTCCGAGCCGCTCGACACGATCGCGCACGATGGCCATCCCCAGGCCATGGCCGGAGAGCTCGCCGATCACGGGGCTGGTGCTGACGCCGGAGCGGAAGGCGAGCTCGAGGGCCGCCGCTTCCGAGAGCGCCGCCGCCTGCTCGGCGCTCAGCAGGCGGGCGCGCACCGCCCCCGCCCGCAGAGCGGCCGCGTCGATGCCCGCCCCGTCGTCCTCCACGCGCACCTCGACCCGGCGGCCCTCGAGGGGGGCGAAGCGGACCGCGATGCGTCCGCGGCGCGACTTGCCCGCCCGCTCGCGGACCTGCGGAGGCTCGATCCCGTGGTCGAGGGCGTTGCGGACCAGGTGGAGCAATGGGTCCTTGATCGCCTCGAGGACCCTGCGATCCAGCTCCAGCTCGGCGCCCTCGGTCACGACGTCCACCTCCTTGCCTTGCGCCCGAGCGATCTCGGAAGCCATCGGAGGGAGCCACTCCACGACGGACCACGCCGGCATCATGCGGACGCTCCGCATCTGCTCGGAGAGCGCGTCCACCGCCGACGCAAGGGAGCGCCGGTCGCGGGAGATCCGGTCGAGCAGCGCGCGCGCCTGCGCCTCCCCGGCGTCCCTTTCGCCCTCGGCGGGGTAGTCGCCGCGGGCCAGCATGTCGACGAGGTCGCGCGCCTCGCGCTCCCGCTTCTCGGCCGAGAGCTTGGCGGCCAGCAGGTCCTCGGTTCGGGCCTGCAGCTCGTCGAGCCGCGCGGTTTCGATCCGGATGGCGGCGGCCGCGGCGTTCGCCGCCGGCGAAGACAGGGCCGGGGAGCGCGAGGGGGGTGGGGAAGGCGTCGGAGGTCCGTGCGCGCGGTCGAGCCCGCCGGGGAGGTTGGCGAGCGGCTCGGCCCGGCCGACTACGAGCCGCGCGACGCGGTCCATGTCCTCCTGGAGCCGCTTGAGCGTCTCCGGCGTCAGGGAGATCCGGCCCCGCTTGATCCCGCTCAGAGCTGTCTCCAGGCCCTGGCAGAGGCCCTCCACGTCGCCGAGGCTCACGGAACGCGCGGCGCCCTTGAGCGTGTGCGTGGCGCGGAAAGCGGCCTCCACGGCCTGGGCGGCCTCGTCGGGCGCGAGGCCCTGTTCCAGCGCGGTGAGATGGCACGATAGGACGCGCAGGTGCTCCTCGGCCTCCTGGCGGAACGTGGCCATCAGGCGAAGCCGGAGCCCTTCGCTACGCATCCTGCATCGGCTCTCTCTCCGTCCGGGCCGCTCGGGCCGTGTCCTCCACGGGCGACCAAGGGCCGCCGGCCCCATCCCCCGTGACGAGCCCGCGGAACTGCTGGGCGAGCGCGTTCAGGTCCCGCGCTGCGACCTGCATCTGGCGCGTCGCGGCGAGGTTATGGGTCGCGACCTGGCGGATGTTGTCCATGGCCACGGCCACCTGGTCCACGCCCGCCGCCTGCTCCTGGGCGGTGGCCTGGATCTGGTGAGCCGCCTGGGCCGACTCCTCCAGGCTCTCGGCCAGGAGGCGGATCGACTCTCCCGCGCGGCGGGCCAGCTCCTCCCCGGCCTCGGCGGCCTTCACTCCCTGCTCCGTCGCCAGCACGGTGGCCTGCGTCGCCCGCTGGATCTCCCCCAGGATCTGCCTCACCTGGCCCGTCGCCTGCTTCGACTGCTCGGCCAGCGCTTTCACCTCCGACGCCACAACCGCAAAGCCACGTCCCGATTCCCCAGCCTTGGCCGCCTCGATCGCCGCGTTCACCGCCAGCAGGTTCGACTGCTCCGCCAAGTCGCCAACCGTGGCGATGATCTCCCCGATCCTCTGCCCCTGCTCGGAGAGCGCCAGCACCCGCTCCGCGATCCCCTCCATCCGCGCCTTCGCCTGCCGCATCCCCGAGAGCGTCTCCTCCGCGGCCCGCCGCCCGTCCTCGGAGGCCTGCGCAGTCCTGTGCACGCCCTCGGCGACCGCCTGCGCCTTCTGCGCGGAGAGCTGCGCGGTCTGCTTCACCTCGTGAACGGTGGTGGTCGTCTCCTGCACCGCCGTCGCCTCCTCCTGTGTCGCCGAGGCCTGCTGCGCCGTCGCGGCCAGGATCTCGCCCGCCGAAGAGGCGATCCGCTGGATCCCGCCGCGGATCGCCACGGTCAGGCTCCGCGTGATCCCGAAACCGGCGAGGCCGACCAGCAGGAATCCCCCGACGGTGCCCCAGAGGGTGACGGCTTTGGTGGTCTGCGTACGCGCCTCGTTCGCCCGAGTGCGCTCGCCCAGGAGCCGCTTCTCTTCCGCCGCCATCTGGTCGAACTCGGCCCGGAAGGCCTCGCGGAGCTGCTTCGTCTCGGCCATCGGCAGCGCGGCGAGCGCAGCGTCGAGGCCCTTCGTCCGCCGCAGCTCGGCCCTCTTCTGTTGCAGCTCCACCCTGGCCTGGAGAGCCGACCACAAGGCCGCGAGGCGTCGGGTTTGAGCGGGGTTGTCGGAGACGAGGTCTGCGAGCTGGTGGTGGACCTCGGCCGCGCGCGCCACCGCCGGCTCGTACAGGTCCCGGAAGGCCTGCTCCCCAGTCAAGAGGTAGCCGCGGTCCAGGGCGTCAGCGTCCGCTGCGCTCCCGTACAGCTCCTGCAGCGCCTGCAGCACCTGATGTGTGTGCTCGACCCAGGCACTCGTCTCGCCCGAGCCGCGGAGCGTGCGGTAGGACACTCCGCCCACCAGCGCCAGGATCGCCAACGGCAGCGCGAAGCCCGCTGCGAGCTTCCGTCCGATGGGCCACCTCATGCTCGCCTCCTCGTCTGACCGACGCCCTTCACTCCTCGACCCGGATGCGCGGGTCCTGGGCAAGCGCGTCCAGGTCCAGGACAGACACCATCCCGGCCGTGGTGCCCCGGACCCACCGCTTGTCGTCCATGCCCCCCGGTGTCACCTCGTCAGCTGCGATTCGGGCGATGCCCGAGACATCGTCGGCGAGGAGGCCAAAGGAATTTCCACTCGTCTCGACGGCAACGATCAGGCCTTCCGGCCGCCCGCAGGAGCCGGGGCGCAGACCGTCCATGTCCACGACCGCGAGGATGCGGCCCCGGTGGTTGGCGACACCCGCCAGGCCGGGTCTCGAGCCCGGGAGCGGCGTGGGGGAGGTGGTTGGGAGTAGCTCCTGCACGTAGCGGGCGACCACGCCGTAGCGCTCGCCTGAACGGAAGAAGACGAGTAGGTCCAGGAGCTCGGCGACCGCGGAGACGCGTTCTTCGCGAGGCCGGGAGAGCCGGCGCGCCCGCTCCTCGAGGATCGAGCGAGCCTCCTCGGGCGACAGTTCGCCACCCGTTCCGACGGCCTGCCGCAGGGCCTCGAGGCGCGCGTTCGCCGACGTCCAGTCGAAGCGCCCCGCGCTCACGTCGTTTCCTCATGCTTGCGCCGCAGCCGCTTCGCGGCCTCAAGGTGCCGGTGCCCGCGCGTCCGCTCGCCGCGCTTCAGCAGGAGGCTGCCGAGCGCCAGGTGCGCTTCCACCGCGTCGGGATCCAGGTAGAGCGCGCGGCGCAGCGCTGCGAGCGCGGCCACGGCCTCGCCACGCTCCTGCTGGATCGCGGCCAGAAGCCGGTAGGACTCGGCGTCGTGACGATCGGCGCGGAGCACGGCCTGGCACAGGCGGAGCGCCTCATCGAGGCTGCCGCGGTCGGCCAGGGCCCTGGCGTGGGCCTTCAGGTCGTTGGCGGAATCAGGCCTCGGCGCCTCGACGGCCGGCGGGCGCGGGCTCGGTGGCCGTCTTCCGGCACGGGCGGCGGGCTTGGGCGCGGCTGAGGCGTGCGCCTTGGCGGGCCTAGCCTCCTTCGCGCCCCGCCGAAAGAAGATGGCGCCCGGGAAGTTCACGGGGATCAGCGGTTGCAACGCCTCCGACGACGCCTCGGCCGGGGCGACGAGCAGCCATCCGTCCTCGGCGAGTGCTGCGCGCAGGTGCGCCACGGATTCCCGGAGAGCGTCGGGCGTCAGGTACATGAGGGCATTGCGGCACAAAACGAGGTCCATGGCAGCGCCCCGGAACCCCGGAAGGCCCGTCAGTAGGTTGGCGGTCTCGAATCGCACCATCCGGCGGATCTCGGGATCCAGCTCGAAGCCCTTCGCGCCCCGGTACTCGAAATAGCGCTCGCGGAGCGCGGCCGGCAGGTCGCGCAGCGACCAGGGGCGAAACAAGCCGCGGCGAGCCTTCTCGATCGCGGCGGGATTGAGGTCCGTCGCAAGCACCGTCAGGTCCCAGGCGGCGCGATCAGGCAGCAGCCGGTCGAGCAGGATCGCGACCGAGTAGGCCTCCTCCCCGGTGGAGCAGGCTGCGCTCCAGGCGCGCAGCACACGCTGGGCGCGCCGGCCGGCGATGAGGGTGGGGATGACGTGCCCCTCCAACGCTTGGAAGCAGGCGCGGTCTCGCCAGAAGTAGGTCTCGCCGATGGTGAGCACGGCGATCAGTCGCGCCCATTCCGGATGATCGTCCGCTTGAGCGGCGAGCTCGGCCAGGTACGTCTCAGGGGACCGCCCCGAGGAGCGCAGGCCCTCGAGGACGGCGCGGTTCAGCGCGCCCTGCCGGTCCTCCCCCAAGCGCAGGCCGAGCCGGCGCTCCACCAGCTCTCGCGCCTGCGCCGCCAGCTCGCTGCCGAGCCTCAAGTCGCCTCCAGGGCCCGGTCGAGGCTTCGCTCCTCGTCGTCGGACAGGAAGGCCTCGAGGTCATGGATGAAGACGAGACCGTCGGAGAGAGCGGCTATGCCCGCGATGGCGGCCGGGGCGGGCACCACGCCCCGGCCTTCCGCCTCGGCGCCCTCGGGGAGGGTGCGCACGCCAAGCACCTCGTCCGCAGGCAGCGCCAGCGCTCGCCGCGAGCTCTTCACCACGAGCAAGTGCGCGTCCGGGCCATACGCGCGCGGGCTCAGACCCAGGCGCCGGCGCACGTCTACTACTGGAACGACGCTCCCGTGCAGGTTGATGACCCCCGCGAACACGCGGGGAGCCCCCGGCAGCGGCGAGACCGCCACCATCCGGAGCACGCGCTCTGTCTCCGAGAGCCGAACCGCGTAGCGGGCGCCGTCGAGAATGAAGACGACGAGGCGAACGTCACGTAGGTCCGGCTCGTCGCCGGTGCTGGCGAGCTTGGGGCCCTCCCCCACAGCTTCAGTGGGCGTCGGCTTTCCGCACCACTGGCTCATATTTCCATGATGCGGAGGGCGCGGCCCCACCCCAGAGCCTTGCCGAGGAAGCTGTGATCCAGGGCCACCTGCACAGCGTCCGCCACGCACCCGACGACCTCGGAGCCGTCGATCTTGCGCACAAGCGAACCAAGCCGGGAACTGGTCGGCGAGTTCTCAGCGCCCACGACGCCGTGCCTCTACCAGCCTCTTCGGGCCGAGCCGAAACGATATATGGTTTGGCGGCCCCACGCAAGGGCATCTGCGATTCGTTCGAGTCTCGTACCCGGCGCATGGAAGTGGCCACCGTTACGGATAGGAAGACATGACCGTACCGATTAGACGCGTATACATCGTTGCTGCGGCGACGGTTACCGCGCTGATCAGCGTGCCTGCAATTCAACGATCGACGCGGCCCGTCACGACTCAACTCGTACGGGGGGATGATCTCAAAATGGAAACCCTGTTGGCCGGACTCGGATTCGGTGAATCTCCGCGTTGGCACGATGGCCAGCTGTGGTTCTGCAATTGGGGCAGACAGGAGATCGTTGCCGTCGATGACAAGGGCAAGAGCGAGGTGATGGTTCGGGTGTCGACCTCACTGCCGTTTTCCATCGACTGGCTGCCAGATGGACGTCTGCTGGTGGTCTCCGGGCGTGAGCGGCTCCTCCTGCGGAGAGAGCCGAACGGCTCACTGGTGACTCACGCCGACTTGCGCCAACTCATCGAACAGAATTGCAACGAGATCGTCGTGGACGGTCGTGGCTATGCTTACGTGAACGGAAGCGGGTTTGACCGCCCCGGTCAGAAGCCTTCGGGAGTCATCGCAGTGGTAGAACCGGACGGTTCGGTTCGGCAGGTGGCCGATGGTCTGACTTTTCCAAATGGAATGGCCGTGACGCCCGACAACTCAACTCTGATCGTTGCGGAATCTCAGGCCAACAGGCTTACGGCCTTCGCCATCGCCCCGGATGGGAGCTTGTCGAATCGCCGAGTGTGGGCCGACCTCGGCAATGGCGTTCCGGACGGGATCTGTATTGATGCCGACTTGGCAGTCTGGTACGCCGACGTTCCAAACAAGCGTTGCGTGCGCGTGCGTGAAAGAGGTGAGGTGCTGCAGACGATCAACCTCGATCGCGGATGCTTCGCGCTCATGCTTGGCGGCGCGGACAAGAAGACCTTGTTCATCGTCGCGGCCGAGTGGCATGGTTTCGAGAGGATGATGGAGGGGTTGGGGACCGGCCAGCTCCTTGCCGTCAAGGCGCCTGCACCGGGGGTGGGATGGCCATGAAGAGGCGTAGGACTGGCAAGTAGGACCCTCGCCGAACGGTGTGGCCCCCTTCACGGGGTAGTCCGGCCCGACGGCTGGCGCGGCGCTCAGGACCACCGTCGCGGTGGTGGTGGATGCAAGCATCCTCGGGAGAAGACCCATTTCGGGAAGAAGACCCCGGCTCCATCCAACCCTTGGCCTCCTTGCAGGCAGGACCTTGCCCGGCGCCGGCGTGGGCTAAGGTGCGGTCCGCGGGCTCTCCCCCTGCATCCTGGAGGAGGGTCGACATGTTGTCCTGCGCCTGGAGCGCTGCGGTCGTCGGCGTCGAGGCCCAGCTCGTGCGGGTGGAGGCCGACACGGCCTCCGGTTTCCCCCGCTTTCTGCTCCTCGGCATGCCCGATTCGTCGGCGCGGGAGAGCGAAGGCCGGCTGAGGGCCGCTCTGCGCAACTGCGGATTCGGCTTCAAGTGGGACCGGCGTCTGACGGTCAACCTGTCGCCGGCCAGCCTGCCCAAGTTGGGCGCGGGCTTCGATCTG
>Ga0187893_10005910_pt1 | contig 21425 bp, 18 predicted proteins | sample MA1701074metaG_FD_139574 | JGI IMG/M metagenome (GOLD analysis project Ga0187893, IMG submission 139574) | White microbial mat communities from a basaltic lava cave in the Kipuka Kanohina Cave System on the Island of Hawaii, USA - MA170107-4 metaG ...
TCCGCTGTTGTGCGTGTTCTCAAGGCAGATGAGCGCGGTCGCGGGCTGGGTCGGTTCCTTGGGCCGGATCGCGGCGTGCACTTGTTCCGGAGACAAAATGCCGCGCACGCCGGTGAGCCACTGCAAATGCACGCCGGCCAGGGCAGAGGCCGCCCCATGCTCGTACCGGACAATATGCGATCGAGCCTCCACGATGACTTCGTCGCCCGACTGGGCCTGGACTCGAATGGCCAGTTGATTCGCCATGATCCCGGTCGGGACGAAGAGGGCGGCCGGTTTGCCGAGCAGGGCGGCCGCCATTTCCTGGAACCGGTTGACGCTCGGGTCCTCCTCGTAGACGTCGTCGCCGACGGGAGCGCGGGCCATCGCCTCACGCATCGCCGGCGTCGGCCTCGTAACGGTGTCGCTGCGGAGATCGATCATGTCCGCTCCTCGAACTTCACGAGCTGCCGGTTGAGGACCGGATAAACGGAAAAGATCGGCGTGTTGAACGGGACGAAGGCCTCGCGGTGGGCGGGCAGGGGTTGCAGGTGCATGTTCACGAAATTGAAGCTCAGTCCCTCGGCCCAGGGCTCGGTCGCCGCCTGGGCGTAGGCATGGATCTTTTCCGTCGCATAGGTGCGGGTCAGGAGTCCGGTCCCCCCCTGCAGGCCGTATTCATGGAGATCCGGCGATCCCTCAATGAGGAGGTTGACGGTGGCGGCGTCGAACCAGACCTTGAAATTGCAGCCGACCTGGATGAACGGGCCCAAGGCATTGGTCCCGTCGAGGAAGGCGCGCGGCAGTCCGATCTCGGGCGGCACGTCATTCGGGAGGGGCCGCTCGACGCGACCGAGCTCCGGCTCCTTGACCGCAGAGGCGGACACGAAGAGCAGATTGGGGTCATCCATCGGGATGTCCAGCACCTGGTCGTCGTAGTAGCTGCAGAGCCTGCCGACCTCGTATCGGAGGGGAAAGGAGTAGCCCATCTTCGCGTACCAGATGCGCAGTCCGGCATCCAGGGGATTGTCCGGCGTCCGGCTGATTTTCAGGTCGAACGGGAGCATCAGGTGAAAGCCGGAGGTCCGCACGCTCATGAAGGGGGCGCAAGCGCCGGCAAACTCCTTGTGCACCGCGGGATTCTCGGGTTCGAACTTACGCGCGGGGCCGGCAAAGTGCTGCGCGACCTTGGCTTCCTTCGCAAGCCTATACCGGTGTTGATAGTAGGCCGAAGCGCGTTTCTGCGCCACGGTAAGGAAATAGTCGGGGAGGTCGGTCTCAACGATGATCCGGCAGGGTTCGGCGCCGGGGCCCGAAGTCTGGGAACGGGCTGTCTTGAACGCCTCGTTGTAGATGTCCAATTCAGCCGAGGTTTTTTGAATCTCGTACACGAGGTGGCGAGAGAGATCGGGATTGGCATAGGGCGTGTGCCCGAGCAGCCGGTGCGCTTTCTGAAGGCATTCCAGCTTGTGCGTGTAACGCTTGGGTTCAGCCGCAAAGGCGTCGCTGGTGGCCATGAACAGGTTGAACTGCTCTTCGGGCGTCAACCCAAGCCGGTCGAGATCGTGCTCCTTGATGAAGGTCATCGCGAGCGGGCCGAAGGACTCCTCTTTCCGGATGCAGAGGGTCATCAGATAGTTGTACTGGGAGCGGGCCTCTTGCGGAGTCATGGTTCGCTCATGAAGAGACTCGATAGTACTCGAATTTGGTGATCTAGTGATCTGGCGATTTCACCTTTCCCTAGTCACCAGATCACCAGATCGCCAAATCAGCAAATTCCTAGTTTGGGGCATTCTAAGGGAACCATGCCACGGGCGACAAGCCCTGGCCGCCGGTCGAATTTAACCAGGATTCTGGTATGCTGCACGCGCGAAAAGAGGGCGGGAAAGGCAAATAAAGAGGACATTCCTAATCTCCGCATGAGAAGCAGCCCCAAATTAGGAATGACCCCTTTTCTCCTGCCTTTTCTACTGCCGGCCGCCGGCATCGGCCTGGCCGCCTTCCTTTTGCGCCTCTACCAGTTGGGCGCGCAGGAACTCTGGCTGGACGAGGCCTGGTCGTTTTACTGCGTCACCATTCCCGACGGCTGGCGGCCGGAGGTGGCCGGCGCATACTCTCCGCCGCTCTATTACTGGCTGCTGCATCTCTGGATCGGGATTGCGGGCTCGAGTGAAGCAGGTCTGCGCCTCCTCTCGGCACTGGCCGGGACCCTCTGCGTGCTGGCCGTCATTTGGGCCGGCGCCGAGGTGTTCACGCCCCGCGTCGGCCTGTGGAGCGGCGCCTTCGCCGCCGTGGCCCCGATGCACATCTACTATTCCCAGGAGGCGCGCGCGTACGCCCTGCTGACCTTCCTGCTCGCCCTGACCTACGTGTTCCTCTGGCGTGCCATGCAGAGGGATACCTGGGCTTCGTGGATGCTGGCGGCGGCCGCGGCGTTGTCGGCGCTCTACAGCCACTATTTTGCGGTCCTCGCCCTGCTTCCCACGATCGTGCTGCCGCTGGTCTGGCCGGAGACACAGCAAGCCCGCAGGCGATGGCTGCGATACGGCGCGACGGCAGGGCTTTGCGCGCTGATGTATGTGCCGTGGCTCTGGTGGAGCTTCCTGCTCAGCCCCCGCACCCAGGTGGTCATCGATTGGATGCAGGATGCGTGGGCGCGCACGCCGCCCTCGCTCGCCATGCCCAAGACGCTGGAGATGCTCGGCCTGGGAGGGCAAACCGGGTTGGTGCCGCTCAAGCTGAAGCAATTTTATACATTGGAGTTTCCTGCCGCCCTGCGCGGCCTCGGTGTGACCCTCTTGCTCCTCCTGGGATTGTGGGCCGTCGGTCCCTGGGCCGAGCAGCGTCTGGCAGTCCCCTGGTTGTCCAGGCGAAAGCTGTGGCTCCTGGCGATGCTGCTCCTTCCCCTGGTGGCCTTGAGTCTCATCTCGCTTGTCCGGCCGGTCTACCTGGTGGGCCGATACGACATGGTCGTGTTTCCGGCCTATGCGCTCCTCATAGGGCTGGGGCTGGCAAAACTGCATGGCGTGGAAAGGACGGGGCCGCTGCTGGTCTCCACCCTCGCGATGATCCTGCTCCTCCCCATCGGGACCAAACTCGTGCTCTACTATCATGCTCCTTCTCAGCACAGGGCGCAGAAGACCGCCGTGGCGCTGCACACCTCCGTCCGGAATGGAGACGTGGTGGTGTTCACAGGCTTGCGGGGTATGGCGGTCCTCTACTACTTGAGCCGGGAGGGGTATCGGTGGCGGGAGGGGTATTGCGAAAATCCCTCCGCCGGGCGACGGTTTGCCTGCCGCATGTTTCCGCTGGAGACGGAACAGGCCCCGTCCATCTATGACACGCGTCGCGTGATGGCTTCCCTCGATGCGGTGAACGACGACCTGAAGGTCTTCATGCAGGGACTCCAAGGGCCCGACAACAAGCTCTGGGTGGTGTTTCACGAGGGGGAGCACTCGCAATTCGGATTCCAGGTTCCCGAGCCGGACTCGTTCCTTCTCGGGCAGTTGGCCCATCGGGGGTTACAACCGCTGCCCCTGGGTGTCGACCCGGCACTCGATATTTTTCAGTTTAGCCCCGCTTCCCGCCGTTTTGACTGACCGGAAACGGGCATGCTATAGTCCCTCGCCTTCATGATGGGCAACCAGAAAAGGGTGTCGTCAATGGTTGAAGTACCGGTTAAGATTTACATAACGAACCTCGCAAAAAAGGCGAAGTCTGCAGCCAAGCAAACCGCCCTCCTCTCGACGACCGTCAAGAACCAGGCCCTGCGGGCGACGGCCGATCGATTGATGGAATCGGAGGAAACGATCCTGGCGGCGAATTTGGAGGACGTGGAGGCCGTCGGGAAGAGGTTGGATCGGGAAGCAGGCGCCGAGGCGGTCAAGCGCGTCCGGTTCACATCCGACACCATCAAGGAAATTGCCGAGCGGCTGCGGGGCGTGGCGGAGCTTCACGACCCGGTCGGCATGGTGACGAAAGTCTGGAGGCGCCCCAATGGCATGGAAGTGAGCCGTGTCCGGGTTCCGCTGGGCGTGATCGGGGTAATCTCGGAATTGGGGCCGGTCAGTACCGTCGGCACGGCGGCACTCTGCCTCAAAGCCGGAAATGCCTGCATCCTGCGCGTCGGGACCGATTGGAGCCGGACGCATCAGGCGATTATGACCCTGTTCCGAGAGGCCGCGGAGGGGGCCGGGGTCCCGTCCGGGGGCCTCGCCTTCGTGGAGCGCCCGGAGAAGGAAGGCGCCATGGAGCTGATACGGCTCAACGCCTCCGTGGACGCGATCGTCGCGCGGGGCGGGGTCGGGCTCCGGAAAACCGTGGTCGAACAGGCCAGGATGCCGGTGCTGTGCGCCGACGGCGGCGTCTGCCACGTTTACATCGACGGGGATGCCGATCTGCCTCTGGCCCAGAATATCGTGGTCAATTCCAAAGCGCAGGACCCTACCCAGCCCAATGCGGTGGACACCGTCCTCGTCCATCAGGCTGTGGCGCGCCCTTTGCTGCCGCCGCTCGTCACGCGGCTGCTGGACGAGTTCAAGATCGAGGTGCACGGCTGTCCGGCGACGATATCCCTCGCGGGGACGCCGGACCTGTCCCATTACTCGTCGGTCAAGCCGGCCACGGATGACGACTGGGGCAAGCAGTTCCTGGGCAAGGTGTTGGCCATGAAGGTCGTCAAGAGCATGGATGAGGCGCTGGCCCATATTTCCCTGCACGGGCCGGGTCACGCGGATGTGATCGTCACGCGGGATTATGCAGCGGCCATGCGATTCGTCCGCGAGGTGGATTCCAGCGGGGTCCTGGTCAATGCCTCGACGCGCCTGCACGAGGGACAGGAGTACGGACTCGGCGGCGAGGTCGGCGTCAACGTAGGCCGGATGCAGGCGCGGGGGCCGATCTCGTTGGAAGAATTGACCTGCCAGAAGGTCGTCGTCTTCGGCACCGGGCAACTCCGCCATCCGCATCCGGTGCCGACGGCCTACGAAGACGCCATCATGCTGAAAAAAGGATCGGTGTAGCTTGGATGAAGCGCTCGGCCGACATTTGGACTGGTGGGGCTTGCGGCGGTTCGACAAGGACGAAGCCTATTTCCAGTGGCAGCGCGCGACCCTCTCCGCTACCGACCTTCAACTCCTCCACCGCCTGGTTGAACTGAAGCGGGCGTCTCAGGCCGAACCGGCCGCAGACGTGGCGTTTTATGACCAGGCCGCCGCGCCTCGCATCCTGCCGGTGTTGTACAGCCAACGGTATGACTACTACCTCGCCATCGGCCCTCGCGTGGCCGAGCGGATCGGTTCCTGTTCCTCCGACGTGACCTCCGTTCTGGATTTCGGCTGCGGGGTCGGTATCCTGACCACCTTCTACGCCCGGCAGAATCCGGAGGTTTCGTTCGTCGGCCTGGATCGGTCGGCTGCCTCGATCGCGGTCGCGCAGGCACAAGCCCACCGGCTGGGCCTCAAGAACGTCAGGTTCGTCCCGCTCGATGTCGAGCGCGAGGCGATCAGCGGTTGCTTCGACCTCCTCATCAGCACCCACGCGCTTGTCCAATCCGAACAGGAGCCCGGTCTGCCGAGCGAGGACTGGCGCACTCTCGCTCGGCCCCAGGATCCGGCGCCGCAGACTGACTTTGAAAAGCGGACAGGTCTGGGGATCCGGTTGGACCGGCTCTGCGCGGCGCTGTCACCCGGAGGGCGGGTTCTCGTTTTCGAAAAGACGAGACAACTCGCGCGCCGCATTCCGTTTCAACGGGCCCTTGCAGCCAGAGGCCTCACGCTTCTCGAGGAACCGATCCCCATCCGGTACCTCCTCGTCGAGGAGGTCGCGGAGGATGGGCCGTTCTACGTCCTGGGACACGAGGCGCGTGAGAGCTTGCCGGGACGCCCGGTAGTTTGGAGCGAGGCCGTGGAGGAAGCCGAGGGGCAGGATCTCTACCGCTGCCAGAGAGAGGCGGCTGCCGCGGTGTATGAACGGCTGCCGGTGCGGGTGGCGTCCTGGGAGGATCGGTGGGAAGATGCGGAGGTGGGCGAGGTCACGGCCGAAGGGGGACGCTGCCTGGTCCTGTTCGAATATCTCTATGTGATGGTGAACGGGCAGGGGCGCGGAATCCTGGTCGGCCCCTGGCATGAGAAAAGCGGCTTCGACGGCGGATTTCGACGCACCGCCGCGGCGTCAGTTGGGCAGCCTGGCCGCTTGGCCACGCTGCTCGGGGAGACATGGCCTGCGTCCGCCTTGTCGGACGATCCCCTCCAGACGCCCCTCTATGAGAATCACACTCCGGCCGCCCTCAAGGTCTGGTCGGCCCTGCCGAACCGCGCTGTGGTGAAGGAAACCACCTTCGATGAACCCGGCGGGATGCAGCGGCACCTGGAGCTGGGGGAAGCGCGGGGGATGACCTATCTCTACTGGGCGACGACCTTCGACCAGCGTCAAGTCGTGATCGTAGAACCCGGCCGCGCCGGCCTCCTGGAGGCTTACTACCAGGAGCTCCTGGACAGCCGGACCCCCTGACATTAACCCGCATTATTCATGACGGTTCGTGGCGAAATTGCGGAGCCGCGTCGCGAGACCGGCGCGAGGAGCCGCGAGGGAGGGAGGCATACTCGTGCAGTATGTTGACCGACTGAGCGGCGAGCCCGCCGACCGACAGGCTTGTCGCAGCAGCGGATCCGCGATTGCAGCAGAAGCGCTCATGAATAATGCGGGTTCAACCTTGACCAACGAGGGTTTGGCTCAATAGAATGACCCATTCATCGTCTGTCCCGGAGCCAGGATCCGTCGTATGAGGATCGAGTACTCAAAGGGAGAGCGGGCCACCCCCGAGGTGATCCAGCTCCACCGCCTTGCCCCCGGGGCGTCCGGGGGACGCAAAGTAAAGGTCATGCTGGTCTTTCCCCCCGATTGGTACCCTTCCGAGCCCTACCTGAGTCTCCCGACCATCACCGCCGTTCTTCGCGCCGCCGGACACGAGGTGATCCAAAAGGACGTCAATCTGGAGATGTATGACTGGTTCTTCAGCGAAGACTTCCTCCGGCGCGTCCTCAGGCGGGTGCCCCAGCAACTGGACCGTTTGCGGAAGCTGGCCAGGAAGCGGGGGTTGGAGGAGCGGGAGCAGGATCTCCAAGTGGCCCTGTGCGACCTGTCGCGCGAGCGGATCGCGGCCCTCATCGAAAAAGCGGAGACGGCCAAGCGGATCGTTCGAACCCAGGAGTTCTATGAGGCGGAGCGCCTGGAGTGGGCGATCAATGTCTTCCGCGAGGTGACGAACGCGATCTCGCTCGTCTACGCGCCGGCGCGGATTTGCATGCCACCCATGGAAACCGATCTCTCGTATAAAGTCTTCGTTTCCTCCGAAGTACTGGACGCGGTCCAGGATACCCAGGTCAACGTGTATCGCGATGTCTTCGAGCACATCCTGCGTCCGGCCATCGAAGCCGAGCGTCCGGAGGTAATCGGAATTTCGATCGTCCTCCAGCAGCAATTATTTTCCACGATGACGTTCTGCGCGCTCATCAAGGAGCATTATCCGAACATCCATGTGACGATCGGCGGCAACACGGTGACCAGATTGCGGGATGTACTGCCGGGCAAACCGGACCTCTTCGCGCTCTTCGACAGTGCCGTCGTGTACGAAGGCGAGACCGCCTTCCTCCAATTGATCGAGGCGGTCGGGGCGGGGCGGGGCCTGACCGGCATTCCGAACCTGATCTATCGCGATGAGGGCGGGATTCATACTTCCTCCCTGACCTATGCCGAGGACATGGCCTCCTTGCCGCCCCCGGACTTCGCGGGGCTGCCGCTGGAGAAATACTTCGTGCCGGATCGGATCCTGCCGTACCTGGCCACCCGCGGGTGCTACTGGGGTCGGTGCGAGTTCTGCGATCACGGAGAGGGCTACACGGCGGGGTACCGGACCAAAAAGCTCGAGCAGATCATCGAGGAGATCCGGGACCTGACGACCAAATACCGGACGCGGCACTTCCACTTCACCGACGAGTCCTATCCGCCGGCGCTTTTCCGGAAGCTGACCCGGCGGCTCGTCGAGACCAACATGGATATCCTCTGGACCACCCACATGCGGTTCGAGAAGAGCCTGCTCGAGGAGCCGGTCTGGGCCGATGCGGCTGCGTCCGGCTGTCGCTATCTGCACTTCGGGTTCGAGTCCGGCAACGAGCATGTGCTGAAACTCATGGACAAGGCGACCACGGGGGAGGTGATCCGGCGGAGCCTCCAACTGTCGGCCGGGGTGGGCATCTGGAACCACGTCATGGGATTCTTCGGGTTTCCCGGCGAGACGCGCGAGGAGGCCAGGTCCTCCATTCAGTTTTTGGAGGACAACCGGGACCTCGTACACTCGATCGGATTCGGGACATTCGACCTTAGCCGGCACACGCCGGTCGCCAAGAACCCGGAGAAATTCGGCGTGACCCCCTACGTCAATCCCGAATGGGACTTGGCGCTGGACTACTACTACACCGTGAAGCAGGGGCTCAGCGTGGAGGAGGCGGAACGGGTATTCGAAGAGTTCGAGCAGAACCATTACCCTGGCTGGGACCTGAAAATTTTCATCCGCGAGTATGTGTTCCTCTACGTGGCCCGATTGGGGACGAACAAACTACCGGTCCTCCAATTCCGGCCCCCGGAGGTGGGAGTGGGCGCCGTGAGCCCCGTAGCCGGAAAAGTCTGTTGACGGGGCAGCAAGGAGCACGCATCACATGCCGTCGGGCTTGGTTCAGATAGACGACTGCGAGCCAAAAGCCAACAGCGGGCGTAAGCTGAAGACCATGCTGTTGTTCCCGCCCGAGTGGGTTCCGACCGCCCCCTATTTGGCGCTGCCGAGCCTCACGGCCGTCTTGCGGCAGTATGGCTATCCGGTCACCCAGAAGGACGTCAACATCGAGATGTACGACCTGTTTTTCAGCGACGCCTTCCTGATTTGGATCAAGGCGCGCATGGCGATGCAACTGCGCGCGCTGGACGCCAAGGAGGCGGCGGGCCGGTTGACGGACCAGGAGCGCGACCAGAAGGCCTGCCTCCTCGACAAGGCGGCGGTGAATGTGTTCGGTCTGGCCGAGCAGGCGCACGAGGCGAAGCGCGTCGTCCGCGGAGAGGAGTTCTACGACGCCGACCGGCTTGAGTGGGCCCTGAACAGGTTCCGGGAGGTCATGCAGTACATCTCGGCCGGCTACTACCCGGCCTCCATCGTCTTCTACCCGATGGAGAGCAATCTGGGCTATCGTCCCGGCGTCTCGCGCGAGGTGTTCGCGTGCCTGGACGACGAGCAGGTCAACGTCTATCGGGATGTCTGTCGCCAACTGGTGCTCCCGGCCGTCGCCAGGGAGGCTCCCGAAGTGGTGGGCGTTTCCATCGGCACCCAGATGCAATTGTTGGCGGGGCTCACCTTCTGCAAGATGATCAAGGAGGCCTTCCCGCACATCCATGTGACGGTCGGCGGCAACGTGATCACGCGGCTCCAGGAGGAGCTGCCCAGGCAGGAACGGTTCTTTGCCGAGGTGTTCGACTCCGCCATTATGTATGAAGGGGAACACGCGCTGGTCTGGTTGCTGGAGGCTCTGAGCGGGGAGCGGGAACTGAAGGCGGTGCCCAATCTCATCTACCGGGACGACGCCGGCATCCATGTGAACAAGGAGATTTATACCGAGAAGACCTCGGCCCTGCCCCTCCCGGACTTCGACGGCTTCCCGCTGGACAGTTACTTCGTGCCGGTCCGCATTCTCCCGTATTTGGCCACGCGCGGGTGCTACTGGGGCCGTTGCACGTTCTGCGATCACGGCCAGGGGTACTTCGACCAATACCGGGGGCTCCCGGCGCACGAGGTCGTCCGCCAGGTGAAGGCCCTGAAGGAGAAGTACCGGGCGGACCATTTCCTGTTTGCCGACGAGTCCTACCCGCCCGCGCTGTTCAAGAAGGTGGTGCAGTTGCTCGTCGAGCAGGACGTCGGCATCAAGTGGACCACGCTCATTCGCTTCGAGGAATCGTTGCAGGACCCGGACCTGTGGCGGCAGGCGAAGCAGGCCGGCTGCTGCACCCTCTACTATGGAATGGAATCAGCCAGCGAACGGGTCCTGGAATTGATGGACAAGCATGTCAAGCAGGCCGTGATCAAGCACAACCTCGAGCAAGCGGCGAACGCCGGCATCTGGAACCACGTCATGGCGTTCTACGGATTCCCGGGGGAAACGCGGGAGGAGGCCGAGGAGACCCGGCGGTTCGTCATCGACAACCAGCCGAACATTCATTCGGTGGAGTTGTTCTACTTTGTCGCCTACCGGCACACGCCGATGGTCCGGAACCCGGAGAAGTTCGGGATCACGATCCATAAACAGGAAGAGTACGATTTACCGCTGGATTACTACTACACGCTCAACGACCCGGTGGGCATTACCTGTCTGGAAGCCATGCAGTTGTGCGAGGAGTTTTACAAGAACGACTTCGAGCCCTGGGCCGTGCGCGTGAATGCGCGGGAGCACGTCTTCCTGTACATTTCCAAGTTCGGGACCAATCGGTTGGCTCAGATTTACGCGAAGCACAGGCAGACCGGCGAGGCCCGGGCCTCCGACAGCGTCTCCGGGTTGGTTACCTGGCCCGTGGCGAGAGGCGATGCCGAGTCCGGCAAGGACGGGGAACCGTCCATGACCCGCGTGGTCAGTCACGCGGTCTCGTGAAAAAGTGACGCGTCACTCGTCACGGGTGACTTGTCACTGTTCCCGTCCGTTCAGCCAGGCCTGTAGCAACTGGTAGGCCGCCTCGATCTCCTTGGTCATGGCCTCGCCCTTCTTGTACATCTGCATGTACTTCCGCGGGTTGTTCGTGAGGTTGGCGTACCGGTGGGGGTGCCAGGTCGCCAGCAAGGCCCGTCGCCTCGCTTCGAGGGTGCCGCGCGTCAGCGATTCGCTGAGCTCGAAGAGATCGAGGGCCTTGTTGATGGCGTTGCGATCCATGGCGGGATCCTAGCAGGTTGTTGAAAATGGCTCGTCACTCCCGCGAAAGCGGGAGTCCAGAAAGTAGGCCTCCAATATTTTCAATACCGTCCTGGGTTCCCGCCTGCGCGGGAATGACAGAAAAAGGGTCTTTCTGGGTTTTTTCAACATCCTGCTGGCGCGAGTCTGGCAAACATCGATGCGTCCTGTCAATCTGAGACACCAAGACATGCGAAGAGCCCTTCGACAAGCTCAGGGCGAACGAGTAGTGCAAAGAGATGTCGAGACCATTCCGTTCGTGCTGAGCCTGTCGAAGCACTCTTACACATCTTGCAGCAGCCTTATTCCGTGGAGCAGGCCGTAACCATGGCGATCAGCACCCCTCTTCCTGTTCTCGAGCCCGTGAAGCTGTTCACCGGCAAGGATTATCGGGAGGTCCTCCGGCGGGAGATGGACGCGGGGAAAATTCCGCTCAGCCTGGGGAAGAGCTGTCCGGTCAAGTGCGAGTTCTGCTACGAACTGGACCACTCCTACCGCGAGACCCTCGAGCCGCCGAAGACCAGTGAAGAGGACTGGAAATTCATCCTGGAGTATATTTCCAGGAAGCCGACCGATCCGCTCCAGTTCTGGTGCCTGGGCGGGAACGAATACATGGAATGGACCGACCTGTTCCTGCATCCCAAGGCCATGGAGTGGGTCGAGGATTTTCTCAAGTACACCGACAAGAACATCCAATTCTTCACGGTCGGGTTCGTACATGTCCCGAAGATCCATCAACTGACCGCGCAATATCCAGGCCGGATCAATTTCGAATTGTCCGTGATCACGCTGGGGGCCTACCGGCAGCGGCTCATGCCGCATGCCCCGGCCGTCAAGCACCTGCTGAAGGTCCTCGAAGGCCCGGCCGTTTCTTCGGCGAACTTCTACACCTTCGACGACCGGACGATGTCGGAGGATGCGCGCACGATTTCGCAGATCAACCAGAAATGCGTCCTGTGGATGGGCTGCCTTACGCCGGTGCGCGGGCTGAAGGACGACACTGCCGCCATGATGCGCCGGGGGCGGAAGTTTCTCGCGACCGAAGCGGAGCGCATCTACGATGCCGGATTCCCGAATCTCCAGACCATTCACACCGAGGCCGCCATTACGGCTTTCCTGAACCGGAAACGCATCGTCAGCCTGTTCGATGCGCTTGAACTGGAAAAGAGGGATACGGTCGTGACGGCCGGCAGCGTCCATAAGATCCTGACGATGTATCGCAAGAATCGAGCACGCTTTCTTCATGTCCCGAACGCGACCCTGGGCGGAGACTCCGACTGCACCGTGCTCCTGACCTTCGACGATATTGCGCGCCGCCTCACCACCGAAAAGGTGGTGCACATCCCGAAGTGCGTCATGCAGTCCGGACGGGGCGGCTACACGGACATCGCCGGGGTTACCCTGGAGCAATTCCTTCAGAAGACCGGCAAGAAAGTGAAGGTCCTCCACAAGGTGGACACGAAGTTCGCGAACCGGCAGCTTTACCGGCACGGGCACCTCAGAAACTACGTGGAAGACTATGTGCGCAACCCGCTGATCAAGACGTACGAAACCCTGTCCATGCCCGCGTGAGCGCCCCGCCGGAGCGCCTCTTATTGCCCCGCCCCCGGGTTTGACAACCACCACCGCCTGACCTACAGTGACTCCACGAAGCATGAGCCTTGATCGCCGAACCCTCCAGTTCTTTCAAGCCGATGTCTTTACCGACGTGCCATTCGGGGGCAACCCCGTCGCCGTGGTGCCCGATGCGTTTGGCCTGAGCGACCGCGAGTTCCAGCAAATTGCGGGCGAGATGAACCTGTCGGAGACGGTCTTCGTCCTCCCTCCGACCGAACTGGTGGCGGTGGCCAAAGTCCGCATCTTCACCCCGACCCAGGAGATCCCATTTGCCGGGCACCCGGTGCTGGGCGCGTTCTTCGTGCTCGGCAAGCTCGGGCGATTGCCCTTGGAGGGACCGATGACCCGGGTCTTTCACGAGTGCAACATCGGGGTGTTTCCCGTGGATGTCCACTGTCACCGGGGCGAGATACTGCGAGTCGTGATGTCGCAGCCGAAGCCCGAGTTTCTCGGCACCGTCGACCCGGGAGAAGCCGTATACGAGGTCGCCGGGGCGCTCGGGGTGGACCGGGGCGTGTTGAAAGGGGCGAAGTCACCGGTGCAGGTTGTCTCCACCGGGCTGCCGGTGATCATTGTCCCGGTGAGGACCCTGACTGCGGTCCGATCGATCAAGCCCGATGCGGACGCCATCACCGACCTCTGCGCGCGCTACGGCGCGAACGGGATCATGGTGTTCACCACCGTCACGGTCGACCCTTTCGCTACGGTCCATACACGGGTCTTCGCGCCCCAGATCGGGGTCCTTGAGGATCCTGCGACGGGAAGCGCCAGCGGCGCCCTCGGCGCTTATCTGGTGCACCACGGAGTGGTGGACGTGGGGCCGACGACCGAGATCATCGCCGAGCAGGGGTATGAGTTGGACCGCCCCGCGCGCATCGTGATTCAAGTCGAGTCGGATGATGACGCCATTCAAGAGGTGAAAGTCGGCGGGCAGGTGGTTCTGGTCATGGAAGGGAGGATCACATTCTGACTAAGCAGGTCAGCGGTCAGCGCTCAGCACGGAGGAGGAAAGGGTCTTCACCGCGGTCGCTGAAAGCTGACAGCTATTCATTATTCAAGGGAGGGCACACGCGATGTCAACTGTGGCTCAGGCGATGCGCAAGGATCTCAAGAAGACCACGTCAACGACGCCGGTTCGCAAGGCGGCCAAGCTGATGCGCGACGACCGGGTCGGCTCCTTGCTGGTGGAAAAAAACGGGGAGGTCGTCGGGATCGTGACTGAAACGGACATCGTCCGCCGCGCCGTCGCGCAAGGGTCCGATCTGTCCAAGATGACGGTCCAGAGCATCATGACCACCCCCATCGCCACGATCGAGAGCAACCGCACCATCCAGGATGCACACGACATGATGGGGGATCTCGGCGTCCGTCACCTGGGCGTAACGGAACGTGGAACGTTGGTCGGACTCGTCTCCGTACGCGACCTCTTGATCTCCTTCAAAAGCATCTCGGAACCGAAAATCACGCAGGATTAAATTGCGAAAGGCGCGAGACGAGCGGGACGTGCGAGAGGGGCGAGAGGCGCGGGATGTGCGAGACGAGCGGGACGAACACGAGAAGAATTTTCAGAGTCTGGCATTTCCTGTCATTCTGATGCATCTTGCGCGTCCCGCGCCTCTCGCTCGTCTCGCTCTAGTTCTTCGTAATCTGCTGAATCATGTGGGGCAACTCGGGCAGGATGAGCTTCTCCATGGCAAGCCGGACGGCGCCCTCGGAGCCGGGTGTCGAGATAACGATCCGGTTCCGGTAGACCCCGGCGGTCGCGCGGCTCATGATGGCGGGGGACCCGATGTCCTGATAGGTGAGGTAGCGAAAGATTTCGCCGAATCCATCCAGCCGCTTTTCCAGCATTCCGTCCACCGCTTCGAAGGTCGAATCCCGTCGTGAGATTCCGGTGCCGCCGTTGATGATGATGGCCTGCACCGTGGACTGCCGAGTCGCTTCCTCGATGACGGTCCGGATCTGAGCCGGGTCATCCTTGACGAGATGATAGGCGACGATCTCGTGTCCGTGCGCCTTCAACAGGTCCATCACCAGGACTCCGCTCGTATCCGTCTCGCGGGTACGGGTATCGCTGCAGGTAATCACGACGCAATGCGCGCGCTGCGGAGCCTGCTGCTTGTGCTCGCGGTGTGAAGGGGTGGGGGAAGGGCCGTGGTCGTGGGCCGGCATGGGGTGAAGCGACGGGGCCGGATCAGACCCACATGACGTCGGGCTTGAGGCGCGCGACCGGCTGGCCCTTGCCGATGTGTTCATCCAGGATCGCCGCGACGTCGGCCTCTTTGACCTGGGAGTACCAGGTGCCGTCCGGGTAGACCACCACCGTAGGGCCCTGCTCGCAGGGCCCCAGACAGGCCGACCCCGTCACGAGGATCTGACCCGGTTGGTACCCGCGCTCCATGAGCCCCATGCTGAAGGCCATCAGGATGCCGGGCGAGCCGGCGGCGCCGCAGGAGGGCTTGGGGTGGCCGGGCGGTCTGGTATTCGTGCAGACGACGATATGATATTTGGGCTTCGGCATACGCCTTCTCCTTTTTCAACGAGCCTTGAACAGCTTCCACATTTCCACGCACTCGTCCGGCAACTTCCAGTGGGCCACGCCCTTCAGCACCCAATCCAGGTAATGGTCCTTCGGTTTGAACTTGCCGATCGGCGTGGCGGCATGCATGGTGACCAGGATTTTCTCGTCCTGGTCGGTCAGCACCGTCGCCGGCAGATGGCGAAAGGCACTGGGGGGGAGGTCTCCCTCGAACTCATCGAGGATCTTCAGGTCCTCTTCCGTGATCTCGACGACAATCCCCCACACCTGCTCGCCGGGGGACGGAGTCACGCTCGCCAGCCCGCATCGCCACATGGTGGACCACCGGCAGAAGTGGACCGTATGGTCCGGCAGGTACGCCTTGCACACGAATTGATGCTCGGGCGCCCGCTTCTTCAACTGCACGGGATTCATGTTGTCGGAGTAAAGGAAAAATTTCATAGGAACGTAGTTGTATCACATCGGCGCGTGAAAATGGGGACAGATTTATTTTTCCTCCATCAACTTTTGTCCGGCTCTGAAAAATAAATCTGTCCCCATTTTCGCCAGAGGAGATGTCTTGTTTCTCGGGGATCCGCCATGTACGATCTGTAAAGACCAAGGAGGAGCAGGCTGGTGGGGGCAATCACACGGGTCATCCTGATCGTGCTGGACGGAGTGGGGGTCGGGGAGCTGCCGGATGCGGCGCAGTATGGGGACGCCGGCAGTAACACGTTGGCGCACGTGGCTGCATCGGTCGGCGGTCTTCAGCTTCCCATGCTCGAGCGCCTGGGCTTGGGCTACATCGGGGAGTTCGCGGGGGTCCGCCGCGTCGACCAACCGGACGGCTGCTTCGGCAAAATGCAGGAAATGTCCGCGGGCAAGGATACGACCATGGGACACTGGGAAATGGCCGGGCTCCTGCGGCAGACCGCATTTCCAACGTACCCATCCGGGTTTCCGGCCGGGGTGATCGAGCCGTTCGAACAGGCGATCGGTGGTCCGGTTCTGGGGAACCGGCCGGCCTCCGGGACGGCGATCATTCAGGAACTCGGGCAAGAACACCTCCGCACGCACCGGCCGATCGTATACACGAGCGCCGACAGCGTCTTTCAGATTGCGGCGCACGAGGACGCCGTTCCGGTGGAGGAACTGTACCGGATGTGCCGAACCGCGAGAAAACTGCTCGTCCCGCCGCATGAAGTCGCGCGAGTCATCGCGCGCCCGTTCGTCGGCCGACCGGGGGCGTTCGTTCGAACCGAGCGGCGCCGTGATTTTTCCGTCGAGCCGCCCGGCCACTCCCTCCTCGATCTGCTCGCCTCAGCCGGGCAGCCGGTGGTGGGGATCGGCAAGATCGACGACCTCTTCACCGGCCGGGGCTTGACCCGCTCCGTTCACGCGGGCAACAATGCGGCCGCCCTGCACGAGACGGTGCGCGCGATCAAAACGGTTGCGCGCGGGCTGGTTTTTGTAAACCTGAGCGATTTCGATACCCTGTATGGGCACCGGAACGACGTGGAGGGATTCGCCAAAGCGGTGCAAGCCTTCGATCAGCGTCTGCCGGAAGTGCTGGGAGTCCTGCGACCGGGGGATCTGCTGTGTCTGACCGCGGATCATGGCAACGATCCGACGCGGCCTGGGACCGACCACACCAGGGAACATGTCCCCTTGCTGGCCTACGGGCCTCGGCTGGCACGCGGCGTGAACCTGGGCACGCGGCGATCGTTCGCGGACTTGGGCCAGACCACGGCCGAGGCATTCGGGGTCGGGCGACTGCGGTGGGGGGAGAGCTTTTTAGAGGCGCTCCATGTCGTTTGAGCAGGCGCTGGCGCAGTTGGGCATCACCCTGCCGATCCCGCCGAAGCCGGTCGCCACGTACGTTCCGGCTGTGCGGGCAGGGGAGTTGCTGTTCTTAAGCGGGGTCATTCCCTTCCGAGACGGCAAACTGGCCTTGGAGGGGAAATTGGGAAAGGACCTCACTGTCGAACAAGGCTACGAGGCCTCCAGGATTGCGCTTTTCAATGCGCTGGCCATCGTCCGCAGCGAAATCGGCAGCCTGGATCGCGTCCGGAGGGTTGTGCGGATGGTCGGATACGTGGCCTCCGCCGAAGGGTTCGTCCAGCAGCCTGCCGTGATCAACGGGGCCTCGGATCTTCTCGTGAAGATCTTCGGCGACGCAGGGCGGCATGCGCGAGTCGCGCTGGGTGCAGCGGAGTTACCGCTGAACGCGCCGGTCGAACTGGAGCTGATCTTAGAGGTCCTCTAAATGCGGGGAAGGCGAGACATGCAGGAGAGAAAATGGGGGCTCTGAAAAATAAACCTGTCCCCATTTTCCCTCTTCTCGCGTGCACGACGAGCCTGCTCATGCTTCCGGCGGCGGCGCGCGGCGGGGAGCCCGTTGCGACTGATGCGGAGCGCAGGCAGCTCAGCCCGGCGAGGACCATCTACATCGATGCGGACGCGTCGACCTGGCGGTCGCGGGGCCGGGTCTCATTCCCCCTGGTTCCTTCCCTTCGCATGAAGTTGACGGCGGCCGGGTTCGCCGTTGCGCCGGATGGGACGGCCCCGCACGACTTTATCTTGAAGGTGAAGTATCGGGAAGAGCGAGGCAGGCCAATCAGGTTCGGCCTCGACGGTACAGAGATCACCTGCGCTGTCCGGCTGGAAGACCCACGGAGCGGGATGATCGCGGAGCTGACTATCCAGGAGTTTCCGCCGGATGAGCCGTCCGTTACGGCCCCGTATACGGATGTCGTCAACAAGCTTGAAACAAACCCCTATTACTACTTTCTCGGCGAAATCCTGAAGGGGCGGGTTCAATCCGATTTGGATACCACCGGATCGCTCATCGCCGCATTCGCGCAAATGACGGAGCGCGACGAGCCCCAGTACGGGTCCCTGAAGGCGCCTCCGCCGAACCCCGCGGATACGTTGCCTCCTCCGGAAGTGCTGTATGTACGGGAGGTCCGCGCCAATACCATGCGTGAACTGGTTCGACTCAAGGACCCTCGCGCGGTCCCCGTGCTGACCAGGCTGCTCGCCCACACCGATTGGGAGGTCCGCCGGCTCGCCGTGGAGGCCCTTGGGGCGCTGGGGGCGAGGGAAACCCGTTCCGTGATTGAACGCCTGGCAGCGGAGGACCGGGAGAAGCGGGTACGCGACGCTGCGACAGCCGCGCTGGCGGCCCTTCAATAATGACTCTAAGGAAAATGGGGACAGATTTATTTTTCCTCACCTACTTTTTGTCCGGCTCTGAAAAATAAATCTGTCCCCATTTTCATTTGTTCATGTTCATGCGGGGAGCGTCAATGATGCGGTTGACTACAGTGTTATGCCTTGGACTGTCCGTTGCGGCGGCGGCGATTGCGACCGTGGCCCAGGCCGCCCTCTCGCCCGAGGCTGCTCCGCCCGGAGCGACCGTGGCCCTGTCCGGAAAGGGGTTCGGCTCGTTCAAGTCCACCCAGGAGAATCGGGTGTTATTTAACGGGGTCCCGGCGCTGATCCAACGGTGGGAACCGGAGCTGGTGGAAGTAAAGGTGCCGCTTCGGGCGAAAGACGGCCCGGTGGAACTGGTGCGGGGCAAAAAACGGATCAAGGTGGGATCCTTCACCGTCAAACAGCCCACCATCCAGAGCCTGAACCCCGGGGCAACGGAGCCCGGGACGGTGGTCCAGATCGTCGGCCGGTATTTCGGCAATACGGCCGGCTCCAAAGATCCCAATACGATGTTCGGCGTGAATAATGTCTTGATCGGCGGGGTCACGGCAAGAGTCCGGCGCTGGCGGGACGATAAGATCGACGTGGAGGTGCCCGGCACTGCCCAGCCGGGAGATGTACTCGTGCGCTTGGCTTCGTCCGATCCGCTTCCCGACGGTTCCTGCTGCGCCCCCGTGGAGTATGTCATCAGCAATCCCATGCCGCTGAACGTGCTGCCGGCCCTCCGCATGGATCCGAACAGCGGGCCCATCGGCACCAAAGTGGTGCTGTTCGGAAAGGGCTTCGGCAGCAGCAAGGGACCCGAGGATGCGGTTCTGATCAACGGTCGTCCGGCCACGATCGCGAAGTGGGAGGACGGCGTCATCGTTGCACACGTGCCGCTGAACGCCGAAACCGGCCCCCTGGTCTTGCGGCGCGGCGGCTCGGAGCGGACCCTCGGCACATTCACGGTCCGGGTGCCCAAGGCGACAGGGGTCACCCCGAACAGCGCGCCCATCGGGAGCCTGATCCGGATCCACGGGGAGAACTTCGGAATCTACTCGGAAAGCGGGGCCACCCAATACTCGTTCACCGATTTCAACAAGGGAGAAAACGGGGTGGACATCGGCGGGGTGCCGGCGATCGTTTATCGGTGGCATGACGACAAGATCGACGTGTGGGTGCCGTTCACCGCCAAGAGCGGTTCCGTGATCGTGAAGCGCGGCGGCACCCTTCCGAAGCCTGATGGGTCCTGCTGCGCGGCGCAGAAAATCGTGACCGTAGAGGCCGGCACGTTCACGGTCACGCAACCGCAGATCTTGTCCTATGAGCCGGCGGCGGCCGGGGTGGACGAGATCGTCACCATCAAAGGGGCGAACCTAGGGAACTTCATCAAGACCTCCGAAGCCACGCAATCCGGACTGAATGAAGGGGCTCATGACAATTTGATGGTCAAACTCGGCCAAGACATTGCCCGCAGCGAGGTGCTCTTCAACGGGGTGGCGGGGGTCGTCCTGTCCTGGACCGACACCGAGATCAAGGTCCGTGTGCCGCGGCGGCACCTTTACGGCATCGGCACCCCGGGCACGTTCACGCCGGACATGAGTACAGGACCCTTGATCGTCCGCCGCGGCTCGTGGGACCTGAACCCGGACGGGACCTGCTGCACGCCCAAGCAATGGCTGACGCTCGAGGTCGGACAGTTCACGATTCAAGCCAAAGGGCTGCCGGACTCTGGCTACTTCAGCAACCCCGATCCGACCAGGGACTGAGGCTGATGCGTTTCCTGGCCCGGTCCTTCCTCAACGCAACGGTCCTGCTCGCGGGGGCGGCGGGGCTCCCACCGGCGCCGCCTTCCATGGTCCTGGCGGCCGCCGACTCTCCGGTGACGACCGTGCAGAAGAGCGGCACCGAGACGACCCTGATGGGGGTGCACTTTCGCGATGCCAAGATGGGATGGACGGTCGGGGCCGGGGGAACCATTCTGAAAACGGTTGACGGGGGCAGGCGATGGAAGGCGAGCCCCAGCGGGACCAACGCGATCCTGTCCGGAGTCTTCTTCAGTGACGCCCGATACGGTTGGGTCGTGGGATCCAACGGGACCATTCTCCATTCAAAGAATGGGGGAGAGAAGTGGACAAGCCAGGCCAGCGGGACCCAGGCGCCGCTCTACGGCGTCTACTTCCTGACTCCGGCCATCGGATGGGTGGTCGGCGGGGGCGGCACGATTCTTTATACGGTGGACGGCGGGATCACCTGGTCGGACAGGACGAGCGGCACCACTGCCGTCTTGTACGGCGTGCACTTCCTGGATGAGCAGCAGGGACTTGCCGTCGGCGCGCTCGGCACCATCCTCCTCACCCAGGACGGCGGCCGTTCCTGGACGACCCAGGAGACGAGGAGCGCCGCGACGTTCTTCGATGTGCGGTACGCCGATCCGCTGTATGCGTGGGCGGTGGGCAATGCGGGGGCCATGTTCCAAACCCCGGACGGCGGTGTGACTTGGGTTGACCGGACGTTACCATGCGCGCAAGGCTGCTCCCGCCTCACGGATCTGTTGAGAGTCCGGTTTACCGATGCGAAGACGGGATGGGTCGTGGGGGAGCGCGGGACTATTTACCGTACGACCGATGCGGGAATCACCTGGAGTGAAATCCCCAACGGCATCAAGGCGTCGCTATACGGGCTGACCTTCCCCGATGGTGCCTTGGGCTGGGCCACAGGCGAGCGTGGCACGATTCTACAAATCATGTCCAAATGACATGATTTGGTGCGCGACGCGCGGGACGAGCGAGACTGGCGAGACGAGCCCCCTCACCCTACCCTCTCCCCGGTGGGGAGAGGAGAAGGTGAGGGGAGATGGGATGCGCGAGAGTTGGGTGAACGGAAGATGCTTCGGGAGGCACTCACGAGAATCATTTCTAACGCCTCCGGCTCGTCGCGCGCCTCTCGCTGGTTCTCCACGTCTCGCTAGTCTCGCCCCTCTCGCTCGTCGCGCGCCTCTCGCTGGTTCTCCACGTCTCGCTAGTCTCGCCCCTCTCGCTCGTCGCGCGTCTCTCGCTGGTTCTCCACGTCTCGCTAGTCTCGCCCCTCTCGCTCGTCGCGCGTTCCCGCGTCATCCCAACTCCCCCAGCCGA
>Ga0187893_10005911_pt1 | contig 21419 bp, 14 predicted proteins | sample MA1701074metaG_FD_139574 | JGI IMG/M metagenome (GOLD analysis project Ga0187893, IMG submission 139574) | White microbial mat communities from a basaltic lava cave in the Kipuka Kanohina Cave System on the Island of Hawaii, USA - MA170107-4 metaG ...
CCTGAGTCAGCGCTCGGGTTGCGTCTCCGCAGAGCCCTATCCTCCGCTCAGGTTCGTTCAGTCTAGCAACGATGACTCTCTAATTAAACAAAGGTCGTTTACACAAATTTCTTGACGCAGCCACTGAGAACGCCAACAGCAGCGTCGCAGCATGATGAATCGAACACGTGGTCTTGCGGACGTCTTCGTCAACCGTCGTAACGACTCACGATATCAAGCACGAATTTCCATTTTCGGCTCTGGTTCAAGACAAACGTATACCCGTCCCCCCCCGCGTCAAGCCCCACATTACTTTTCTGACTTTTTCGGCACGGCAGACTCCCACCATGGCCCTTATGGGGTGCCTCTGCCACCTCCCAGCGCCCCGGGCACTCGACAACTGCCCCCGGGAGGCGACTTCTTGAGACACCTCACCGCTTCGGCCGCGTCCTTCCATCCCGTTTGCTCCCCACCGCGTCCCCGGCTATCCCGCCGGCAGTGTCAGCGCCTCGATCCGCCGCACCATGGCCCCGAAAAGCCGGCGCGTCAGGTGACCCTGCGCCAGCAAGAGCCAGTAATAGCGCGCGTGCTTCACCAGCCGGCCGCCCGTCTTCACCAATCGCTGCTGCAGGCTGGTTAGCGACCAGTTGCCGACGCGCAGCGGTAGCGCCAGCCGCCGCCACAGGTTCCCCAGGTTATAGGCGATCACGCTCAGCCACAACCGCACCTCGTTGGACCGGAAGCAATGACAGCTCAGGCGCGTCATCTTGACGGCCTGCTTGCCTTCTTTGATCCATTGCTCGGCCGTCCCTCGTTGGTTGTAGAACCGCACCACCGCCCGGCTGTCGGTCTCCAGGTTCGTCACGATGAATCCCACCCGCGGAAACAACTCCCCGAGGTGGAACTCCACCTTCGCCACCACCCGCCGCGCCTTCTTCCAACTGGCCGCCTGGTATAAGAAACTCTGGTATCGCCCCACCGGCTTGTGGCCCGGTCGCCCCACCGGCCGCGACAGCAGTTCGGCGACGTCGCGCTCCAGGCTGTCGTTGGCCGGAATGCGGATGGCGTACTGCACGCCCGCTCCTCCAGCGCCTCGCAGATCTCCGGCTTGGCAAAGGCGGCATCGGCGCGAAACACCACGTCCTTGCCGTTCTTCTGCTGCCGCTCGATCTCCGGCAACAGCAGTTCTTCCCAATCGTCGGCGCTGTGGACATTACCGAACCGCAGCTTCGCTCCCAGACAATCCCCCTTGCGGTTGAACAGCAGCAGCAGATGGTAGCGGTGGATTCGAAGTGGCCGTTGTAGGCGCTGCCCTCCTGCTGCCCGTACACCGGTATCTCAGTCGAGTCCATGTCCAGCACGACCCGCTGCGGAGAGTCGATGGTTTCCGCCTTGCCGATCAACTCTCGATTGATCGCCGCCAGCCCGGCGAGATTCTCCTCCTTTGGAGTTCGTTGGGGCCAGAGTTCGTTGGGGCCAGCCCTTAAAAGTTAAATAATGAATCTGGAATCTCAAGCACCTTCATTTCGGCCGTTCGTTAGGGCGCCTTCATTGCAGGACCGCTGCAATTTGACTTTGGTGCGGAGAGAGGCAGCCATCTTAGAACACCAACTTCAACCCTGCGTGAACTATCCGTGGAGCGCCGATATTCTCGAGGGGCGTTCGCGCAACCGAGAACTGACGGTCGAAAATATTCTCGGCTGAAGCGTAAACGCGAAGAGAGCGATGCAGGGCCCGGGAAACGTGGAAGTCGAGGACGGCAAAGTTTCCGAGCAGCAAGGTATTCAGGTCATCGTCAAATTGAGCGCCGACGAAGCGGGTGGAAACGAACGCGGTCAAGGTCCGGGGGTTGGAGTAACTGAGCGAGGCACTCACTCGATGCCTGGGCACTTGAGGCAAGACCTTGGATTCCAACGCTGGATTCGGCGGGAACTGAGTGACCTTCGAATCGCTCCAGAGGTAAGCGCCCTGCAAAGACCAGTCGCGGTGCCAGTGGACGGAGAGCGAAGTTTCAACTCCCTGAGCGTGAATCTCTCCCACATTCTCCCGGCGACGCGTGATTAGGCCCGGCACAACGCTGACTGTGATGTTCGAAACCGCATTCTCAAGCTGGTTCCAGAAGCCGGTAAACCGGGCAGTCACATTGGACCCCAAGTGCCAGTCCATCCCTCCTTCCGCACCTCTCAGCTTTTCCGGACCTAGTAGATCATTGGGATTGGTCTGTACGTTGCCAACGCGAAACCCGCGGTACAGCTCATTCAGGTTCGGAGCGCGGAAACTATGGTAATAGGAACCCCGCAGCGTGAACTGTTCCCGCACTCGATAGGAAACACCCGCTTTGGGGTTGACTGTGCCCCGCTTCTGGGTGACAAACGGCGTGGTGGTCAGTACCCCGGTGCTCAACGGGACATCACGGCGTTCGGCGTTGTAGTTGCTCCAACCGTCCAGCCGCGCCCCGAGTTGAATCATCCATCGGTTGGTGGGAGTAAACAGATCCTGCACAAAGACTCCACCGAGTTGCTGGTTTCCTCCCGCAACTTGAAAGCGCGAAGGCTGTCCCGCCGTGTAGCTCAAATCCTCACTGTTGCCCCGAATCCATTGCCAGTCGACCCCTGATGTTACGAGATGACGCGAGAAGAATAGTCCAGTCCACTGAGCCGACCCGCCGAAGCTTCTAACTGGCACCGTTTGGTCCAGAATCAGCGTTTCTTGGCGGCGATCAGCCGAGATCGAAGTGACGTTGGCAGAAAACTTTTCCACGAGGCCATAGCCACGCAGTTGCCATTCCCTTCCGTTGGCCCCTTCGCGGCGGTACCCCACCCGCAGGCTCGTGATGTCAGTCGCGTTTTTCTGAAGCGCTGTGCCGTTGTCGCGGTCCTCAGCGAAATGGGTTGCTTGGAGAAAAAGCGATCTGCTGCTGTCTGGTTTGTAGAACCCGCCGGCTCGGAGAGCATATCGAACAGACCCGGCGCGATCGTCTACAAGACCACGGATTGAAGGAGCAGCAATAATGTAGCCGTCCGTGTGCAGGAAAGATCCGGAAAAGTTGCCACTCCAGGGCCCGCGCACCGCCGAGGCGAGCAAATCTGTACCCGCAGTCGCCAGTGAACCACCATGCAAATCCAGCTCAAAGTGGTTGGCTTCAAACGAGCGAGACAATACCTGGATGACGCCCCCCAAAGCCGAACTCCCGTACAAGCTCGATCCGCCTCCGGCAGCAATCTCGACCTGCTCCAAACTATTCTTGTCGAGCTGGTTCCAGTAGACCCAGCCACCGAAAGGATCGTTGAGCGGAATGCCATCCCACAGCACCAGGGTGCGGCTCACCCCGCTGGGACCGATGCCGCGCAGTGACACGCCTTGTGTCGTGGGGTGCGCCACCAGGCTGCTTGTGCGCCGAAACAGACTGAAGGCCGGCACCTGCCGCAAAGTATCGTCGAGCGTTACCGCAGGCGATTGCTGCAGATCTTTTTGACTTAGCACCACGACGGCGGACGGAACTCCCTCGACGGGCTGCGGCGTCCGCGTGGCGGTGATCGTCATCGTTTCCCGCACGGTGACCGGCCGTAGCGTAACGATCAGCACGTCTGAAGACAAGCCAACTGCCTGCTCCACCGGGTCGAAATCCGGATGCTTTACCCGAAGCTTCACGGCAGCAGCAGTAGCAAAGGAGAATTTCCCTTCCTGGTCGGATTGAGTCTCTAGAAGGGATCGGCCCGCAGCATCGATCACCTCGACAGCGATACCCTCGATGGGAAGGCCGCTTTCATCAACGATCTTTCCGTGCCACTCGGTTTTCTCGGCGGCGGGCGATTGAGCCCAGGTAGGGCGGGCACTCGTCAAGCATGCGAGCGCTAGAAAAAGATGAACAAGAAGAGCGATATTCTTTGGCACAATGGGCACGCGAATCCGCGGGGTCTGCCACCTCACGCCAGCACTCACTTGAGTATGAACAGATTCTCTTATGGGAACGAAGTCTGCGATGGGCTCTAATTTTGAAGGCACGGGACGCAGATTGCTCAGATAAACGCAGATTGAAACAGTCAAACGCCAAGCATTGCTGAATCCACAAGGAGGAGAGAAGGCAGCGTGTCTACGCGTGAATCCAGTTCATCTGCGCATCTGCGTCCCACTGGCCTTTTCGGTGTCTCGTACGGCTCAATCCCCCATGCAGATCCCCAATCCGCGAGCCGTATGCACGAGCGGGTGGTCGTGCCCTACATAGTGGTAACTCGCAATGGCCTCCTTGAGAGGCAGCGCCACGATTCTCGGATAATCACTCGCGACCATGTAGCCGAATTTTTGCTCCTTGATGAGATCGACGGCGGCTATTCCAAACTGCGTGGCCAGAATCCGATCAAAGGCGCAGGGGGAACCGCCGCGTTGCAGATGGCCCAGCACCGTGACGCGAGCCTCAACGTCGGGCATGTGCTGCTTCACTTGACCGACGAAGAATCGGCCAACACCGCCCAACATGCGGTTGTGATAGCCGAACTCCTCGCTCTCAGTGGCTACCACGTCGCCTCCAGCGGGTTTTGCGCCCTCCGCCACGACGACGATCACGAAACCCCGGCCGGATCGAAAGCGGTCGTCAATCTTTCGCATCACACTCTCGATACTATACGGAATTTCGGGGATCAGAACGATGTCGGCCCCTCCGGCAATGGCCGCTGCCAGGGCTATCCAGCCCGCATCCCGCCCCATCACCTCCAAGACCATCATGCGGTTGTGGCTTTCGGCCGTGGTCACGAGCTTGTCGACCGCGTCGGTGGCCACTTCAACGGCGGTCTGGTAGCCGAATGTGAAGTCTGTCGAAGACAGATCGTTGTCGATGGTCTTGGGAACACCGATGATGTTGAGGCCCTTCTCAAACAGCGCCTGCGAAATACGCTGAGATCCGTCGCCACCGATGTTGATCACGGCCTCAATACCCTGGTACTGCAGGCGGCGAATGAGTTCGTCCGAACGGTCTTCACTGCCCCACGTCCCGTCGGATCGCTTCACCGGCCAATGAAACGGACCTCCTCGATTCGTGGTGCCAATGATGGTTCCGCCTCGAACGTGAATGCCAGAAACTGCGGCCAAATCCAAAACCTTCAGCTGCATCGGCTCGGACAAGACACCGTTAAAGGCATCGATGCTCCCCAACACTTCCCAGTTATGCTGGCCAGTGGCCTTCTTCACAATGGCGCGCAGCACAGCATTCAGGCCTGGGCAATCGCCACCGCCGGTTGCCACGAGAATTCTCTTCCTTCTTGTCATGCCGTATCCAGTCTCCGAGACAGCAATTCAGGTTTGATTGTCGTTGGACTTCAGAAGCCAAGAAACCGAGGCAAACGGGGTGAGTGCTCGAAGCGCCCATCGTGGGCGACTGGCGCGCAGGTCGTGGCGCGGCAGGAAACGTTAAGGGTCAACTCATTGGGTCCCGACGGCTTCACTTGCCTTCGCCGACGCCTTTAGAATAAGTCGGCCCAATTGATTTCCGCAACATCAATTATCAGGGCCGCCTGGCTCAGGTTCTAGTAGCCGGGACTACGTCATCCGTCGTAGCATCCTCTCACCGCACCTGCGTGAGACTTTCACCTTCCTTCATCATGCGCTGCACTTGGTCCAGACTGCCCGCCTCACAATAGACTCTGAGCAACGGCTCCGTGCCAGACTGGCGAAAAAGAATCCAACTCTCATCCGTGAAAACCAGCTTCGTACCATCCAAAGAGTCCACCCGCTGCAAAGCCAGGCCGCAATAGCGGGTCGGCGGATTGTCTCTCAGTTTTTCCACGAGGTTCTTTCCAAACTCCAGCGGCACATGCAAATCGCGGCGGCGGAAATGGAACTCACCGAACTCCTTCCAGAGCCCTTGTATCCCTTGCCTCAGACTTCGCCCGCTGTGGGTGAAGGCTTCGAGCAGCAGCAGGCTAACGAGAATACCATCGCGCTCCGGAATATGGTTCTTGACACCCACTCCGCCGCTCTCTTCACCGCCAATCAGGATATCCTCCTGCAGCATGAGGTCGGCAATGTTCTTGAATCCTATCGGAACAATAACGCATGGAAGTCCGAGCTTCAGACAGATACGATCAATCATCACACTCTGGGAAACCGTCCTCACCACTTTCCCCTTCCAGCCCCGCTGGCGCACAAGGTAGAGGATCAGTAGTGCAAGAATCTGGTGAGTGTTGACGTAGTTCCCTTCCCCGTCCATGGCACCGAGCCGGTCGGCATCGCCATCGGTTGCCAGTCCAATGCCAGCCTTGGCATTCAAGATGGCTGTCCGCAGCGCAACGAGATTCTCCTCCATCGGCTCCGGGAATACGCCCCCGAAGAGCGGGTCGGGATTGTCGCGAATCGTCAGACACTCGATCCCGAACTCTGCGAGGATCTGTCCCAGAAGATTTCGACCCGCGCCATGCATGGCATCGGCCACGACTCGAGGCTTTGCTTTCTGGATGACTCCAAAATCAACCAGCGATTTAACGTGTTCGACGTATTCCTGGCGAGGGCCGACTTCCCTGATTCCCTCAGCGGCGATTCGAGGAGGTGTCGTTTGAAGCAGCCGACTCTCAATTTCCTTGACGATGGCCGGCGTAGCCGACCCGCCAAACGGAGCTTTGAATTTGATGCCGCAGAACTCGGGCGGATTGTGGCTGGCCGTCACCATCACACCGCCGGCCAACCCTCGACGTTTCGCTTCGTAGGAAACATAGGGCGTGGGGAAGGGGCAATCGAGAAGTTCCGCCTGAAAGGCATTGCCGGCAAGCACCTCCGCCACCCGTCGTGCAAACTGTTGCGCCATGAAGCGGCAGTCGTACCCCACCAGAACGGAACGGGAAGCGGGCTTCTGCGATTCCATGTAATCCGCAACCGCCTGCGTCACGACTTCGACGTTCGCAAATGTAAAGTCGCGACCGATGACGCCCCGCCATCCATCGGTGCCGAATCTGATTTGGGACAAAGGAACCCTCGATGTCGACCTGATCTGCAAGTTCGATATGCACAGATGTGGTCAACGCGCTGTCAACACCAACTAGGGAATGGCCAACAGCAAGAATGATTTTTCGAGTCAGGGCAGCGTCGATTCACACGTAGCTGCGCATCGTTCCTTCGCTGGAAAGCAAGCTGTAGTCGGTAACCACGGATTCGTCGCCGAGCACCACGCCTCGCGAAATCACTGCATTGCGACCGATACTGCAGTTTCTCCCGATAATGCAGCCCACCAACCGGGCGTTGTCTCCAACGGAAACGCCGGGCCACAGAACACAACTCTCAACGATCGCATTGTTCCCGATGCTGCATCCCTCGCCTAGGGAGGATGATTGAACCTTGGCGACTTCTCCGATCACCACACCCGGCGCAAACTGGCTGTTCTGATCGACGCGGGCTGTGGCCGCCAATGACGGCGCCGCAGCCACCGCAGACATCGGCGGGCAAAACCGTCGGTGCAGAATATCCTGGTGAACCTGCATGTACTTCTGCGGTGTCCCGATGTCGATCCAATATCCCTCGGAAACATAGGCGTAAACGGGCCGCTCGTCACGCAGCAACCCGGGGAATACACTCCGTTCGAAGGAATAGTTCTCACCCCGTGGAATCACTTTGAGGACTGCGGATTCGAGGATGTAGGTACCGGCGTTGATTGTGTTGCACGTGATTTCATCGGCTGAGGGCTTCTCCAGAAAGCGGGTGATGCGCCCCCCGTCCGTCGTTTCCACGAGGCCATACGCCGACGGATTCTGAACGCGGGTCAGCACCAGCGTCGCCGTTGCCTGGTGCAATTGGTGCTGTGTCAGCACCGCCGTCAGGTCGAGATCGCAAAGAATATCTCCATTGAAGACGATCGTCGGACCCTCCAGCAGAGCTTCGGCATTCTTGTAAGCACCCCCTGTACCCAACGGGCTTTGCTCGACTACGTAGTGGATCTTCATACCGAATCCAGATCCGTCGCCAAGCACCGCTTCGATCTTTTGCGGCTGGTAGCCCAGGCTCATTACTACTTCGTTGACACCATGCTTGCGGAGCAGTTCAAGCTGGTATCGCAAGAAAGGAACATTGACGACTGGAACTACTGGCTTGGGCATGGCCAGCGTCAAAGGGCGCAGCCGCGTGCCCTCTCCGCCTGCGAGTATCAGTGCTTTCATGTCAGCGTCCCTGGTAACCCATCCTGCGGAGATTCGAATGGCAGCGCCAAAGTACTGGAACTGGCGCACAAGGATTTGTAGCCAACCCCACAATTGGCAGTGATCTGCCCTATCGGGCGATCACTCAGCCAAGCCGCCGCAATTTTCCTACAGCTGCCAGCCTTTGCGATATGCGTCCTTGACTCGGTGGTTCGCTTCCGAGTGATTGTTGATTTTCATCTTGTCGCCGTCCCAGAGCAGCTTGCCATCGACGCGCTGCGCAATAACACCCAGCAGCACAAGCTCCGTAAACGGGCCAGCATAGTCGAAGTTCGAACAGGCGGGCTCGCCTCCCTTGCAGGCGCGAATCCAGTCGCGATAGTGACCGGGGGAGCGACTCAAGAACGGATCGGGAAACTTGTAGTCCTTCATGCGGCTGTCTGGCAGCAACCGCGTCCTTTGGCCATACGTGCCCGTGGTAATGATGCCTTTGTCACCAATGAATAAGGATCCATTGTCTCCATCGCCCAACTTGGTGTCCTGGTCGAGTCCCTCAGGCCGCGGTGGCATCTCTCCTCCGTCGTACCATGTAACCGTGACCGGTGGCATGTTGCCACGGGCCGGGAATTCGAAGCGAATGATAGACTTGTTTGGAAAGCAAACTTCAGTTCTGCCCTCCTGCTTGGTGCACTCAATACTGGTCGGATAACCAAGCTGTAACGCCCAGTTAGCCGGGTCGAGGATGTGGCAAGCCATGTCGCCCAACGCTCCGCAGCCAAAATCGAAGAAGCCCCGCCACTTGAACGGAGCATATTCCGAACTGAACTGGCGCTGGCTGGCGGGTCCAAGCCAAACATCCCAATCAAAGGTATCCGGAACCGCTTCACTGGCCGGCGCCTGTTTGAGACCTTGCGGCCAAAGGGGACGATTCGTCCAGGCATGGACTTCTTTCACATTGCCAATCTCGCCAGCCCAGATCATCTCGCACAGCTGGCGCGCTCCTTCGTTGGAATGCCCCTGGTTGCCCATCTGCGTCGCGACCTTATATTTTCGCGCCACTTCAGCCAGTTTGCGTGCTTCCCAAATGGAGTGTGTGAGAGGCTTCTGAACATAAACGTGCTTGCCGCGTTCCATCGCCCAAACGGCAGCCACAGCATGGGTATGATCAGGCGTCGAGATCGTTACTGCGTCGATGTCTTTCTGCTGAGCCAGCATTTTTCGAAAGTCTTTGTATCGCCTGGCATTCGGGTACTTCTCAAAGGTTTTGGCGGCATTCTTCCAATCCGCATCGCACAAGGCGACAATGTTTTCACTCTTGCAACCATCAATGTCGGAGGCTCCCTTGCCCCCAGCCCCGATCGCTGCGATATTCAGTTTCTCATTGGGCGACTTGTAACCCAGCCTGCTGAGGCTTGCCGGACGTCCTAGCGCTTTGCTGGCGATCAGAGACGCCGCACTGCTCATAAAAAAAAACCGTCGCGATATCTTTCTATCGATCATTGCGAGTCCCTCGCTCCTGAAGTTTAGGGCGGATGTTATCACAACGAGTAGGTGGACACAGCAGTTCAGGCCGGGTCACAGGCCCTGTCAGAGTCTCTGGTCGTCATGAAGTCACGCGCCACGTTCGACGAGGAGGATTTTCGGAGAAGACTACGATTGCCCATCAACTTCTGGTCCTGCTCGCTGGGCAAGAAGGGACTTTCCCGTCAGCTAGACTTCCTGCGACCAGCTCTTCTCGATAATGGCTTGAATCTTCTTTTGGTCTTCGGGACTGATGCGAACGAACTTGATTCCCATGCCGTGTCCACTCTGGTTGTACACGACACTTCCATAGGCTTCGATGAATCGGTAACGGCTTTCTGTGCCGATTCTCAGATGAATCAACGTTTCCAGGGGGAGTTCAAAGGGAGCCGCGATGTATAGACCGCCGACGCTCAACGTTCGGGCAGAGCGCTGCGTTCTCTTTTCCCCGATGATCATTTCCACCGGGTAGCTATACAAGATGCGCTTGTGCTTGCGTTTCTGAACCCCTTCGGTTTGGGATTCTGACGTTTCGCCTTTTCGTTTAAAGAAGAACATGAATTGAAAACCGGCGTGAAACGTGATGTGTAATTCGTGAACAACGTGTCACCGGTCACGTATCACGATTCACCTGGGCTCCTGTCTCTCGGAGGCTTCGCTGAGAACCACCAGATCGACGCGGCGGTTCAGCGCGCGGCCTTCGGGTGTGACATTCTTTGCCACGGGCCGATGTTCTCCGTAGCCAGCTGCCGACAAGCGGCTCGCTTGGAATGGAAACCGCCGGGTAAGGTAAGCAATCACCTGGGTGGCGCGCGCTGTAGACAGTTCCCAGTTTGACGGAAACTGGTCGGTGCGAATCGGAGTGTTGTCCGTGTGCCCCTCGATGCGTATCTGGTTCGGGATCTGCAATACGGACTCAGCAATGGCATCAAGGACTCGCAGCGAGGAATCTTTCATGGTGGCCGCTCCCGAGTCGAAGAAACCCGCTTCACTGAGGCTGATCACCAGCCCGCGACGGTCCTGAATCAAGCGAACCCGATCCAGCGAGTCTTCTTTCACCAAACGTTGTTGAACGACGCCGCGGACCTGCTGCAGTGAGAGATCAGAGCCGGCTAGCGTTGGGTTCGCGGGTTCGATCAACTTCAGTTGTTCAACCCCGGGAGTGATGCCTTCGGAGAGGCTCAGCCTCCGGCTGCCCGCGTCGAATGTCCGGGTGTCAAAGGCCGCTTGCATGGACTGGGCCAGCGTCGTCATCTTCTTGGCATCCACCTGCGAGATGGCATACAACGTTACAAAGAAAGCGAAAAGCAATGTAATGAAGTCGGCATAAGAGACCAGCCAGCGTTCATGATTCGAATGTTCTTCAGGTCGTTTTCTGCGTCGTGACATGGTTGAGTGACAAGTGAAAAGTGACAAGTGGCAAGTGATGGTACTCGTCACTCGTCACTAACCACTCGCCACTAGACTAAGCTGCTTTGCGTCCTGGTTTCTGTGCCGCTCTTGGGCTGACCGAACGCCTTTCCTCTACCGACAAATAGCCCTTGAGCTTCTCCTCGATGATCTTCGGGTTGACACCTTCCATGATGCCAATAATGCCTTCCAACATCATTTCCTTGGCGGCGATGGTCCTGCGATGCTTCACCTTCAGCTTGTTTGCAAAGGGGAGAAAGATCAGGTTGGCTGAACCCACACCATAGACGGTCGCCACAAAGGCGACGGCGATGCCGGCTCCAAGTTTGCTCGGGTCCGAAAGGTTTTCCATCACATGAATCAAGCCGAGAACAGCGCCGATGATGCCGATGGTGGGAGCGAAGCCGCCCGCTGCGTCAAACACCTTGGCATCCAGTTCACCTTGCTCGTCGAGGTGGTCCAACTCAATCTCCATCGTGTCTCGAAGAACTTTTGCATCCGTGCCGTCCACCGCAAGCCGCATCGCTTTCTTCAAGAAATCGTCTGAGGCTGTCGGAATGCGACTATCCAATGACAACAGCCCATCTTTGCGGGCCTTGATGGCGTAGCTGAGGATTTCTTCGACCACCGCAGCTGAATTGCCTTTCTTGTCGAGTAGCACGCGCCGTACTCCGCCAAGGGCGCTCTTCACGGTTTTGAGCGGAAAGCTGAGCACGGTGGCGCCAATGGTGCCACCCAGGACGATGAGCGCGGCCGTCGGTTGGGCAATCGAACCGAGGTGCAAGCCCTCCAGGAAGGCTCCGCCCACAATGGCTGCAATCCCAAGAACCAGTCCTATAATCGACGCGATATCCACAAATGCTCCTCAAGCCGAAAGCTGATCGGCAGTCCTGGGTTGACCGAGAATCCGCCGCTTGAAACCTACGATCTTGTCCAGAATCTGCTCAGAGTTTTCCTGGACCACAAACGAACTGCCGTTTGTGAGCGTGACCACCGTATCCGCTCCCATCTCGATGTGTTCAATGAGGTCGGAGTTCAGAATCACTTCAGTTTGGTTTAGACGTGTCAACCGGATCATTCTTTTTCTTGCGGTCGTCCTTCCGGCACAAATCCGCAAGCCCCCATCTTCCCTTCGGAAATTCTGCCGGCCTGCATTAGAGCAAAGTCCTGTCACTTCATTGCTTTCACGACACCGTTGTCAACTGCGACTCCTCCAACAACGCCAGAATTCTGGTCGCCTCATTCCGATGCCCAAGCTCCTTCTGCACCATCCGAACCGCCATTTGTGTTCTTCCCAAACTGAGAGCGCGGTTTACTCGCTCAACTACGCCTTGGAGATGGGGCTCCTGTGCAACTGCCTGCTCCAAATCGATGCCCTGGATCTTGAACCTCTGGCTCTTGGGCTCGACCGAGACGGGAACAGCGCTGCTGGCGAAACCACTTTGAAGCGGCCGCCGCAGGATGGTGTGATAGGCCTCTGCATAGAGCCGCACTCTGGGTGACGCCAGAGTGTAGTCCGAGAGAACTTCCTGCCTGGCCTGTTGCGCGATGGCACGACGCAGCGAAGCATTGGTGACCAGCGTGTCGATGGCTTGAAACCAATCCTGAACACGGTTCCCAACCAGCAGACCGGTTTGTCCATGCCGGATGCAGCTGTTATAGGGCGCCAGGTCCGAATAGACCCCAGGAATTCCGCACGCAGAATACTCCAGCCATTTGATATTGCTCTTGCAGCGGTTAAAGAGGTTGTCTTCCAGCGAAACGACAGCAACATCCATCGGAGTCGTCTGGAGTGCTTTCGCGAAAGATTCATAGTCGGGAGTAAATTCAGCAATCTTGGCTCCGGGAAGATGGGCCAGCCTCTCCGTCACACAACCCATAAACTGGAAGCCGACTCCCTGCCCGTGCTTGGCGGAGATCTGAATGAAAGCATCTTCGATCATTCGCAGATCGTCACCGTGAGTGCCGGTTCCTGTGAAGCCGATGACGACAGGTCCAGCGTGAGGCCGTTGCGTCTGACTCCAGAGGCGTTCGTCAATCAGGTTGGGCAAAACATAGATGTTGGGATTCCATCGCAGCAATTCGGCCTTCAGTGCCTCGGTTGAGACGGTGATGGCCACGGCCTTCTTCATGACGTCCAGTACAAACGGGCGGCACTGCATGGCAAAGTCGTGATTCGGATTGGTGGGCGGCATCTCCATCAGCAGATCATCGACTTCGTAGATGAACGGTGTCCCCATCTTGAAGATCCCTGCCATGGTCGTTTCCGTGCTTGGACATGGAAGCATTCGCTGGATGACAAACAAATCCGCCTTTCTGATGGCTTCCGTGTCGAATGCACCACGCCGGTTGGCAACGTGAACCGCCCATGTCAGCTCAATCTCTGGTAAGCGCAGGAGTGGTTCGAGCAGACGCAACCCGGCACAGTTGGTATGAATCTCGTCAAACGACAAGATTGCAACGTGAATCCGTGCCGGCTGGGAGTTCCGGCCCTTCTCATTGGCCAACTGGATCCTCCGGTAATGCCTGACCTTCTTCAACAGGTCGAGTCCGTCACCGTGCTCCGGCTGCAGCTTGAGCTCGCTGATGAGCGCGGTCTCTGCCTCTGCGTAGCGCTTTAGCCGCTCCAGACAAACCGCACGAGCATGCTCGACACCGAGGATGTTACGTTCGACTCGAACAGCACTATCGAACTGCGCCAGTGCTTGCTCGTAATTTCCATCCTGGAGAAACTGTTCCCCTGTCTTACAAAGCTGCAGGGCGTGCTGTTGCGAAGTTTGGTGTCTCTCCTTCTTCTTCACCTGAAGAAACTCCTTTCCATTTTCAGAAGCCATTTCGACAGCCGAAGGCGTGAAGGACTCAGATTGCAGCCAGCGCAGAATTTCGGTTCGATGTCCGGGTTGCAGCCGCCCGCTCAATGTCAGAAAGCCAAATGAATCCTGCTGGTCAAACACTTGAATGTCGTCGCCGATCTTGCCCAGGAAAACGCCCCGAGGCACGTAAAGCGAGCGCAAACCCTGTGCATAGGCGCCGCGATTGCGTTCAAACACGCCTCCGGAAGCCTTCAATTGATGCCGGAGTTGATCCTTCCAGGCCCGGTAGTCGAAGTGCAACTGCTGCTCGCTAGAATCTGCAGTTTGGTGTGAAATCGGATCGATCTTCCCGGCTTTGCCCCCGGGAAGATGAATGCCGATGTCCTCGTCTTCCATGTAGGCGTTCAGAAATCCGGCCAGACGCAGCCGCACACTGTGATCGTGGTCTTCTTCACCGTACAGACCATAGTCTTCGCACCAGTAGCCGAGCGCTTCATGAGATCGTTTCGGAATGAGATAGCAGGCCCCGCCAAGGTTCGCATCTCGTTTCGGTCGAATGCGGCAGCCGCGAATGGTTTCCAGTGCATAGCTGACCGGCTCGAAGTTATAGGCTAGCGCAGCCAGTTCGGGAACCGCTTCGACCGTCTGTACCAGGCGGTTGAGCCAATCGGGTTTCTGCACCACGATGTCGTTGTCGAGCTTCAAGTAGTAATCTGCTTGCGATTCCTGCTGCCAGGCCATGTTGGACGCTCTGGCAACACCAATGTTCTCAGTCAACAACACCAGATTCTTGATGACGCCACGACGCTTAAGTTCCTTCAGATAGTCCTGTGTGCCGTCCTGGCTGCAGTTGTCGACAACGGTCAAGGCGTACGGGAAATTGGTGAATCGCGCCACCGCATCGATGGCCTGTTTTGTAAACTCGAGACGGTTGAACGTCACCATGCCGATGTTGACGTAACCTCCGGGACGAACGGCATCGCGGAAATAGAAGCCTGTCGGCAGATCGGTAGCGGCAGCTGGGAAACGATGCCGATACATGTCCTGCACTCGGTGTGCCTCAGCCCAACTGCGCTGCAGGTTGCTGTTAGAAACACCCCCTCCGTTATGCAAGTACAACCCTAGGAGTTCGCGGAAGTGCTTCATCGGATGGCGTAGAGCAAGCCGGCACCAGAATTCGTAGTCCCCGGAGGCGAAGAATGATTCGTCGAAGTAACCAATCTCGTTGTGAACTGAGCGACGCCACATCGGCTGTGGGCCGATATGGCAGCCAGCCAGCATGATGTTGGATTGGTAGTCAGGCTTCAGGCTATAACCAGAGCAGATGTGGTTGCCAAACTCCTGGTTTTCGAAACCCGTAATCCAGAAGTCGGCATAAACGAGTGCAATCGAAGGATTCTGATCCAACTCTTGTGCCAGAACTTCCAGTGCGTCGGGACGCAGACGGTCGTCGGTATTCGCGTTGGTTACATATTTGCCGGAAGCGGCCCGAATGCCACGGTTCCAGGCCTGGTAAACGTTTTCTCGCTGCTCGGTTCGAATGTACTGAATATTGGGGTACTGCGTTTGATAACGACGAACAATCGCTCCTTCGTTCTCAGGTGAACCACTGTCCACAACGATGATTTCGAGTTGATCGCCGAGCGTCTGAGCCAGCAAGTCTTTAAGCCGGCCCTCGATGAACCGTTCGTTCTTGTAAGTGGAAACAATCGCGGAGACGCGATAGTGGTCCACCTGCGAAGGCGAAACAGGCTCCGTTTTCGGCGTATTGGCGGGAGACCCCGCCACGGCCTGCCACGCGGGCACGCTGCGGCTAAGCAAGCTTGGAACTGGCTGCGCCGGCATTTGCGGCGGCAGAGCTTCCGAGAATTTCGGTACTGGAGGGAATGCAGCTTCAGCTTTTGACAGCGTGGATGCCGGTCTCTTGGCCTTTGCCAAATCCAGGAAGAACAACGGTCTCAGTTCGCCTTCACTGTTTCCAAGAAACTGATGGCTGAGTCCGAAGCTGTCAAACAGCCAGTCGTAGTATTCCAAGGTGTCGATCTTCGGATGGGCGTGGCCTTCGAAGAAAATCCCTTTCTGCGTCTTGTCGATGATGTAGTGGAACAAGCGATCGCGCTGTACCAGTTCTTTCGTACGGTAAACCGAAAAGAAGAAGGAGTAATCAGCCCGCTCTGGGCTTTGTTGATTGATGACAGCGTCGAAATCCGCGGCGTTGAAGTCCACGTTCAAATACCGCAGGTTTTGAAACCCGGCAAGTTGCCCGATCTGGACTGCACCCTCCCACGTATCTCGCATCCCCTCGATGCCGATCACTTCGCGGGCACCCGCCTGCACGGCCTTCAGAGAAGACTGGCCGGTGTTGCACCCGAAATCCATTACAACCTGGTCGCGTAGCAGCGACAAATCCATCAAGCCAAATCGGTTCAAAGAACGCTCGCCGTGAAGTCCAGCCAACGGAATCGATTGATAGTTGCTGAACCAGCGCAGCCCAGCCAGATGCTGCCGCAACCCGGCTACGGAGGCAGGTTCAAGCAACCGGGCATACTCGTCTTCAACCAATAGCAGCCAAATCGTCATCTCGCGCCGGCGATTCAGAGCGGCTGCAGTGAGGCGTCGAGCTCCGTCCATCATGTAAATGGACCGTGCCTGGGCGTTGCCGCCCAAGAGATTCAGAACCGTACCGGTTACGTAGAGAGGGACTCCCAAGGTAGCGCCGTTGCGCATTTTCGAGGCGTAGTCTTCAACTTCCCGGACACGCAGCGGGCCTTCCGAAGCCGCAAATTCCGGGTTGATCCCGGCAACTGAGTTCGCTGTCGAAGCCTCGAAGGTTTCTCCCGTTTGGGCCGAGCGCAAAATGCAACGAACAGGCAGCACCACCAGCCGGTTCCAGAAATCTGGCGGGATCTGGCCTTGGGCGCCCAACTTGTTTACGACAATGTGAGTCAATATGGCTTCGGCCGCAGGAAACCCCGAACCGAAGTCGCGGATGGCATAGTTCTTCAGCGCTTGAAAACTCGACAACGTCGGACCAGCTGCCGCCAGAGGTTGAAGCGTTAGGTAGCGTTCAGTATTACCGGCTGGAGGGTGGACATAGCTCGCCAGTGCCGAGGGAGTAATGCGATTGTTTGAAGCCTGACTCATTGTTCTTCTTGATCCTTCTCTAGTCAAATCCTTGGCAAGGATGACAAAAACCCGTGTTGCGGGTCGCCCGACTCTTAGGCTTCACGATTGAAAATGAATGACTTATTGTCATTAAACGGTGCTCCATTCGGTGTCACGCATCTCGAGAAACCCGAACACACATAGGCAAAAGCAAGAGGGGGGCCAAAGCGATGTGGGAGTGAAAGACCGTCGGTTCCCTTGGTCAGTGCGCCACGGGAGAGCTACCAAACTAACGGGCTGCCTCAACCGGAAGGTTTTTCATTGGCGTGCTTCACTACAAATGGAGGTCACTAAGCCCATTCCAAAATAGTGCGGGCCACTTGTTCTACGCTCTCGACGGGAAGCTCTGGATACAACGGCAGACTGAGCACCTGAGCGGCAGCTTTTTCCGTATTAGGCAGGGGTAGACGCAATGGGATTCGGTCTCGATAGGCAGGCTGAAGATGCACTGGAACGGGGTAGTGAATGCCCGTGCCGATACCGCGTTCGCGCAGAAAAGCCAGGAGCTGATCCCGGTGTTGGTGCGCGACGACAAATAGATGCCAGGCGTGAACACTCTCTGGAGAACTGGCGGGCAGCCGCAAACACGACCCCTTAAGAACATCGAGATACACAGACGCCAACCGGCCACGACGTGCGTTATCCTGGCCTAGGTGGCGCAGCTTCACTCTCAGGATGGCAGCTTGCATTTCATCGAGCCGGCTGTTCATGCCGGGCTGATCGCTGACGTAGCGCCGCCTCCAGCCGTACTCTCGCAACTGGCGGACTTGCTCTGCCAGGTGGGAATTGCGAGTGACGACCATGCCGCCATCCCCGAGGGCACCCAGATTCTTGGTTGGATAAAAACTGAAGGCAGCCACATCGCCCCAAGCACCGGTTTTCACTCCATTCAGCAAAGCTCCATGCGACTGGGCGCAATCTTCGACCACTCGCAACCCATGCTTGAGGGCAATTTCCATAATGGCGGACAGGTTTGACGGCCGGCCATACAAATGAGCCGGCAAAATCGCTTTCGTCTGCGGGGACAACGCTGCTTCGATCTGCCTCGGGTCCATCAAGTACGAACCCGTTTCGATATCCACAAAAATCGGTGTGGCACCCACCAACTCTATCGCAGCAACCGTTGCGACGGCCGTGTGAGAGACGGTGATCACCTCATCGCCAGCTCCAATGCCACAGACGCGCATCGCCAACTCCAAGGCGTCGGTGCCATTCCCTACGCCGATTGCATGAGGGACGCCAATGAAGGCGGCAAACTCTTCCTCGAACGCAGACACCTCTCTGCCGAGGATGTACCAACCACTGTTTAATACCCGATGAATCGCTTCATCAATTTCCGACTGATAGGCCAGGTAGCTGGCATGGGGGTTGGCCTGCAAGATGGACAGCGGGTTGAGGCTCATGGAACAGGGTTTCTCGTCGTCGTACTCGTGCTCGCCGTCGTACTCGGCATTCCTCAGACGACAAGCACGATCTTCAAGAGCCCGTCAGGTTTACGTGTCCCAATAGTGCTGGTGGTGCTGCTTGTAGAACATGAGAGTCCTTGCTAGGCCTTCCTGCAAGGAGACCTTCGGCGCCCAGCCCAGTGTTGACCGGATCAGCCGGAAATCGGCGTAGTAGTCTCCGATATCGATCGCTTTGCGGTCCGGCGGAAAAGGCACAATGCGATACTCCCCTTTACCATGAAGGTCCACCATCAATGCGGCCAGCTCCTTCAAACTAACAGGCGGCTCTGCACCGAGGTTGAAGATCCTTCCGTCGGCGACGGGATTCGCAGCGCATAACAACAGGGCCTCCACAACGTCGTCAACGTAGTTGAAGTCACGCCTTTGCAGGCCATCGCCGAAAACGTCGATGGTTTTCTCCTCGACCAGTCTCCGGATCCAGACGCCCAGAAACGTCTGTCGCGCGTCTTTCACCCGCATGCGCGGCCCATAGGTGTTGGTCAATCGCAGAGCCGACGCGCGCAAGCCATGCACGTTGTTATAGAGGATGTGGTACCACTCGCCGGCCATTTTGTTGATGCCGTTCACATCGACTGGGCGGAGGGGATGTTTTTCGTCCACAGGTAAATAGTCGGGAGCTCCGTAGATCTGCCGGGTACTGGCAAAGACGATACGGATCTTGGGATTGTAACGGCGGCACGCTTCCAGGATGGAGAGCTGGCTGCGACAGTTGATTTCCAGGTCGGTTTGCGGATTTTCCATCGAGTCCAGATGGCTGGTTTGCCCGGCCAGGTTGAACAGGTAGTCTTCTCCCTGCACCAGGTAACGCATGCCATGCTCGTCGCGGACATCCGCGATGTTCACTCGGAGTCGGGTGCGAATCTCTTCGATGTTGAACAAATTCCCGCCGTACTCGGGAATTAGCGAGTCCACCAGCTTGACCTTCGCGCCCAACTCCAACAGACGCTGCGCCAGGTTTGAACCGATGAACCCCAACCCGCCCGTGATCAAGACGCGCCGGCCTTGAAATTCTCGCTCGAAATCAATCATGAACTTTGAAGGTGCATGTCGCCTCAGGCGCTGAATCCAGTCAGGATACGGCACTGCAGGTTTCGGCTCGGGCGCGAGGTCACTGGATTCGAAACTCGCTGAGGTCCGGTTAGTCTAGCACACGGGAAACGTGAAGGCAGGAAGGAAGTCATCATCAGTCACTGCGGGCTGTCGCAGCTTCGATCACAAACGAAGGGTCGGTCCCAGGACAGTCTGGCCCCAGGTGTGAGGGATTGCAGGCATCTTCTCTTGATTGCATCAGGCAGAGCAAGAGAGCTGGCAAAACTAACTGCAAGCGGCTTCTGCATTTGTCGCAGTTCCCGCAATAAACCGCGAGCATCCGGATGGTTGGGCTGAATCTTGAGCTCCGCAAAGATCGCTCGTTCGCAGTCTTTCCAACGCCCAAGCTGGAAGAAGCACCGAGCGCGTAGATGATGCAGACCTTGACGTTGGGGATCCGCCTCAGCCGCGCGATCGAAACAGGCGAGTGCCTCTTCCCATCGGTTCTGCTCGAAGTACTGAAAGCCGCGTAACTGCTCAGCTTGTGCGTTGCCTCGGGACGGCAAGGCCCTGTTGCCGGAAGAAGAAGTCAGGCTCCCCATCGCAGCGATCAGTCGTCGCGAAAAATCGCTCGCAGTATGGCTGGCAAAGCGGCGATATCCTGCTTCGATGCACTGGTGCCTCACCGAGTCGTCCGCCCACAGCCTTCGCAAACCGTCCGCGAGAGCGCTGGGATTGCGGGGATTGACCAGCACCCCTGCTTCGCCAACTTGATCGCGAATGCCGCGAATATCGGAACTCAGGACAGGACAGCCCAGCGCCCAAGCCTCGAGTACGGGGATATTGGTCGGCCCAAAGAATGTCGGCATCGCCAGAGCCGCAGCCTGCGAATACAGAGGGGCCATCTCGTCGTCGTTGACGTAGCCCAGGTAGCGAATCAAGTCCCGTACGCCGAGTTGTTCCGCTAGCAGTAAGGCATTCTTGAATACCAGGTCGCGGGCCTCTTCTGGCGGCCCCCCGTTGTTGGCACCTGCCAGCACAAGGGGGGCGTCGATCTGATGAGTTGCGCGCAGAATGTGAATCGCATGGATCAGGCGAGAATGGTTCTTGTGCAGCCAAAACTGCGCTGGATAGAAAAAAAACCTCTCGGGCAGGTTGTGTTTCTGCCGGACTGCAGCCTTCTTTGCTTCCAAAACTCGCTCCGTCTCTACCTGCTGTCCCGGCAAGAAAGGCAGGACGTGCAAGCGATCAGCCGAGATCTGGTCTCCATAGAATCTCAAGACGTCCTCTTTACCAACCTCGGAATCCACCAGAATTCCCTGGGCAAACCGGACTCCATTTCGAAACAGATACTCGCGTCGCTGCCATACGCCGCCGTTCGATACCTCGGGGAACTCAGGCTGCAAGCGATGCTGCAGATCGTGAACCGCCATGAAGTATGGAAGGCCGCACTCAAAGGCAAGGGCCGCCGGCGCGGGAAACACGAGGAGATCGATACGCAGCTCCTGGAAGAAACGCGCAGCGCGCTGATTGACACCCGGCTCAGGGAGATCGATACCGTCGGCTCCGATCCTTGGCTGAACATCCTGCGGCTGAGTCGCAATCGTTGGATCCATCGCCTCGACACGCCAGCGTTGTCCGGAGAACTGGTTCCAGGGCAGCGGATTACCCTTCCAGACCAGGATTACAAACTCATGAGAACTGTCCCACGAATGCAGCGCAGACAGGATTGAATGCGTGTACTGAAAAATACCACCGCTACTCTGCTGAGCGGTTACCACAATGCCTATCCGCATAAGACTCCTAAGAAACCTGTACGTTAAGTGCTGCGTTTTCAACCAGTGTGTACCCGAGAGAAGCGGCCCGTTTTCTGAGACTTTTCACAACATTGTCTCGGTATCGTTGTTCGTAGTATTGGGCTC
>Ga0187893_10005912_pt1 | contig 21419 bp, 21 predicted proteins | sample MA1701074metaG_FD_139574 | JGI IMG/M metagenome (GOLD analysis project Ga0187893, IMG submission 139574) | White microbial mat communities from a basaltic lava cave in the Kipuka Kanohina Cave System on the Island of Hawaii, USA - MA170107-4 metaG ...
CGAAGTAGGTGTGCGTGCCGTTCGAGCGCACCAGCGGCCGGTCCTTGTCGTCCCCGAACGTCGTCGAACGGAACCAGACCGCGCCGTCGGCCTCGTACACCGCGCCCGACGCCTCCAAGCGCTCGATCGCGACGTCGATCTCCCCCGTGTCCGCGAGCTGGCTCTCCGAGACGTACGTGTCGAACCGGACCCCGAACCGGTCGAGCGTCCGCTCGATCTGTGGGAGCACGCGCCGGACGCCTTCCTCCCGGAGCCGGACCAGACGCTCCTCGGCGCCGAGGTCGGCGAGGCCCGTTCCCTCGGTCGCGAGGATGTCACGCGCGACGTCCTCGATGTACGACCCGTGGTACCCGTCCTCGGGGACCTCCGCACCTCGCCCGACCAGCTGGAGGTATCGCGCCTCGACGGAGGCGCCGAACCGGTCCATCTGGCCACCGGCGTCGTTGAAGTAGTACTCGCGCCCGACGTCCCATCCCGCGGCCTGGAGGACGCGCGCGAGCGCGTCGCCGAGGGCCGCGTTGCGAGCGTGACCGATGTGCAGCGGTCCGGTCGGGTTGGCGCTCACGAACTCCACCTGTAAGCGCCTGCCGTTCGGCTCGGCCCGGCCGTATCCGGCTCCCTGCTCGGCAACGTCGTGGAGCACACCGGTCAGCCACCCGGTGGCGAGCCGGAGGTTGATGAAACCCGCGCCGGCGACCTCGGCCGACCGGACGAGCGGCGTCTGCGGCAGGTTGGCGACGATGATCTCCGCGACCTCTCGCGGAGGGCGGCCCGCGCGGCCGGCGAGCACGAGCGCGACGTTGGTCGCGAAGTCCCCATGCTCCTTCTGTTTCGGGCTCGACAGGACGATCTCCGGGAGCTCGCCGGTCAGGCCGAGCTTGGCAGCAGCGGCGGTGACGGCGTCGGAGACGAGCGCGGAGAGTTCGGCCTCGATCATCGGGTGCAGAGCGTAGCCGACCCCTTCTCGGCGACCCGCCGTCGGCGACGTCGATGCCCGGTCCGGCGGGGCACGTTGCTAGACTCGCGAGCAGAGCCCTCGTAGCTCAGTGGATAGAGCACTGGCCTCCGGAGCCGGGTGCGCAGGTTCGAGTCCTGCCGAGGGCACCGCCGAGATGGAGCCCGGAGATCCATTCCCGTTCGCTCCGACTTCCCCCGTACAGCCGGATCCGGATATCAGCTCGTCGTGATGGGGCGACACTGGAGAAGGAAGAGCTCGCCTCCAGCGAAGGCCCACTCGATGTCCTGGCCTGGCCCGAAGACCCGCTCGCAGGCTTCGGCCAGTTGCGCGAGCCTCAGGAGGTCTCCCGGAAGGAGACACCCGACGCCGGCAGCGTCGCCCTCGACCGGCTGCTCGCGCGTGCCGCCGCGTTCGTGAGCAACGACCGCGACGTCCTTCGAGGCGATCTGCTGCGAGAGGACCCCACCGCTGCGACTCAGCACGAAGTGATCGGGGGTCACCATCCCCGACACCACTGCCTCACCCAGCCCCCCGGCGGCTTCCACGACGATGCTGCTGCGCGATCCGGAGACCGGGTCGGCGGTGAACATGACGCCAGCCACGTCCGCCGGCACGAACTCCTGGACGACCGCGGCGATCCGTGGTTCCTCGGACACGCCCATCCGCCGTCGGTACGCCATCGCTGCATCGGTCCGGCCCGACGCCCATACCTCGGAGATGGCGTTGGCGACCTCCTCGCCTCCCCGGACGTTCAGGCGGGTGAGGTGCTGCCCGGCGAAGCTGGCGCCCGCCGAGTCCTCGCCGACGGCCGACGAGCGGACGGCCACCGCACCGTCGCGAAGTTCCCCGAGGGAGGTCCGCACGAGATCCCGGTCCTGCGGAACCGTACGCATCCCGATCCGAGTGACGAGCTCGTGGTCGAGTGCGAATCCATCCGGCACCGGGAGCCCTGCCTCCGATGCTCGCGAGAGTCCGGCCGCTTTCCCACCGAACGTTGCGGGATCAAGTCGCGAGGAAAGCGGCTCTGCGCGCATCAGGACCCGATCAGGACGACCCCACGGTCGCCGTCGACGACGACCGTCGCGCCGTCGGCGATGCGCTTGGTCGCCTCGGTTGTCCCGACGACGGCCGGGATGCCGAACTCGCGGGCCACGATCGCTGGATGGCTCAACACCCCGCCCGAGTCGGTCACGATCGCACCGAGCAGCGGAAGGACCACGTTGTACGCGGGCGTCGTCAGCCGTGCGACGAGGACGTCTCCCTGCCTCAGCCGGTCGAGGTCGGATGGGTCGAGCACGACCCGCGCCGTGCCCTCGTAGCGGCCGGGGCTCGCCGGATGGCCTCCGAGTTCCACGGCCGTGGACTCGACCCGCGGCCGGAGGTCCCACTCCTCGAGCGTGCTCGAGAACATCAGCGCATCGTTGATCCGCGCGACCTCGGGGGGCATCCACTCGGATGGAGGGGCAGGTCCCTCGTCCTCACCGAGCTCGAGCGGCGGGAACACACCCGTCCACCGACGGCGCTGGTCCGCCCGCCGGGCGAGCTCCTCGCTCGAGGGTCGCGGACCGGGGCCGCCGAGGAGGCCCTGCACCTCTGCGGGCGTGGCCTCGAAGACGTCACCGACGTCAACGACCAGCCCCCGCTCCTTCATGCGGGCGCCCGCCGCCGTGAGCGCCCGCCGGAGCAACCCCATCGGCCACTCGAAGCTGGGGCCGACGTCGTCGTCCCGGAGGCCGTAGAGGAGCCGGGCATCCTCGAACAGCTCGTCGAACGCGGCCTGCTTCTCGGCCGGCACCCGCTCCCGCACGCGGTCCACCCGCTGTTCGGATCCCGCGAGCGGCGCCCGCTCCGGGGTTTCGAGGCGAGCCGAGATGGTCTCCAGGACCGTCTGCGGGAGCTCCAGCGTCGTCTTGTCGAGGAGGTCGAACCCGGTCACGATGCGATGACCGTGCTCCTCGAGGTACGCGTCGAGGGCCCTGGCGATCTCCGGCGACGAACCCCGCAGTCGCTGCAGTCGTTCCTCGGGGCTGATCTGCCCGTCCCGGAGCAGCTGCACGGCGCCCGGCGTGCCTCGCACGGCCGCCGCGATCGCGTCCACGTATCCGACCGGGTCCACCGACGCCGTCGAAGCGCCTGCCAAGAGGGAGAGTGCCGCCGCCGGATCGATCCCGGTCCACGCACACGTCTTGGTGGCCCAGTCACCGACGCCGACCCAGTGGGCCATCATGTTGGAGAAGTGAGCCTCGAATCCGGCGCTGAGGGCTCGTGACACGTCATCGACGTGTTGCCGCAGGCTCGGATCGTCGAGCCGGGTCGGGTCGACCGACTGGAGCGACTTGAGGCGGGCCCGGAAACGGTCGCGAACCTCGTCTTGCCAACGTTCGGCGTCCCGGCGCCACAGTCGCTCCGCGACGGCGCGGCGTGCCGCCCGACGTCGCCGGCGAAGCTCCGGATGGACCCGGAACATGAGCTTGAAGACGAACCGCGGCGGGAGCCCGCCGGGCTTCTCGGGAGCCCCCACCGGTCGCAGCTGCGAGTAGATCCAGCCTCGGACGTTGCGGTTGTCGAAACGATCGAGGAGCAGGCCGTACCGCTTCGACGCGCTCCGGATCCCCTCGTTGAAGTTGGCGTCGAACACGTGCCAGAAGTAGTTGCTCGTCGGCGCGTTCTGGTGCGTGTCGTCGCGGCGCCACAGCCCGGGCCCCGGTGCCTCCCACACCGCGGTCTCGGGCTCAGCGCCGTCCACGACCATCACCTCGTCCGGGGCCGCCGCCTTCACGTCCTCCCTTCCTGTTCCTGCGTTCCAGGTCCGCCACCAGCGTCCGTATCGCCCAGCCCACCGCCTTCCCCGCTTCGCTCCCATCGAGGCCCGACTCGTCCTTCATCGCCCTCCACGTCTCCGAGCTGGCGAGATGGGCGAGGACGGCGGTCATGCGCCGACCCTCGCTCGGCTCGAGGCGGTCGGTCGTCCTCCGCATCAAATCGTGGATCTCGCCGAGCCTTCTGGCTCGGCCGCGAGAGCGCACCCGCCTACCCGTCCCGGTGACGAGCAGCGCGCGAACGAAGGCCTCGTGCCGATCGAGCGCCGGGAAGAGCCACTCGATCACGAGGGCGAGGTCCGTAGGCTTCCGCAGCTGGGGGCCTTCCGAACCGCCGATCTGCCCGTCGAACCACTCGTCGAGGGCGTCGAGCAGGGCGTCGCGGTCGGGGAAGTGGTGATAGACGGTCCGCGTGGAAACCCCCGCCCGGCGCGCCACGCGGGCGATCGAGAAGTCACGAACGCCGTGATCGGCCACCTGCTCCGCGAAGGCCGAGAGGATCAGCTCGCGGGTCTGGTCGGCCTGCTGCCTCCTGAGCGGGCTCTCGTACGTCCTCGTCCCGGTCTCGGAAGCCGTTGATTTCACGGCACGGCTATTCATTACACGAATCCTGCAACGAACGGCGTGAGGCTGTCAAGCCCAGAGGCAAGATCCCGACCGTCGCCCGACGGGCACCTCACCGCTGCACATTCCCTTGCACCCGTGGATATCCCCTGGAGTACTCTCCGGACCGAGTCACCGCCTCGCGCCAGCCGCCGTGAGCGGGAGCTCCACGTGACGTATGAGCACCCTCCTCCTGCTGCGACACGCGAAGTCCGACTGGGGCGATCCCGGGCTGCCCGACCATGATCGCCCCCTCGCTCCCCGGGGCGAGCGAGCCGCGGAGCGCATGCGGGCGTACCTCGAGGAGAGCGACCTGCGGCCCGACCTCGTCCTGTGCTCCTCGGCGCTGCGAGCGCGTGGGACACTGGACCGCCTCGCTCCCGCGTTCCCCGAGGCCGAGACCCTGATCGAGGAGGACCTGTACGGGGCCGGACGCGATGGGCTGCTTCAGCGGCTGCGATCGGTGCCCGACGGGTTCCAGACCGTCGCCCTGATCGGCCACAACCCGGCGATCGAGGATCTCGCGCTCGATCTGGCCGGCAGCGGCGACGACCTCGATCGGATGCAGGAGAAGTACCCGGCCGGGGCCCTCGCGGTGCTCGAGCTCGACGGGCGCTGGCGCGACCTGGCGTCCGGCGCTGCCCGGCTGGTCGCGTTCGTGAAGCCGCGGGAGCTCGGGTGAGCGATGTCTCCGGGCACGCCGGCCCCGGCCTGACGGAGGCCGACCTCGGCCTCGATCCGATCGCCCGGTTCCGCGCGTGGCTCGAGGACGCCCTGGCCGCCGGCATCGTGTTCCCCGAGGCCGCGGCCCTCGCGACGGCCGACGCGCACGGACGTCCGGCGGTGCGTCACGTGCTCGTGAAGGACGTGGACGATCTCGGCTTCACGTTCTTCACGAATCGCGAGAGCCGCAAGGGGCTCCACCTGGCCGAGAATCCGCACGCAGCGCTCGCGTTCCTGTGGCGTGAGATCGACCGACAGGTCTGCGTCACGGGGAGCGCGACCGCGATGGATGACGAGGCGTCCTTCGCGTACTTCCGCACCCGGTCGCGCGAGGCACGGATCGGCGCCTGGGCATCGCATCAGAGCCGCCCGGTCGCTTCCCGCGAAGAGCTCGACGCAGCCTACGCGGAGATGGCGAAGCGGTTCCCGACGGAGGAGATCCCGTTGCCGCCGCACTGGGGCGGATACCGGCTCACGCCAGGAACGATCGAGTTCTGGAAGGGACGAGAGCATCGGTTGCACGATCGCTTCCGTTTCACGCGCGAGGGCGAGGGCTGGGTCATCGCGCGCTTGTGGCCGTAGCGCGGAGCACCGCTGGTATCGTTCGCAGCCGCATGCACGGCCGTTCGAACACCGAGGATCTCCGAGCCGCGATCGCGGAACGGCAGCCGCAGGCGGTCGAGGACCTGTCGCGGCTCATCGAGATCCCCTCGATCGCGTTCCCGAACTACGACGACGCGCCGGTTCGCCGCTCGGCGGAGGTGACGGCCGAGCTCCTCGAGGCGGCCGGCTTCGCCGGCGTGCGGCTGATCGAGCTCCCGGACGGCGTGGGCCACCCGGCGGTGTTCGGGGAGGTGGCCGGCCCCACGGGAGCTCCCACGGTACTGCTATACGCCCATCACGACGTCCAGCCGGAGGGACCGCTCGAGGAGTGGACCAGCCCGCCCTTCGAACCGCAGATCCGGGACGGGCGCCTGTTCGGCCGCGGCTCCTCGGACGACAAGTGCGGGATCGTGATCCACGCGGAGTCGCTCCGGGCGTGGGGCGGGGCCCCGCCCGTGAACGTGAAGGTCATCGTCGAGGGCGAGGAGGAGGCGAGCACCGAGCACCTCCCCTTCTTGATCGAGGGACACACGGAGCTGCTCGCGGCCGACGTGGTCGCCGTCGCCGACAGCGGCAACTGGCGGACGGGGCACCCGGCGCTCGAGGTCAGCATCCGAGGGATCGTGGACTGCCGTGTCACGGTCCGCGTGCTGGATCTCGCCGTGCACAGCGGCTCGTTCGGTGGCGTGATCCCCGATGCGCTCTCGAGCCTCTCCCGGATCCTCGCAACGCTGCACGACGACACGGGCAACGTCGCGATCGAGGGTCTCGTGTCGGGGTCGTGGAACGGTGTCCAGATGAGCGAGGGGGAGCTGCACGAGGAAGCGCCGGTGCGGCCGGGCGTGCGCTTGATCGGTGAGGGAACCATCGCGGAGCGCCTGTGGTCCAAGCCCGCGGTCTCGGTGCTCGGGATCGACGCGCCGGCGGTGCACGAGGCCTCGAACCAGCTCGTCCCGTCCGCGTCGGCGAAGGTGAGCCTGCGGATCGCCCCGGACGAGGATCCCGTCCGCGCGCGCGAGCTGCTCGCCCGCCATCTCGTCGACCACGCGCCGTGGGGGGTGGAGGTGGAGGTCGATCCCGGGGAGGCGGGCCACGGACTCCGCATCGCGAGCGACGGACCCGCGTTCGCGGCGATGCTTCGCGCGATGGAGCAGGCGTACGGCCGGCCGGCGATGCAACGAGGCAGCGGGGGTTCGATCCCCCTCGTGCCCGTCCTGTCGCGGGCCTTCCCCGATGCGGAGATCCTGATCTACGGCGCCTCGGACGAGCGGAGCCAGCTCCACTCGATCGACGAGAGCGTCGATCTCGGCGACCTCGAGCGCGCGTGCGTCGCCGAGGCCCTGCTGCTCGGCGAGCTCGCCCGGGCCTGAGCGAGCCCAGCGGCATGCCGGACGTCCTCGGGGCACGCTAGGCTCGCCGGATGGACCCTATACCCGAGCCACCGACCGACGCCGCCCCTCCGGACGCCGCCCCGGGCCCCGGAGCCGCGGAGCCCGAATCGATCAGCCAGCCGGCCAAGCTCCTTCGGATCGCGAGCATGGTGCGCGAGCTCCTCGACGAGACCCGCCAGACCTCGCTCGACGAGCCGGGCCGGATCCGGCTCCGGCAGATCTACGAGCGATCGGTCGGTGAGCTCAGCGACGTTCTGTCGCCGGACCTCAAGGACGAGCTCGCGACCCTCGCCCCGCCGATGCAGGGCGTCCCCACCGAATCCGAGATCCGCGTCGCGCAGGCGCAGCTCGTCGGCTGGCTCGAGGGGCTGTTCCACGGGATCCAGGCCGCCCTGTTCGCGCAGCAGGCGGCCGCGCGGTCGCAGTTCGAGCAGATCCGTCGCCGAGGACTGCCCGCCGGTGAGCCGGGGCCGTCCGGCGCGGACGACGCGCGCGGCCAGTACCTCTAACCGATCGACCCGCCCGCCCGAGCGGCTCGGATCAGATCGCCAGTGGTGCTGAGCACCACTGCCTAGGGATCAGATCGCGGCCTGAGACGCTTGGGCCTTCGCTGCCGCCGCCCGGATGTCCGAGCCGCCCGCCAGCCGCTGCGCGATGTAGACCGGGATCAGCATGACGATCAGCACCGCGATCGCGACGACGTTGACGACGGGCCGGTTGTGCGGCAGCCGGAGGTTGTTGTAGATGAACTTCGGGATCGTGAGCGTGCTCCCGGCCGTGAAGTTCGTGACGACGATCTCGTCGAACGACAGCGCGAACGCCAGGAGCGCGCCGGCGACGACGGCGGTTCGGATCGATGGGAACGTGACGTAGCGGAACGTCTGCCACCCGTCCGCCCCCAGGTCCATCGACGCCTCGACGAGCGAGGTCGGCGTTCGCCGGAGCCGGGCGATCACGTTGTTGTAGACCACGACGATGCAGAACGTCGCGTGGCCGACCACGATCGTGAACACGCCGAACGGGATGCCGAAGTTGTTGATCGTGGTGTTGAGCGCGATCGCGGTCACGATCCCCGGAAGGGCGATCGGCAGGACGAGGAGGAACGAGACGGAGTTGCGTCCGAAGAACGAGAACCGGTGGACCGCGAACGCCGCCGCACTCCCCAGCACGAGCGCGAACACCGTGGCGATCGCCGCCACCCGGAAGGAGTTCGTGAGGGCCTCGCGAACGTCCGGCTCCCGCCAGGCGACCCCGAACCACTTGGTCGTGAATCCCTCGATCGGCCAGGACTGCGAGACGCTGTCGTTGAACGCGTAGAGCAAGACGATCACCAACGGGATGTAGAGGAACGCGAGCGTGAGGACGGTGCCCGTCTTGATCGCGATCCGAGCGAGCCGGGATTCCATCGCTACAGCGCCTCGAACGCACCCAGGCGCTTGGCCCCGAACAGGTACGCAGCCATGATCGCCACGGGGACGAGGGCATAGGCGGCCGCGAACGGGATGTTCCCGGCCACACCGACGTTGTCGAAGATGACGTTCCCGATGAACTGCGTGTTGCCGACCAGCTCGGGTGTGATGTAGTCACCGAGCGTGAGCGAGAACGCGAAGATCGACCCCGCGACGATGCCGGGCAGGATCAGCGGGAACAAGACGCGCCGGAACGTCGTCCATCCCCGCGCCCCCAGGTCGCCCGAGGCCTCGAGGAACGAATCCGGCACGCGCTCGAGCGCGCCGTAGATCGGCAGGATCGTGAACGGGAGCCACAGATACACGAACGCGATCCACACGGACCAGTTCGACCTCCCCAGCTGCAGGGAGCCGGCCCCCGTGAACTCGACCAGCCAGTTGAGGAACCCGCTCGGCGTCAGGATGATCTTCCATGCGAACACGCGCACGAGGTAGTTCGCCCAGAGCGGGAGCACGACCGCGATCAGCAGCACGTTGCGCATCCGAGGGCTCGCCAGCCTGGCGGCGTAGTAGGCGATGGGGAACGACAACACGATGTCGGTCAGGGTGACGGCCGCCGCGATCCCCATGGTCCGCAGGGTGATCGTGCGGTAGACGTCGTTGGACAGCAGCGTCTCGAAGTTCGTCAGCGTGAACCCGCGGACGATCTCGGTCGTGAAGACGTCCAGGCTCCAGAACGCCGTCGCGAGGAGCAGCAGGAGCGACCCGATGTACACGACCAGGAACCACGCGAGCGGGCCGCCTAACGACAGCGAGAGCTTCGCGCGGGGGTGGCGGAACAGGAAGGCCGACGTCCGGCGCACCGCCCCGCGCTCATCGACCTCGGTCGCTACCGCCATCGCATCCCCTCCGCCAGACGGGAGGCCCCGGGGGGTCGGGTCGTCCCCCGGGGCCTTCCGGTCGCCTCGAGCCCCTCGGTCCTAGCCGACGATCTCGGTCCAGGCCTGCGTCCACTCGGAGTAGTCGATGCACACGTCCCCGCGGTCGTCGCCGCAGCTGACCTGCGGCGTCTTCCATAGATGCAGCGAATCGAGGAACTCCGCGTCCCCGCAGTTGCTGTATCGGAGCGTGTCCACGGCGGCGTCCGATCCCTCGCCGTAGGCCTCAACGAGCAGCGACTTGAGTGCGTCACAGGAACCGACGTTGCTCCCTGCGGCGCCGTAGAACCAGCCGACCTCCGCCTGCACGTCGGCCTGCAGCGTCCAGTCCATCCACTGCAGCATGCAGTTCGGGTGCGGGGCGTTGGCGGAGATCATCCAGGTGTCGGCCCACCCGGTCATGCCCTCGGACGGCTCGACCGCGTCCACGGGAGCGTCGAGCTCCGCGTACGTGAAGTTGACCGGCCATGCCGTGCCGATGACCATCGAGCCGTCGACGAACCCGTCGATCTCGTCCGTGTACAGCGCCCAGTAGCTCCCGATCAGCTGATCCGCCTGCTGTGTCAGCAGGTCCACCGCTGCGTCGAACTGCGTCTGATCCAGCAGATACGGGTCGGTGATCCCGAGGTCCGGGTTCGTCGCCATCAGGTACATCGCGGCGTCGGCGATGAAGATCGGCGAGTTGTACGCGGTGACCGAGCCCGCGTACGGGGAGTCGGCCTCGAACGTGTCCGCCCAGCTCGTGGGGGCCGGGCTGACGACCTCGGTGTTGTACATGAGGAAGTTCGGCCCGTACATGTACGGAACGCCGTACACGTTGCCGTCCACGATGTAGTGCGCGGTGTTCGTGCCGCCGTCGGGATTCAGCGGCGCGATCACGTTCGCCATCTCGGAGAACATGGCCGGATCGACCGCGCCGACGTCCTGGCCGGCGATCAGGCGGTTGCTCGCGTCGCCGGATGCCGAGACGCCGTCGTACACGCTCCCACCGCCCTGCCGCATCAACGTGACCATCTCGTCCGACGTGTCGCCGTACGTGACGTTGACCTCACACCCGGTCTCGGCCTCGAACGGCGTGATCCAGTCGAAGGCCTCGAAACCCTCGGTCGTGCCGTCCTCCGTGTAGCCGTGCCACGCGATCAGCTCGAGCGCCCCCTCGCCCTCGCCGATCTCGCTGTAGGTCGTTGCCGGCTCGATCGCGCCACCACCATCTCCTCCGCCGTCGCCGCAGGCTGCGGCCACGACCAACAGGACCGAGAGCGCGGCGAACCCTCTCCGTGCGCCCCTCATGCATCCCCCTCCTTCGGGTCCTGCGACCCTTCCAACGCACCCCCGGTCGCCTCGACCGGGCGGTTGTTCCTGCGGTCCCACACCAGGCGCACGGCCTTGCCGCGCACCTGCAGGGCCTCCATCGACGACGTCGTCAGGTTCTGCTGCATCACCACCAGCTCGCCCCCCACGTCCAGCGGCACGATGTATCGGGTGACCGCACCCAGGTATACGACCTCGCGAACGTGTCCGGTTGCCGAGCAGTCGCCGGCGGTCACCTCGGCCCCCGACTCGACCATCGCGATCTTCTCCGGGCGGATCGTGAACGGGTGCGGATCGCCGGCGATCGCCTGGGCGGCGTGGCCGCCCAACACGTTCGACGTGCCGACGAATCCGGCGACGAAGCCGGTGGCCGGCCGCTCGTAGACGTCCGCGGGGGCGCCGACCTGCTCGATCCGGCCATGGTTGAACACGGCGAGGCGATCGCTCATCGTGAGCGCCTCCTCCTGGTCGTGTGTGACGTAGACGAAGGTCAAGCCCACCTGCTGCTGGATCTCCTTCAGCTCGATCTGCATCGCCTGGCGGAGCTTGAGGTCCAACGCCCCGAGCGGCTCGTCGAGCAGGAGCACCTTCGGCCGGTTCACGAGGGCCCGCGCGAGGGCTACGCGCTGCCGCTGGCCCCCGGAGAGCTGGCTCGGCTTGCGCCCCGCCATGGCCGTGAGCTGCACCATGGCGAGCGCCTCCTCCGCCCGGTCCCGGCGATCGGCCCTCGGGACCTTCTTGACCTTCAGCCCGTACTCGACGTTCTCCGCAACCGTCATGTGTGGGAACAGCGCGTAGTCCTGGAAGACCGTGTTCACGTCGCGCTCGTACGGTGCGAGGCCGGTCACGTCGACGCCGCCGAGCAAGATCCGGCCTTCGCTCGGGGCCTCGAACCCGGCGATCATGCGAAGGCACGTCGTCTTGCCCGAGCCGGACGGCCCGAGCATCGAGAAGAACTCCCCCTCGCGGACCCCGAGGTCCACACCGGCCACCGCGACGACATCCCCGAAGCGCTTGACCACACCCTCGAGCGTGACTGCGGTGCTCGCCTCCGACCGCTCCGCAGCCTCACCCATCGCCGTTGCTGGTTGCGCCAACCGACCTCCGCATGTTCGGTTCCCTTCGGAACCGCGCCATCTTGAACGGGAACGACGAGCCGGGCAACCTAAGGCCGGCGCCGGCCACCACCCGAGGCCGCGAGTTCGGCGAGCTGGACACCCCTGGCGCGGAGCGCGGCGGCGACCCCCGAGCAGATGTCCCCGACAAGGCCCGGACCCGTGAACACGAGTCCCGTGTACAGCTGGACCGTGGTCGCGCCGGCCTCAAGGCAGGCCAGGGTGTCCGCCGCCGAGGCGATCCCGCCGCATGCGTTGATCGGGATCCCTCCCCCGGTCGCACCTCGGACCTCCCGGACGCCCGCCACCGTCCCCGCGGCCAGGACCCGGCCCGACAACCCGCCCGATCCGCTCGCCAGACGCGGCTCGGGAGCGGGCAGGGAGTTGGAGCACGTCAGAGCGTCCGCACCACCGGCCTGCGCGATCCGAGCGAGCGCGAGGACGACCTCCCGTTCGACGTCGGTGCGGAACGGGGGGAGCTTCACGAAGAGCGGCTTCGACCGACGAGATCCGAGCTCTCGCAACAGCTCCGCGAGGTGTGCCTCGTTGTCCCGGTCCCGTCCCCACGCGACGTTCGGGCAGCTCACGTTCAGCTCGACAGCGTCGACGTGGGGCTCCAACAGCGCGTGGGTCTCGATCACGTCGCGGGCATCCTCGTCGGCGATGCTCGCCAGCGCCGGAGACGTCGAGCGACGCCTGCGCAGGTTCGCGGCGGCGGCCTCGGCGCCGGGGTTGGGCAGGCCCATGGCGTTGATGAGCGAGCCGCGGCCGGCATACCGCACGATCCGTGGCTTCGCGTTGCCCCGTCGAGGTCTGCGGGTGAACGTGCCGGCGACGACGTAGCCGAACCCGAGACGACCGAGCGCACGCGCGCGCGCGCCCGTCTTGTCGAAGCCGCCGGCCAGGCCGACGGGGTTCGGCAAGGGAAGTCCCGCCACCTGGGTGCGGAGCGCGGGATCGCTCGGATGCGCGCCACCGAGCCGCTCCCACGGGAACGGGAGAGCGAGCAGCGCATGGACCACTCGATGGGCCGCCTCCGGCGGGAGCGCGAACAGGATCGGCCGCGCGAGGGATCGGTACCAGCCCATCGGGACCCTATGCTACGGCGCGATGCCCGGCGATCTCGCACGGCGACTCATCGAGGCGTCCGAGCTCCACGGGGACTTCGTCCTTTCCTCCGGCCGGCGCTCGAGCGTGTACTTCGACAAGTTCCGGTTCCTGACCGATCCCGAGCTCCTGAAGGACACCGCCGCGGCGGTCGGCGAGCTCCTACCGGAGGGGATCACGCATCTGGCCGCGCCCGAGGGCGCGGCCACGCTGCTGGTCGCCGCGGTCGCGCTCTCGACGGGCCTGCCGATCGCGGTGGTGCGCCGGGAGCCGAAGTCCTACGGGACGATGTCGCAGCTCGAAGGCCACGCGCCGCCGGGCGCCGAGGTCGCCCTCGTGGAGGACGTCTCGACGACCGGGCGCCAGGTCCATCAGGCGGCCAAGGTGCTCGAGCAGGCCGGCTGCACCGTCGGCATCATCGTCCTCGCGATCGACCGTGGCGGCGCGGAGCACCTGCGGCGAGAGGGCTACTGGGTGAAGTCGGTCGTCGAGGTGCGTCCGGGCGACTGACCGGCACCTTGCGCCGGGCCCGCGCCTGGCGGGCCCGCGCCTGGCGGGACCCCGCGCTCGCTACAGGATGGCGGGGAGCTTCCCGTCCTTCGGCATCTCGCAGCGCCAAACCTGCAGCCGCCAGAGCAGGCGGCTGCCCTTGGCACGCAGGTCGACGATCCCTTCCTTCATCATCTGCGCGAGCGCCTTGGACCTCGCGACCACGTCGGGCAGGGGGAACTCCCGCGACAGCAGCGACTGGAGGTTCGCCGCGCCGAAGATCCGTCGCGCGACGTCGAGGATCTTGGTCTCCGCCTGGATCGTGCCGGTCGGAAGGTACAGGCGCCCACCTGGAGCCAGGCAATCGTTCTCCCGGATGCTCTCGAGCATCGCCGCGGGCAGCTCCGCACCGGTCGGGCCTCCCGCTTGTCCGTCCGGGAACCAGCCGGCCAACCGGCCGATCTCGTCGGGGATGCCCGAGACGTCCCCGATGATGACGTCTGCCTGCTCACCCTGAACGGGGTCCAGCAGGTTCCCGCTGCGGAACTCCACCGCGTCCTGCAGACCGAGGCTGATCGCGTTCTCCCTCGCGACGTCGATCGCTTCCTCCGAAAGGTCGGTACCGATCACGCGGCGAGCCCCCAGCCGCGCCGCGACGAACGACAGCACGCCGCTCCCGCAACCGACATCGATCACCGTCTCACCGGCCTCGATCTCGAGCGCATCCGCGATCGTGCGGCTGGTGTGGGTCGGGTGGAACACGCCCTTGCCGAGGGAGACCGTGAACGGCCCCGTTCGGCCCTTCCACTCCAGCGTGGCCGTGTCCTTATCGTCAGGCATGAACCCCCATGGTGCCGGGTGGTGGGCTCCTCAGTCAACCACCGAGCACCCGGAGGATGCCACTGCGTGCCTGCACCAGAGCGCACATCAGATCGACGGCGCCCGGAAGACGACTCCCTCTCCAGGGATCACATCGCCTCGTTCGACCGCCGCCGCGAGCGCCTCGGCCTCATCGGAGACCCGCTCGGTCTCGATCCCCCGATGACCCGGGGGGTAGGCGCGCACGCGCCCGGCCCCTCGACGGAGCAGGCGAGCCGCGCCGTGGGCGTTCCCGCGCATGAGGTGGACATACCCGGCGCCCAGCTGGGACAGGCCCTTGAACAGCTCGGCGTCGGGAGTGTCCCGTGCCTGCTTCCAGGCCGTCTCCCACGCCTCGTGCGCAGGGAAGAACCGCCCGCCGTTGAGGTGCGCCCGGCCGAGTCGATCGTTCTCCTCGAGCGTCAGTGCGTCGAACGCCTCGAGGACCAATCGGTTCTCGGCGCCCCACGCCTGCGGCCGGCCGAGGTGATCGCGCGGCCGCTTGGGCTTGTTGCGCCGCTCGGTCGGTCGGCCCGTCTTGCCCGTCGCTTCCTCCCGCACGCGTTCATCGTACGGCCAGCGGTTGCCGAGAGCCTCGGGCACCGCGATGCTGGCGACCCTTCACCCCGGTGGCTACGCTCCTCCCGTGGAGCCGACCCCCCCGTCCGAGGAACCGACGCTCTCGAGCACCCAGACCCGCGGCGCGGAGGAGGTCGGGACCCCCGAAGAGGGATCCACCCGCATGCCTCCATGGATCCCGCGGTTGCTGGTCACGATCGTCCTGACGATCTTCGCGGCGTACGCGCTCTACAACCTCATCCGCCGCCTCCAGGACCTGATGCTGTGGCTCGTCGCGGCCCTGTTCCTCTCGTTCGCGCTCGAGCCGGCGGCGAACTGGCTCGTCGGACGGGGGTGGCGGCGGGGCATGGCGGCGGCCACCGTCCTGTTTGGGCTCGCGCTCATCGGGCTGTTGATGCTGGCCCTCATGGTGCCGCTGGTGATCGACCAGGTCCAGGAGCTCGTGCGCCGCCTGCCGGAGTTCCTTGCCGAGGCGAGCAAGTACACGGAGCGATGGTTCGACACCAAGCTGACGAGCGAGCAGATCCTGCGGGACATCGCGAGCGCGCAGGACGACATCCAGCAGATCGCGGCGAACCTCGCGTCGGTGGGAGGGTTCGTCCTCGGTCTGATCTTCCAGGTGCTGACGATCGGCCTGTTCACCTTCTACCTCGTGGCCGACGGCCCCCGGTTCCGGCGCGCGGTGTGCTCGCTCCTGCCGCCGCGCCGCCAGCGCGAGGTGCTCAACGCGTGGGACATCGCGATCGACAAGACCGGCGGCTACCTGTACTCGCGCCTGCTCCTCGCGGGGATCAACGCCGGCTTCTCGTTCATCGCCCTCCAGGCGCTCGGCGTGCCGTTCGCCGTCCCACTCGCGCTGTGGCAGGGGTTCGTGTCGCAATTCATCCCCGTGGTGGGGACGTACATCGCCGCGGCGGTCCCTCTCCTGGTCGCGCTGCTCGACGACCCGTGGTCCGCGCTCTTCTTCTTGATCTTCGTCCTCGTGTACCAGCAGATCGAGAACTACCTGCTCGCCCCGCGCATCACGGCACGGACGATGCAGCTGCACCCGGCCGTGGCGTTCGGCGCCGCCCTCGCGGGCGGTGCGGTGAGCGGTCTCATCGGCGCCTTCATGGCGCTGCCGGCCGCCGCGGTCATCCAGGCGACCGTCTCGACCTACCTGAAACGACACGAGGTGGTCGAGACCGAGCTCACGAAGCAGGACGAGACGGACCTCGAAGAGACCGAGGTGGCCGCGCGGGAGGGCGCAGGAACCCTGCAACGCATCGCGTCCAGGTTGCGCCGCGGCACCGGCCCGAAGGCGTCTCGCTTCCCGTAACGCCGGCGCACGGCGACGAACGGCCCGAACTATCATCCGACGGGCCGAAAGGAGCCGTGGATGAGCGTCGTCGCCATCGCCGATCCCGACCAACTGGCCATCGCGACGATCCGGACGTTGTGCATGGACGCGGTGCAGCAGGCCAACTCCGGGCATCCGGGGACCCCGATGGCGATGGCGCCGGTCGCGTACACGCTCTGGCAGCGGTTCTTACGGTTCGACCCGGACGACCCGATCTGGCCGAACCGCGACCGCTTCGTGCTCTCGATGGGGCATGCGTCCACGCTTCTCTACGCGATGCTGCATCTGTCGAAGGTGAAGGCGGTGAACCCGGCGTACGAGTCGCTGGGCGAGCTGTCGGTCAAGCTCGACGACCTCCGGAACTTCCGACAGCTCGATTCGCGGTGCCCCGGACACCCCGAGTACCGCTGGACGTCCGGGATCGAGACCACGACGGGACCGCTCGGCCAGGGGGTCGCGACGTCGGTCGGCATGGCGATCGCCTCCCGGTGGCTGGCGGCGCGATACAACCGCCCGGGCTTGGAGCTGTTCGACTTCGACACGTACGCGCTCGCCGGCGACGGGTGCCTGATGGAGGGCGTCTCGGGTGAGGCAGCGTCCCTCGCGGGACACCTGAAGCTCTCGAACCTGTGCTGGATCTACGACAACAACCACATCACGATCGAGGGGAACACGTCGCTCGCCTTCAGCGAGGATGTGGCGACACGATTCGTCGGGTACGGCTGGAACGTGGTCCGCGTCGCCGACGCCAACGACCTCGAGATGCTCTCGCGGGCCTTCGAGACGTTCCGGCTTGAGGGCGAGCGCCCGACGCTCGTGATCGTGGACTCCCACATCGCGTACGGCGCGCCGACCAAGCAGGACACGAGCGGCGCGCACGGTGAGCCGCTCGGCGAGGACGAGGTCCGCGCCACCAAGCGGAACTACGCCTGGCCCGAGGACGCCTCGTTCCTGATCCCCGAGGGCGTGGACGAGGCGTTCGAGGCCGGGATCCGGGTGCGCGGGAAGGAGCTCCGGGACGCCTGGTTCGAGCGCTTCGATCGGTACGAGCAGCAGGAGCCCGAGCTGGCGGACGAGCTCCGCAGGATGCAGAAGCGCGAGCTGCCGAGCGGCTGGGACGCCGGGATCCCCGAGTTCCCCGCCGACGACCGGGGCCTCGCCGGTCGCGACGCGTCCGCCACGGCGCTGAACGCGATCGCCCAGAAGGTCCCATGGCTCGTCGGCGGCTCCGCGGACCTGTCCCCATCGACGAAGACCCGCCTGTCGTTCGAGGGCGCCGGGGACTTCGAGGCGACGAGCCACTCCGGGCGCAACCTGCACTTCGGCATCCGGGAGCACGCGATGGGCTCGGTGCTGAACGGGATGGCGCTGTCCAAGCTTCGGGCGTTCGGCTCGGGGTTCCTGATCTTCAGCGACTACGCGCGAGGGGCGATCCGACTCTCGGCGATCATGGAGATCCCCGTGATCCACGTCTTCACCCACGACTCGATCAGCGTGGGCGAGGACGGTCCGACCCATCAGCCCGTCGAGCACCTGGCATCGCTCCGAGCGATGCCCGGGCTCATCGTGCTCCGGCCCGGTGACGCGAACGAGATCGCCGAGGCCTGGCGCATGATCCTGGAGCTTCGACACGAACCCGTTGCGCTCGTCTTATCGCGGCAGCCGCTCCCGACCCTGGACCGGACGAGGTTCGCCGCCGCGTCGGGACTCCGCCGGGGTGGATACGTCTTGGCGGACCCGCCGGGCGACTCGGTGCCCGACGTGATCTTGATCGCGACCGGCAGCGAGGTCGGGTTGGCGGTCCAGGCCTTCGAGCAGCTCTCCGCGGAGGGCGTCCGGGTTCGCGTCGTGAGCCTCCCCTCGTGGGAGCTGTTCGATGCCCAGCCGATCGGGTACCGCGACCTGGTCCTGCCGCCGTCCGTGACCGCGCGGGTCGCGATCGAGCAGGCCTCGACGTTCGGGTGGGAGCGGTATGTCGGCGCCGGCGGCGACGTGATCGGCATGGACACGTTCGGCGCGTCGGCGCCGCTGAAGCACCTCCAGACGAAGTTCGGCTTCACCCCGGAAGCGGTCGCCGGCGCGGCGAAGGCTCGGGTGGCGGCGAACGGCTCGGGCACGCGGTGACCGAGGGGAACGAGCTGTCCGAGCGGGACCGAGTCACCAAGTCGCGCGTCTCCCTCCTGTCGTCGTTCGCGCGGCGCATGCGAGGGCGACAGTGGCGGATCATCCCGCACCCGGGCCCGATCGGAGGCTCCGAGCCCAGGGCGGGCGGCAAGTCCGGGGCGCTGCGCGCGGCGATCTTCGGCGTGAACGACGGGCTCGTCTCCAACGGCTCGCTGATCTTCGGGGTGGCGGGCGCGGGCGTCGACGACACGGTCGTCATCCTCGCCGGGGTCGCGGGTCTGGTCGCCGGCGCCTTCTCGATGTCCTCGGGCGAATACATCTCGGTCCGGGTCCAGCGCGAGGTGTTCGAACGGCTGATCCACCTGGAGGCGCACGAGATCGGCTCGGACCCCGAGACCGAACGCGCGGAGCTCGCCGAGCTCTACGTGCGCAAGGGCCTGCCGCGCGCCCTGGCCGACGAGCTCTCCACCGAGCTCATGAAGGACCCCGCGGTCGCGCTCGACACCCATGCGCGCGAAGAGCTGGGGCTGGACCCGCACGAGGGTCTCGGGTCCCCGGTCGCCGCCGCCGGCTCGTCGTTCGTGACGTTCGCGCTCGGCGCGTTCGTGCCCCTGATCCCGTTCCTCCTCTCCTCAGGGACCCCGGCCGTCGTTGCCTCGGCTGTGCTCACCGGGCTCGCGCTGTTCGGCGTCGGCGCCGCGATGTCCTACCTGACGGGCCGGTCCTGGCTCCTCTCCGGCGCGAGGATGCTCGCGATCGGCGCGGCCGCTGCGGGGATCACGTATCTGGTCGGCTCCCTGCTCGACATCAGTCTCCTGTAGACGCTCCCGACGCGATGGCCGTCGCGGCCGGATCGTCGGCCACGATGAGCTGACGTGACGCCTCGACCCGCCCCGCGGGGATCGAGCGGTCGCCGGCGAGCAGGCGTGGGAGCATCCCCGCCTTGTCCGCACCCACGATCAGCCACAGGACCGAGCGCGCTCGAGCCAGGGCCGGGTAGGTCAGCGTCATGCGGCGCCGTCCCCGGTACTCGCTGGTCACGGCGACGTCGCGCCCCCGAACGTCGAGCACCGGGTCGCCCGGCACGAGCGAGGCCGTGTGCCCGTCGTCGCCCATCCCGAGGTGGACGAGGTCGAGGGCCCCGGGGAGCGACGTGGCGAACCGTTCAACGGCAGCGTCCAGATCTGGATCGGTGACCGGCATCGGATGGAGCGCGGCGCCGCGAGGGGCCAGCGGCCCGAGGCTCGTGAGGTTCCGGTCGGGGTCGCCGTCCGGAGCGATCCGCTCGTCCACCTGCCAGATCTCGACGGAGCCCCACGGCACGTCCGAGCGAGCGAGGATCTCGAACATCGCCCACGGCGTCCGGCCGCCGCTCACCGCGAACGTGAACCGCCCACGGACACCGATCGCCTCGCGCGCGGCCTGCACGACGACGTCGGCACCGCGCCGCGCGACCGCGTCGCCGTCGGGAAGGACCTCCATCTCGCGGACGACCAGACTCACGGCTCAGAGCCGTAGCCCCCGCCCACCAAGATCTCGAGCGAGTCACGGAGGGCCTCGTACCGGCGATCCCCCAGCTCACGGCGTGCACGCGCCTCGACGGCCGCGACCGAACGACGGGCCTCGGCGACGAACCGCCTGCCTCGCGCCGTCAGCCGCACCACCTTCGCACGCGAGTCCTCCGAGTCGGGCACCCGCCGGACGTAGCCTCGGTTCTCCAGGTCATCGACGAGCAGCATCATCCCCTGCTTGGTCATCCGGGCGCGCCTCGCCAGATCGGTGAGCCGGGTCCCCCAGCGGCGATCGATGTGCATGAACAGCGCGGCGTGGCCAGGACGGGCGTCGGGGAACCCACGCTCGTCGAGGCCGGCGATCACCTCTGCGCCGAGCGTGCGCGAGGCCTCGAGCAGCAATCGCGCCAGATCCGGTTCGCCCACACGTGCATGGTCATCCGTTCGACGTCATCCGTCAATCTCATTGACCGTTGCTCGGCGGTAGCCTGCGAGCCATGTCCCTCGAGATCCGCCCGGTCCGCCCCGAGGAGCACGAGGAGGCCGGTCGCGTCACGGCGCTCGCGTATCGCGAGTTCGCCGACAACGACGACTGGGATCGCTACCTCAAGGAGATCGCCGACGTCGGCGGCCGAGCGGACATCGGCCTCGTGCTCGTCGCCGTCGAAGGGGACCGGATCCTCGGCAGCGCGACCCTCGAGCTCGATGCGAGGATCGACGACGACGACGCGCCGCTCGACCCCGAAGAAGCGCACATCCGGATGCTCGGCGTCGATCCGGACGCTCGCGGGCGGGGCGTCGCCCGAGCGCTGATGGACGCCTGCCTCGCCCGAGCGGCGCAAGCAGGCAGGACGCGGATGACCTTGCACACCACGAAGCGGATGCGCGCCGCACAGGCGATGTACGAGGCGATGGGGTTCGAGCGGCTGACCGACCGCGTGTTCCCCGACGGGTTCGTCCTGTTGTCCTACACCAAGGACATCGAGGACGCCTAGCCGCTCGCCGTCCGGACCACCTCACCGGTCGACAAGATCATGCCGTCCTCCGTGACGGCCTCGACGAGTCCGCCGCGGAACTGCTGGTCGTACAGGCGCGCGTACAGACCGCCGCGCGTGAGCAGCTCGTCGTGCGTCCCCCGTTCCACGATCCGGCCCCGGTCGACCACGAAGATCACGTCGGCCGACAGGATCGTCGAGAGCCGGTGCGCGATCGCGATCGTGGTCCTGCCTCGCATGAGCGGGACGAGGGACGCCTGGACCAGCCGTTCGGACGTGGTGTCGAGTGAGGAGGTGGCCTCGTCGAGGATCAGGATCCGCGGATCCTTCAGGACCACCCGCGCGATCGCGAGCCGCTGCTTCTCGCCGCCCGACAGCTTGTAGCCGCGCTCCCCCACGACGGTGTCGAAGCCCTCGGGCAGCTCCGCGATCCGGTCGTGGATGTTCGCGGCACGGGCCGCGGCTTCGAGCTCGTCCTGCGTGGCCTCGGGTCGCCCGTAGAGCAGGTTCCTTCGGATCGTGGTGTGGAACAGGTAGGTCTCCTGCG
>Ga0187893_10005913_pt1 | contig 21415 bp, 18 predicted proteins | sample MA1701074metaG_FD_139574 | JGI IMG/M metagenome (GOLD analysis project Ga0187893, IMG submission 139574) | White microbial mat communities from a basaltic lava cave in the Kipuka Kanohina Cave System on the Island of Hawaii, USA - MA170107-4 metaG ...
GGGCGGCGGCTCGGGATGCTCTCGGCCTGCTTCGTCCTGCCGCTCGAGGACTCGATCCCCGACATCATGGAGACGGCGCGGCAGATCGCGCTCGTGCAGCGGGCGGGAGGCGGCACCGGAGTCGACCTATCCCGGCTGCGCCCGCGCGGGTCGATCGTCAAGTCGTCCGGCGGCACGACCGACGGGCCGCTCTCCTTCCTGCGCATGCTCTCGTCGGTCACCGACGCGATCCAGCAGGGGGCGTTCCGGCGCGGCGCCAACATGGGGATGCTGCGCATCGACCACCCCGACATCGTCGCGTTCATCGACATCAAGGCCGACCTGACCAAGGTCACCAACTACAACCTCTCGGTCTCGATGACCGACGCCTTCATGGCGGCGCTCCGCAGCGACTCCGGACGGCTGCACGTCGTCGAGGACCCGCACACGCACCGCACCGGCCATCTGCGCCGCACCACCGGCCGCGTGGCGTACGGCGAGCCGCCGGCCGGCAAGGAGGGCGAGTTCATCACGGTGCGCGAGCTGTGGGAGCGGATCATCACGCGCGCGTGGAACACCGGCGAGCCGGGGCTGATCTTCATCGACGAGGTCAACCGCCACAACCAGACGCCGCACGTCTTCGAGATGCGCGCCACCAACCCGTGCGGCGAGCAGCCGCTCGGCCCGTACGAGGCGTGCAACCTCGGCTCGATCAACCTCGAGCGCGTCTACCGGCCGGCGATGCGCGGCACGCTCAAGGAGCGCATCGACTGGGAGAAGCTCCGCACGATCGTGCGCACGACGATCCGCTTCCTCGACGACGTGGTGGAGGTGAACAACTACCCGACCGCGGAGATCGACGAGGCGTGCCGCAGCAATCGCAAGATCGGGCTCGGCGTCATGGGCTGGGCCGACCTGCTCTTCCAGCTCGGCGTGCGTTACGACTCCGACGAGGCGCTCCAGCTGGCGCGCGACGTGGGCGGCTTCGTGCAGCGCACCGCGTGGGAGACGGGCGCCGAGCTGGCGGAGCAGCGCGGCTGCTTCAAGAATTGGAAGGGATCGATCTGGGACGTGCAGCGCGGCATCAAGGCGCGCAACGCCCACTACGTCACCATCGCCCCCACCGGCACGATCTCGATCATCGCCGGCTGCTCCGGCGGGATCGAGCCGATCTTCTCGCTCGCGTTCACGCGCCAGGTGCTCGACGGCAAGACGCTGAACGAGGTGAACCCGGTCTTCGAGCAGGCGCTCCGGGATTCGCTGAAGGACGACGCGGGGATCGCGCGCGCGGTCGACCACGCCGCCTCCCACGGCACGATCCAGGGCTGCGAGTCGCTCCCCGCCCACGTGCGCGACGTCTTCCGCACGGCGCGCGACATCGCCCCCGAGTGGCACGTCCGCATGCAGGCCGCGTGGCAGGAGCACACCGACGCGGCGGTGAGCAAGACGATCAACCTGCCCACCGACTGCGACCCCTCCGCGGTCGAGGCGGCCTACATGCTCGCCTGGGAGCTCAAGTGCAAGGGCATCACCGTCTACCGCGACGGCAGCCGCCCGCTGCAGCCGATGGCGCTCAAGGACGAGGTGGGCAAGACGCTCAAGGACAAGGTGGCGGCCGATCGCGGCGCCGCCGAGGCGGGGGCGACGCCCGCGGACCTGCCGGTGGCCGCCGCGCCGCCGGGCCCGGTGCGCCCCGTCGCGCTGCCCGAGATCATGCCGTGCGTGCGCGTCCGCCAGTTCACGCCCTTCGGCAACATGCACGTGAAGATCAGCGTCGAGCCGGCCACCGGCGTCGAGCGCGAGGTGTTCGCGCAGCTCGGCAAGGGCGGCGACCTCGCCAACTCGGACCTCGAGGCGATCTGCCGCATTCTCTCGCTCTTCCTGCGCTGCAACGGCGAGCTCGGACTCGCGGTGGGGCAGCTCGACGGGATCGGCTCGAGCCTCTCGATCGCCACCAAGGAGGGGCGCATCAAGTCGCTCGCCGACGGTCTGGCGCACGCGCTGCGCAAGTACCTGGTGGCGAAGAGCCGGTTCGGCATCAAGGGACTGCTGCTCGGCGAGGCCGACCTCGCGAAGCTCTACGACGACGTCGCGACCAACGGCAACGGGAACGGTCACGGGAAGGGGCAAGGTCCCGGAACGGGGCCGGGGCCGCTCAAGCCCAAGGAGATGTTCAAGATCAAGTGCCCGAGCTGCGACTCCGGGGTGCTGGCGTTCCAGGAGGGATGCGTGAAGTGCCACTCCTGCGGCTTCGCGCAGTGCTGAGGCGCGGCGGCGGCGGATCGCGGCTCACGGCAGAAGGAGCACGCCCGACGTCGAAGGGTCGTGCGCGGACGGGGCGGGGAGCGCGAGGAGCGCCCCGATGGGCGGAAGACCGTCGGCGAGCAGCGTGGCCCGCCGCTCGCCGCCGCGCCACTCGAGGAGCTCGCCGCGATCGGTGCCGAGGGCGATCACCTCGGCGCCCCGCTCGCGCCACGAGGTGATCGCGGAGATCTCGCCGGAGGGGTCGCGGGCGCGGTCGATCCGATGCGACGGGATCGCGTGGAAGGTCTGTCCGCCGTCGCGGCTCGTGCAAAGCGGCGAGGGGTCGACCGGGTCGGGCGGCTCCCGCCGCGGCCAGGTGACGACGAAGGCGTGATGGGGGGGTGCGGCGGAGAAGTGCAGCGCGCGCGGCCGCAGGCCGGCGCCGGTTCCCGCCGCGGCGCGGAAGCTGCGCGCGCCGTCGGTCGAGCGCAGCACGCGGTCGTCCGCGGCGGCGAGCCACAGCTCGCCCTCGACCGGGTGGACGGCCAGCTCGTGCGGCTTGGGGCTCCCGCCGTCGAGCCACGGCTCGAACGACCCCCACCGATCGGCGGCGCGCCAGACTCCCTGCCCGGCGAGCAGGAGCAGCGCGGAGCCCGGGCGCCCAGGCACGGCGAAGAGCCGGAGCGGCGCCTCGGCCGCGACCGGAACCGGGATCGCCTCGAAGGAGCGTCCCGGACCGCGGCTCCCGAGCAGGCGGCCCCGCTCCGTCCCGACCAGCAGCGCCGGCGCGGGACCGGCGAGGTGGAGCAGCGCGGTGACCGCTTCGCGCACGCCGGTCGCGACGCGCCGCTGCAGCGCGCCGTCGGGCCCGAGCTGCAGCAGCTCCCCCGCGGCGGTCCCCGCGCCGCTCCCCCCGCCCGGGAGCGACGCGAGGAGCGTCACCGGCTCCCCGCCCGCGTCGAGCGGCGAGACGGCGCCGGCCTGCCAGCGGTAGAGCCCGGCGCGCGTGCCGACGAGGAGGGCGGTCGCTCCGGCTCCGCTCATTCGCGCCTCCCGATCCCGCCCCCTACACTCGCGGCGGCCGCGCCGGCCGCGTGGCACGAGCGGAGCGGCGCCGCGTTCCGCCCGATCCCGTGACGAGGTCGATCCCGATGCCTTCGCCCGGACGTGGGGCGTCCTCCGACTCGCGCGTGCGCGCCGAGGTCGCGGCGTTCCTCGCGTCGTCGCACGCGGAGCCGTTCCTCGCCGACCGCGCCGGAACCGGCGAGGTGGCGCGCGCCTTCCTCGAAGTCTGCTACGACGGGCTCGGCGTGCGGCCCGACCTCCTCGACGAGGAGCAGCTTCGCGAGGCGCTGCTCACGCACCTCCCGCCGCGCCTCGACCCGGCGGCCGCCGCCTCGCGCGACGCGGTCGCCGTGGCGCGCGCGCTGCTCGATCACCTGTACGAGACGCGGCCGGGCGAGAACGCGTGGAAGCTGGGCGCGCTGCTCGACGAGGCCGCCGAGGCGTTTCCCGCGCGCCTCGCCGCGCAGGGCGGGCGCGGAATCGTCCCCGATCCCGAGCCGATCCGGCGTGCGGGGAGCAAGCTCGGCCGCAACGACCTCTGTCCCTGCGGCAGCGGACGCAAGTTCAAGAAGTGCCACGGGAAGCCGGGCTGACCCGCCGCCCCCGGAGCTCCGCCAGCCGCTCCGCCGACTTCCGATGGAGCTCGCTCCCCTCCGGCGAGAGCTCGACGGCGCGGGCGTAGGCGCCGGCGGCGGCCTCCGGCGACTGGTCGAGCTCCTCGGCCCGGCCGAGGTAGTAGGCGACGAGCGGATGGGCGGGATAGAGCTTGCCCGCCTGCCGCAGCGAGGCGGCCGCGGCGGCGCCGCGGCCCGCCTGCAGCTCGAGGAGGCCGAGGTAGAAGGCGGGCTTCCAGTACTCGCGGCCCGCGGCGCGCGCGAGCTGTCGTGAGCGCGCCCTCTCGAAGCGCGCGCGCCCCTGGTCGCCGCGGCCCTGCGCGAACCGGATCTCGCCGGCGAGGCACTCCAGCAGCGGCTCGTCGGGGAGCGCGCGCAGCGCCTCGTCGGCGAGCTGCCGCGCCGGATCGAGCTTCGCCGCGTCGCCGTCGCTCTTCGCGAGGAGCGCGAGCGCCTGGTCGTGCTTGCGCCACGCCGGCGCCTGCCGGCGCAGCGAGGCCACGATCTGCACGAACCGGTCGTCCGGGAGCGGCGGCGCGCGGAACCGCTCCGGCGGCGTCAGGAACACCTCGGGATGGTCGCGGCGGATCGTCTGCTCGATCTCCCCGATCCGGCTCGCGTTGGTCGGATGGCTGCGCAGGAACGGCGGCGTCGAGCTCCCCGCCTCGCGCTCGAGCCGCTCGAAGTACTGGAAGGTCATCTTCATCTCTCGCGGGTCGTAGCCCATCGCGTGCGCGAAGTGGATCCCGCGTGCGTCGGCCTCGCTCTCCTGCGCGCGGCTGTAGTGCAGGAGGGCGAGGGGCGCGGCGGCGCCGGCGAGCGCGCTCACGTAGCCGGGCCGGTCGGGGTCCTTCTTCAACAGGTCCTCGCCCACGCCGATCAGCCCGACGAGCACGGCGGCCGCGATCGCCTTGTTCTGCTGCAGCATCGAGTGCCGGTGCTCGACGTGGCCGATCTCGTGGCCGAGGATCGCGACGAACTCCCCCTCCGACTCCAGGTTCTCGAGCAGCCCGCGCGTGATGTAGACGTAGCCCCCCGGCAGGGCGAAGGCGTTGGGCTCGGAGGAGTTGAGGATCTCGAACTGCCAGGAGAAGTCGTCCCGCCGCACCGAATGGCCCGTCATCTCGCGCACGAGGCCGCCGAGGTGCTGCTGCGCCGCCGGGTCGGGGAGGGAGCCGCCGTACTGCTGCTCGAAGTTGGGCGCCGCCTGGTCGCCGATCCGCTGCTCCTGCTCCAGGCTCCACGGCGCGATCGCGAACCGCCGCTTGCCGGTGACCTTGTCGGTGACGCAGGCCGCCGCGGCGAGAAGCCCGAGAGCGGGAAGGGGAGCGCGCTGGAGAAGCGTCCGGCGTCGGCTGGCTCGGGTCATCGGCGGTCTCCCATGGGCCTCCGCGTGCGGAGCGCCGGAGTGGCCCGGCCGCGGGCCGCGGAGCATACTGGGGCTCGGGAAGGAGCGCGGTCGGGGCCCGCGTGGAGGAGGATCGGTCCCATGGCGTTGCAACGGACCATCGGGCGCGGCGCCGCCGCCGCCGCGCTCACGGGCCTGCTCGGTTCGTGCGCCGCCCCGGCGCCGGCCGGCACCTCGGCGCCGGTCATCGAGCCGTCCTCGCTCGCGGCGGAGATCACGGCGCTGCGCGAGCAGCAGGCCCAGGTCGCCGAGGCGGTGCGCGGGCTGCAGGGGCAGGTCGAGGCGCTGACCGCGCTGCTCGAGCGCGTGGAGCGGGCGGCGGCCGACGAGGCGACCTCGATCCGGTCGTCGACCGCGGCGGCGCCGGAGACGGCGGTCGTCGCCGAGCCGGCGCCGGGTCCTCCGGCGGAGCGGCCGTCCGTCTCCGGGACGTCCCAGGAATCCTCGCCGGCGAGCAACTACGTCGCGGTCGCGCGCCGCCTGATCGAGGACGAGGATCTCGCCACCGCCGTGCGCGTCCTCAACCTCGCCGCCGACCTCGACGCGGAGCTCGACGAGATCTATTTCCAGCGCGGAGTCGCCCGCCACCTGCTGCAGAGCTACGCCGACGCCATCGAGGACTTCCAGACCGCGATCCAGCGCACGACGCGCCAGGACATGCGGTACATCTGCCTGTACAACCAGGCGTGCGGGCTGGCGCGCATGGGGCGCAAGGAGGAGGCGATGAAGAAGCTCGTGCAGTCGGACGAGGCGGGATTCCGCGACCTGCTCGACCAGATGTCGACCGACCCCGACCTCGACTCGCTGCGCGAGCTCGGCGAATTCCGGGACTTCGCCATGATGCTGCGGACGCGCTGAGAGCGCCGCCCGCGCATCGGCCCCGCGAAGCCTTGGAACCCCTCGCCGCCGAGCACCTCCACTACTCGTATCGCCGCTTCCCCTGGTCCTCCGGGCGGGCGGCGCTCACGGACGTGTCGCTGCGCGTCGCGCGCGGCGAGCTCCACCTCCTCGTCGGCGCCAACGGCGCCGGCAAGAGCACGCTCATGCGGCTGCTCGCCGGGGCGGCCCGTCCGGCCTCGGGACGCGTGACGCGGTTCGGCCGCGCGCCCGGCGATCGGGAGGTCGCGCGACGGGTGGCTTGGCTCCCCGAGGCGGTCGAGTCGGAAAGCCGCCTCACGGCGCGCGAGTCGGTCGAGCTGTTCGCCGCGCTCTACGGATTCGGCGGCGGCGAGCGGCGCAGGCGCGTCGAGGCGAGCCTCGAGGAGGTCGGGACCGCCGCCCTCTCGGGGCGTCAGCTCCGCCGACTCTCCAAGGGCGAACGGCGCCGCGTCGCCCTGGCGCAGGCGCTCGTCACCGACGCCGACCTGCTCCTCCTCGACGAGCCGCTCGACGGCGTCGACCCCGAGTCGGGCGAACTCCTGCTCGATCTCCTCGCGGCGCGCTGCCGCGCGGGGAAGAGCGTCCTGCTCGCCACGCACGTGCTCATCGACGGCCGCCGCGGCGGCGACCTGCTCACCGTGCTCGACGGTGGACGGGTGGTCGAGAGCGGCCCGCCTGCGCGGCTCCTCCGGCCCGACGCGGGCGCCGGGCCGCTCTCGTTCGCCGATCTCCTGCGCCGGTCGCGGGGACGGACGTGAGCGGCGCGCGCCTGGGCGCGCTGCGGCGGATCGGGATCCTCGCGCGCGCGAGCGCGAAGGACCTCTTCGCCGGCCAGGGCGTCGCCCTGGTCGTGCTCGCGCTCGTCGGGGTGGCGATGAGCGGCGGCGAGGTGCGCTCGGTCGGCGAGGCGGAGCGGCACGCGCTGCTCCTGCGGCAGCGCGTGCAGCTCCTCGCCGCGCTGGCGGCGGCGGCGGCGGTGCTGGCGGCGGCCCACGCGGTCGACGAGGGGCGCCGCACGCAGCGCTTCGCGCGTCTCGCGACCACGCCCCTCACCGCGCTGGAGGCGCTCGCCGGTCCGCTCCTCGGCGTCGTCGCCGGCGTCGCGGCCGTGGCCGTCCCGGCGCAGCTCGCGCTGCTGCTCCTGCCCGAGGCGGGCCTGCTGCGGCGCCACGACCAGTTCGCGCCGTGCCGCGTGGTCGAGCCGTCGCGGGTCGAGCTCGTCCGCGGCGACGGCGCGCGGCTGCGCTGGCGCCGCGGACCGGCGCTGCTCGAGGCGGGGACGGCGCTCGAGCTCGGCTTCGAGGTCGAGGCGGGGGCGCATCTCGCGCTCGAGATCGCGCTCGCGAGGGCGGGGAGCGCGGCGCCCGACGCGCCCCTGCGCTGGTCGGTCACGCTTCAGGGCGAGGAGCGGATCGGGGGCGTCGGGGCGGGCGAGCGGCGGATGGCGCTCCCGCTCGCCGCAGACGCGCGCGGCGCGGTCGAGGCCGTGGTGCGCGCGTTCGACGGCGGGGAGGTGCTGCGGATCGATCCGGCGGCGTGCCGGCTGCGCGGCCCGCCGGGTTCGATCGCGGCGAGCGTGGCGCGCGCCGTCGCGGGCCTGCTCGTGCTCCTGCTGCTCGCGACCGCGGTCGCGGGAGGGCTCGCGACCGCCCTTCCCGACGCGCTCGCCTGCGCCGGCGCCGGCTGCCTCCTGCTGCTCGCCTCGCTGCGATCGCTCTTTCTCGCCGTCTCGGCGTCGCTCGGCGATCCCCATTCGCGCGCGGCGGAGGCGATGCAGGAGGTGGCGCGCACGATGGAGCGCCTGTTCCGGAGCCTGCCCGACGCGGCGCGGCTCGTCGCGGCCGAGTCGCTCTCGCTCGGCGCGCGGCCTTGGAGCGCCGAGGACGCGCACGCGCTGCTCCTCGCGCTCGCGTTCTCCGTCGTCGCGTGGCTGCTCGGCGCGGCGTGGCTGCGGCGGACGGTGCGCGCGTGAGAGGGCGCGCCCCGCTCGTGCTGATCGCAGCCGCCGCGTTCCTCGCGTCGTGGGGGATGGCGCGACCGCTGCCGCGGCCGGTGCGCCGCGCGGCGCCGGCGTGGGTGACGCTGCTCGGTCCCCTGCGGCCGCTCGTCGCCGATCTCCTGCGGCTGCGCTTCGAGGCCATGCGCGGCGCCGACCAGGTGCTCGGGCAGCTCGACGACGCCTGGCGCGTGCTCGCGCTCGCGCCCGAGAGCGTCGACGACTTCGTCCACTTCGCGTGGTACTTCGTCTTCGACGCGGTCCGCATGGCGGGCTCGGCGGCCGAGCGGGACGAGTGCGTGCGCGCGGGATTCGAGCTCCTGAAGGCGGGGCGCGCGCTCCATCCGCGCTCCGCGCGGCTCCTCTACGCCGAGGCGCTCGCGCTCGACCAGTTCGCGCGTCACGCCCCGGAGCGGATCGCCGCGCTCGCGCTCCCTCCCGAGGAGTCGCCCCGCGGCCGGGCGCTCGAGCGGTTCGAAGAGGCGCTCGCGCTCGCCGCGCCGACCGACGAGGACTCGACGTTCCTCCGCCTGGCGCTGGCGCTCTGCACCGAAGGGATCCTCCTCGATCCCGCCACTCCGGCCCGATTGCGCGAGCGGGCGCGCGCGGTCGCCCGCCGCCTGCTGCGCGAGGGCGGCCTCACGCAGGAGAGTCGCGCCGCCCTCTCGTCCGCGGTCGAGCGATGAGGCTCGCTCGCTCGGTCGCGCTTCGTGAACGGTGCGAGCTAGACTCCCGCGCCCTCCCGGTCCAGCTCCTCGCGGAATCCCCTGGTCGATGCTCACGCCCTGCCTCCTCGCCGCCGCGTGGCCGTGGTCGGTCGGGGCGATCGCATGCGCGCTCGCGGGTCTGGCGGCCGCGGGCCATCGCTACGTCACGGTCATGGGCCGCAGCGACGGCGACGAGCCGGCTCGCGCCGCCGCCGCCTCGCGCCGCAGGGTCGACCGCGCCGCGTTCGCGCGCATCGCGAAGGCGGCCGCCGGGTGCGCGCTCGCGGGCGTGGTGCTCCTGCTGAGCTGCGCCGATTCGACGAGCGATCGCGTCGGCGCCTGGAGCTTCCTGCTCGGCGCAGCCCTCTCGCTCCTCGCCGCCTGGATCGGCTCGGCGGTCTCCCACGCGGCGGCGGCTCGCGCCGCCGAGGCCGAGCGCTCCTCGGAGGCCGCCGCGATCGCGATCCGCCTCGACGGGGAGAGCGCCGCCGGTCTCGCCGCCGCGGGGCTGGCGCTCCTCGGCCTGTCGATCGTGACCCTCGGCTCGCCCGACCCCGCGCCGTTGATCGGCCTGGCGCTCGGCGCGTCGATCGTGGCGCTGCTCGCCCGGACCGGCGGCGGGCGCGCGGCGCGCAGCTCGGCCCTGAGCTCGGAGCTCCTCGAGGCGCACGTGGCCGTGCCGGCGGCCGTCGTGGTGGCGGGGGCCGCCGCCCTGCGCGGAGCGGAGGTCGAGGCGGACGGTCCGCCGCTGGTCGTCGCCCTGCCCCTCGCGCTCGCCGGCGCCGGGGTGATCGCCGCCCTGCTCGCACGCGGCCGCGCGGCCGGCGCCGCGCTCTTCCTCCTCCTCGCGCTCGCGCTGCTGCTCCTGGTCGACCGCTCGCCGCTCGCGCGGCTCGGCGCGGCGACCGGTCGCGCGGCGTGGGGCTCCCTTCCGGGCCTCGCGGGGGCGGTCGCCGCCGGGACGGCGGCCGCCCTCTTCTCCTCGCGGGCGACCGGTCACTTCCGGACGGGCGCCGCGCGCGCGGCGCTCCCGCTGCTGCTGATCACCGCCGCCGTGCTGGCGTCCTACGCGGGAGCCGGCCGCGTCGGAGTGGGCCTCGCGGCGGTGGGAGCCGCGACGGTGCTGCGCCCGGCGCCGACGGGGAGCGACGGAAGGCCCGCTTCCGTCGGGGCGGGCGTCGCGGCCCCCTCCGCCGCGCTCGCGGCGCTCGTCCTCCTCGGCGCGTATGCCGACGCCGCCCGACTGCCGGCGCTCGATCTGCGCGATCCGATCGTGGCGTCGGGGCTTCTCTTCGGCGCGATGCTGCCCTTCGCGCTCGCGGCGTCGGCGCGGCGGAGCGGCCGGCCGCGAGCCTCGACGCCGGGCCGCCTGCGCGCGATGATCCCGCCCGGCCTGGTGGCGGTCGCCGCACCGCTCGTCGTGGCCGCGAGCAGTCCGGCGGCCCTCGGGGGGCTGCTCGCGGGGTCGATCGCGTGCGGCATCCTGCTCGCGCTCACTCGTGCGCGCACGGGGCCGGTGATGCTGGTCGTGGTCCGGATCATGTGCTTCGTCGCGCTGCTCGCGACACGGAGGTAGGTGGACCGATTGGACTCGCTCGAACTCGCCCGGCTCTGCGCCGAGGTCGCGTCGGACAAGAAGTGCGAGGACGTGCTGCTCCTCGACGTGACCCAGCGCACCGTCCTCTCCGACTACTTCCTCATCGCGACCGCACGCAACCGGCGCCAGCTCCGCGCCGTGGCCGACGGGATCGCGCGCGAGGTCGCGGCGCTCGGCGGTCGCCCGCGCCGCATCGAGGGGAGCGGCGGCGAGCGCTGGGTCCTGCTCGACCTCGGAGACGTCGTCGTGCACGTGTTCGACCCCGAGGCGCGCGCCTACTACGACCTCGAGTCGCTCTGGGCCGACGCGCCGCGCGTGCCGCTGAAGGGGAAACCCGCGCGCGCCCGCGCGCCGTGAGCCGCGTCCGGCGTCGGGATTCGTTTTCCGCCCGACCGGTGTCGCGCGACCGCCCGCTCGCGCTAGATGGGTGGCGGCCCGCGTCGAGACGCGCGGGCAGGTGCCCTCGGGAGGGAGGCCGGCACCCGGCGGAAAGCCGCGAGGCTTTTCCGGTCGAAGGAGGGGTGAAGCGCGGGGCGACCCCGCGCCCTTCGAGCCGAGGATCCGCGGGATGGCCGGCATCGCGTGGCGGGAGTGGAGCGATCAGGTCCTCGAGGAGGCGCGCCGCGGCCGCCGGCCGCTCCTCCTGCTGCTGCGGGCCTCCTGGTGCCGCTTCTGCAGCGACCTCGAGGAGGGGGTGCTGAGCGAGCCCGACGTCGCCGCCGCCGCCGAGCTCCGCTTCATCCCGGTGCGCGCCGACAAGGATCGCCATCCCGAGGTGGACCGGCGCTACCGGCGCGGCGGCTGGCCGACGCTCGTGGTCGTCGCGGCCGACGGCGAGCCCGCGGAGGGCGGCACGGCGCTCACCCGCGAGGAGGTGCGCGCCCTCGTGCTGGGTTCGGCGGCGTCCGCGGCTCCCGGAACCCTCCGCGACTTCCGCCCGCAGATCGTCGATCGCGTCGCGCACGCGATCCTCGAGGCGTTCGACGCGCGCCACGGCGGCTTCGGGACCGGCCAGAAGTTCCCCCATCCCGAGGCGGTCGACTTCGCCCTGCTCTACGCCGAGAAGACCCGCAATCCCGCGTTCCGCGAGATCGCGCTGAAGACGCTGAGCGAGATGGCCGCCGGCAGCCTGCTCGACCCGGTCGAGGGCGGCTTCTTCCGCTACTGCGCGACGCGCGACTGGCGCCAGCCCTGCACCGAGAAGCTGCTCGAGACGCAGGCGGGGCTGCTGCGCAACTACCTCGAAGGGTGGCAGCTGTTCGGACGGCCCGAGTTCCGCCGCATCGCGCAGTCGACGCTCGGCTGGGTCGAGCGCGTCCTGCGCGACCCGGAGACGGGCGCGTGGTTCACCAGCCAGGAGGCCGACGATCCCTACTACGCGCTGGGCGAGCGCGCCCGCGCCGATCGCAAGCCTCCGCGGGTCGAGCGCCGGATCTACGCCCGCTCGCTCGCCGCCACGATCTCGGCGACGCTCAAGGCGGGCGCCGTGCTGGGGGACGAGGCGGCGACGCGACGCGCGCTCGAGGCGGCACGCTTCCTGGTGGAGACGCTCTACAGCCCCGGCAAGGGGGTCTACCACAGCTACGAGGGCGGCCGGCACATCCTCGGGCTGCTCTCCGACCAGGTCTTCGCGCTGCGCGCGCTGCTCCACGTCGTGCAGTACACCGGCGACAACGGGCCTCTCGCGCTCGTCGAGGACCTGATCGGCACGATCGTGCCCAAGCAGTCGCCGCTCGACGGCGGGTTCTACGACCTGCGCGAGGACGACCCCGCGTTCCCGCGCAGCCGCCGCCGCAACTTCGCGCTCCTCGAGAACGGGCTGCTCGCCGAGGCGCTGGTGCGGGCCCACTGCCTCACCGCCCGGCGCGAGTACCTCGAGCTGGCGGGCCGCGCGCTCGAGGCCTTCTGCGCCGACTACCCCCTCTACGGCTATTTCGCGGCCGAGTACGCGCGCGCGGTCGAGCTCTACTTCCACCCGCCGCTGCGCGTCTTCGTCACCGGGCGCGCCTCCGACGCGCGACGCCAGGCGCTCGCGGACGCGGCGCGCCGCACCTTCGCGCCGAGCAAGCTCGTCCTCGCGCTCGATCCCGAGCGCGACGCCGAGCTGCTGGCGCGCCACGGCTTCCCGGCGCGCGGCGAGCCGACCGCCTTCGTCTGCATCGAGGGGGCGTGCGTCGCGGAGCTGGTCGACCCGGCGGCGATCCCCGAGGCGATGGCGCAGGCCGAGGCGCTGCGCTCGCGCGGCTCGCCGAACGGCCGGTGAGGCGACCGCCGGTCAGCGCGCGAGCAGCCGCCCGGCGATGAGCGTGGCCACGGAGCGATGGGCCTCGCCGTCCGGATGGGAGTCGAGCGGCGCGACCCAGAACCTCGCGAGCTCCTCGCCGGGCGCGAAGGCGTCGATCGCGCGGATGCAGGGGATCGCGAGCTCCTCGCAGCGCCGAACGTAGTCCTCCTCGATCGAACGGAACGGGTTGCGGTCGGCCCGGATGAGGAAGGGGTAGACCACGGCGAGGAACCCGATGCCGCGGCCGGCGCACATCCGCTGGAGCTCGGCCAGCGTCCGTCCGACCCGCTCCCCGCCCCCGTTCTCGAAGTGCGCGTTGATCATGTCGACGTAGCCGCCGAGCTCGAACCCGAACGCGCGCAGGATCGCGCTGGCGCGCAGGTTCACCAGCTGCAGGAGGGGCGAGCGCAGGGGGAACTGGGCGCAGGCGTCGATCCTCGCGTCGGCCGGGATCACCGCCTTCCGCGCGGGGGTGGGCGAGACGTCGTTCGCGACCATCACGTAGATCACGCGCGCCGGGGAGAGCGCGAGCACGCGCTCGCGCGCCAGCGCGAGCACGTTCTCGGCGTTGTAGCCCGGGACGCCGCAGTTCAGCACGCGCGCCGCGCGGCCCCGCCGCGCGAGCTCCAGCTCGAGCGCCGCCGAGAGAGTCTCCTCCTCGGAGACCCCGTTCCCGAAGGTGAGGGAGTCGCCGATCAGGGCGATCCGCTCCACGCCCGGCTCCGGCTCTCCCCACTCGGCGCCGCGGAAGCCGGCCCGGTTGATGCGGACGGGCACCCCCTTGTAGGTGGTGGCCCGGCCGGGGGCGAGCTCGTGCGGAAGCTGGTCGATCGGGCTGTTCCGGAACGGCGTGAGCCCGCACTCGCCCACCTCCAAGCGCATGCACGCGTCGATCAGCCCGAGCGTGACCGCGGTGCTCAGGGCCGCGAGCGAGAGACGGCCGAGGAGGGGGTGCAAGCGCATGGAGCGGTACGCTACTCGACGACTCGGACGTTGAGGTGGGGCGGGGCCGCCGCGTGATGCAGGATCGACGAGAAGATCGTTCCTCCCTCGCCGTCGCGGGATGGTTCGCGGTCGCCGCCGCGCTCCGGCTGCTCTTCCTCGGCCGCTTCAGCCTCTGGGGCGACGAGATCTACAGCCTCGAGGACGCGCTCGACCTCTTCACGCCGCGGGTGGGGGCGGGCGACCTGGCCTTCCCGCTGTTCTTCCTGCTCGAGCGCGCCGTGCTCGAGCTCACGGGGCTCGCCCGCGCGACCGATCCCGACCCGCTCGCGCTGCAGTGGGCGCTGCGGATCGTTCCGGCGATCGCCGGAGCCGCCGCGGCGGCGGCCGCCTTCCACTCCTCGCGGGGGTTCCTGGCCCGCCGCGACCGCCACCTGCTCGCCGCGCTGATCGCCTTCTCGCCCTGGCTCCTCTTCTTCTCGCAGACGGCGCGCTTCTACACCCTCGTGCTCGCGCTGGCGACGCCGGCGACGTTCGAGCTGCTGCGGGCGGCGCGCGACGCGAGCGTGAAGCGGGGCGTGATCGGCGCCGCGTGGCTGCTGCTCGCCACCCTCGCCCATCCGACGGCGCTCTTCCTGCTCGCGGGGCATGCCGCCGCCTCGTTCGCGGCCGCGCTGCTGCGCGTGCGGCCGTTGAACCGCGGACACGTCCCGCCGCTCCTGATCCCGGTCCTGCTCGCGATCCCCGCCTCGATCTGGCCGGCGGCGGTCGATCCGCTGCTGTTCCGCTGGAACGTGCGCGACGCGGGCGTGGAGAGCGCCGGCGGGCTCCTGCTCGGCATCGGCTGGAACGTCGGGCCGGTGGTGGCCGCCCTCGCGTTCCTCGGCATCCCCTCGACGTGGCGGGGAGATCGGGCGCTCGCGGTGCACGTGGTGGCGGGAGCGGGAGTGCCGGTGCTCCTGCTGCTGGCGCTCGCGATGGGCGAGAAGTCGGTGGAGCAGCGCTACCTGCTCGCGATCCTTCCGCTGGCGCTGCTGCCGGCGGCGCGCTTCCTCGGGGAGATCGCCGACGACGTGGCGGCGCGCGCGCGGGCGCCGGCCTGGGCGCCGCCCGTGCTGGCGCTGCTGCCGTACGGTCCGGGCGTCGTCTCGGCCTATCTCGACGGGAATCGCCACGACCTCGCGGGCGCCGCCGCCGTGGTGAGGGCGGGGCTCGAGCCCGGCGACGGCGTGATCGCCGAGACGCACGCGCTCTTCCGCCGCTACCTGCCGCCCGGCTTCCCCGAGGAGCGGCTGCTCGAGGCGCCGCCGCCGGCGACGCGCCAGGAGCGCGAGCGGTTCGCCGCGATGTGGAAGGAGTGCCCGCGCATCTGGCTGGTCGTTCCGGCGGAGTTCGAGGGCTCCGGCGATCCGCACCGTTCGTTCCACCAGTGGGCGTGGAGCGAGGGGAGGCTGGTGCGGGAGCTCTGGCGGCCGCGCCTCGACTACCACCAGAACCGGCTGCGCGTGTTCCGGGTCGAGCCGCGCGCCGCGCGCCGCTGGCACTGATCCCCCGCGGCCGGGGCGCCGCTCAGTCCGTCTCCTCGGGCACCGGGATCTGCCGTCCGTGGCGCGCGGAGCGGGCGCTCAGCGAGCGCACGAGCTGCACCTCGGCGCTCCCCTCCGCCTTCTCGCGCAGGAAGAGCAGGTGATCCACGCTGGCCGGGATGGTGGAGTCGCCGCTCACGGTGCCGTCGTCGTTGACCGCGCTCGTGGCCTCGACGAAGAGGGTGGAGATCCCCTGCTGCTTGAAGAACGCCGACATCCACGACAGCAGCATGCGCGACTCGTTCAGGAGCGGGAACGCCGCGCGCGCGTGACCGAGCCCCCACAGCGCCGCCCGGCGCACGACGCGGCCGCCGCGGCGCAGCTCCTCGATCTCGTCGTAGACGTCCTTGAGGAACTTCCCGGCCGAGAGGTACTCGGGCGCGAACGCGATCACGTGCAGCCGTTCGGCCTCCGCGGGCGCGAACCACTCGTTCGCGACCTCGCGCAGCTCGCGCTCGCTCTCGCGCAGCGAGATCAGCAGGCCGACGTCGCGGTCGGCGAGGAGGAACCGCAGCGCGAGCCGGTGCGCGATCGTGGCGCGCCGCGGCGGCCCGACCAGCCCGCTCACCGAGCCGCACGGGATGGTGAGGTCGGCCAGCCCGAACGGCACCGGCGAGCCGGCGTCGGGCGGCGTGCCGCGGTAGCCGAGGTAGGAGAGGAGCGTGGCGACCGAAGGGTAGACGTGCACGCCCGGCAAGCGCTGGCCGCGTCCGCCGCGCAGCACGCCTTCGTTGCGTCCGACGATCGAGAAGTGGTGCGTGCCGCGGAAGTAGAACTGGTGGCGCGCCTTCGCGATCTCGATCGAGCGCTCCTTGAACTGGTCCGCGACCTCGTGGTAGCCGAGCTGGATGATCACGTCGGCCGCGTACTCGGCGGCGGTGAAGGCGGCGCGGTCGGAGCTGCCGCCGGGCGTCTCCACCACGAAGATCCCGTGCAGCCTGCGCAGGGCCAGGTGCTGGCGGATCGAGTGGAGCGCGGCGCGCACGTTCACGTCGTCGCCGAACGACGTGATCGAGATGTTGTCGATGGCGACGAGGCGCGGGGTCAGGTGCGTGCCCACCGGCGCGGCCGCCCGCGCGAGCGCCGCGACGTCCCGGTCGAGCCGCTCGAACAGGGTCCCGGTGCGCGTGACCAGGTCGCGAGGCGGCTCGCGCAGCGAGGCGAGCGCGAGGTAGCGCTCGGCGCCCGGCGCGGCCGGCCGGAACTCGTGGATCTGGGCGGTGTGGTCGTCGCTCTCGATCGAGCCGACGATCCGGCGCCAGTCGCCCTGCATGCCGTAGAAGTCGAAGTCCTCGCGGATCTTGGCGTGCAGCTCGGAGGGCGACTGGTCGAGGCTGTAGAAGACGTGGCAGGCGCCCCGGCCGTCGACCCGACCCAGCGTGCGCACGGCGAGCTCGAGCGCGAGATGGGTCTTGCCGCTGCCCGGCCCGCCGAGGATCACGGCGAACACCGATCCGTCGCGCGGGAAGCGCAGCCCCCCGTTCAGGAGCAGGTCGAGGCCGTCGATGTCGGTGGGCAGCCGCTGGTACGCGCTCATGGCGGGGCGAGGTTAGCGCCGCTCGGCGGAGACGCGCGGCCGGGCACGGCCTCCGAGGCGGCCGCACAGTCGCGGCACGGGCGGCGCCGATGAGGGGCGGGGGAGGCGGCGCTTCCACCGGCCGCGCCGCGGCAGGATGATCGCGGCCGGAACGAGGTTCGAGCCAGGATTCCGTGATCAGCTACCGCGACGTCATCGTCTTCGCGACGATCATCCTGCTGCTTCCGCGCGCCTACAAGCAGCCCTTCTTCGGCCTGCTCGTGTTCACCTGGCTGGCCTACATGCGGCCGCAGGACCTCTGCTGGGGCTTCGCCAAGGGCTGGCGCTACTCGCTCTACTGCGCGCTGCTCATGTTCTCGGGCTGGTTCGTCCACGAATCGCGCAAGTTCACGCGCTGGGCCGCTCCCACCCGCTGGCTGGCGTGCTTCGTCGTCCTGGTCACGCTCTCGCTGATGGGAGCCGACCGTCAGCCGGAGGACCGCCAGATCGAGAAGTATCTCGACCTGCTCAAGGTCTTCGCCGTCACCTACTTCACGGTCGGGATGGTCGACAACCGCGGCCGGCTCGAGAGGATCTTCTGGGTCATCGCGCTCTCGCTCGGCTTCTTCGGCGTGAAGTGCGGATTGCACGGGATCCTGCGCGGCGGGCGCATCCTGCAGGGTCCGGGCGGGATGCTGCTCGACAACAACGACCTCTGCCTCGCGATGGCGATGAACATCCCGCTCCTCTTCTTCCTGGGGCGAAACTCGTCGATCCGCTGGCTGCGCCGGATCTGCTGGATCGCCGTCGTGCTCACCTGCGTCACGGTGGTGTGCACGCTCTCGCGGGGCGGCTTCCTCACCATGTGCGTGGTGGTGCTGCTCATCTTCAACAAGGTCAAGCGCAGCATCGTCCCGTGGCTGGTGGCCGGGGCCGCCGCGATCGTGGTGCCGCTCGCCCTGCCGCAGGACGCCCGGGAGCGGCTCGCGACCCTTCAGGATCCCACCGAGGAGTCGTCGGCGGCCGGGCGCCTCCACGCGTGGGCGGTCGGAATGCGGATGGTGAAGGAGAACCCGGTCCTGGGCGTGGGATTCGAGGGATTCCTCTCCAGCTTCCGCCGCTACGACCCGATCCGCGTGCGGGCGCGCCGGACCGTGCGCAGCATCCGCGTCGCGCACAACACCTACATCCAGGTATGGGCCGAGCTCGGCACGCCGGCGCTCCTCTGCTTCGTCGGCATGCTGGCTTCGACGCTCCTCGCGCTGCGACGGACGCGCCAACGCTGTCTCGCGCTGGGGGGACCGCGCTGGATCGTCGACTACTCGAACATGATCGAGGTGGGCCTGCTCGGATTCATGTTCGGCGCCAACTTCCTCAACCGCGCCCACTTCGACCTCATGTACCACCTGGTGGCGCTCGGCGTCGCGCTCACGTTCGTGGCGCGCGACGAGTTCGCGAAGATCGCCGTCGAGCCGGAGCTCCCGCGGCCCTCCTTCGGGCCGGCGCCGCGTCCCGCGCTCGCGCCGATCCGCTGATCGCGGCGCCCTCCGTCGCGGCGGATCGGGCAGGTTGGACGGCGGCGTGAAGCGGGGACGGGGGACCACGGAATCCTTTTCGCGGCGCGTCCCGGCTCGCGGGGTTGAGTGATAGGGCAATCTCTGTCGATCGACCGACCCGGTGGCGGCCGTGGAGTGGAGTCCGAGCCCCGTGAATCGCAAGTGCCTTTTCTCGAGTCGTCAATCGTTGCCGCTGCTGGCCGGCACCGTCGCCCTCACCCTGCTCACGTTCTTCCTCATCCGCGGCGGCAACCGGGCCATGGAGGACGTCGGCGAGCGCACGGGCGGCGGCGCGGCCGCCGACCAGCGCGAGCTGGTGACGATCCGCCTCGACTCGAAGTGGAAGCTCAAGCGGGCGTCCTGGGGCTCGGTCGAAGTGCCGCCGAAGCCCGCTGCCGCGGAGCAGGACCCGTCCGATCCGCTGGCCGAGAAGTTCAAGGGCCTCGACGTCGCGGTGATCGGTCAGCGTTGAACCGGCACATTCGCGAACGCCGCGCGCGACGCGCGAGCCATCGCGGGAGTAGCACCCCATGCTGAGTCATCTCCTGATCCCGCTCCTCGGTCTCGTGCAACAGGAGCCGCCGAAGCCGGCGACGCCGCCGAGCCGGCCGCCGGCCGTCGCGCCGGCGAAGCCCGCCGGCGCGCGGCCGGTGCAGCCCGCCGTCCCGCCGGCCGGACGCGGCGAGAAGCCCATCCAGCCGGAGGCGGCCGGCACCGACCCGGCAGCGCCGGTCCTCACCAAGGAGCAGGCCGCGGCGCGCCTGCTCGGCGCCGAGGCGCTCAAGCTGTTCAAGGCCAACCGGATCCCGCAGGCGCTCGAGCTCGCCGGGAAGGCGCTCGATCTCGATCCGGGCTACGAGCTCGGCGCGCGCGTGCTCGGCTGGTGCGCGGTGGCGACGGGCGACGATCGCAAGGCCGAGGCGGTCCTCACGCGCGCGCTCAACATGAATCCGGCCGACGGGGAGCTGCAGTTCCTTCTCGCCGGCTGCCACAAGAGGCTCGAGGAGTGGGGCGCGGCGCGGGACCTGCTCACCGACCTGGTGAAGCGCGAAGGGCCGACGGTGCGCGTGCTGATCGAGATGGGGGAGTGCTGCCTGGGCGCGGAGGACCACGCCGCGGCGCTGGAGGTCCTCGAGAGCGCGCGCAAGCTCGACCCCAAGAGCCGGGACGTCGTCGAGCGCATCGTCGACGTCCACGAGTCGAAGGAGGACTGGGTGCGCGCCGCGGCGGAGCTGCGCGCCCTGGTGCAGCGCTTCCCGACCGAGGGGCCCCTGCGCTACCGGCTGGCCCAGGACCTGCTCAACGACGACAAGGTCGCCGAGGCGGCCGGTGAGCTCGAGGAGGCCGCCCGGGTCCTGGTGGAAGACCCCCAGCCGCACAAGCTGCTGGAGGCGATCTACTCCGGGCCGTTCCCCAACGAGCAGCGGCTGGCCCATCACCGCAACTGGCTGAAGGAGTGGAACCTCCGCCGCCGATGAGGGGACGGGGGCGGCCCGCCCGCGAACCGAGGATCCGTCGATGCCGCACGAGAAACCGCACGAACGACGCCGGAAGATCCTGATCGACCGCGACTTCCAGTTGCGGTTCATCGGCCGCCTCGCGGGCGTCCTCCTGTTCTACCTGCTGCTCTTCATCGTGATCTCGATCGTCGCCCCGGTGGCGTTCACCTTCCTCGGCGATCCGCCCGAGTGGGCGGTGATGGAGACGGCGTTCCGCGTCGAGGTGCTGCTGCGTCTGATCCTCGCGCCGCTCGTCTGCACGTTCCTCTGCCTCTTCTTCCACGGCGTGCTCGAGACGTTCCGCATCGCCGGCCCCAACTACCGCTTCAAGGCGGTGTTCCGCGCGATGCAGCAGCTGCGGCTGCCGCGCGGCGTGCAGATCCGCAAGGGAGACCTGCTCCAGGACACCGCCCGCGAGTTCGACGAGGCGCTCGTCGCGCTCCACGACGAGGTGGCCGGCCTGAAGGAGAGCGTGCGGGTCGCCGCCGAGAAGCTGCGCGCGGCGCTCCCGGCCGCGGAGGACGGAGCCGCGCGCGAGGCGGTCGCGGCGATGGCGCAGGTGGAGGCGTCGGTCGGGCGCTTCGAGATGTGCAGTCGCGCGCCCGCCTGCCAGCCGGCGGCCGCCGGCCAGCAGCCGGTCGAGCCGCTCCCGGAGCCGACTCGCGCCGGCAGCGCGCTCTGACCGTCCGCTCAGGGACCGTCGGACGCGGCGTAGCCGAGGTGTTCGAGGTCGCCGGCCTCGGCGCCGGCCTCGGGCGCGGTCGCCGCGACCGGCCTGCGCGCCGGCGCGGGCTCGATCGCCGCGAGCCGGACGCGCTGCCCGCCTCCGAAAAACAGCAGCAGCCCCGACTCCAGGTCCCACGTGCCGAGCGAGACCGATCCCGAGGCGGCGTGCCTCCGCACCTCGCCGCGCGGGGAGATGAATCCGACGTCCTCGAAATCGCGGGCCTGGATCCGGTAGCTTCCCGTGGGGAGCGCCCGCGCCGCCTCGACGCCGGCCGGGATCGGCTCGTACGAGACCAGGTAGCCGGCCAGGTTGCCGTCGATCTCGATCTGCGAGGTTCTCGTGAACGGATCGCGCCCCCAGGGCTGGGCGGCCTGGGCCGGCGCGCCGGGCCGGCTCGCGGAATCGGGGCTCGCGGGAGTCGAGCAGCCCGCGCCGGCGAGCAGGAGAGCGACGGCGGTCACGCGCATGGCATTCTCCGGGAGCAGGAAGGGGGAGGATCGTAGGCGGACCCCGCGTCAGCGGCAACAGGAGCGGGACCGGTGACGACGCCGCCCTCCAGGATGCGCGAGCTCCTCGGGCCCGGCGGGGCGATCGCGGCGCGTTTCCGCGGATTCGAGGAGCGCACCAGCCAGATCGAGATGGCGGAGGCGGTGGATGCGGCGTTCACCGCCGGCGGCCGGCTGATGGTCGAGGCGGGAACGGGGACCGGGAAGACCTTCGCCTACCTGCTTCCCGCCATGCTGCACGCCGAGCTGCCCGATCGCCGGGTCGTGATCTCGACCTGGACCCGCAACCTGCAGGAGCAGCTGGTCGGCA
>Ga0187893_10005914_pt1 | contig 21411 bp, 14 predicted proteins | sample MA1701074metaG_FD_139574 | JGI IMG/M metagenome (GOLD analysis project Ga0187893, IMG submission 139574) | White microbial mat communities from a basaltic lava cave in the Kipuka Kanohina Cave System on the Island of Hawaii, USA - MA170107-4 metaG ...
AGTTGGGAATCGACAAGATTGCCTACTGGGCAAAGAGCATGGGGCTGGGCGAGAAGACCGGGGTGGATTTGCCCAGCGAGGATTCGGGCTTGATTCCGTCGCCCGAATGGAAGAAGCGTGTGTTGAAGGCTGACTGGTACGCGGGCGAAACCATTTCCGTTGCCATCGGGCAGGGAGCTGTATCTCTCACTTTGATTCAGACAGCAAGGGCCTTTGGAGGTTTCGGCGCGGGAGGTGTTTTCAAAACGCCTCATGTTGTCTCAACCGAGGAACTAAAGCGGTGGGGTCGGACGCCGGATTTCTCAACGGAGAAGCAGTTCAAGCTCGATGAACAAACCTTTCAGATCGTCAGCCGGGGGCTCTGGGGCGTGGTGAACGAATGGGGAACCGGACGCAGAGCAGCCGTGCCTGGATTTGACGTTGGAGGCAAGACTGGCACTGCTCAAGTAGTAAGCCGCGAGGCCCAAAAGGCTGCAGTCGGTGAGAAGAAAGCAGAATTCGAGGACAATGCCTGGTTTGTAGGCTATGCGCCTATCCACTCGGCCCAAATCGCAGCCGCCGTCTTTGTAGAGCATGGGGGACACGGCGGTGACTCCGCCGCGCCCATCATTCATGACATGTTCCAGGTGTTCTACGACAAGAACAACAAGCCCGGCAGCCCGCCGTTGCAGATCAGCATGAAGTAATGGGCAATGTGCTCTCTTGGCTGTTCCATGGTGAAGTGACACACGATGTTTGGCAAAACTGCCCTTTACGCAAAAGACTTTGATTGGTTCATCTTCCTTCTGGCCCTTGCCATTGCCTTCATTGGTGTCGTGGAGATCCACAGCGCTACGCAGTACGACAGGGCAGAAAATTTCTACTTGAAGCAGATTTATCGCATCCTGATCGGCCTCTTTCTGATGGTCTTGGTGATGAGTATCGACTACCACGCCTTGGCCGAGAATGTCCCCTATCTATACGCAGCCGCAGTCTTATCGTTGCTCTCCGTACTTCTGTTTGGAAAACGAGTGTCGGGTAGCAAGAGTTGGATCTCTCTTGGCGGCTTGTTCGAACTTCAACCCTCCGAACTGGTCAAAGTGGTGGTGGTGATTGCATTGGCTCGTTACCTCTGCGAGATTCGCACGGAGTATTTGAGCGGCGCCGAGATCGCCAAAGCATCGGCAGTGGCAGGTTTGCCAATTCTGCTGGTTATGCTACAACCCGATCTAGGTTCGGCGATGACCTTTGTTCCCATCCTGATGGTTGGCCTCTTCCTGGGCGGATTGCGCCCCAAATGGCTCGCCGGTGCGGCAATTTTGGCTATATTGGCTGTCGGAGCAGGGTGGTATAATCTCAAGGCTTATCAGAAGGAGCGTATCTACACGTTCCTGGAGCCGGAAAGAGATCCACAAGGACACGGCTATCATTCGATACAATCCAAGATTGCGGTGGGTTCGGGAGGTTTTTGGGGCAAAGGCGTCGGCAAAGGTAGCCAGACCCGCCTCGGTTTTCTGCCCGAACGGCATACGGACTTCATTTTTTCTGTGGTAGGTGAAGAACTAGGTTTCGCAGGAGCAGCCACAATCTTGCTGCTCTACCTTTTGATCATTGGTCGGTCAATTCAGATAGCGCAAACTGCCCGCGACAAGCTCGGGATCTATCTGACCATGGGTGCGGTATCGGTTCTGCTGTTTCATATTCTGGAGAACATCGGCATGGTCGTCGGAATTATGCCGATCACCGGAATTCCATTACCGTTGCTTAGTTACGGAGGCTCATCAGTCATGGCCACGTTTATGCTTCTGGGTTTGATTGTCAACGTTCGCATGCGAAGGTATGTGAACTGACTTGGCAATTTCGAATCATCCGATCCACGACGTTGGGATCTGGTCTGAGAACGAAATCCTGGGTACAAAGGGGAACTGACTTTGAGGGCTCACTTAGCGGCTCTTGAGCAGATTCCTTGATTTGTGAGTTTTGTAGAGAAACCGCTTTCTTAGGTTCTGTCTCGGTTTTGTGTCGTTCAGCGGCTGCAATGGCAGCCGAATTTCAGTCTATATCGTGAATCACTCACGAGCTTTGTCGGTACTTGTCTGAAAGTGACCAAGCCTTTCAGCCAGGCAAGGGCAGTGAACTTCGTAATCCAAACAATTTGTTTCCAGAGCATGCTTCCACCAATTACAGCCCGTTGATGGGAAACCTGCTGGAGGATCACTTGTTCTTCTCCCCCACCGCACAGCTCCTCGGTGTTTCACGCCGGAGGAGTATCAATGTCCAAAGAACTCATCGTTTCAGTCACCCCCCAGGAAACCAAAGCCGCCATTCTTGAGAACGACCAGGTCATCGAAGTCCACATTGAGCGCGACAAGGAACACGGGGTCGTGGGCGCCATTTGCAAAGGGCGCGTGATGAAGGTGTTGCCTGGAATGCAGTCCGCTTTCGTAGACATTGGACTGGAGCGGGACGCGTTTCTCTACGTGTCGGATTTCTTTGAAGACGCCGACGAGTACGACAAGCTGGTGACGACAGCCGAGGAGCAGGTGGAAAAACTGGGGCAACCGCCAAGCGCAGTGGTGCTGACTGCCGGTGGACCGGCTCCAGCGCACGATAACGGGCCGACGGGGCTTCCCGGCGGCAACAAATTTCAGGACCGCCGAGGCCGGTCGCGACGGTCTCGGCGATTTCGCCTCAAGGGGAAACAGTATGACGGTGCTGCACCATCTCCAGCAGCGCCCGCTCCTTTAAGCCCGGCGGCCCCTGCGCCTGCAGAGGCTCCTCCGCTCGTGAGCCGCGCTGAAGCAGAGGAGGTTCAACCTGCCTTATCTTTGCTCCCAGGCGAGTCGCTGGCCAAGTACCAGGACCCGCTCTCAGAAACCGCGGCTGAACCCGGAGGAGAACCATTCGTCAGCAGTGTTGAGGCTTTCGAAAATGCCTTAGAGATTGAAACCAGGGACTTGAGCGATCTGCCACTAGCCGCGGCAAGCATGCCGGAATTAGAGTCCGACGAGGAGGAGGAAGTAGCCGAAGTTCTGGCAGCGGCTGAAGTGCTATCCGGTTCCTTGATTGACGCGGAATCAGAGGGCCAATCAGACTCTGAACTGCAGGCATCGACGGACGAACCAGCCGAAATCTCAGCAGCCATGCCCGGCGAGAGTTTCGCAGAACCACCAGCATCAACTCTGGTAGAAGTCGCAATCTCCGAGGCCGCGGTGGGGTCTCTCTCCACAACCGAAGACGTTCACCGCATCGTTGGTTCGGAGGAGCCCATGGCTGCATCGGTTCTGGCAGAAAACCCAGCATTCGGCGGTGAACTCGACAGTTTCACGGCTGCCGACTCCGGCTCCCCAACGCCTCCACTCGGTGAGAACAACACGAGCACTGCTGTTGGGGCCCCTGTTCAGGAATCCGCTGGAGCAACCAGCCCCGCCTCAGGTACTGCAACCGGACCGGTGAAGGCGCAATTCCGCAATGCCCCAGGAACCTCCAAGTTCTTCCGGCGCGGCCCAGACCGCCACCGGAGACCTGGCGGATACGAGTCGCGAGAAGAAGGCGGTGTCTCCCCGTCGGCTCCCCTCATCGCAGACTTGTTGAAAGAGGGTCAGGAAATCCTGGTGCAGATCGCCAAGGAACCTCTCGGAACTAAAGGCGCCCGCATCACTTCGCATATCGCGCTGCCTGGCAGGTACCTGGTCTATATGCCCACGGTCGACCACATCGGAGTTTCTCGAAAAATAGAATCCGACGAAGAGCGGCAGAGGCTGAAGCGTATTATCCAGGAGAACCGGCGCAGCAACTTCCCGGGTGGCTTTATCGTTCGTACCGCTGGACAAGGCAAAGGCGAGGATGAATTCAAGTCTGATATCAAGTTTCTCTATGCACTTTGGGCTGAAATCAAGATGCGCGCGGACAAGAAAAAAGGCGCGACCATCGTACACAGAGATCTGAACCTGGTGCAGCGCATTCTGCGCGACCAACTGTCAGCTGAGTTCTCCTGCATCCGCGTGGACAATGAGCTTGAATACGCCGCCATCGTCGAACTCATCAACCGCTTTCAGCCGTCACTCGTCAGCCGCGTCAAGCTCTACACCAAAGAGACGCCTATCTTTGAAGAGTTCGGCGTTCAAAGTGAAATCGACAAGGCGCTACGCAACAAAGTGTGGTTGAAATCCGGAGGTTACATTGTCATCGACCAGGCCGAGGCGCTGGTCGCGATTGACGTCAATACAGGGAAGTATGTCGGCAAGTCGAACAAGCTGGAAGATACTATCGTCAAGACCAACATTGAAGCAGCCAAAGAAATTGCCCGCCAGGTCAGACTGCGGGATCTGGGCGGTATCATCGTCTGCGACTTCATCGACATGGAGGACCGCAAGAATCGCCTGAAAGTGACTCAGACCCTGGAAGAAGCCCTGCGCACCGACAAGTCTCCCTCGAAGATTCTTCAATTCAATGATTTCGGCCTGGTCGCCATTACACGCAAGCGAGTGAAACAGTCGCTGATGCGGGCCCTTTGTGAGCCCTGTTCCCAATGCACCGGCTCGGGGATGGTGAAATCGGCCCAGACAGTCTGCTACGAGATTCAGGGTGAAGTGAAGAAAATGGCCAAGAGTCTGGATGGCAAGGAAATCACAGTGCGAGTAAGCCCGGATGTCGCAAAGGCGTTGAAGGGCCCCGAGCGGTCGGTCGTCGAAGACATGGAGGCGTTGTTAAAGCGTGACATCGTCATCAAGACCGATCCTCTGTTGCATCCGGAGCGGTTTGACATTTACTGAGACGCCACGGAGGCACCGACACACCGAGGAAGAGGTTGGACGCAGATTGGGCAGATGGACTCAGATCCATGCCAATCAGAACCCTGCATCACCGCTGGCTCCAAACCAAGGCAGTCGTGCCTCGACTTCCCCCGATCAAGCTCCCGTTATCTGCGTTCATCTGAGCAATCTGCGTCCAAAGCTTGCGCGATACTTCCGTGGCTCAGCGCCTCTGTGGCAATCCAATCCATTCGTATGATCCTTTCACGACAACCCATCCGAGAGGGACACTCCTCCGATCTCTCACCCGATGTTTGACCGTTGCTTCGGCCGTATGGCCGGCTACAACGCGCGCCGCTTGCGCAAGGATCTGATCGCGGGCGTCATTGTGGGCATCGTCGCCCTGCCGCTAGCCATGGCATTTGCCATCGCCAGCGGCGTTCCTCCCGAACGCGGACTTTACACCGCAATCGTTGCTGGCGCAGCGATCTCCACCTTCGGAGGATCCCGCGTCCAGATTGGCGGCCCTACCGGAGCCATGGTCGCGATCCTATCGCTCATCCTGCTCCAATATGGATTGAACAATCTGCTGCTCGCTGGGTTTGTGGCGGGCCTGATGCTGATTCTGATGGGCGTTTTTCGCCTGGGGGCCCTGATTCGATTCATCCCCTATCCCGTCACCACCGGGTTCACAGCGGGCATTGCCGTCATCATTTTCACAGGACAGCTGAATTCATTCCTAGGTCTCACTGGAATCGCGCGTCACGAGCAATTTCATCTGAACCTGCTGGAGACGCTCCGCAATCTGGCGCGGCTGGATCTTTATGCAGTGGCCACAGCCGCGACGGGGTTGGCATGCATTCTCATCACGCCAAGATTGATGCCCACAATTCCCGCTTCGCTTGTCTGCGTACTGGCTGCAACCGCTTTGGCAAGCCTTCTTCAATGGCCCATTGAGACCATTGGCAGCCGCTTTGGGGGTATACCTCGTACCCTGCCTTGGCCGTCGTTTCCATCGCTAACCTTCTCAGCGTTTCTCAACGTCTTGCAGCCCGCTTTCACGATTGCTGTCCTGGGCGCCATCGAAAGCCTCTTGTCGTGCGTCGTGGCCGATTCCAAAACCGGCGAGCAGCATGATTCGAACAAAGAGCTTGTCGGTCAAGGTATTGCCAACTGTCTCGTGCCGCTTTTCGGCGGCATTCCCGCCACAGGTACCGTAGCCAGAACAGCGACCAACATTCGCAGCGGTGGAAACAGTCCCGTAGCCGGTGTGGTGCACGCACTCACGCTGCTCCTCACCATGCTCCTTTTCGCGCCCTGGGCCCGGCACATCCCGCTGGCCGGCCTGGCGCCCATCCTCATGGTTGTGGCCTGGCACATGTCGGAGATCCATCAGGTCCGGCACATTCTTAAAGGAACGGGCAGTGACGTGGCAGTCCTGGCCATCACCTTCTTGCTTACGGTCTTTGCAGATCTGACAGTAGCGGTGCAGTTTGGTTTGCTGATGGCGGCCGTGCTGTTCATCAAACGCATGAGCGACGTGCATCGTGTGGAAAAGGTATTGCCGGATGTGACAGATCCGAAAAGCAAAGTGCGCGCCGTGGGAAACCAGCCGAAAGATTGCCCTCAGACAACGATTCTCTCGGTTGAAGGAGCTCTGTTCTTCGGTGCCGCACGCCAGTTTGAACGGGAAGTATCTGAGCATCTTACCAGCATCCACACGCTCATCCTTCGCATGGGGCGAGTGCCAGTCATCGATGCCACGGGCGAAAAGGCTCTGCGAGCCATCCTGGAGGATTGCGAGAGGAAGGATGTTCGTCTTCTCATCAGTGGGTTGCAGGCCCAGCCTCGGGAAGTTCTCGAGTCCACGGGCCTCTTGCGTGTGATTGGTGCAGACCATATCTTCACCCGCACTGGCCCTGCTTTGGACTTGGCCATCACGCGAATGGATGCGAAGACTTGCAGCTACTGCCCTCACTTTGTGTTCCGGGAGTGCGAAGAGTTGAAGTATCGCGGCGTGCAAGAGTTTGGCCAGCGCAAGGAAAGCCGACCCTAACGGACCGGGGCTCAGCCCGTGTTAGGCGGCATCCGGAGGCGAGCCTCGTGTGGTCTTGTACGCCCACGGAATAGACTCAAGTCGATTCACCACCGAGTAGAGCAATTTGGTTTCGCGAGTCGTCGACCCGTACGGTGTTCCAGCCATACGTTCATTGTCGCTTCCCAACTCGCCGACCTTGCACTCTAGCCAATCGATGCAGTCGTTTTTCGGTTCGATATCCAATCCTGACTACCGACGAGTAAACACAGACCGACAAGCTCGGCTTCTTCAGGCCCGAGCTTGCGAGCCACTGCGAAGCGAAGGCATCTAAGCCCTCGTACTTCCTCATCGAAGCGCCCGGCGAAAGCGGTTCCAACACCGTACGCAAGCAACGACTAGCGCCCTCTTCAGCCTTCGAGCTCATTCACGTCCCGCCCGCTTAACTCTATTTTGGGCCACCAAGAGCGCCAAGCACGCAAGGAGTAGGAGTCATCCTCAATCTGCGAATTCACATTCCAGATTCCAGACCCGCGAAAGGCTTAAGCATCCAAGGTCTTGGCGCTCTTTGCGTCTTGGCGGTTTCTTTTTTTGGGTGACAATGGCAGACGAAGCCGTGCCAGGCATCCACCGCCGTTGTCACGGTTCTCCAGGGTAAGACTGCCACCATGGTTTTCGGCGATCTGCCGGCTCAGCGGAAGGCCAATCCCCGATCCTCCAGGCTTGGTGGTGAAGAAGGGAACAAATAGATTGCCTGTGTTCGGCAAACCTGGCCCGTCATCCTCAACCCGAACCTCGAGAAACGCAGCCGTAGTGGCCCAACTGACCCTGACGCCGCCTCCGGTCTCCAAAGCTGCATCCACACCGTTATGCAACAGGTTGATGAGAAGCTGCTCCAGTTGGTCGCTGTCCGCTTGGATCACCAACCCCGGTCCTGGCGACACGGCGATCGGGATCCGGTTTTCGAGTTTAATGACTCTCTGAAGGCACTCGGTGACATCTACCGGACGCGGGGTGGGTTGGGGCAGTCTCGCCAATCGGGCATAGTCTCCCATAAAGCGGCCGAGCGCTTCTGAACGGGATGCAATCACGGCCAGCCCGCGAATCATGTCGGCCTGCCAATCGGCCGGACGCGGATTGCGCGCCAGCAAGCTTTCGAGCGTGGCTGCCATCGACTTGATCGGCGCCAGCGAGTTGTTCAACTCGTGACCCAGCACCCGCAGGAGGCGCTGCCAGGCTTGACGTTCCTCGTCACGCAGCGCACGACTCAAATCCGAAAGCACCACCATCTGGTGAGGCACGCCTCCCTCGCGAAAACTGCTGCGGCGCACTCCCCAGCGTCCGCTGCCTCCCGGAAAACTTCGTTGAATCGAAGGCGACGATTCTCCGACGAGACAATCGGCCAGTCCTAATTCCTCTGCGCTCTTACCCAACAACTGCTCGGCGGAATGGTCCAGGAGGCGCTCCCCTGCCCGATTCGTGAGCCGCAGGCGCTGGCTGTCGTCGAAGGCGAAGATGGCAACATCAATCTCTGCCATCACTTTGCGAAGCAAAGTAGTCGCTTCCAGCGCCCCAAGGCGCTGATGACGTAAGGTTTCGCTCAGCGTATTCACTTCGCGCATGACCTCGCTCAGAGCATCCCCGGTTCGCGAACGGCGGGCTCGAATGGAGTAGTCACCCTCACCCAGCGCGGCGAGCAGATTGGAGAGCGTTTGCAGCGGAAACACCACACGACGCCGTACCGCAAACGCCAGCCCAATCCAGACAAGACCAATGAACAGGACCAGGGTCCACTGTAGCCTGGCGCTGTAGTCTCCCATCCAGAGCAACACTATCGAGACCAAGGCACCTGGCAGACCCGCCAGAAGCACCATCCACAAGACAGTCCGCTCGTGACTTCTGCGAGGTTTTGAGAGTGGATTAACAGGGTTGGGCGAGTCGAGCATGAAGCACTGAATGGCGGCGAGCTTCGGGCGCCAAGCTGGCAGCGGCGAGGCGGACTAGAGCTTGAATTTCTCCAGCCGTCGGTAGAGAGCGCTGCGGCTGAGTCCCAGCGCCTCGGCAGCGCGGCTGACGTTGCCTTCAAAGCGCGTCAGGGCCTTCTGTACCAGCAAACCTTCGACTTCTTCCAGGGTCATATCCTCCACGCGGCCTGGGACGCTCTGAACCTGCTTCAACCCGAGGTCTTCGGCCTGGATGACTGTGCCTTGCGCCATCAGCACGGCTCGTTCGGCAGCATGATCCAGTTCGCGGACATTCCCGGGCCAATGATAACTCTGCAAGACCTGGCAAGCACCCCCATCAAAGCCCGATAGGGTCTTACGATAGCGCTGTGCGTGCATTCGCAGGAAATGCTCAGCCAGCAGGGGGATGTCCTCCCGGCGCTCGCGCAAAGGTGGCAGCCGAATCTCAATAGTGTTCAAGCGGAAGAGGAGGTCCTGGCGAAAACGTCCCGCAGCGACCTCGGCGTGTAGGTCTGCATTGCTGGCGGAGAGAACTCGCACATTTACCCGGCGTGTTCTCGATGATCCCACCCGTTCGAACTCGCCGGTCTCGACGACCCGCAACAACCGGGCCTGCATCTGGAGCGAAATGTTGGCGATTTCGTCCAGAAACAGCGTGCCGCCGTCCGCCAGTTCGAAGCGCCCTACCCGATCACTCTTGGCATCGGTGTAGGCGCCCTTTACATGGCCAAAGAGTTCACTTTCGAACACCCCTTCGGGCAATCCTCCGGCGTTGACAATGACCAACGGCTTGGATGCCCGTCCAGAAGTGGCATGGAGGGACCGTGCCACAACTCCCTTGCCTGTTCCATTCTCGCCAGTGATGAATACGTTCGCGTCTGAAGGGCCGACGCGGGCGATCATCTCCAACACCGGTCCCATGGCTCGCGACTGGCCGATCATTGTTGGGCTGCCCTCGTCACGCAACAAGCGGTTTTCAGCCTCCAGCCGCTGCCCTCGCCGCAATGCCCGTCCGAGCTCGATTTGTGTGTTGAGGATGGTGAGAAGCCGGGTGTTGTCCCACGGCTTCTGGATGAAGTCGCGGGCACCCCTTCGAATGGCTTCCACCGCCAGGTCGACGGTGCTCCATGCGGTCATCACGATGACGGGAAGGGTCGCATCGAAGGCGTGAACACGGTCAAGCAGATCCAGCCCCTCCCGCCCCGAAGTCGTGTCGCGCGCATAGTTCAAGTCCATGAGAACAGCATCCAGATCCTGGGAGCGCGTCATCTCGAGAACAGCCGCCGGGCTGCTGACCGACTCGCACTGAATGCCTTCGCCTTTCAGCAACAGGCGCAGTGCTTCCAGCACATCTGCCTGGTCATCAGCGATAAGGATTCGCGGCGGGGGTGTTTGCATGTTGAGTTCAACGCCTGGGCTGGCGTGCCGCCAACAACGTTTCTACTTCAGTCACACTCGAACAAACTGCCTCTCCCGTTTGTGGGGAGAGGCTGGCCAAAGGCCTGGGGAGGGGGCTGCGACCAACGAAGAACGTGTCCTCGACGATCTTGAGGTACCTCGGTGGCGCTTTACTTCGCCATCCACCCATCGGTGAGCTGGATCGTACGCCGGCCATAGGTAGCATTGCGGTCGGAATGCGTGACTTGAATGATCGTCGTGCCCTCCTGATTCAGCTTGGCAAACAGCTGCATGATCTCGTCTCCCTGGCTCGAATGCAAGTTGCCGGTCGGCTCATCGGCCAGGATCAATTTGGGCGAAGCCACGACAGCGCGAGCCACGGCCACCAGCTGCTGCTGCCCGCCGGAAAGCTGGTTCGGGTAGAGGTCCTTCTTCCCCACAATGTGAAATCGATCCAGCAAATCGCAAACGATGCTCTGCCGTTTCGCTCTGGGAATATCACGATACGACAGTGGCACTTCCAGGTTTTCATAAACCGTCATGTCGTCCAGGAGGTGATAACTCTGGAAAACAAATCCAATGTACTTCTTGCTCAATGCCAGGCGCTCCTTCGCCTTGAGCTTGTGCACCGGTTGATCAAAGAGGTGATACTCCCCCGTCCACCCAGCGTCGTGCATTCCAAGGACATGCAGCAGGGTAGACTTGCCGGCGCCCGAAGGGCCCATAATCGAGAGAAACTCACCCTCCTTCACCTCAAGATCAATGCGGCGTAATACCCAGGTCTTCGTCGTCCCGTGCTCGTAGTATTTCTCTACATTTCTCAGTGTGATCATCCTGGCAACCTCATTGCCGGCTGTTCCGTTGACAAGTCGCTAGCTGCTCTGCGCATCGTCGCCCTCGTATTTGAAAACTCCGAGCACGACGATAATAGTTAGCAATTCGGGGCGCGAATCCCAAATCACGAACCACGAATCACTGCTTTACTCGCACCTCAAGGCCACCATCGGGTCCACTCTTGCGGCCCGACGTGAAGGAACCCAGGCAGCCGCAAATGTGACAACAACCAGTACCAGAAGTGTTCCTCCCAGACTCAGTGGATCTGTGGCCGACACACGAAACAGCAGCGAATTCAGCCAACGGGCAGCGAACCAGGAGCCCAGAAGACCGAAGGCCACTCCAACCACCGTCCATCGGGCAGCTTCGAAGAGCACCAGCTTCGCGACAATGCGCGGGGTTGCTCCTAAGGCCATACGGACGCCAATCTCTGGGGTGCGCTGTGCCACCAGAAAAGCCATGACCCCATAAAGTCCAAGTGCGGAGAGGCACAGAGCGAAAACTGAGAAGAGACTCAACAGCCAGGCATTGAATCGCGCTCGTGCCGCCAGCTGACCCACCCGTTGTGGCATCGTTTCGAGAGTGACGGGCAGCGTCGAATCCAGCGCAGCCACTTCTCTGCGAATCCATCTCGAAATCGCTTCGGGATTCATCGGACTCCGCAGAATCAAGTTGGCACGGCGAGAGATACCCGACAGGGACTGTTCTGCTGGTGTGGAGGGAACTACCCGCTTGCGTGGAATGTAGTATTCAGGATCGGAGGATGCGTTGAGTCCGGCATTGAGAACATTTCCGGCAATGCCGACCACGGTTAGCCAGTTTCCACTCCGACCCGGCCGAATGCGCCGTCCGATCGCGTCTTCGCCTGGGAACAGACGACCAGACAGCGCGCTGCTCAGAATCACGGCGTTCTCACCGGGGTTGAGGTCACCATCCTCAAAGCCCCGGCCTCGCAAAATTGGCACCCCGAGCACGGAGAAGTATCCCGGTGTGACGGCACGCCAGACCACCATACCTCCAGTGCCTTCGGCTGCGGGTGGGTGTCCCTCAACGTCAATGACGGAATAGATCATGGTCCTGGTTGCTCCAGCAGGCGGTAGTGAATCGGAGATCGCGAGCGCTTCAACCCCGGGCAGCCTCTGCAGTCGGGTTTCAAGTTGCTCAAAGAAGGCCTGCTGCTGCGCAGGCTGAGAATAGCGCTGCTGTCCAAGAACCAGGCTCGCTACCAACACATTCGACGCACGCATGCCCAGCGGAACGCTCATTAGGTTCCATAGACTGCGCAACAGGAGGCTGGCGCTGGTAAGCAACATCAGCGAGATGGCAATCTGAGTCGCAACCAAGACGTGCCGAAATCCGCCACGGCTGGCGAGGCGACCGCTGGTTCGGATCAGAGATTGGGTTTCCGCACGAGCCAGAGCGGGAGCCAGACCAAACACGAAGCCTGAAATCAAAGATGCGGCAAGAGCAAACAACAGTACGCGCCAGTCCAGGCTGGCTTGGTTCAGGCGTGGAATCCCCTCGGGAGCGATGGCAACAAATAGCCGCAGCAGAGTGTGGGCCAGAAGGCAGCCGAACATTCCGCCCACCATTGCCAATACGACACTCTCTGTTAGCGTTTGCCGAATCAAGCGCCCCCGCCCGGCGCCCAGCGCCGCACGGATAGCCATCTCGCGTTGCCGTCCAACTGCCCGTGCCAGCAAGAGGTTCGCAACATTCACGCAAGCGATCAACAATACGGCCACGACGGAGCCTAACAATACCCAGGACATAAGGCGGGTGTCCTGAACCTGCTGATCCCGTAGCAGCCGCATCCGGAACTTCACCTCTTTCTGGAACTGGGGCGGCACCCATTTGAGTGAGTCTTGAAAGAGCGGTTGCATTGCGGACTGCGCCTGTTCCAGGCTGTTCCCCGCTTTCAGACGTCCGAATGCCCGCAGCACGCGGCCCGTGCGGGGCCGTTGCTGAGCCGCCTCATCCAGAGCCTGAGGAACAACCAGATCTGCTCGAGCCAGCGTGGGGAGCTCGAAATCCCGTGGCAGCACCCCAGCAACTGTAGCCGGCGTACCATCGAGAAAGAGGGTTCGCCCACCGACGCTCAAGTCTCCTCCAAACCGTCGTTGCCAAAGCCCGTAGGACAAAAGAACCACGCGAGGGGCATTGGGCCGGTCATCCTCGGTGGTGAAGTCACGTCCCAGCAGGGGCTGAACACCCAGAGTGCGCAGGAAGTTCGCTTCTACTTGCGCGCACACCGCACGTATCGGAGTCCCATCGGTAAGGTCGCAGTCGACAACGCCGCTCCAGGAAGTGAGCGACTCCAATGCCGTCTGCTGGCGCCGCCACTCGACATAGTCGGCGCCCAGCATGAACTCCTGCGGCTCGATCGGAGCCACCAGCCCCAGCGAAACCAGCCGCTCTTCCTGCAGGTAAGGCAGACTACGAAAGAGGATCCGATCCACCACACTGAACACCGCCGTAGTAGCACCAATTCCAAGCGCCAGCGCCAGAACGGCCGTTAAGGAGAATGTCGGATTCTTCAGGAGGACACGGAGTGTGTATCGAAGACTTGTCATAAGGAAGGCTCGTGATTCGTGAGCCGCGCGATGGAGACTCCCCAATGCCTACTTCACGCCCGAATGAACCGACTCCGCATAGACCAACTCCCCCGTCAGGCCGTCGTAGTAGTGGATCACCACGTGGGGCCTCGGGTAGGCTACCCAGCGGGGCTTTCCGGGTGCAGCTGGATTGTTGAAGACGTTGTTCACTTGCGCCACAGCATAGAAAGGCTGCTTCCGCAACGACGCCGGCATGTCGTCGCGAATGTAGCTGGACCAGCGGATATCCACCTTGCGGCCACGTGAATCGTATTCGCCGTTGGGCGGGCGTCCCCCTTCACTCCTGGCAGGGTGATTCTGCGATCCCAGCGGACCTGAAGCAAATTCCCAGACGCGGTCGGTGATCTTAACAGCCCAGCTATTGTGAAGATCGCCGGTCATGATCAGCACCGGTTTGCCGAGGGAATCCCAGAAACGGATCATCTGCTCACGCTCCTCCAGGAATGCCGTCCAGGCATCGTCTTTGTTCTCGGGAGCGCTACCCTCCGGACCACCCAGGTGCGGCACAGTCACATTCACCGAAGAGGCCAGAAAGAAGAAATCGGCGTCGCTCGCCTTCATCGCATTCATCAGCCATTCGCGCTGGCGGCGCCCCAAAAGCGAGGTGCCCGCCTTGTTCGGGTTCTTGGTATCCTGGAGATCGCGCACCGAGCGAGTGTCGAGCAGAAAGAATTCCACGTTGCCGACGCGAAACGTTGAGAAGGACAGCCTTCCCAGCGAATACGCGGCAACGCCGCTGTGGGCAGGCGCCGGACGAACTCGCAGCCGGTTCTTGTCCAGAATCTCCACTGCCTCATAGACACCAGCGTTTGGATTTCCCTCTCCAACAGCAAACCTACCCGAGTCCATGCCGGCATACTGGCCACCCCAGTGCACGTGCAAGTTGGACACCTGCTTGAGATCCACTTTGGTGAAATCGGCCTTTGAATCGACAAGCACGTCCGATCCTGCCGTGAGTCTTGCCTCGCCGAAGGTTATTGGCTGGGGAAATGGCAAGGGTTGAGACCCGGCCAAATAGTCGAACCAGGCCTGGATGCCGATGTCGCGGAACACGGTCCGTCGGTCGCGCCGTCCGACCGTGGCGGTGCCGAAGACATCGTTCAGGATCTCATGATCGTCCGGTGTGTAGTAGGAAGGAACAACCCTGTGCCAGGCCGCCAGGTTTGCCCCTCGCTCCAGAAAGTATTTGTAGTTCTCCCAGACTCCCGCAATCGAAGGAGCCAGTCCCAGGATCTTCGGCAATGGAATATTCTGCGAGCCTGTTTGTTCACGCCACTGATCCACGGTGTACTCCCGCTTGTCCTCATACAGCCAGTCACCGTTCATGATGGAAAAGAGAATTGACCCGGGTAGCTGTTTCAGCATCGTTCCGTAAGCTGGTAATCCAGGCCCCGTACCACCGACCGGCCGTTGATCGGCGCATGACCCGAACTGAAACCGAAAATTGAAAAGTCCGCGCGGATTCGTACCGGCGTCCCGGTAGTTCTCCGCAGAGGGGAGAGTCACGAACGATCCAACGTGCCCCGCATCCGTAGCGGTGACGGGCCGATAGTAGTATTTCGTATTGGGGCTCAGTCCTTTCAAAAACACCCAGCCCGCATTGTCCCGGTCGGCGGTCGTGTTTGTCGCCTCCGACACTTGATCCAGGCGATCCGGCACGCGGCCATACTGCACATGAAATTGCCCAGGCCTCGAGGTGCGCGCCCAGATGGAGATGCTCTCCGCAGTCACATGCCCAAGCATGGGGCCGTGGGTGATGTTCACGGTCTGCGCCAGAGCGACATCCGCAACCAGGACCAGCTTCACAAGCAGACAGTAAGCACCTATGCGAGGATAGTTCTCTCGCACTCGAAACATCTTTGACTTTAGAAATCTTTGGTCAGGTTTGGCCCTTCGCATCTTTATGTATCTCCATGACCGCACTTGCCAGTGATCTACTTGCGGTATTGCAAAAAGTATGGCTGAATTAGTTGATGCACTTTGAGTGGGATCCACGAAAGAATGCCGAGAATGAGGTTAAGCACGGGGTCTCATTTCTTGAGGCACAGACGGCTTTTGCGGACCCGAAACGAGTCATACGAATTGATCACAAACATAGCACCAAAAAAGAGAAGCGGTATTTTTGTTTTGGCAAGGTTTACGACGAGGTACTGACCGTTCGTTTTTGTGTTCGAAGAAATGCGATTCGAATTTTTGGCGCCGGATTCTGGCGCGAAGGAAAACGCTTCTATGAAAAGAAAAACCCGATACAGTAACGCTCCCAGGGCCGTGGCGGAAGCGCTGGATGCCAGTGAAGATATCGATGATTTCTTGCCGCCTCCAGAGAAACTTATCTTCAAGCGTCCATCTGTTAAGGTAACGCTGGCTTTGAGTCAAGAGAGCATTGAGTTTTTCAAGAAGAAAGCCAAAGATCATCGTGTCCCTTATCAAGCCATGATTCGGGAAGTCGTGCAGCGTTACGCTGAACGTTATCGAAAAGCCAGTTAGATCTAGCTTCCCATCTCAACTCGTCACTCGCCACTCATCACTCATACCTAAGTGCCACCATCGGATCGACCTTCGTTGCCCGGCGGGCCGGGATGTAGCAGGCCAAAAGCGCCACCGCAACCAGAAATATTGAGACGACTGCAAAAATTATGGGGTCCCTTGCCTTCACGCCAAAAAGCAAGCTGGAAAGCACGCGAGTCAACGCCAGGGACGCTGCCAAGCCAATAGCCACACCCACCAGAGCAACCAACATGCCTTGACGCACCATTAGCCATACCACGTCCTCCTTCTGAGCTCCCAATGCGACGCGGATACCGATTTCGTGCGTCCGTTGTTGCACGGAATACGACATCACACCGTAGATTCCCACCGAGGCTAGCAGTAGCGCTATAACCGCGAAGACAGTCATCAGGAGCGTGTTGAAATTTTGCGGCGCGATCAATGTGGAGACGACCTGCCCCATGGACCGGATGTTGAAGACCGGCTGTTGGCGATCGACTTTCTGGATCTCACGCTTTACCGCCTCACCCAGGCTGAGAGGCTCCAGGGCAGTACGCACAACCCAGTTCGGTGGCTGAATCTGGTTCATGTTGACCATCATTTTCGAGGGAACCTGTGCGCAGGGGACAAACAGTTCTGGCGACACCTCGGGTTTATCCAGGGTTAACAAGACGTCCCCAACGATTCCGACGATTTGACGCGGCACATCGACCAGTTCCGGCCCCATTCCAATGGTCAAATGTTGCCCGATGGGGTCCCCGCTGGGCCAGTGCTGGCGCGCCAAAGTCTCATTGATGATGACCACCGGTGAAGCCTTCTCCGCGTCACCTTCCGTAAAGAACCGGCCCTGCACCAGGGGAATGCGCATTACTTTGAAATAGCTTGGCGTGATCGCACGCCATTGGCTCACGCCGGACGGTCGTTTCAGAGACCAAGGGCCATTAATATTGAAGTTGGAGCTCAAACTTTGGTCCAACGGGAGACCGCTGACAGCGGCGGCGGTCTCGACTCCAGGCAAAGCTTCGATGCGCTGCAGCGCCTGGCGGTAAAAATTGGCCACCTGTGGAGTGGTGGCGTATTTTGACTCAGTCACCGACATCGCCAGGGTCAAGACATGGCCCGGGTCAAAACCCGGTTTAACAGAACGCAGACGCCTGAAGCTTTCAATCAACAGGGTGGCCCCTATCAAAAGCACCAGCGCCAGAGAAATCTCGCTCACAACCAGAAGGTTCCGAGCTCGTCGGCGGCGCAATCCGACTGTGGTTCGGCTAGTCCCTTCCTGGAGGGCTTCGTTCAAATCAGATTTGGATGCTTCAAATGCAGGAGCCAAACCAAAAATTATCCCGGTCAGCAGTGAAACAGCCAACGTGAAACCAAGAACTCGACCATTGATTCCAATCTCGCCGAGACGAGGGATGTTTCCCGGGTCTATGGCAAGGAGAACTTCAAGACTCCAGGCCCCCAGGAGAAGACCCAAAGCGCCCCCCATGAGCGACAGCAGCGCACTTTCCGTCAGCAACTGCCGAATCAAGCGGAGCCGACTGGCTCCGAGTGCCATCCGGACACCCATCTCTCTTTTCCTCGCTGTGGCTCGAGCCAGGAGTAGATTGGCCACGTTGGCACAAGCAATCAGCAACACAAGACCCACCGAACCCAGCAACAGCTGTAATGCCGGTTCGACCTCCCCACAAGTTGCTCTCGAAGCGGGATCAAACCAACGGTCTCATACTTCCCAACCCAGTTTGGATATTCCTGGCGAACCTGCCGTGCCACACGGTCCATCTCTAACCGTGCCGATTGAATCGAAATGTCCGACTTGAGGCGACCGACCACAAGCAACACATCCTTGCTATTGGGGACACCACGGAGCAACGTCCAGAGATCCGCCTGTTCAGAGAACTGAAAGAAGGTTGGCATGACGCCGATGACGGTGTAGGTCTCACCACTCAGAGTCAGCGGCTTTCCTATTAGATCGCGGTTGGCCCCAAACCGCTGTTGCCAGAGCTCGTGACTCAGGATCACAACCCGCTCAGCACCGGGGTAATCTTCTTCCGGGAGAAAGTCGCCCGCCCAAGGACCGGATTCACACCCACCAGCCGAAAGAAGTTGGCTGTAACGCGGATGCCGCGAAGGCGCTCTGGCTCGCTGCCGCCAGCCAAATTGAAGCCAGGCCCTGCAAAGTCATAGCCAGCCATTTGCTCGAAGGCCCTGTTCTCTTTGATCCAGTAGGCGGACAGCGGAACCGAAACCAGTGTGTTGAAATAATCACCTTGCCTCAATACATATCGCCTCGCTAGTTGTATCAAGCGGTCTGGGTCCTTCAAGGGCAAAGGGCGCAACAAGACGGCACTGACAACGCTGAAGACGGCGGTGTTGGCGCCGTCCCCAGGGCGAGAGTCAGCACGGCGACGGCAGTGAAGCCGGCATTCTTTCCTAGCATGCGAACGGCGTAACGCAAGTCGTTGTACATAATAGGTTTTAGGTGTCAGGTGTTAGGGTTCATGTGATCACTTTCGCTGAGGCTGAAACTCGTCACTCGTTTCTCAGCGCCACCATGGGATCCACCTTGCTGGCACGACGCGCTGGAAGATAGCAGGCAAGCAGAATCACGACCACATTGGTGGCGGCCGCCCAGAAGAAAGTTGCAGGATCAAAAGGGCTGATCTCGAACAGCAGGTTCTTCAAGAGCCGGGTCAGAGCCAATGCGCTTAGCAGACCGGCGAACAAACCAACAAGCGTAAGCGTCAGTCCTCGGTAAAGCGTAAGCTGGAGAAGACTGCCTGGGCTGGCACCCAAAGCCATCCGAAGCCCCATCTCTCGGATTCGCTGAGTAACTGAGTAGGACATAACGCCATAACAACCGACCGCGGCAAGCAACAACGCCAGCAGGCTGAATGTGGTTAACAAAACGGTCAGAGAATTGTGTGATGAGACGGAACTCCTTACGATGCTTTCCATCGTGCGAATCTCAGAAATCGGCTGTTCGGGGTCAATCGAGAGGATCTGCCGCCGAATCTCGTTGGCACTCGGCGAGGCTTCCCCAGCCGCTTTAATAACCAAGCTCATACTCGGTCTTGGTGACTGTTCATACGGAATATAGAACTCCGGCCCACTGGGATGGTGAAGCCCGTCGTGGCGCACGTCCCCGACCACGCCAACCACCTCGTATTTCTCTTTCAGCACTTGAAAATGCTGCCCAACGGGATTCTGTTCAGGCCAGTAACGACGCGTCATGCTTTCGTTCACAACTGCGACTTTTTGCGATTCCGGCTGGTCAAAGATCGTGAACTGCCGCCCTTGAAGAAAGGGCACGCCCAGCGTTTGAAAATAGCCGTTCGTTATCGTTCGAACTGCGGGCGCGTCCTGGAAGTCATTGCTCGGCTGATTCGGTGAATCAGGAAGTTTGATGGGTAGCCTGAAGTAGGGCGTTCCACTCATTGGGAGGTAGTCGATGCCTGCAGCAGACACGACTCCAGAAGTGGAACCCAGTCGATCGAGCACTTGATTGAAGTACTCCCTCCATTTGTTGGAATCTTTGTACTTGGATACAGGCAACAGGACGTCGAACGTCCAGGTTTTCTCCGTACCGAATCCTGGGTTCACCGCGAGGAGACTCACTAGTGTCCGGACCATCAGTCCTGCGCCCACGAGGAGCAAAAAGCTGAGAGCTACCTGGACAACAAACAACCCGCCTCCCAACCGAGTTCGGCTCTGCCCCGCTATCGCCGCCGATCCCTCATTGATAATAGAAACCAAATCAAATTTAGTAGTTCTTAGCGCGGTCACCAGTCCAACAACCAATGCGGCGGTCACCGATAGCGCAATGGTGAAAGCGAGCACAGTAAGATCCATTTCAACGACACTATGCGGCGCCAGGTCCGCGGGGAGTACTGCCAACAGGAAAGTCTTGCCCCAGGACGCCACCAGAAGGCCCAAACCGCCACCGATCGAAGCCAGGAGCAGGCATTCAACAAGGACCTCTCGCACGAGATGAAGGCGGGTAGCACCGAGTGCAGAACGCAAAGCGACGTCTCTTCGGCTAGCGATAGCCCTCGTCAAGCTAAGATGGGTCAGGTTGACGCATGCAATCAGCAGGACAAAGCCCACCGCGCCGAACACCAGCAACAACGTCAACCGGTTGCTCTTCACGAGCATCTGATGTAGCGACAGCAACTGGATGTCGGGCTGGGGCAACTTTTGGATCGCGAGGTCACGGTTGCGGAACTGTGCACTAATAGCACTCATCTCAGCTTGTGCTTGCACCAGAGAAACTGCTGGCCTCAATCGAGCCACAAGTGTGAGGTATCGGGCGCCACGGTAGATGGTGTCATCTCCTAGACCGGGTGCCAGCCAGGCAGCGCTTCTCGCGGGAAGCTCAAAGCCACGAGGCATCACACCAATGATTGTCCCGGATTTGCCATTGACCGACAGCGCCGTCCCCACAATGTCAGATCGACCTCCATAGCGGCGCTGCCACAGACCCCAGCTAAGAACAACCTCATCCCTATTCAACCCTCCTTGGGAAGACATATCCCGCCCGATGTAGGCCTTCGCACCCATGACTCTGAAGAAAGCGGATGTTACTTGGGCAACATGAAGGCGCTCGGGGGCCCCGCCACCGGCTAGGTTGACTTCCCCTACCTGATAGCCTGCAGCCGCCGCAAAGGACTTGACGTGGCCCTGCCAGCTCAACGGATCGATGCTTGAATCCGCAAGACGGTTAAGAAACTTACTGAAGTCGCTGATCGAAATCAGTTGATCCGGATCTGGGTACGGCAATGGGCGAAGCAACACGGCATTGACAACGCTGAAAACTGCGGTGTTCGCACCAATGCCGAGCGCGAAGGTCAAAGCCGCCACAGCGGTGAACCCAGGCCTCTTAACTAGCTGGCGAAATGCGGAGCGAATGTCGTTGTACATAGCAGGTTCCAGGATGAAAGCAGTGCTTTCATGGTTTCAGGTGATCGCTGTCGCTTAGCTTAGACTCGTCACTCCACTCGCCACTTGTCACTCGTCACTTGTTAGTCGCATCTCAGTACCGACACCGGATCAACTCGGGCCGCCCGAAAAGCTGGCCAGAGACAGGCCTGCAGTCCCACCATCAACAGAACTCCGGCTACGACCGCAAAGGATAGTGGGTCGAACGGAGATACCTTCCAGATCATCTGTTGAAGGATTTTCGCGGTGGCGGCACTGCCGGCGAGGCCGAGGAGGATGCCCGTGCCGATCAGCGTCAGACCGCTGGACATGATCATTCCGACGATTTGGCTTGAATTGGCGCCCAGCGCAATACGAACGCCGATCTCCTGCTTCCGCCGAGACACGGCATGAGAGATGACTCCGTA
>Ga0187893_10005915_pt1 | contig 21404 bp, 14 predicted proteins | sample MA1701074metaG_FD_139574 | JGI IMG/M metagenome (GOLD analysis project Ga0187893, IMG submission 139574) | White microbial mat communities from a basaltic lava cave in the Kipuka Kanohina Cave System on the Island of Hawaii, USA - MA170107-4 metaG ...
AGGTAGAAACGGCCGTCGAAGAGGCGCGCGTAGCTCTCGACGAGCTGCCAGGCGCGGTCGGTCTTGCCCTGCTGGATCGCCGAGGGGATGGCGCCGGAGAGGCACCCCGAGGTCGCGAGCAGGCCCTGGTTGTGAGCGCGCAGCAGCTCGAGGTCGACCCGCGGCTTGTAGTAGAAGCCCTCGAGGTAGCCCGCGGTCACGAGCTTCACCAGGTTCTTGTAGCCCTCGTTCGACTGCGCGAGGAGCACGAGGTGGTTGTTGGTGTCGGAAACGCTTCCGTTCGCCGCCTTGTCGAAGCGGCTCTTGGGGGCGACGTAGATCTCGCACCCGAGGATGGGCTTCACCCCCTCGCGCTTCGCCGACTTGTAGAACGAGACCGCTCCGAACATGTTCCCGTGATCGGTGAGGGCCACGGCGGGCATCCGGTAGCGGGCCGCGAGCTCGACGATGTCGTCGACGCGGCTCGCCCCGTCGAGGAGCGAGAAGTCGCTGTGGTTGTGAAGGTGAACGAACGGTCGGGTCATTCCCACTCGATGGTGGACGGCGGCTTCGAGGAGATATCGTAGACCACCCGGTTGATGCCCCGCACCTCGCCCACGATGCGGCTTCCGATTCGGGCGAGGAGGTCGTGCGGGAGCCGGGCCCAATCCGCGGTCATCCCATCGCGGCTTTCGACGGCGCGCACGGCGAGGACGTGCTCGTAGGTGCGTGCGTCGCCCATGACGCCGACGCTTTTGACGGGAAGCAGCACCGCGAACGACTGCCAGAGCGTCCGGTAGAGGCCCGCCGCCTTGATCTCCGTGACCAGGATGTCGTCGGCCGCGCGCAGAAGCTCGAGCCGCTCGCGCGTGACCGCGCCGAGGACGCGGATGGCGAGGCCGGGGCCCGGAAACGGCTGCCGGAAGAGGAGCTCCTCGTCGAGCCCGAGCTCGAGCCCGAGGGCGCGCACCTCGTCCTTGAAGAGCTCGCGCAGGGGCTCGATGAGCGAGAACTTCAGCCGCTTCGGGAGGCCACCGACGTTGTGATGGCTCTTGATGACCTGAGAAGGGCCGCGGACCGCGACGCTCTCGATGACGTCGGGATAGAGAGTTCCCTGAGCGAGGAACCGCGCGTTCGGGATCCGCGCCGCCTCTTCGGTGAAGACGGAGATGAACTCCCGGCCGATGATCTTGCGCTTGCGCTCGGGGTCTCTGACCCCGCGGAGCCTCCGGAGAAAACGGGCCGAGGCATCGACGTGAACGACCTTGAGGTTCAGCTTTCGCGCGAAACGATCCATGACCTGCGCTGCTTCGTTCTTCCTCAGGACGCCGTTGTCGACGAAGATGCAGGTGAGCTGTGAGCCCACCGCCTGGTGCACCAGGGTGGCCGTGACCGAGGAGTCCACGCCCCCGGAGAGGGCGCAGACGACGCTCGCCTCTCCCACGCGCTCGCGGATGTTCGCTACCGCCTCCCGCGCGTACGACTCCATGTTCCAGTCGCCGCGGACGCCGCAGATGGAGAATGCGAAGTTCTTCAGGATGTCGAGCCCCTGCTCGGTATGGGCCACTTCGGGGTGGAACTGCACGCCGTAGAGACCGCGGGAGGTGTCTTCAAAAGCGGCGACGGGGGCGTCGTCGGTGGTTGCGGTGATGTGGAACCCGGTTGGAGCGCTTTCGATCCGATCCCCGTGCGACGCCCAGACCTTGAGATCGCGGCTCACACCCCGGAAGAGGAGGCTCCCGTTCACGCAGCGGACGAGGGCGTGTCCGTACTCGCGATGGCCGGCGGAGCGCACCTCGCTTCCGAGAGTCTTCGCCATGAGCTGCATCCCGTAGCACACTCCGAGGGTCGGCACACCGAGGCGGAAGACCCCTTCGTCACAGTGGGGCGCTCCCGGCTCGTAGACGCTGTCCGGCCCTCCCGAGAGGATGACTCCGCGGACTCCCGGACGCGACAGCTCCCGCGCGGGAACCGAGTACGGAAGGATCTCGCAGTAGACCGAAAGCTCCCGGAGCCTCCGCGCGATGAGCTGCGTGTACTGGGAGCCGAAGTCGAGAATGAGGATGGTATCGTGAGCCATGACACCTCGAGAAAATTTGTGCCCGACGAGGGGAGCATTATAGTCTTCGCCGGGGTCGAAAACAACAACCCTTGGAGTCCATTCTGACGCGAAGCTCTATATGTAGTGTGGCGGTCCTCGCAGTCCTTGCGGGGCCGTCAGGGGCTCAGGACCCCCCGAAGAAGACGCCTCCTGCGCCAAGCCAGGAGATTCCTCCGGTCGACGAGACGAAGCCCAAGCCCCCACCAAAGCCCCCCGAGGGAATCCTTCCCCTCGGAGAGATCGCGCGCTTCACCTACGCGCCCTCCGACCGACCTCTCGTTTTTCTTCACGGCAACCAGCTCGTGATGGTGACGAGCGCGGGCTCTGTCGAGGCGCACGATGCGGGAACGGGTGAGTTCCGCTGGAAGCTGGGTCTTCCAGGAGAGGCGCTCTTCGGCCCCGTCGTGTTTCGTTCCGACCGCGCGGAGATCCTGCTCTCGTCGGCCGCGGGGCGGCTCTACGTCGTCGCCGCCGAGACGGGAGAAATTCGCCGGGAGATCCCACTCCCCTTCGAGCTCGCGACGGCACCTCTCGTCGACCTCTCGACCGTCTACCTCGGAAGTCGGTCCGGTCAGGTCGCGGCCTTCGACGCCGAGGCCGGCGCCGAGCGGTTCCGCGTCGACATCGGAGAGTCTCCTTCCGCGCTCGCGGTTTCCGGCGGCGTGCTCATCGTCTCGGGATCGGAGCGAACGCTCCTTTCGCTCGATGCGAGAAGAGGCGCGGAAATGTGGCGCCTCGCCGGCCGTCGCGGATTTCGAGCGCCCGCCGTGTTTCAGGAGGATCGCCTCTATATTGGAAACGACGCGGGCGAGTTCTACTGCCTCGATCTCTCGGACGGCGACAGCTGCTTTCGCTGGCCGACGGGCGCCTCGATTCTCTTCCCTGCTCTCGTCGAGGAGCGCCTGGTGTTCGTGACGAGCTTCGGAAACGATCTGTACGCCTATCAGGCGCGAGGAGGGACGGAGCGGTACCGGGTGAGCCTTCCCGGACGGCCGGCGAGCGGCCCGGTGCGATTCGGGCGGCGGCTCGTCGTCGCGACCTACGACGGGGCCATCGTCGAAGTGGATCCTCAGAAAGGCGCTGTCGGGAAGGTGTATGCCGCTCCAGGAGAGCTCGCCTCGCCTCCCGCATTTCTCCCCGGTCTTCCGTCCGCGGAGGGCGAGTGGTACAAGGCCCACCGCATCGCGCTTTCGCTTCGAACGGGCGAGGTCCTTCTCCTGGGGCATCAGCCCGGCGAAGCGGAGGAAAAGGAGAAAGAGGAGACCGGGACGGAGGAGCCCCGCCCTCCACCCAATTTGGACACCCTGTCCTGGAAATAGGATGGATGTCTCTCTCTATCCCCTTGCCTTCCAATGACTCCCGGCTGGAACAGAACGTGCAATCTCCCCGAGCGCTTTGACACGATCGGGAGGGCGACGCTACCATGGGAGCCGGGCAAATGAACGGGCGTAGCGCCTCCATCCTGCTGGCCGGCCTTCTCTTTTCGAGTTCGTCGCCGGCGCAAACTCCGTCGATGCGAAGACTCCTCAGCGCGAGCAACGAGGAGACCCGGCGCGGCGCCAAAGCGAACGAGGACCTGTCTCGGGTTGCGAGAGCCATCGGCCGCGTGGAGCGGGCTTTCGAGGCGGGCGACTCCGACGAGATCGAGTCCTGCCTTTCAGAAAAGAGGATCTATCTCTCCCTCAGGACCCGCGGCGAGGAAGCCGGGTACTACGGCCGGAGCCAGGTCAAGCACATGCTGGGCAAGCTCTTCCGCGAACGAAGGACGGACTCGTTCACCTACCGCCCGGAAGACATCGAGCTCTCCCGCGACGACGGCGCCGGCTTTCGCGCGGAGTGGAGCTACGTTCCCGCCGAGGCGGATGACGTCGTCACCGAGGAGCTCCGCTTCAAGCTCGACCGGTCTCGAAGCCCCGATGGTGACGACTGGCTGGTTTCCGAGATTCGCGCGCAGAGCCGCTGAGATCGCGCCCGGCCGGCGCGCCGACTGAGCCGCCATTGGTGTCGCGAGCGAGCGTTCTCCTGCCCTTCGTGGCCGGCGTGCTGTTCCTCGCAGCGGTCTACGACCGAGCGAACGACTTCGAAGCGTTCCCGCCCGTCTGGGCCGCTCTCCTCTTCACGGTCGCGCTCGTGAGCCTCGCGCTCTTTCGTGGGGCCACACGAAGGGCATCCTTCATCCTCCTGCTCGGTGCCTGCGTCACCCTCGGTCTGCGCGTCGCGGCCGATGGAAGCGCTGTGCTGGAGATTCCCCTTCGCTCGAGCCGCGAGCGTGAGGCGGAGGAGCACGTTTCCTCGGTGAAGGCGCGCTTCCGCGAGCTCACCGGGGCCGCGCGCGCGGCGGCCGAGCGGCTCGCACGGTCGGCCCCGATCGGGGAAGCGGCAAGCCGCCGCGAGCCGGCAGCGGTGGCGCGCGCCTTCGACGTGCTCAACGCGGACGCGCTTCCACGGGCTCATGCCAACGGGATTCCGGGAGCGTCGGCCTTCGACTCCTCGCAACGTCCCGTCGCCTGGACGGGAGAGAGCCGATCGCTCGATGGACTTCTTGCGAGCTGGGGAGGAAGCGCGCGCCCAGAGCTTGCCATCCTGCAGAGGGCGTCAGAGACATCCCTCATCGCGATCCAGCCCCTCCCCAATGACGCGGGATTCGTCGCCGTCGAGGTTCCCCTCGCGGCGGACCGCAGGCTCGAGAATCGCTACCTCCAGGATTACGACGCGCTTTCCGCCTGGGCCGGACGCGGCCTTGACGTGCATTTCCTTTCATCCAGCGACGAGAAGACGTCGCAGGCGGCGGCGTTCGAGAGCCTGGGAGACCCGTACTGGGCTGGACCGGAGGAGAGCCCGCGTCTTTTCTTCGGGCTCGCCGCCGCGACGGGCGAACTGCTCGGCATCGCGTCCCTCGAGAGCGAATCGAAAGACCCCGCGAGGCTTCCGCGGCCTCGCTGGTTGGCGCTCGCTTCGACTCTCCTCCTCTCTCTCTCCGCCGGCGCGGCACTCATCGCGTTTGCGCGGAGTCGACCGCGGGCGGTGACGCTCGTCGCCGGCCTCCTTGCGTTTCGCGCGGTGCTGAGCGTCTCGGGACTCCCCGTCGGATTCGGGCTCGACCTCGACAACCCTGCCTACTACGCCTCTTCGATGTTCTTCGGCTTCGCGCGCTCCCCGGCCGAGTTCCTGCTCACGATGGCGACCATTCTCCTCTCGTCGTGGATTCTCGTGCGCTCGGAGTGGACCACGGACGGCCTCGGCCGCGTCGTGGGTCCGGTCGTCGCGCTCGCGGCGTTCATCGGCGTCGAGAGCGTCGTTCGCGACGCCTGGTTCAATTCCAGGCTCGCGCTCGCCGAAGTCTCCTTGTCGACGGGAGACATCCCTCGCTCGACGGTGCAGATCGGTCTCGTGGCGCTGTTCTTCGCGGCCGGGCTCTTCGGCCACGCGCTTCTGTCCACGGGCGAACGGGGCTCTCGAACGTTCGCCTTCGACCTCGCGCTCGTCGGCGGCGCCTACCCCGCGCTCTCTTTCCGAGGTATGGGCGATCGGGTCCTTCTCGCGGCGATCCCGCTCGTGGCGCTTCATGCCTTCTCGACCCGGTCACGCGGCAGGGGCTTTCGAGCCTCGCTCCTGCTTCTCTCCGTGGTCGTCTTCTACCCGTCCGTTGCCTGGTTCGAGCGAACATCGGTACGGAACTTCATCGAGGACACGGTGACTCCGGTGGTGCTTCAGCACGCAGGCTCGCGGTGGCCGACGCTTCTCGAGGCGGCGCGAGACATCGATCGGATGTTCTCCGAAGGGACTCGCGGCGACTTCGGCCGGGAGGACCTGGCGTTCGCGATCTGGACTGCGACCGGGCTTCCGGTCTCTTCGCTGAGCTCCTCCGTCGAGGTCCTCGACCCGCTCCGGCGCGTCGCCTCCCGCTTCTCGCTCAACTTTCCTTCCTCGGCGCTCGAGGACGGCTCAGGTCGTCCACCTCAGGAGTGGGTCCCCGAGGAGCGCCGCTTCCCGTCGAATCCGGACCACCCGGGATTCGTGGCGGCGAGACGGAGCTTCCTCGGCCGGGACCTCGAGCTCTGGGAGGTCCGCCTCGGAGTCGCCGCCGACTGGCGCAACCTTCCCTTCATCAGCACGTTCGATCCGTACCTTCAGCTCTTCCGGGCCCCCGCCCTCGAGACCCCCCATCGATTCCCACAGCGGGAGCTCGAGCTCTTCGTCCTGACCCATGACGGGCGGGCGGTCTTCCAGTCCGTCGGCGGGAGCCTCGGAGCGGGCGAGGATCTTCTCGCCCGGGTTCGGACGGCGCCCCTCTGGTGGGAGCACCCCCACGAGGGCCAGGTCCACCATACGTACCTCGTCGCCGACGCGGACTACGTCTATGCGCTCTCGTATCCCAAGAAGCTTCCGATTGACTACGCGGCCGAGCTCACGCGGTGGAGCCTGCTCGCGGCACTCCTCGCCGGCATTGGCCTCGTCCTCCTCCTTTCTCTCTCCGCCCTCGGAGCCGCCGTCGGCGTCCATCCTCGAGAACTCCTCGCGCGGATCTCTTCGAGCTTCCGTGGAAAGCTGTACGCGGCGTTCGTCGTCCTGGCCCTCGCGTCCATCGTTTCGCTCGCGTTTCTCATCCGCGGCATCGTGATCCAGGACGTCGAGCGCGACCTCGAGCGCGAAGCCGTCGAGCGCGCGCTGGTGGCCGCTCAGCTCGTGAGGGATGCGCACCTTTCGCGTTCCCCGAGCGCTCTCGGCATGGCGCCGCTCACCGACTCGGTCCTGGAGCGGGTGGCGGGACTCGCCGGCGTCGACGTCGATCTCTACATCGGAGGGGAGCTTCTGGCGACGAGCAAGCCGGAGCTCGTCGCGAGCGGTCTTCTCGGAACGCGGGTCGCCGCAGCGGCGCAGAAGGAGATCGTCGTCGAGCGCCGCTCCCACTCTCTCCACCGCGAGTCCGTGGGGGCGTTTCCGTATCTCGTGGTCTCGGTCCCCGTGGTCCTCGAACCGTGGACGGAGCCGGGAATCCTGTCCATTCCGCTCGCGAGCCAGGAGAGAGAGATCGACCGTCGGGTCGCGTCCCTGAACCAGACCCTTCTTCTCGCCGCCGTCCTCTTCTCCGTCGCCGCCGCCGGCCTCGCCTACTTCCTCGCCCGCGGGATCGCCGGCCCCATCCGCGAGCTCACCGAGGCGACAGAGAGTGTCGCCGAGGGCAACCTCGACGTCTCTCTCGGCGCGAGATCGCGGGACGAGATCGGAGCGCTCTTCTCGAGCTTCAGCCGAATGACGCGGGATCTGAAGCGCCAGCGCGACGACCTCGAGAAGTCGAAGAAGCTCGAGGCGTGGGCGGAGATGGCACGGCAGGTTGCCCACGAAGTCAAGAACCCGCTCACTCCCATTCAGCTCTCGGCCGAGCACCTGCGGCGCGTATACGGAGATCCCGACGTGGACTTCGAGGAGGTGCTGAAGGAGTGCTCGGAGACCATCCTGGAGCAGGTGAAGTCCCTCCGTCAGATCTCGATGGAGTTCTCGACGTTCGCTTCCCCGGGGCCGCTTGCGCTCGAACCCACCGACATCGAGGCACTCGCCCGGGATACCCTCGAGCCCTACGTCAAAACGGCGCCCTCCGGGCTCCGCCTCCACCTCGAAGCAGCGCGGGAGCTCCCCGATGTGATGGTCGACCGCCGCCTCCTGAAGCGCACGCTCGTGAACCTCATCGAGAACGCCCTCCACGCTCTCGATGGAGCGGGCCGTATCGACGTGAAAGTGGCGAGCGTTCGCCGCGAAGGCGTCCCGTTCGTCGCTCTCAGCGTCAAGGACGACGGGACCGGAATCGAGCCCGAGGCGAGGGCGCGGGTCTTCGAGCCGTACTTCTCGACGCGGGCCACGGGCACCGGGCTCGGGCTCGCGATCGCGCGCAAAATCGTCGAGGACCACGGCGGCACCATCCGCCTCGAGAGCGAGCCCGGCGAAGGAACCGAGGTCACGATCGAGCTACCCCTTGACCATCAGGGCTCCCAATAGAACTTCCCGCGGGGACGGGGATGGTTTCCGATCTCGTCCATCGTGCGCGACTGCTGTCAGCTCAGGACCGTTCTCAGAATCTCGATGGCGGCGGCCGCGGGGTCGTACGCGGTGGTGTCCGCAACCGCCCAGAGCCAGAACCCCGGAGGCGCCGAAGCGGCGCCGGCGCGGACGGGACCGATGTGAATGGTCGAACTTCCCGCGGCGCTCACCGGAGAAGGAGATTTCCCGCCACGCCCCGATTTGGCGCTCTCGAACAATTTCGATCGAAAAGCGGCGCGGATCGTCCTCGCGTCGAGGGGGTCCTTGGTCTCTACCCAGAGCGATGCGGCGAATCCGTGAAAGACCGGCACCTGAACCAGGCTCACGGTGAGAGCCCCCTCGATTCCCGCGAGCCGGGAGGCCTCCCAGGCGACGGTATCGGCGATGCTCGGCCCCGCCTCCGAAGCCCCGACGAGCCTCACGTTGAAGGCGAGCTGCCCGTGAAGCACTTCCGTCGGGGGCGCTTTGAAGTTCAGAATGTGCACGATCTGCTGGTGCAGCTCGGCGGCGCCCGCATCGCCCATCGAGTGGGCGGGCACGAGAACGGTTGCGACCGCCCGCTCGATGGAATGTCCCGCGGCGACGGCGGAGAGGGTCGTTCCCAAGAGGTGCGACTCCGCTCGAGGGAGGATTCCGAGACGAGTCTTCCCCGATCGCAGATCCTCGCAGCGGCCGGGTGTGACCACGGACGCTCCGAGACCGATTGCGCCTTCGATCAGGGTGAGGACGTCCTTCTCCCCCGCCTCGACGGCGACGCGGTTGAGGAGGTCGCTGTCATCTGCCCCCACGAGCAGCGCGTCGAGGTGAGGAAACAGATCGGGGTCGATGGGCTGCGTCACCACCACGTCGTCGCCGAACTGGGTGAGGGTCGCCGCTTCTTCACTCCCGCTCTCGAAGAGCTTGAGCTCGATTGTGGGGAGCTCTCCTTCCGAAAGGATCTTTCGCACCTCCTGGCCGAAAGGGGTGCTCGGGCGTACGAGACCGATCCGGTAACCCCTCATGTCTGGCGGGCGTCGGGGGACTTCGCCGTGACGTCCGCGGAAGAGACTGGGGTTTTGCTCCTGAAGAGGAACGACCAAAGCTTCAGCGCGAGCCCGTGCAGGACGTAGCTGCTCGCCATCACGAGGAGCATGACTTGAGGATGGGTGAAGATCGCGACGATGAAGAGGGCGAGAAGCGGGATGACGAGCGGTGACTGCCGGCGTCTGAGGTCGAAGCCCTTGAAGCTGTAGTAGCGGAGCTTGCTCACCATGAGGAACGAGAGAAACAACACGAGGAGGAGGAACGGGACGGCGGCCGCGCGCGAATCGAGAGGCTCGGGAAAGTGGTACACGAGCGCCGCCACCATTCCCGCGGCCGCGGGAATGGGGAGCCCCACGAAGAAGCGCTTGTCGGTCGTGGACTGCTGGATGTTGAAGCGCGCGAGCCGCAGGGCGCCGCAGATCACGAAGAGAAAGCCCATGAGCCAGCCGAGCCGCGGCCAGAGGTGGAGTCCCCAGGTGTAGCCGAGGACCATGGGGGCGACCCCGAACGAGACCTGGTCGGCGAGGGAATCGAACTCCTTACCGAAGTCGCTGCTCGCGTTCGCGAAGCGCGCGACCCGTCCGTCGAGAGTGTCGAAGAGAATCGCGAGGCCGATGAGCGCGCCCGCGATGGCGTACTCGCTCTGGATGCTGCTGACGATGGCGTGAAAGCCGCAGAAGACGTTCGCGACGGTGAAAGCGCTCGGAAGGAGGTAGATTCCACGCCTCCGCGCTCGCGGCCGCTCCGGAGGGGCTCCCGCCTCCTGGCTCATGGCCGCCGCGCGATTGCGGTCTCGCCGCCCTTGACGCGGTCGCCGACGCGCACCAGGATCTCGACTCCCGGGGGAAGGACGACTTCGGTCCTGGAGCCGAACTGGATGAGCCCGAATCTCTGGCCCCGCTCGAGGCGCTCGCTCTCGCCGACCCAGCACACGATGCGGCGCGCCACCACTCCTGCGATTTGCCGCACGGTCACGCGGAAGTCGCCGTCGCGGAGCTCGATCTCGTTGCGCTCGTTCGTAGTCGCCGCCTCCTTCCTGTAGGCTGCCAAGAAGCTTCCCGGAGTATATCGGATCGACGCGACCGTCGCTCCCAGCGGCGCGCGGTTGATGTGGACGTCGAGGACCGAAAGAAAGACGCCGATCTGTTGCCGGGATGGATCGGAAGGAGAGGGCCCTACATCAGCCACCCGCCCGTCGGCGGCGGAGACGAGGAGCTTCGGGTCGGCGGGTGGAATCCGCGTGGGATCGCGAAAGAAGTAAAGGACGAAGAGGGCGAGCCCCGCGAAAGGCCAGGCGAGCCATGGGAAGGGTCCGAAGGAGAAAACGAGGACGGCGAGAACGAGAAGCACGGCGACGTAGCGGAAACCCTGGCGGGCGATCTTCATGGGGAAAAAGGCTAGAAGCGCGCAACGAAACCCCTCGCGCCGAGCTCTCCCGGCGCGGTCGAGAGTCCGTCAGTGAGACCGGATCATGTGCGCCATCCGGTCCTTGATGGCGAGCTTCCTCTTCTTGAGCGTGATCTCCTCGAGCTTCTCCTCTTCGCTCAGAAAATACTTCGAAGTGAGTGCGGTGAGCCGTTCATCGAGCTCCTGGTGCCTCTTCGACAACTGCTGGAACTCCTCGCTCTCCCGCAGAAGCAGCTCTCTGACGTCGCGAGCGCCCCCTTCCATCCAGTTCTCCTCCATTCTGACGTCCCGGTTCGTCGATGGCATGGAAAACATCTCCTCTCAGCGAAAAATAACACAGCCCCGCGGTCGGCGACAACCAGAGAGTCAGCCGCCGGGGCGGGTCAGAGTCACGCGGGAGATTTCGAGATTCCTTCCCGGGCCCGGTCGGAAGACGAGCTGGTTGATTCCCGGGAGGATGTCCGATTCGGCCAAGGAAAGCACTCCCCTTCCCTCGAAGTCGAGCCTCAGCCGCCCGAGGGCGGCGCCGTTCAGGATGATCTCGGCCTCCTGCTCCGCCCGTCCTTCGAGCGCGAGCTCGTACGGCGCCGGCTCCTGAAGGCTCACGTAGATCTCCGCTCCCGCGGGCGACGCCTCGCGGAACGTACGCTCGCGCCCGCGGCGCGGGAGCGACCACCCCCGGCCAAGGAAAAGCGCGTCGGTGTCTCCCATCCGGATGTCCACGTTGTTGGAAGAAGTCCGCGAGCCCGCGAGATCGTAAACGGGAAGAGGGCGCCCGTGAACGAGAAGGTCTCGGACCGCCCCGGGCCACGAGAACGGGTATCCGATCTTCCGGTAGACAATCTCCGCACCGTCGGAGGCGGCCTGCTGGAACGACGCTGGCCCGTCGGGGGGGATCGCGCCTCCGAAGTAAACCCCCATCAGCAGAAAGTTCCAGAACGCGAAGGGGGCCAGGAGCAGCGAGACCGCGGCCACGGGACGGCGCTCGATGCGGGGGACGAGCCAATCGATCGAGGCCCCGAGCCCGAGCGCGAAGAACGGGAGCGCGGCGTCGAATCGCCGGGACCCGAACGAGGCGCCCGCCCACCAGTCGTACACGGAGGCGTTCACGTAGAGCGCGAGAATCGTCGAGACGGCGAGAGAGCCCCCGAGAACGGGCGCTCTCCGGATGAACCGTGGAAGTCCGGCGACCGCGATCCAGAGCACGGGCGTCCAGCTCAGGAGCCCGTGGCGTGACGACAGAAGGACCTCCTCGATCCGTGGCGACCCCGGATCCACGTAGCCTCCCCCCTGGGGCACGAGGAGAAAGCTTCCGTAGAGGAGCTTCCAGTAGATGATTTGGGGAGAAACGGCGAGGAGGAACCCGAGAAGCCCAGCGAGAAGCTCTCGAGCCTGCGGCCTTTCCCGCCTCGAGAGAACGAGCGCGAGGGCCGCGGGCACGAACACGACGTTCTGCCAGCGCACGAGGGCGACGAGACCCGAGACCGCCCCCCCGACAAAAAAGCCCCGCGCTCCGTGCACTTCCCGTTCTGCGACGAGGAGAAGCCCCGCGACCGTCGCCATTGCGAAGGCATGGGACATCGAGGGCTCGAAGACCATGTACCAGACGTGGAAGGTCGCGAGCCACACGAGAAGTGTTGCTGGAAGGGCCGCGCTCTCCTCGAAGTGGCGCCGGAGAAGCCGAAAGACGAAGACCACCCCCGCGAATCCGCCGACCGCGGTCGCGGTCGCAATCGCGGTGAAGTACGGATATCCGAACCCCGTCGGCCGGTAGAGCCCGAGAAGGCCGAGTGCGTGCGCGGCGAGATAGGCCGGAAGCCACAGGAGAGCGGGACCGACGCTGTAGTGATTCGGAAGCCGCCCGGTGGGAGTTCTCTGGAAATAGCCCGGCCCGGCGCCCAGGATCCGGTACTCGTTCTCGAAGTCGAGATCGAAGTCCACGACGAGAGAGTGGAGAGGAGCGAAGTAGAAGACTCCGTCGCTCGCGACGCGCTGTGGCTGCACGTACATGGCGGCGAGAACGATCGGGAAGATGGCGAAGAGGACCGACTCCCCCGCTCGACCGTAGGAGCGGACGAGCCGGAATGTCGCCGCCGACGCCAGGGCCGCGAGTACGAGAACCGCGCCGCCCCAGTTTTCTCTGAAACGCTCGGGGAGCTCGGGCCGGAGGCAACCGAGAGCGACGAGCCCGGTGAGAGAGACCACGGCCGCGGCCCGGTTCATTCCTCACTCACCCCCCAGCTCCTTGCGGAAGAGGAGGGCGTCCTCCTTGGGCTGCGAGTAATACGCGCGACGGGTCCCCGCCTCTTCGAAACCGAGCTCGCGGTACAGGGTCTGCGCGGGCACGTTCGATCGCCGGACCTCGAGGAGGGCGGCGATGGCGCCCCGGGCCCGTCCCTCCTCGATGGCTCGCACCAGGAAGAGCCGGCCGAGCCCGCGCCGCCGGTGTTCCGGATGGATGGCGACGTTCTGGATATGGATGTGCTCGAACAGGATCCACGCGATGCAGTAGCCGGCGACCCTTGGCCGCGCTTCCGCCGTGAGCGCGACGCGCGACCAGCCCACGCGGTTCTTTCCGAGCTCGGCCTCGAAGGCGCGTCTCGCCCACGGGTTCTCGTAGCTCTCCCGCTCGATGGCCAGGATCTCGTCGAGGTGCGAGAGACCCATGGGTACGATCTCGTAGCCGGGAGAGCTCACCCGGACCTCGGCTCGAGGATGCGACTGCTCTCCGCCTCCGCGGGACGGATATAGAGGGGAGCGAGTGACCCCAGGGCCGCACCTTCCCCCACGACGAGCTTCCTCCGTCCCAGGCGCGCGACTTCCTCCGCAATGAAGAACGAGGGATCGGCGAGCAGAGCCCCCCGAGCGTGGGCCTCGATCGCCTGGCGATGGCGGAGAACCGCGCTTCCGGCGACGAGTGAAGGCGCATCCGGAAGCGATTCGAGAAACGTTTCGGCTTTCGCGCACCGAGGCCCGGCTTCGAGATGAAGGACTCCATCCCGGGCGCGGTAGGCCGCTCCGTAGACCTCACCTCGATACGCCTCGATGAGAGGCACGACGAGCCCGTCGATGTAGCGGAAACGGAACGCGGTTGCCTCGAGAGCGGAGACGCCCGCGGCGGGCTTTCCGGTCGCAAAGGCGAGCCCTTCGACGGCGGCGATTCCAATCCGGAGACCAGTGAAAGAACCAGGGCCGACCGCGACGGCGAATCCGTCGATGCTCTCGAGCTCGATCGAAAGGAGGTGCAGGAGGTGGTCGATGGTGGGAAGGAGGCTCTCCGCGTGCCTCGGGCTCGATTCGCGAATTCCGATGAAGGCTTCGAGCTCGTCTCCCGCGACGACCGCCACGCTTCCATGGGCACCGGTCGTGTCCACGGCGAGAACTCGCATCGATGGGTCATCTTACGAGTGCCGGGCATTTCCGGCAAGCCCTTCGCGGTACAATGCGCGCGGTTTCTCTCCATGTCGACCGCGACCGAACAGCCTGGCGAAAAGACGGCGACACCGGCCATGCGGCAGTACCACGACATCAAGCGCCAGGTGCCGGACGCGATCCTCTTCTTCCGCATGGGCGACTTCTACGAGATGTTTTTCGACGACGCCCTCACCGCCTCCCGGGCCCTCGAGTTGACCCTCACCTCGCGGCAGAAAGATGCGGGGGGGGCCGCCATTCCCATGTGCGGAGTCCCCTATCACGCGGCCGAAACCTATATCGGCCGGCTCATCCGCCGCGGGTTCAAAGTCGCGGTCTGCGACCAGGTGGAGGACGCGAAGCACGCGAAAGGCGTCGTGAAGCGTGACCTCGTTCGCGTGGTGACGCCCTCGACGTATCTCCATCACGGATACCTCGAGGCCAGAGAGCCGAGCTACCTCATGGCGGTCGCGCCCTCGAAAGCGGCGGTCGGAATGTCGCTCGCGGATCTCTCGACGGGTGACTTCGTCGCGATGGAGATGTCCGGAGAGGATCGGTGGGACCGCCTGGGAGAGACCGTCGCCACCTACCGCCCCCGGGAGATCCTCCACGCCGAAGGACAGCCCCTTCCCGCTCCCCTCCTCGAAGCCCTGGGAGCGGACGAGAGGCCCCTTGCGACGCCGCGGGAACCGTGGCGCTTCGAGCCGGAGTCCGCCCGAAGCGCCCTTCTCCGGCACTTCCGGACGCTCTCGCTCGAAAGCTTCGGGCTCGAGTCGAAGCCCCTCGCGGTTGCGGCCGCCGGGGCCGCGCTCCAGTACCTCGAGGAGACCCAGAAGGGAGAGCTCGACCATTTCACGACGCTCAGAAGTCTCGAGGAAGCGGAGGCGCTCGTTCTCGACCCCGTGACCCAGCGGAACCTCGAGCTTCTTCGATCGCAGAGCGAAGGCGGCCGCGAAGGGAGTCTCATCGCGATCCTCGATCGCACCGCGACGGCGATGGGGGCGCGGACTCTTCGAAGCTGGCTTCTGCGGCCGCTCCTTCGGGTCGACGAGATCGGCGACCGCCTGGACGCCGTCGAGGAGCTCGCGTTCGACGCCATCCTGAGGGGCAAGGCGCGCGAGCAGCTCAAGAGCGTTCTCGACCTCGAGCGGATTCTCTCCCGGATCATTCTCGAGACCGCAGGTCCGCGGGAGTTCGTCGGTCTCTTGAGCTCTCTCACCCGTGTGCCCGCTCTCCGGGCCCTTACGACGGACGTTCGGGCGGGACTTCTTTCACGGCTTCGCGCGGAGCTCGACCCTCTCGAGGACGTGCGCGCGGATATCGAAAGGACCCTCGTCTCGGAGCCGCCCGCGACGCTCAAGGACGGAGGCGCCATCCGCGAGGGAGTCTCCCCGGAGCTCGACGAGATTCGCTCGCTTCGCTCTCACGGAAGGGGAACGCTCGCGCGCATCGAGACCCGGGAGCGGGAGCGCACGGGAATCGGCTCGCTCAAGGTCCGCTTCAACAAAGTCTTCGGCTATTACATCGAGGTGACGAAGTCGAACCTCGGCGCCGTTCCCGAGGACTACATCCGCAAGCAGACGCTCGTCGGCTCGGAGCGCTACGTGACCCCCGAGCTCAAGGAGTACGAAGAGAAGATCCTGAATGCCGAGGAGCGCATCCAGGTGCTCGAGCGCGAGATCTTCTCGGCCCTGAACCAACGGGTGAGGGCGGAGGCGCCTCGAATCCGGAGAACGGCCCAGGCGGTCGGCGAGCTCGACGTTCTCCTTTCGCTCGCCGAATTGGCGGCGACGTCCAACTACACGAAGCCTCGCCTCCACGACGGCTTCGCCCTCGAGCTCAAGGAGGCCCGCCATCCCGTCATCGAGGCCACCAGCGCCGAGCCCTTCGTGGGAAACGACCTCTCTCTCGACGAGGAGAGGTTTCTCGTCATCCTCACCGGGCCGAACATGGGAGGAAAGTCGACGTACCTCCGGCAGGCGGCGCTCATCGTGCTCATGGCCCACATGGGCTCGTTCGTTCCCGCCTCCGAGGCGAAGATTCCCATCGTCGATCGCATCTTCACGCGCGTGGGCGCTTCCGACAATCTCTACCGCGGGCGCTCCACGTTCATGGTCGAGATGCAGGAGACGGCGCACATTCTGAACCACGCGACCCGCAAGAGCCTCATCCTCCTCGACGAGATTGGACGGGGCACGTCCACCTACGACGGGCTTTCCCTCGCCTGGTCGGTGGCCGAGCACGTGGCGACGGATCCACGGCTGAAGGCGAAGACCATTTTCGCCACCCACTACCACGAGCTCACGGATCTCGCGGGCGAAGTTCCGGGAGTCGTCAACTGCCACGTGTCGGCGCGTGAGTGGCACGACGACATCGTGTTCCTCCGGAAAGTTCTCGAAGGCGGGTCGGACCGGAGCTACGGAATCCAGGTCGCCCGCCTGGCCGGGCTTCCCCCGCGTCTCCTCCGCCGGGCCCAGGAGATCCTCGTCAACCTGGAGAAGAACGAGTTCGACGTCGAGGGCCGCCCCCGCCTCGCGGGGGAGAGCGCGGGAGCCGCCGGCGCCCGGCAACTCCCTCTCTTCGCGGACGCCGAGGACAGAATCGCCGCCGAGCTCCAGCGCATCGACCCGGATCAGATGACGCCCCTCGAGGCGCTCCAGCTCCTGCACGAGCTGAAGAAGAGGCTGACCTAGAAAAAGACCCCGAGCCCTTCTGGTCAGTGAATCCGAACCTCGAACGGCATGAGAGCCAGAGGCGCGCCCTCGGCGGCGAGCTTCAAGAGCGCCGACCGAGCCAGAACCTCCCTCGGGTCGAACGCCGCTCCGGAGGAGGGTGTGGCCACCAGGTTCGAGAGCAGGTACTCGAGAAGGGGCTTTTTCTCCGGAAGGATCCGGAGCTCGACTTTGGCGTCCGCGGCGAAGCCGGCCTTCTCCTTCGCGATCTCGATCGCGCGCTTCAGCCCCCCGAGGTCGTCCACCAGCCCGAGCTCCTTCGCGTCCTGTCCCGACCAGACCCGGCCCTGAGCCACGGCGTGCACCTCATCGGTCGTCTTCTTCCGGGATTCGGCGACTCGGTCCAGAAACGCCCGGTAGCCTGACTCCAGAATCTGGCGAAGCCTCTCCCTTTCCTCGGGGGTGAATCTGCGGCGGCTGCTGAAAAAATCGGAGTTCGTCGAGCTTTCGACTCCGTCGAACGAAACGCCGATCTTGTCATAGAGACCCTTGAGATTGAACTTGCCCGCGTAGATTCCGATGGACCCGGTGATGGTCGTGGGCTCGGCCACGATGGCGTCCGAGGCAGTCGCGACCCAGTAACCGCCGGACGCGGCGACGTCTGCCATCGAGACCACGACCGGCTTCTTCGCCCGGGTGAGCGTCGCCTCGCGCCAGATCACGTCCGAGGCGACGTCGCTCCCCCCGGGGCTGTCGATGCGGAACACGACGGCGTGGACACTCTTGTCCTCACGCGCGCGCTCGAAGGCTTCGGCGATGGTATCCGAGCCCATGACGCGGCCGAACACCGCGTCATCCGTGCTTTCGCCACCCACGATGGCGCCTACGCCGTAGATGACCGCGATGCGCGCCCTGGTCCCGAAGGAGGGCGCACCGAAGGGCGCGTGCAGGTAATCGGTGACGGAAACCGTCGCGAGCTCGTCCTTTCCTCGAGGCGCGGAGGTCTTCTTGACCTCGTCGAGATAGTGGAGGCCGTCGACGAGGTCGCGCTCGAGTGCCTCGCTCGCCGTGAAGGGACCTTCCGCGATGAGGGTTGCCGCCCTCTCCCGGTCCATCCCGCGGCCATCGACGAGAGCGTCGACGAGTCGTCCATGGACGGTCGCGATGAGCGCCTGGATGGCCGCGCGGCTCTCTCGGCTCATGTCTTCGCGCAGGAACATGTCGGGCGCGTCCTTGTAGTCCGCAAATCGCTCGAACTCCGGCTCGATACCGAGCTTTTCGAGCGCCTTTCTGATGAAGAGCGCCTCGCCCCGCACTCCGCGAAGGTCGAGGACCGCTCGGGGGTGGAGAAAGATCTGATCGGCGGCGGAAGCGAGGAAGTAATCCCGATTCGAGCCGTACTCGATGAAGGCGACGACGGGCTTGCCGGACGTCTTGAAGTCCAGGAGGTGGTCGCGCAGCTCGGAGGCGCGGCCCCAACCGAGCCCCGTCGGGCGCACGCGCAGGAAGAGCTTCTCGATGCGCGCATCTTCCTTGGCGCGGGAGATGGCACCGAGAAGATCGCGGAAGGTCAGACTCTCGCGGCCGAAAAACGGACCGCCGAGGTCGAACAGCGACTCCTCGGGGAGGTCGAGGGCGAGATCGATGGCCACCGCGGAGCCCTTGGAGATGGGCGAGATCGTGCCCCGGAAGCTGCGGAACACGAGATAGAGCGAGCCTGCGAAGAACGCGAGAAAGGCCGTGGAGACGAGAGCGAGCCAGAAGAGGACGCTACGTTTGCGCTCGGCGGACATTTTGAGTGGACGGCGTCAGCCGCCCGACGCGGCGCTTCCCAGCTCGAGGATCTCTTTCCGGCTGATCGCGTCGCCGCGAAGCTGCGACTCCGGGTGCTCGGCCACCATGCGATCGTAGTACTGGCGCGCCTGCTCGATATTCCCCGCTCGCTCCTCGGCTTTGGCGAGCTCGAAGAGCAGGTAGTCCTTGGGGAGGGGGTTCTCCTTGTCCTCGATCAGCGGACGATAGATCTCGGCGGCCGCGGTATGGTTCCCCCTCTCCGTTGCGACGGAGCCGAGCGCTTTCGACGCCAGATAATAAAGGAGGTCGCGCTTGCCGGATCGGAGCTCCTGGAGCGAGCGCTCCGCCCCCTCGAAGTCCTTGAGCGCCGCCTGGCAGAGTCCCGCGTAATAGCGGGCCTGGCGCCCCGCATCGTAGCTCGAGAAGCCGCTCGCTACCTTTTCCATGGATTCGAGGGACTTCCGATACTTCTCCTCGGACGTCGCGAAACGGGGTCCGCTCGAGGGTTCCCCTCCTTCGGCACCGACCTCGCCCTCGTACTGCTTCATCGCCTCCGCGAGGAGCGCCCGGGCCTCTGTCGCCTTGCGGGCACGGTAGAGGTAGATCCCTCCCAAAAGGAGCCCGGCTCCGAGAGCCACGAGAAGGCCGTTGACGACGTTGGTCCGATGCTGATGGAACCAGTCGCTTGCGTGCTCGAGACCGCTCACGAGCTCGTCCTGCTTCAGATGGTGACGCTCGGTCCTCTTCAATCGATTCCTCCGAAAAAGCCAGTGTCCCTCCGGCAGCTGTCTCTGTCAACTCTCTCTATCGATTATCATCTCCTCATTCATGTCGCGATGGGGAGAGCAAGACCTCTATCTCTTCCGCGAGGGCACGCACGCCCGGCTCTACGAGCGCCTCGGCGCGCACCTCGAGACGTGCGACGGGCGCCGGGGGTGTTTCTTCGCGGTCTGGGCGCCGAACGCCGCGAGCGTCTCCGTGATCGGCGATTTCAATGCATGGGCTCCGGAGGCGTCGCCGCTGGCCGCGGACGAGACTTCCGGACTCTGGGAAGGATTCCTCCCGGACGTAAAGAAGGGCGCGCGCTACAAGTATCGCGTCGCCTCACGGCTCCCCCCGGGCAAGGGCTACGAGGTGGACAAGACCGACCCCTTCGCCTTCTTCCGCGAGGAGCCTCCGGAGAGCGCCTCCGTCGTCTGGGATCTCTCTTTCGAGTGGACGGACTCCGAATGGTTCGAGCGACGTAAAGAGGCTTCTCAGCTCAAAGCCCCCTGGTCCATCTACGAAGTCCACCTCGGTTCGTGGCGGAGGAGCGCCGACGGTGAGTTTCTCTCTTATCGCGAGCAGGCGGACAAGCTCGCGCGCTACGTGCTCGACATGGGGTTCACCCACGTCGAGCTCCTTCCCGTGATGGAGCATCCCTATTACCCGTCCTGGGGGTACCAGGTCACGGGCTTCTTCGCGCCCACCGCACGCTACGGCGAGCCCCAGGACTTCATGTACCTGGTCGACCGGCTCCACCGCGCGGGCATCGGGGTCATCCTCGACTGGGTGCCTTCGCACTTCCCCTCGGACGCCCACGGACTCGGCTTCTTCGACGGGACCTACCTCTACGAGCACGCCGACCCGCGCAAACGCGTCCATCCCGACTGGGACAGCCTCGAGTTCAATTACGGCCGGGGCGAGGTTTCGAGCTTCCTCCTCTCGAGCGCGGCGTTCTGGCTCGACCGTTACCACGCGGACGCCCTTCGCGTCGATGCCGTCGCCTCGATGCTCTACCTCGACTACTCGAGGAAGGAAGGCGGATGGGAGCCGAACCGCTTCGGAGGGCGGGAGAACCTGGAGGCGATCGAGTTCCTTCGGCGCTTCAACAAGATGGCCTACGAGCGGGGCTCGGTGCAGACGATCGCCGAGGAGTCGACGTCGTGGCCCATGGTGTCCCGGCCGACCTACGTGGGAGGGTTGGGGTTCGGGATGAAGTGGGACATGGGTTTCATGCACGACACCCTCGCCTACTTCCAGGAAGCCCCCCAGCACCGGAAGTTCCATCAGGAGAAGATCACGTTCCGGCCGATGTACGCCTTCTCGGAAAACTTCGTTCTCCCCTTCTCCCACGACGAGGTCGTCCACGGGAAGGGCTCTCTCCTCGCGAAGATGCCGGGCGACGAGTGGCAGCAGTTCGCGAACCTGAGGCTTCTTCTCGGCTACCTGTGGGGCCAGCCCGGAAAGAAGCTCCTGTTCATGGGAGGTGAGCTCGGAGTCCGCCGGGAATGGGCGCACGATTCCGAGCTCGAGTGGTTCGTTCTCGACTACCCCTACCATCGAGGCGTGCAGAGCTGGGTGAGAGACCTGAATCGACTCTACCGGAAGAATCCCGCCCTTCATGAGGGCGACTCCCAGCCTTCGGGATTCGAATGGGTGAGCTGCCAGAACGACGGCAAGAGCGTCCTCTCCTTTCTGCGGAAAGGCGACCTGAAGACGAAACCCCTTCTCGCCGTCTACAATTTCAGTACGAGGGTCTACCACGACTATCGAGTCGGCGTGCCCCTCGGCGGACGATGGCAGGAAAAGCTCAACAGCGACAGCGAGCACTACGGCGGGAGCGGCCAGGGGAACCTGGGCGGCGTCGACGCGGAAGAGCTCGAAGCGGATGGACATCCCCACTCCCTCTCGCTCACGGTGCCTGCCCTGGCAGCGCTCTTCTTCACTCCTGGCAAGAAGAAGGACGTAAGTGCCAAACGACCGAAGAAAAGGAACAAGAATTGAAACCCAAAGACGCAAAATCGAAAAACCTGAACACCAAAAAACAGCGGGGCCCGGAGGGCCCCATCCTCCCCGAGCGGAGCCGTCAGCTCACAGCCGCGGGGGTGGGGCCCCGCGGCAGTGGTGGTTGAGCGAGGGGAGCGAGCGAGCGAAGAGCGAGCTGCGGGGCCCGGAGGGCCCCATCCTCCCCGAGCGAAGAGCGAGGGGAGCGAGCGAGC
>Ga0187893_10005917_pt1 | contig 21400 bp, 21 predicted proteins | sample MA1701074metaG_FD_139574 | JGI IMG/M metagenome (GOLD analysis project Ga0187893, IMG submission 139574) | White microbial mat communities from a basaltic lava cave in the Kipuka Kanohina Cave System on the Island of Hawaii, USA - MA170107-4 metaG ...
CGGATACAGGCCGCCATCGTACCAGTTGAGCTTGAGCGCGGGACGCGTGCCGTTGGCGGGGAAGTTGTAGTGCACCGTGCTGGCCATCGGGTACGAGACGTGCTTCTGCGTCGGACGCGTGCCTTCGGGTGAGCCCGGTGGCACCGGAATCGTCTCGGTGCCCCAGAGCGACGACGTTCCTTCGATGCTGGTCGGCTGCGTCAGTTCGAGCGCCCAGTACGCCTGGTCGACGAGATGCGCGCCCATGTCGCCCAGCGCGCCGACGCCGAAGTCCACCCAGCCGCGCCACGTGAACGGATGGTACACGGGGTGATACGCGAGATCCTCGGCGACGGGGCCGAGGTAGAGATCCCAGCGCAGCCCCTCGGGCATCGTGGTGTCCGCGGCAGCCATCGCGCTGGCGAGCGCGCGGTTCACGGCACCGATGTTGCCGGCGCGGAGCGTGGCGGGCGCCGGCGTCGCGCCCGTCATGCCGCCGGCGTTCGCGGCGGCGGTTGCCGGACGCGGCAGGCCCTGGGCCCAGAATCGAGCGGGGCGGTCGGTGAAGATGTGGACTTCGCGCACCGTGCCGATGACGCCGGCGCGCACCCACTCCACGATGCGGCGCGTGCCTTCGCGCGAGTGCCCCTGGTTGCCCATCTGCGTGACGACCTTGTTCTCCTTCGCCAGCCTCGCCAGCAGGCGCGACTCGTACACGCTCCACGTCAGCGGCTTCTGCACGTAGACGTGCTTCTTCGCCTTCATCGCCGCGGCCGCAATGGGGGCATGCATGTGGTCCGGCGTGGCGATGATCACGGCGTCGAGATCGCGCTTGCCGAGCATCTCGCGGAAGTCGTGGTACTTGGTCGCCTTGGTGAACTTCTCGCGCAGTTGCACGCGCGCGGGGCTCGGTTCGCGCGTCGTCGGCCGGCCGTCACCCATGATGTTGCGGGTCATGTAGGCGTGGTCCACGTCGCAGAAGGCGACGAGGTTCTCGGAGACGACCTGTTCGGCGTTGCCGCTGCCCATGCCGCCCGTGCCGATGATGCCGATGTTGAGCAGGGCGCTCGGCGCCGTGTACCCGGGCCCGCCGAGGACGTGCCGCGGCACGATGGTAGGGAATCCGGTGACGGCCGCGCCGGCGGCCAGCTTGCCTGCGTCCGAAACGAAATCGCGCCGGGTGATCTTCTTGCTGGGCATCGACGGGGTCTCCTGTTCTCGAGTCGCGTCGAGGGAAGCTGACTCAGGCGGCCGGATGCGTCAACGCGGCCGGCAGCGCATACTCAGGCGTTCTCCATTTCAAGCCAGGAGCGGCTCCATGCCCGCGCGAAAGACCCTTGTCGCGATCGCGTTCGCGGTTCTGCCGGCTGCCGCCCAGCGACCGGCGACGTTCGAGGACCTGGCCAAGGGCTCGTTGGCGCAACTCGACGGGCGCATCGCGCTTCGGGGGCTGCGCGACAGCGTCGAGGTCATCCGCGACCGCTGGGGCGTGCCACACATCTACGCCCGCAACATCGACGACCTGTTCTTCGCGCAGGGCTTCGTGCAGGCGCAGGACCGGCTGTGGCAGATGGAGATGTACCGCCGCACGTACGAGGGTACGCTGTCCGAGATCATGGGGCCGTCGTACCTGCGACACGACCACTTGGTGCGGCTCCTGAATTTCCGCGGCCCGTTCGACGACCTTGAGTGGAAGCACTATCACCCCGAAGGGCGCCGGATCTTCGACGCGTTCGCCAACGGCGTCAACGCATTCATTTTGCAGGCGGGCGACAAGCTGCCCGTCGAGTTCCTGCTCACGGGATTGAGGCCGAAACCGTGGACGGCGGACATAGCGCTCCTGCGCACGCAGACGGCCATGCCAGCCGGCGATGCGGCGGCTGAACTGCGCCTGGCGCGCAACGTCGTGCGGCTCGGCGTCGACTCGGCGAACCGGGCGGCGCGTCCGTCGCCCTATCGCGACCTCGTGGTGCCGGACGGCGTGGACCTGTCGATCATCAGCGAGGATGTGGTGAATGCACTGGGCGGCATTCGCTCGGGCGTGGTGCGTCCCGAGCTGCTGCCGGAGTTCCGCGCCATGCCGGTGGCGGACGCGAGCGCGAACAGCGGCGTCCAGGAGAACTCGCCCGGCAGCAACAACTGGGTGCTGAGCGGCTCGATGACCACAACCGGCAAGGTGATCGTCGCCAACGACCCGCACCGCAACGTGGCGAACCCTTCCATACGGTATGTGGTGCACCTGAACGCGCCGGGGTGGAACGTGATCGGCGCTACGGAGCCAGTGCTGCCGGGCGTGATGATCGGCCACAACGGCCGCATCGGTTGGGGCCTCACCATCGTCGGCACGGACCAGGCGGACGTGTACGTGGAAGAGCTGAACCCGGCCAACCGCAATCAGGTGCGCTTCCGCGGCGCCTGGGAGAACCTGCGCCATGTACTCGACACGATTCGCGTGAAAGGGCAGGCACCGGTGGTCGTGACGCACACGTTCTCGCGACACGGCCCGGTGTTCTACACGGACACCGCCAGGAACCGGGCGTACGCGATGCGGTCGACGATGCACCTGCCGGGAGCGGCGGGTTACCTGAGCGCGCTGCGCTACCACTCGCTCCGGAACTGCAGCGAGTTCCTCGACGCACAGCGCTACTACTTCGCGCCGACCGAGAACATGATCTGCGGCGACGTGGACGGGAACATCGCGTGGCAGGCGTCGGCCGCATCGCCCAAGCGGCCCAACTGGCACGGACGGCTGCCGGTGCCCGGCACAGGCGCGTACGAGTGGGACGGCCTGCGGACTCCCTTGCCGCGCGAGTTCAACCCGGCCCGCGGCTGGATCGCGACGGCCAACCACGACATCCACCCGCCGGATTTCGGCCCGCCACTCTTTTTCAAGAACACGCCGCAATCGGGCCGCTTCGATCGCATCGCCGAGGTGCTGTCGGCCCGGAAGAAGTTCTCGGTGGCGGACAACCAGGCGCTGCAACACGACGCGTACTCGGTGGCCGGCGCACAGGATGCGCTCCTGTTCCAGGGATGGGAGGCGCCCGAGGGATCGGTGGATTCGGCGCGGCGGGTGCTGGCCTCGTTCGACGGCCAGTATCGGCGGGAGAGCATGGCGGCGGCGCTGCATCGAGTGACGTCCCGCTTCATGAACGCCGACACCCTGCGGACGAAGACCGGCATCGAGCGCGACCGGGCGCTCAAGTCCGCCCTGCTGTTGGGAATCGACTCACTGAGAAAGGCGTTTGGCGAGGACTGGAGTGCGTGGCGCTGGGGCAGATTCAACACGAGCCAGTTCCCGCACTCGCTCGTGCGCGCCTACGACATTCCCCCCGTCGAGCGGCACGGCGGCGGAGGGTTCGTGGCGGCAGTCGGCGCGACCTATCGCGAGGTCATCGACATGGGCGACCTCGATGCGTCGATGGCCACCAACGTGCCGGGCCAGTCCGGCCAGCCCGGGAGCCCGTTCTACCAGAACCTGGTCGAGAGCTACGGACGCGCCGAGTACTTCCCGTTGTCGTTCTCGCGACCGGCCGTGGACAAGGCGGCCGCCCACCGGCTGGTGTTGGTGCGCGCCAGGTAGCCTGGCCAGGACGGAGTCAGGCCAGCAGGTAGTCCTGGAGCAGCCACGCAATCGCGGTTGACGAGATCGCGGGCGGGACTTCGTGACCGCCCTGAAAGTCGTGGTACGACACGTCGTAGCCGGCAGCGCGCAGGCGCGGCACGTACTCCTGGCTGACGCCGACCGGGAGGATCGGATCCTGCACGCCATGTGACGCGAAGACCCTGGGCGCTCCGTGGCGATCGATGCCGGTGAGGCCGCCCGCCGAATAGGCGATGACGTGACTGAACAAGTCGCCGTTGGTGAGCCCGATCGCCAGCGAATACGTGGCGCCATCGGAGAATCCCGCGCACGAAATGCGGTCGGCGCGCACGGCGCATCGATCGAATGTCGCGGCCAGCGCGTCGTCGACGAACGCCACATCCGGCCCGTGCCCGATGAAGAGCACGTCCCAGCTGTAGCCCCGCGAGTCGATCGCCAGCATGATGATTCGGGCGCTCTCGCCGCGGTCATCGTACGAACCGAACCAGTTGGCGGCTTCACCGCCGGCGCCGTGGAACAGCACCATGAGCGGCAATGGCTCGGACAGCTTGTGGTCGGTGGGCACGTACAGTGTCGCGTCGCGGCCGGTCGACAGGCCGAGCGGCTGCAGGCCGGACGGCGCCAGCGCCGTGGGCGGCGCGTGTTTCACCGAGAGACGGCCGCCGGGCTCGACCGCCAAAGGAGTGGGCGACCCCAGCAGGCTGCAACCCGTCAGGGCGCCCATCCCGCCCACAAGAGCGGAGGCGACAAACGCTCGCCGGTCGATGGCGGGCCGCATCGCATTCGGTTCATGCATGCGCCCTGAGAACCCGGGCCGCGCTCCGCGCGTCACGTGCGATCAGGTCGCCCCTGCCGCGGGAACCAGCGGACCGGTTCCCCCGCGGTCACCGACTTGCTGTTTCGGGTCATCGGTCGCCGGTCGTGTCGCTGCCCAGTAAATGAAGAAGGCCGCCACCGACAGCACAGCTGCGGCGAAGAAGGCCGCGCCCGGCACGTGGGAGCTCGCGCCGGGTCGCGTGAAGGCGCCGAAGAGCTGCGACATCATCGGCGGCCCGATGATCGCGCTCAGCGAAAACAGGCTCGCAACCGCTCCCTGCAGCTCGCCCTGGGCGTTGGCTTCGACGCGACGCGACATGAGGCCCTGCGTCGTCGGCATGACCAGGGCGCCCAGCAGCCACGTGCCCAGCCACGCGAACATCATCCAGCCCGACGTGGCGAGGCCGTAGCCAAGGTAGCCCGTGGTGGCGACCGCGATGCCAAGCAGCGCAGTACGGCGTTCGCCGAACCGTGCCACGAGCGGCCTGACGAGCAGCGCCTGGCTCAGCGCCATCATGATTCCTGCGCCCGCGAGCGAGGCGCCGATCATGCCCTCCGGCCAGCTGAAACGGAACTTCGTGTAGAAACTCCATGTCGCCGGCATCACCTGATGCCCGACCATCCAGAGGAACAACGCGGCGAGCAGGCCGAGTACGGCCGGCCGCTTCCGCATCTGGAGCAGGGTGCCGAGCGGGTTGGCGCGCCTCCACTCGAACGGGCGGCGCTTGTCCTGAGGCAGCGACTCGGGCAGGACGAACACGCCGTACGCGAAGTTGGCCAGGCTGAGCGCCGCGGCAGCCGCGAAGGGTGCCCGCGGGCCGAGGCTGCCTATCAGTCCACCGATCGCGGGCCCCGCGATGAAACCGACGCCGAACATCGCCGCGATCAGGCCGAAGTTCTGAGCCCGCTTCTCCGGCGGGCTGACGTCCGCGACGTACGCGTACGCCGGCGTGAACGATGCGCCGGCCATGCCGGCGAGGATCCGTCCGATGAAGAGGAACAGCAACGAAGGCGCCAGCGCCATGACGATGTAGTCGATGCCGAGCATCCCGACCGCGAACAGCAGCACCGGTCGCCGCCCGAACCGGTCCGAAAGCCCGCCGAGGATCGGGGCGCAGAAGAACTGGACGAGCGCGTAAGAGAACGCGAGCCAGCCCCCATGCACCGCGGCGCGATCCAGCGTCTGGCCGGTGACGTCCACCAGCAACGCCGGCATCACCGGCATGATCAGCCCGAATCCGATGGTATCGAGCAGGAGCGTGATGCCGACGAACAGCAGGGCGCGCCTGCCGGATGGAGGAGGCTTCATCAGTGTCGGCTCAGGGCTCCCGGCTTTCGGATTCAGGCATCGGGCGTAGGATTACGCCCATGAACGATACTCGCCCAGCCCGAATGGTCGCGTTCGCGATCACGTACGCCACGCTCGTGGGGGCTCCGCTTGGCGCCCAGCGACTCACCGACGCCGAACGGGCCCGCATCGACAGCGGGGTCGTGGCCGTGCTCGCCGGAACGGGGGCGCCGAGCGCGTCGATCGCCGTCGTTCGTGGCGGCGAGATCGTCTACGAGAGCGCTTATGGCGACGCCTGGAGCGATCCGCGAGTGCCGGCCACCACGGCGATGCGCTACAGCATTGGATCGGTGAGCAAGCAGTTCACGGCCACCGCCATCCTGATCCTGGCCGAGGAAGGGAAGCTGTCGCTCGACGACAAGGTCTCGAGGTGGTTCCCGGAACTGACGCGGGCGAGCGAGGTGAGCATTCGCCAGTTGCTGTCGATGACGGCCGGCTACCAGGACTACTGGCCGCAGGACTACGTCTTCACCGACATGCTGAAGCCGGCCACGTCGCAGGCGATCCTGCGTCGCTGGGCCGGCAAGCCGCTCGACTTCGATCCGGGGACGAAATGGCAGTACAGCAACACGAACTACGTGCTCGCGGGCGCCATTGCCGAGCGGGCGGCGGGCATGGCGCTGATGCCGTTCATGCGCCGCAGGATCTTCGAGCCACTGCGGATGACGTCGGTGGCCGATTTCGACACGGGACCGCTGAGGCAGGAGGACGCGGCGCCGTACATGCGCAACGCGCTGGGCCCGCTGCGTCTTGCGCCCAAGGAAGCCCCGGGATGGCTCTTCGCCGCCGGCCAGCTCGCCATGACGGCGCACGACCTGGCGCTCTGGAACATCTCGGTGATGAACCGCGGGCTCCTCAAGACCGCGTCGTACAAGGCGCTCCAGACCGACATGTTGCTTGAGAACGGGCTGTCGACGCGCTACGGGCTGGGGGTGAGCGTGGCGTCGGTAGGCGGGCGTCGGCGCGTATCGCACGGCGGCGCGGTGTCCGGCTACACGACGACGAACGAGATCTACCCGGACGACCGGGCCGCGATCGTGGTGTTCACGAACATCTACCCGGGCGCCGCGGGCGCGACGGGCCAGATCGCCGCGCGCATCAGCGCCGTCCTCTTCGCGTCGGCGGACGAGGCGGGGACACGGGCGCGCGAGCAGGCGCGCCGGATCTACGACGGTCTCGCCAAAGGCAGCATCGACCGATCGCTGTTCTCGGCGGACGCCAACGCCTACTTCACGGCGCAGGTGCTGGCCGACTACGCGGCCAGTCTCGGCCCGCTCGGCGCGCCCACGGAGTTTGCGTCGACCGGCGAGTCGCTGCGCGGTGGGATGACGATCCGGTCGTACCGGATTCGCGCCGGCGCACGCGTCATGGATCTCACGACCATGACGTGGCCGGACGGGAAGATCGACCAGTTCCTGGTGGCGAGGGCGCAGTGAGCCGAGAAGCGCAACCGGGAGCCGAGCCGGCGGCCTAAAGGCCCGCTCGGGCTTCGCGTAATGGAAGGGCACAACCCCTTCACGGAGCTTCTCAAAATGGCAATCAACTGGTGGGCGGCGATCGTCGCGGCGGTCGCCTCCTTCGGGCTTGGCGGCCTGTGGTACTCGCCGGCCCTGTTCGGCAATGCCTGGATGCGCGAGTCGGGCGTCACCGAGCAGCAGGTGAAAGACGCCAGTCCTGCGTTGACGTTCGGCTTGTCGTTCGTGCTGTCGCTGATGGCGAGCGTTGTGTTCGCGATGTTCCTGGGACCCGACCCGGCGCTGCCGTTCGCGCTCGGCGCCGGTGCGTCAGCCGGATTCTGCTGGGTGGCGGCGTCGTTCGGCATCAACTACGCGTTCGAGCACCGCAGCGCGAAACTGTGGGCCATCAACGGCGGGTATCACACCGTGCAGTTCACGATCTTCGGGCTGATCCTTGGCGCCTGGCACTAAGGGCCGCCTGCCGTTCAGGACGACACGGGCTTCGGCGCGGGCCGCGTGCCGTAGCGTTGCGTCGCAAAGCCCACGATCAGGCCCACGATCGAACCGGGGATCAGGATCTCCCAGAAATAGACCGCGCCGGTGTTCGGGTCCTTCGCCATGGCGAAGGGAAGCGCCAGAAGCGCGCCCGTCGCGAGGCCGACAACGATGCCCACGGCAAGGTTGTTCACCTTGCGCGCGACGGCGCCGATGATGAAGCCCGCCACGAGCCCCTTGCCCATCGATCCGATGATGATGCCGACGATCTGCGGCGCAACTTCGGGAGCTGAGACGAGCGCCGTGAGTCCGTCGAGCACGCCGAGCGTGCCGCCGAGCACGAGGCCGAGGACTGGCTTGTTCATATCACGTCCGGGGTGACTGGTGAGTGGAGAGCGGAGACTGCGTACTTGTTACGCCAACGGCACGCTTCCTTTAATCGCGCCTACACCCCGCGCCACAACAGGATCGTCAGGCGCATGACGAGATACGCCAGGACCAGCAGGATCGCAGCCTGGTACGTTGCAAAGAAACGCGCGACGGTCTCGACGACGGACTCCTTGTGCGCCAGCACCCGGGCGCCGTCGAGCAACCGCCGCACGTCGTCGCGGAGCTCCTGCGCCGTCTGGTACCGCCGGCCGGGGCTCGCCTCCGTTGCCCGCGTGAGAATCGAGTGCAGTCGCCGCGGCGCTGGCTCGCCATGCACGGCGATCATGTCGCGCAGGATCGCACCCAGCCCGAAAACGTCCGACCGTTCGTCGACCGCCAGGCCGGCCGCCTGCTCGGGCGCCATGTAGCCGGGGGTTCCGACCACGGCACGCGGTTCCCGCCCCGCAGCGCTCGATTCGGCCGCGACGCCCCAGTCGAGCACCAGCACTTCGCCGAAGGGGCCGAGCATGATGTTGCCCGGCTTGAGGTCACGATGGATCACGCCGTGCGCATGGGCATACGCCAGCGTGTCGCACAGCCGCTCGACGATGCGCAGCAACTCGCCGCGACTGGCCGACGCCCGCGCGGCCACGTCGAGCCGCGTGCCCTTGACGAGGCGCATCACGTACCACGCCCGGCCGTCGTCGAGCACGCCGACGTCGTGCACCGACACGATGCCCGGATGTTCGAGCCGCGCCAGTATGCGCGCCTCGCGCTCGAGGCGCGTCGAATACTCACGGCCGTCGAGGTGCGGCGCGATCACCTTGACTGCGACGTCGCGGCCGAGCAGCGCATCCCGCGCCCGCCACACCACGCCCATGCCGCCGTGCCCGATGACGTCGAGCAGCTCGTAGCGCTCAGGCACCTCGGGCCGCTCGAAGGTCTCGCGCAACCGCCCGATGGCCGAGTCCGAAAGCGGGGCCGTCACGTCACGTCGAGGCCAAGCAGCTCGCGCGCGTCCTGCCGGAACTCCGATTCGCTGCCGGCCAGCCTGCGCAGCACGGCAAGCACGTGCCGGCGGAACGAGCGACGAGCCCACGCAAGGTGGTTGGTGATCGTCGTCTCGGGCAGGTTGAAGCGCGCCGCCAACTGCCGGTAGGAGGGGCGCCCGGGCTGCGCGTCGTCGATGTCGTGCGCCTCGAAGACCGCCACGTTCACCTCCTTGCCCGTGGCGGCGGCCTCGGCGCGCAGTCCGTCGAGCGCCATCGTGAACACGCTGCGCACCCATTCCTGCCGGAAGTGGTCGTCGGCGCGGGCCTCGTTGGCGGCCAGGTTCTCGTCGAGTGCGACAACTTCTGCGCCACCGCCACGCTTGAGCCGGTGGTTCGCCTGCCGTGCCTTGGCCGCAAAGCGGTCGACGCACATGCGCAGGAACGTGCGGAAGCGCGCCTTGGCGGGATCGTAGCGCGACAGCCATTCCTTTTGAAGCGCCTCGGAGAGGAACTCCTGCGTCAGGTCTTCGGCGTCCGCGTCGTCCATGCTCCAGCGCACGCGGAGCGTCGACGCGATCGGCGCCCAGTACGCGCGAGCCAGCAGGTCCTGCGCGGCCCGGCGCGCCTCCGGGTCCGGCGCCGAAAGGTCCTCGATGACCGACGGGCGTGTAACAGGGAATCCGGCGAGCGCCATGGTCGGGAAAGTTACGGTACCTTGGAGCATGACGACGTTCGATCCATGGCTCGAGGTGTCGGCGTCCGCGCTGGCGCACAACGCGCGGGCCATTGCGAGGCTGGGGAACGGCAAGCCGATCGTCGCGGTCGCGAAGAACAACGCCTACGGGCTCGGCCTCGCGATTGCCGGCCCGCTGCTCGACCGCCTCGGCGAGGTGCAGATGCTGGCGGTGGTGCGGCCGGACGAGGCGCTGGCGCTGCGGCGCGCGGGCGTCCGCAAGCCGATTTTGCTCATGGGTCCCGCGGACGACGACGAGCTGATGGAGCTGGTGCCGGCCGGCGTGATCCAGGCCCCGCACTTGCCGGACGATCCGGAGAGGTACGCGCGCGCGTCGGCCCGCCTGCGCCTGCCGGTGCCGGTGCAGGCGTATGTCGACACGGGCATGCACCGGATGGGAATGCCGGTGGCACAGGCACTGCCGTGGCTCGAGTCGCTCAAGGGCGCCGGCGCCGGTGGCGCGGTGCGCATCATGGGCGCGTTCACCGAGCTGGTGGAGGACGCCGGCTTCGATCGCTCCCAGGCGCAGCGGCTGCGACAACTGCAGTCGGCGGCGCGGGCGCGCGGCATCGTCATCGGCCCGCTGCACGCCGCGTCGAGCGATGCGCTCCAGCATCAGACGACGGAATCGTTTCTCGACGCCGTGCGGCCGGGTCTGGCGCTCTATGGCGGCTACGTCTCGGAGCGCGCCATGGCGCGTAACGACCTGCGCGTGGCGTACACGCTCAAGGCACGCGTCATGCGCGTCGACAGGCTCGAGGCGGGTGAAGGCGTGAGCTATCACCGGCGCTGGACGACCGACAAGCCGGCGTGGACGGCGACACTCGCCGTCGGTCACGTCGACGGTTATCCGACCGGCGCCATCAAGGGCTGCCAGGTGCTGGTGAAGGGCAACCTCCATCCCGTGATCGGTTACGTCAGCGCCAGCCACACCATCATCGCAGTCGGGGAGCATCCAACCGTGGCCGTGGGCGACGAAGCCACGCTGGTCGGGCCGCAGCATCCGGCGTTGCACCCGAACGAGATCGCGAAACGCGCCGAGTACTCGGAGTACAACATGTTCATGCACTTGTCGCCAGGGCTGCGACGGACGGTGGTCGAATGAACGACGCGCCGCGGCGACCGGGGCGCGACGAGTCGGCGGAGTACTACTTCACGTACATCGACCAGACGCCGGCGGGCGACATTCGCGACCTGCTCGCGACGCAAGGGCTCGAGACCGTGAACTTCCTCCGCGGCATCAGCGACCAGCGATCGCTGCACAGGTACGCGCCGGACAAGTGGTCGATCCGCGATGTCGTCGCCCACGTGACCGACACGGAGCGCGTGTTCGTGTACCGGGCGCTCTGGTTCGCGCGCGGGTTCTCGGCGCCGCTGCCAAGCTTCGACCAGAACGTCGGCGTGGCGGGCGCGCGGGCCGACAACCGCGATTGGAACGACCTCGTTGGCGAGTTCAGCGCCGTGCGCGACGCCACGGCGCGGTTCTTCCGGTCACTGGCCGCCGACGCTTGGGACCGCCGCGGCATCGCCAGCGACAAGCCGTTCACCGTGCGGGCGCTGGCGTTCATCACCTACGGGCACGTGGCGCACCACAACAAGGTGCTGCACGAGAGGTACCTGGCGACGGCCCAGTGAAACGCCCGCGAGGCCGGTGGCGGGAGCCAACGTTTCCGGGCTGTGCCGCTGTCTATTGGGCAGCCAACTCCCACGGGACTGCGCGTGCCAACGATCGACCAGATCCTCCAGGACGTCCGCTACGCGATCCGCGGCCTGCGCCGCTCGCCGGGATTCACCGTGACCGCGGTCGTCACACTGGCGCTGGGGATTGGCGCCAACGCCGCGATGTTCGGTGTCGTGGACCGGCTCATGCTCCGGCCGTTCCCGTACCTGAAGGACCCGTCCACCGTTCACCGCGTCTACTACCGGAGTTCCTACCGCGGCGTCGAGAACTGGGATGGTGGAGGGCAGTACACACGCTATCTCGACACGAAGAACCACACGACATCCTTCTCGGACTTCGCCGCCTTCACGCTGATGACGGCGGCCCTCGGCACCGGTGAGAACGCGCGCGAGTACCGCATTGCGCCGGTCTCGGGGACGTTCTGGAACTTCTTCGATGCGCGGCCGATTCGTGGCCGCTTCTTCACGCCGGCCGAAGACGTCACGCCACGCGGCGCCGAGGTCTCGGTCATCGGCTACGAGTACTGGCAGAACGAACTCGGCGGCGCGGACGTGATTGGCAAGCCGCTGCAAGTCGGACACATTCCGACGACCATCATCGGCGTGGCGCCGGCCGGGTTCGTCGGTGTCTCGGAGACGGTGTCGCCCGCCGCGTACATCCCCATCACGCTGTTCGGCGGGTCAAACCCCAACGCCCGCGACGCCGCCGAGTATTTCACGCGCTACAACTGGGGCTGGATGAACGTCATGGTCCGGCGCAAGCCGGGTGTGTCCGTGGAACAGGCCTCGCGCGACGTGACGCAGGCGCACGTGATCAGCTGGAACAAGCAGCGAGTCTTTTCGCCGCAACAGGAAACCGCGGAGCTGGCGAAACCGGGCGGCGCGGTGTCGTCGATGAAGGTCGGCGGCGGGCCGAACGCGAGCCTGGATGCCAGGACGTCGATCTGGCTCACCTGGGTCTCGGGAATCGTCCTGCTGATTGCCTGCGCCAACGTGGCCAACCTCTTCCTTGCGCGCGCGCTCAAGCGCCAGCGCGAGATCGCGGTGCGGCTGGCGCTGGGAGTCTCGCGCGGGAGGCTGATGGCCCAGACGCTGACCGAGAGTCTCCTCCTTTCGATCGCCGGGAGCATCGGCGCCCTGTTCGTTGCCCAATGGGGCGGCGACGTCGTGCGTCGCATGCTGACGACGACGCAGGGCGCGTCCCTCGAGCCGTTCTTCGACTGGAGGACTCTGGGCATCGTCATCGGCATCGCGATCGCGGCGGGAATCATCGCGGGGATCGCGCCCGCACTGCTCGCGGGCCGCGGCGACCTGGCCTCGACCCTCAAGGCCGGCGCCCGCGAGGGAACGTACGGCCGTTCGCGCACGCGAAGCGGCTTGCTGGTGCTCCAGGGCGCGATGTCGGTGATGCTGCTGGTCGGCGCGGTGCTGTTCGTGCGCAGCCTCGGCAACGTCAAGGCCATGCGGATGGGCTACGACGCCGACGACGCACTCCTGGTGCAGCGCAACCTCCGCGGCCTCAACCTCGACACCATGCAGCTCGCGACGCTGCACCGGTCGATCCTGGCGACGGTGCAGGCCCTTCCCGGCGTCGAGGCGGCGGCTTGGGTGAGCAGTGTTCCCTTCTGGAGCACGTCGTCGACGCGGATGTACGTGGCGGGGATCGACTCCGTGGCTCGCCTCGGGCGATTCACCTATAACGTCGTGACGCCGGACTTCTTCAGGGCGTTCGGGACGCGCATCGTGCGCGGCCGCGGGTTCACGGATGCCGACCGGCGCGGCTCGGCGCCAGTGATGGTGGTGGGCGAAAGTGCGGCGCGCGTGCTGTGGCCCGGCGAGAACCCACTCGGCAAGTGCGCTCGCGTTGGCGCCGACACCGCGCCCTGCGCGGAGGTGGTCGGCATCGCCGAGGACATCGTGCAGGGACAGCAACAGATGTCGGACCAGGCGCGATTCCAGTACTACATGCCGCTGGAACAGTTCCGGCCCAGTGCCGGCATGTTCGCAATCGTCCGCACGCGCGGCGAACCGGCGCGCGAGGCCGAGACGGTCCGCAAGGCCATTCAGGCGATGATGCCGGGCCAGTCCTACGTCACGGTGCGTCCGATGACCGACCTGGTCAGCGGTGCGCGGCGGTCGTGGCAGTTGGGTGCGAACCTCTTTTCCGCGTTCGGGCTGCTGGCGCTCATCGTCGCCGGCGTCGGGCTGTACGGCGTGATCGCGTACAACGTGACGCAGCGGATGCACGAGCTGGGCGTGCGCGTCGCCCTCGGCGCGCAGCGCGCGGATATCCTGAAGCTGGTGGTGGGGCAGGGAGCCCGGTTTGCCCTGGCCGGCGTCGCCGTCGGCGCCGGCCATGCGCTGCTGGCCAGCCGCTGGATCCAGCCGCTCCTGTTCCGGCAGTCCGCCACCGATCCGGTGATCTACCTGACGGTCGCCGCCATCATGCTCGTCGTCGCGCTGGTGGCGAGCGCGGCGCCGGCCAATCGCGCCGCGAGCGCAGATCCCAACAGCGCGCTGCGTTCGGAATAGTTACTTCTTTTTCGGCAACGAACCGGCGAACGCGACCGCGCGATCGATCCAGCGTGCGAGCGCGGCGCCAGCGACGCCGGCCGGCTCGACCAGGATCCAGCCCTTCATGGGGCGACCGGTGAGGTCGAACACACGGGTGTGCTTCGCCTTGAGTGCGTCACCGGTCTCCGCAGGGTCGATGCGCACGATCAGCGCGTCCTTGTGCACGCCGACGCACATGTTGCCGTTGAGCAGGAAGGCAACGCCGCCGAACATCTTCTTCTCGACGAACCCCTTCCTGGCACCCACCGACTTGCGGATGCGCTCCGCGAGCGACTCGTCGTACGCCATGGTTCAGGACGCCGACCGTGGCCGGTGGATGAGGCCGAGCAGGACGCCAAAGACGCCGAACTGCACCAGCGCCGTGCCCGATTCGACGACGATCCAGGACGGGATGGATGGCACGGCATACTTGCCGGCCTCGGCCAGGGCGATGTAGCTGGCGAGGAACACGCCGATCGCGAGCGCAAACAGCACTCCATTCCGGATCGGGTTCCCGGCGCGGTTGAACGCCGGGAAGAGGAGCGCGAAGATGACGCCTTGAATCACCATCGCGGTGATGCCCATGGCCACGATCGGCTCGGCGCGCATGTAGGTAACCTGCGCGTAATGCGTCTTGTTGACGGCGAAGTGCGACGTGCCCTGGACGCCGAAGGTGGCCACGATGTACGCGAGCACCGTGAGGAGGATGGCGGCGGGTCTGCGGGGTTCCATGCGGTCTCCTTGCGTGGTGGGCAGGCACCCCGAAGCGGACTGTGCCAGCGCCGAGGAGGGAATGGCGACCAAAATACTGGCCGACTGCCTCGAGCGCCGCGGACGTCGTGACCGGCGGCGCGCCGCGCGGGTTCTATCGGGCATGAGACGCCTCCTCGCGCTTGTTTTCGTCGCCGCTGCCGCGGCACCTGCCCCGGCACAGCCGGCCGCAGCGCTCGACAGCGCTGCGCTGCGGCGTTCGATCGACGAACTGCGACACGTCGTGGGCCGCTGGCAGGTGCAGACCGAGTTCCTCAATCCGGACGGACGCGTCGCGCGCAGCGTAGCCGCGACGTACCGCTTCGAATGGGCGCTGCGCGACCGCATCCTGGTGGGCGTGACCGAGATGCCGGAGCTGAACAGCGCCTCGGGCATTCTCTTCTACGTGGCGCCAAACCGGTCCGCAATCGAAATGGTTTCCGTGGGGCCGGACGGATTCCTGTGGACCATGACCGGAGCGATCGGTGGCAACGAGCGTCGCACGCAGCCGTTCAGGACGCAGGGCGGCGGCGAGTCGCGACTGCGGTTCACGCGCTACAACGTGTCAGCCGACGCGTTCGAGTCGCGCATGGAATACACGGAGGACGACGGCAAGACGTGGCTTCCCGGCAACCATCAGGTGTTCCGCCGCGTGAGCTGAATCGCGCGCGCCGCGCTCAGTGCTTGAGCCAGATGACGACCCAGAGGACCAGGTCGTCGCCCATGCGGGTCGAGCGCGCCCTGGCCGTCGGCCCCGTTGGCCCCGCGTAGAACGTGCGACCCGGCAAGGTCCTTTCGCCCGTCGGTGAGCAGGGCGCCCCGAGCGGCCACGCTTCCGCCAAAGTCGCGGATCGCTCCGACTTCTGCGTGTAGAACTCGACGGCCTCGACATCAGCGGCATCGAACAGGTGAACGCTCGCCGCCGGACGCGGTCGGCCGTCCACGAAGACGCACACATAATCGCCGAACCGGAGTGCCGCCTTCGTGAACGGCGATGACGCCAGCGTTGCGGAGTAGAGCGTCTTTCTGGCCGTGTCGCGCATCAACTCGGCGCGCGTTGCCAGGACGCTGGCATTGCCGCGTCGCTGCAGTCGGGCCGTGAAGTCCGCATACGCCGCATCGAGCGCGTGCGTGTTGCCGGCCATCGAGTCCAGCAGCATGGCGACCTCGACGCCTTGCATGGGGTCGATGGTCAACGACTGCGTTTGGGGACGCCGTCCGTCGGCGGTCGCGCGGACGATGTACGCGCCCGGGCGCCGCACCTCGACGAAGAACCGGCCGCTTGAATCGGTGCGTGTGATCGCGCGATTGCCAACGAGCTGGATTTCGGCGCCCGCGATCGGCTTCAGGTCGCGGGTCGCGACGACACCGTAGATCGCCTGGTCTGCCGCCCGCACGCGGACCGTGTCGAGCGTCTGGAGCCGGGTCAGGGAAACGGCAATCGGCGGAGTGTTCGCCTGAACGTCGACAGACCGTCGCGCCTCTTCGTAACCGACCCAGCGCACGTTCAGCAGGTGTTCGCCGAGGCGGACGTTGAAGAAGGTGAATGCACCGGTTTCGTCGCTGCGCGTGGTGCGCTCGAACCGGCCTGCGTCGAGCACGACGATGGCGCCGATGAGGGGCCGGGCCGTGGCCGCGTCGCGCACGATGCCCCGGAAGACCGTGCTCTCCTGCGCCGCGGTGATATCCGGCGTCGCGACCAGGATGGCGGCGGCGAGCAGGACCCACAGCCGGCGTGGCATGCCATTGTATACAATGCGGCTGACCGGCCTGTCAAGAGCTGCGGCGAACCGGCTGAGCGTCACCCTCCGGACGGCCTGAATACCTGACGATCAGTGCCGCGGCAATGCACGCCCGGATGAAAGTTCGCGAACAGGCCGTCCGGGTTGCGGTTCCACGCCCAGACGTGGATGAACCAGAAGTTGAGGTTGTCCTCCCGCATCAACTTCCGGCCCATCAGTTCCGGCGCCGCAGAGTCGCGCGGCCACCGCGCATACGGAACGATGAACTCCACGCCGTTGAGCCGGTACGTGCCGTCCGCGAGACGCTCGTAGAGCAGGATCTCCGGCCTGTCGATCTCGACTTTGGCGTCCATCAGGCCGCGGTTCACGTGGTGGTAACCCATCGCCCCGTGGTGTTCGTGTACGAGGCACTGGGCAACCGTCCGCGGGTAGCCGGCCGCGACGGCGGAATCGACGACGCGGAACGACGACGTGGCGGCGCGCAGCCGCGTGATGTCGGCCAGCACGGCGGCCTCGTCGGCCGGCAGCACCGGTTGCCGCGGGGGAATGCACGCCGTTGCGGCAATGCAGGAGGCGGCCAGCGCGCGCAGCACCGGGGACTTGCTCACGAACCTACAACTTGCCCTCGGGTTGACCGCGTCACCGCGTCAGACGCTGCACAGCCGGCGCGCGCGCGCAAGCCGCGTGGTCGGCGGTCCCAGCGCGGCGAGGTTCTCCATCGCGCGCACGGAGCCAATCACGGCCTGCGTCGGCAGCCCGCCGCCGCGGTTGGCCGCGACGGCTTGGTCCATCGGATAGTCGAAAGTGATGCTCGTCGACCGCGCAGAGACCTCGGCGGCGCGCATCGCGCTGTCCCGCTGAGCGTCCGTCATGCCAGGCAGCAGCCTCGGACGCGCCCCGCCGCGCATCTCGGAAAAGCGGACGAGCTTGCCGGCCGAGTCAAACGCCAGCGAAATGCGCGTGTGCGCTGCGGCGAATGACGGGAAGTTGGCGCTGACGATGGTGGCGCCATTGCCGCTCGTGCGCGTCAAGCGACATTCGCCGCCGCTGTCCACCGGAGCCACGGCAGGCCGAAACGCGCGAACAGCGGAGTCTCCGCTGGCGGGCCGGAACGACTCACCAATCATCACCGTCGTGCGCACCAGCGGCTCGCTTGCCAGCGTGGTCGGCGCTGGCGGTGCGCTCGAGGGCGGCGCCGGGCGGCAGGACGCGACGACGGTCAGCGCGATGACGATCCCGGTGCGACTCACGGGCGTCCGGAGCGCTCGACGTTCATCTGGAGGTCGAAGCACGTGCTGTCGGCCGGGCTGGACGTGATCGAGATGGTGAGTGATTGCGGGCGCCCAGCGCTGTCCGGTCGTGCCCAAGTGCGGTTGACCGTCACGCCGGCCAAGCCGCTCGATTTCCAGCCGGAATCCTGGAGCTGCCGGCCGTAGTGATCCAGGATCGCCTCCGGTGACATTGGCGCGCGGTAGCGCGCGCCCGTGCCGCTCGATCCGCTCCGGTTCGCGATGGAACAGGAACCTGTCCCCAGGAGTTCCGCCGCCGGCGGATTGTACAGCGTCGGGAACGGCGACCGGTACGACTCGGGTGGCATTTGTGACGGCTGGCATGAACCGCCTGCGCCGGGGGGCGTCATCAACCGGACGAGAAGCGTGGTTGTCGCCGCCTGCTGCCGACCGAGCGAGACAATCGCGTAGTGCGCGTCGCTGCAGAGCGAGATGGAGCGCTGGGCGCGCGCGGCGGGGCTTGTCGCGGCCGGTCGGAAACCGCCACCATAGACCGGCGGCACCGGTGGAGATCGCCAACCAGCCCTCAGCAACTCGCGCTCGTAGAAGCGCAGCGACGAGTCGGACGTCGGCGCCGTGAGCACGGCGACCACGATCGAGCCCAGGAACGCCGAGCCGACGATGGTGCCACCGGCCGGCGCCGGAATCCGTCTTGCCGCCCACTCCGGCACCGAGCCAACGAGGATCTGCGGGTCACCGGTGCCTCCCAACCCTCCCGCTGCAGCGAGACCGACCGCCAACTCAAGCGGCACCGCGGTCGGCTGTGCCAGCGGCTCGCGTCCCTGCGCGTGCGCCAAACCTGCCAGGGACGCGACGAGAACTACCGTGTTCAACGCGGTGGCGAACGGCCTCATCGTTGGCTCCGACTTGCTTGGGCTTGGCCCATCACAATGCGTCCATCCCACGGCCTGCGCCAGCCGGAACCTCATATATGGTATGTGGCACTTGTATGGTATGTGGCACTTGGCGCGGCATCACATAACTCATTGTCATACAACAAGTTACGAGCCACAGTCCGATGACGCAACCGTAATTCGACCGACAGAATCCTGTCATAGCCGCGGTGCGATTCTACTCGCGCAACAGAGACACCACACATCGCACAACGACTCCAACCAAGAGACAGGACAATGAACGCCAAGAAGATCTTCTCGATGATGGCCCTGATGGTGAGCGCAAGTGTCGCGCAGGCCCAGACGGCCAACCAGACCGTGACGTTCCAGGTGGACGCGATCAACCAGATCGCCTTCAGCGGCAGTCCGTCGCTGACGATCAACACGGCGACCGCCGGCAGCAACCCGACGCAGGCGACTGCGGTTGCGAACTGGGCGGTGACGACGAACCAGACCGGCGCCAAGATCACGGCTTCGATCGGTTCCAACATGCCCGCGGGCCTCACGCTCCAAGTCAACCTGTCGGCTCCGGCTGGCGCGAGCAGCGCAGGCGCTCAGTCTCTCAGCACCACCGCCGTTGACCTCGTCACCGGCATCACGAAGCTGGCGCAGAGCGCGATGGGCGTGACGTACTCACTTGACGCGACGCCGGCGGCCGGTGTGGTTGCGTCGCAGAGCCGGACCGTGACGTACACGATCACGGGTGGGGTGTAGGCGTAGTGACTAGTGACTAGTGACTAGTGACTAGTGGCTAGTCGCCAGTGAGCAGTAACCAGGGCGAGTCGTAGCGATGGCCGCTCCGTTGGGAAACCAACGGGGCGGTTTTCGCTTTCGTCGAAGGCGTACCGGCACGCAGCGCCGCCGAGTACTTTGTTCAGCGTCAGAGTCAATCGGGAGCGACGCATGAACCGCTGGATCAGGATGTGCCCGCCGATCGCCATCGCCGCCATCGCCGCCATCGCCGCCATCGCCGCCATCGCCGCCATCGCCGCCAATCCGCTGCCGCTGGCCGCCCAACAGTTGGCGCCACAGGTGCAGAGCTCGATGCTGCACGATTACAAGGTCGTTCCGGTCGCCGAGGGGTTGATCAATCCGTGGTCGATCGCGTTCCTGCCCGGCGGTGACATCCTGGTGTCCGAACGTCCGGGCCGGCTGCGCATCATTCGCGGTGGCAAGTTGCTGCCGGACGCGGTGCAGGGACTGCCGACGATTCGCGTCGGGCCCGGACAGGGCGGCCTGCTCGACATCGTGCCGCACCCGAGCTTCGCCCAGAACCGCACGCTGTACATCAGCTACGCCAAGCCGAGCGCGGACACAATGCAGGGTACGACAGCGGTGATCCGCGCGCGATTCGAGAATGACCGGCTCACGAACGTGCAGGAGATCTTCGAGGCCAAGGTGTGGTCGCGCGGACGGGGGCACCACGGCTCGCGCATCGCGCTCGACGGCAAGGGCTACGTCTACATCACGCTGGGCGACCGCATGGCGCCGCCCGTCGGCAACCTCGACGCCCATCCGGCGCAGGACCTGTCGACACACCATGGCAAGACGATCCGGCTTCACGAGGACGGCAAGGTTCCGGCGGACAATCCGTTCGTCAACAAGGCGGGCGCGCTGCCGGAGATCTGGTCGTACGGACACCGCAACATGCAGGGACTCGCCATCCACCCGACCACAGGCGACGTCTTCACCACCGAGCACGGCCCGCAGGGCGGCGACGAGCTCAACCTCGAACAACCGGGCAAGAACTACGGCTGGCCGGTGGTGGGGTTCGGGGTGAACTACCGCACCGGCGCGGCGATCCACAGCGGCACGCACCGCGAGGGCATTGAGCAGCCGGTGAAGGTCTGGGTGCCGTCCATCGCGACGTCGGGCCTGATGTTCTACACGGGCGACAAGTTCCCACAGTGGAAGGGCAGCCTGTTCGTCGGCGGCATGGCTGGCGAGCTGTTGGCGCGGCTGACGCTGGACGGCCGGCGGGTGATGGGCGAAGAGACGCTGGTGCAGCGCATGGGCCGCATCCGGGACGTGCGTCAGGGCCTGGACGGCTTCATCTACCTCGCGATCGACGACCGGGACGGGAAGCCGACCGGAGTCGTGCGGCTGGAGCCGGTTTCGAGGTAGTCATGGGCTCCGAGTGGAATCGTTCCCACACGGATGACACGGATAACCCAGAAACGGCGCGGATCAGGCACGTGCCGAAGCTCTCGTTCGGGGCTCAGACCTGAGAGCTGACAAGGCTGTTGTTGTTGTCGTATCTGCGCCGTTTCGGACTTGATCCGCGTTTCCCGTGTGAAAGCGATTCCACTCGGAGCCGGAGTGCCTACCTCGAGGCCAGCTCGACCTTGATGCTCCGCCACTTCCCCTGACGGAACCGGATCACGGACAGCGTGCACCGCGTCACGTGACCGATCAGGATCGCGATCCAGATGTCGATCGGGTCCAGCGTGCTCACCTGCCTGATGACGAAGCAGATGCCGAGCGGCACGATGATTTGCGAGACGATCGAGATGTACATCGGGCTCTTGGTGTCACCGGTACCCTGGAGCCCGCCGGTGTAGGAAAGCGCCACCGTAATGAACAGGCCTGAGACGGCCAGTACGCGCAGCAGCTGCACGCCGATGCCGAGGACGGTCTCGTCACGCATGCCGAAGATGCTCAGCAGTTGCGCCGGGATGAGCAGGAACATCAGCCCGACGC
>Ga0187893_10005918_pt1 | contig 21395 bp, 16 predicted proteins | sample MA1701074metaG_FD_139574 | JGI IMG/M metagenome (GOLD analysis project Ga0187893, IMG submission 139574) | White microbial mat communities from a basaltic lava cave in the Kipuka Kanohina Cave System on the Island of Hawaii, USA - MA170107-4 metaG ...
AAGTGAGAAGCAAAGCCCATCGGAGGGAGAAGGTTGAGCCGGCGGCGAATCATCTCGGCTTATTTCACCATCCGCCGAATCAACAACTTTGTCTTCGAGATCGTCGCAGAACGGACATTTCACGGGCGACCGCCCAGGTCAGGGTTCAACGCGATGCCTTGTAGGCGTAAATGAACGGGAACTTCTTGCACAGCGCCTTGGCCTGGGCGCGGACTTCACTCTGGACTTTGGAGTCTTGATGGTGCTGCAGCACGCGGTCGATCAGCGCGACGATTTTGGCCATGTCCTTTTCCCGCATGCCCCTGGTGGACACGATCGGTGAGCCGATGCGGATGCCGCTGGCCACCGCCGGCGGCTTTTCGTCGTAGGGCACGGCGTTCTTGTTCACGATGATGCCGGACGCGTCCAGCGCGGTTTCCGCATCCTTGCCGGTCACGCCCTTGTTGCTCAGATTGATCAGCATCAGATGGGTGTCCGTCCCGCCGGAGACGACCTTGTACCCCCGCTTCATCAATTCCGACGCGAGCGCCCTGGCATTGGCCACGACCTGCTGCTGGTAGCGCTTGAACGACGGCGACAGCGCTTCCTTGAAGGCCACCGCCTTGGCCGCGATCACATGCATGAGCGGTCCGCCCTGCATGCCGGGGAACACGATCTTGTCCACTGCTTTCGCATGCTCCGCCTTGCACATGATGATGCCGCCGCGCGGGCCGCGCAGCGTTTTGTGCGTGGTCGTCGTCACGAAATCCGCGTAAGGCACGGGGCTCGGATGGAGCCCGGCTGCGACCAGGCCGGCGATGTGCGCCATGTCCACCAGCAGATAGGCGCCGACGGACTTGGCGATCTGCTGGAACCGGGGGAAATCCAGAATCCGCGCGTAGGCGCTGGCACCGACGACGAGCATCTTCGGTCGGCACTCCTCCGCAATGCGCTGCACTTCGTCGTAGTTGATCTGCTCGGTCTCGCGATCCACGCCGTAGAAAAATGACTGGAACAGCGTGCCGGAGAAATTCACCTTGCTGCCGTGCGTCAGGTGCCCGCCCTGTGCCAGGTTCATGCCCAGGATCACGTCGCCGGGCTTGAGCACCGCCAGATAGGCCGCCATGTTGGCCTGCGAGCCTGCGTGCGGCTGGACATTGACGTGCTCGGCGCCGAAGAGTTGCTTGCAGCGTTCGATCGCGAGACTTTCCGCCGTGTCCACGTACTGGCAGCCGCCGTAGTAGCGCTTGCCGGGATAGCCCTCGGCGTATTTGTTGGTCATCAGGCTGCCCTGCGCGGCGAGGACCGCTGGGCTGGCGAAATTTTCGGAGGCAATCAGGAGGAGCTTTTCCCGCTGGCGGGCTTCTTCGGCCTTGATCGCGGCATAGATGGCCGGATCGGACGCTTTCAACGCCTTCATGGAGGCTTCGGCATCGCTCATCGCGTCACTCTCCCGTTAGCGCGCATGATTCATGACCGCTTCTGCTGCAATTGCGGATTCGCTGCTGCGACCAGGCCGGCCGTGGTTGTCACGCGGCCGGCGGGCGGGCTCGCCGCTCGATCGGTCAACATACTGATTCCAGTATGCTTCCCTCCCTCACGGCTCCACGCGCCCGTCTCGCAACGCGACTCCACAATTTCGCGACGAACCATCATGAATGATGCGCGCTAGGCCTTCTTTTCTTTCTTCTCGGCCTTCGCCTTCTTCGCGGGCTTCTCGTGCGTCTCGTGGGCCTCGTGCGCATCATGCGACTCAGGCGCGTCGTGCGAAGCCGCTTCCTCTTCCTGCAGCTTCACCACTTCAACGGAAACAGTCGCTGTCACGTCGCGATGCAACTTGATCGGCACCGTCACGGTGCCCAGCGCCTTGATCGGTTGCGTCAGTTGGATCTTCTTGCGGTCGATCGTGACGCCCTTTTCGGCCAGGCCCTCTTCGATGTCCTTGCTTGTCACCGAGCCGAACAGCTTGCCGTCCTTGCCGGCCTTCATGGTGATTGTCAGCGACACGGCGGAAATTTTCTTCGCGTGCACTTCCAGTTCGACTTTCTCTTTTTTGGCCTTTTCCGCCAGCAGGCGCGTGGCATGCTCGAACTCCTTGACGTTGCGGGGGCTGGCTTCCAGCGCCTTCTTGCGGGGCAGCAGAAAATTGCGGGCGAAGCCGTCAGACACCTCCATCACGTCGCCCAGGTGCCCCACGCCCTCGATATGTTCCTTTAAGATGACCTTCATGTTGCTTAACTCCTTCTGTTGGAAGGCAAAATCATACGGACTCGATCGGGTAAAAGTCAATCAAGGATTGGGGGGAAATTTACGAACCGCCACAAGATACTGTGGCCAGGAAACACCGCATCTGGCGCAGTTTTTGAGCGCCTGACTGGACGCATGCGGGAGGCTTCGCTAAAATGCGCGCATGAAGCTTGCCGATCTCCTTCAATACTATAGCCGCTCACTCGCCGACGAAGGCCCGACCATGTCGGCGCGTGGAACTGACGCGCCGATCGCCTCGCCGAATGGGAAACAGGTCTCGGCGGTCGGCACACTCTTCCTTTATATGGTGGACCTGCCGGCAGGCGCCTTCCTGCCTGAGGACCTCCCGGTCAGCATCGTCCCTAGCGATACGGCCGGTGACATTGACCCAACGGAAGGTGTCGTGATCGGCCGCACCGGTGACGCGGCGCTGATTCAAACCTACGAATCGCTCGGCCAGAACGTCGGACCCTCCACCATCGTCCCGGACGCGGCGGGATTTTTTCAGACCGCCTCGAAACGGCTGGCCGACATGGCCGGCCACGCCGACCGGTTCACGCTGGGGCCGGCGGAACGCCTGATTCCCTGGCTGCATCCGGATGAATCCGGCCGAGACCACACCGCGCCGGAGTCCGCCGCCTTCACAACCTTTTGGAGCGATGACCTGGCCACGCGCCGGAACAAACTTGTCACGCTCGCCGTCACCCTGGCCCGCAACAACAAGCGCCTGCTCGTCATCAGCCCGGATCATCGTCGGTCGGACGAGATCACCGGTCAGATTGCCCGTGCGTTGAAGCATGTACCGCTACCGTATAAGAGCATCGTCACCCGCTATGAGATGCCGATTGAGAAAATCGTTGCGGGCATCGCGCTGGGCGAGCTGGGCTTCGAGGCACAGATGCACCAATTTTACGCCAAGTCGCGCGCCGACAAGGCGGCCCTGCGCCGCAAGTACGAGCGGTTCCGGGAACTGACGCCGCTGCTGGCCTACAAGGCGGAGAAGCAGCGCGACCTCAACGAAGTCAGGCTGCTCGAATGGCGGCTCGTCACCCAGACAACTGACTTGCAAAACAAGATCAAGGAGAACACCGAAACGCTGGCGGCCTACGAATCGCTGCCTCTGATGAAACGGCTGGCCATGCAGGCCGTGGGCAAGAATGCGGCGTCGCTGCCGGAATACAACCGGCTGTTCGAACAGCAGATCAAGGAACTGAAGAACGAACTGGACATTGCCCAGCGCCGCATCGCCGAGCTGACGCCGGAAGCAGCGATTCCGAAAGACATCAAACCGGAATACAAGGAACTTCGAGACGAAGTGAAGCGATTGGGCGGCACCAGAAAAATCCGCGAGCTGCTCGCCGCCGAGGAAGGCACCAACCGGCAGGCCTTTTTGCAGAACAAGCGGCTGGTCGCCACGACCGCTGCGCGGGTCGCCGCCGATCCGCTGTTCGGCAAGGTCCGCTTCGACGTCCTGATCGCCGACGAAGCCCCCTGGATTCCCGCCGCCTATCTACTGGCCGCCGCCGGCCTCGTGCGCGAGCGGCTTGTCCTGAGCGGAGATACAAACGACATTACCACGTCAAAGGCGTGGGAGGCGGTCTCAGCCGCCTTGCCCAAGCGATAATCCGCTTTGCCTCAGCTTGACGGCACCGCATCTCATTAGTGATAATGCGGCTCCCTGAGTATTGTTTCCCTCCCACTGCTCAAAACGGTCTTCCAACAAGACCGCAGGGAGCGAAAACCTGAGGCGTACTGGCGGTTGGTACGTTGAGAGTTTGAGCGATGCGAGAACGAAGCTGGAGGGCATTTTCAGCGTGCTATTGTGCCGAAGTGGCGGAACTGGCAGACGCACTAGATTCAGGGTCTAGCGCCCGCAAGGGTGTGCAGGTTCAAATCCTGTCTTCGGCACCACACCAAATCTTGCAAGAGCCCTCCTGACCATGGGCTTCCTCGGCCTAAAAGACTTCAGTGGATCGTACCAGCCCCGACGGTCCGACACCAAAACTGGAGGACAATCAACCTATCATGGGAAGATTGTCTTCACGAATATCGCGCGGAATATCGTGGCGGACGTCCTGCCACAGGACCTCCGCCTGGCAGCAAACAACTCCGAGACGCCTGATCTGCATCCCGTTGTGTATTTATATGGCCATCAGACCAACACCAAATGGGTCATCAACGGCAGAAAGATTCCGGTCGGTCGGGACTACCAGGAACTGATACTCGTCATTCCGTTCGTGCAAAACGTCAAAGGGGAAAAATGGCACAACTATATCGTGCGCATCTACCTGAACGATAAAGCGGCGCGCGAAATCGGGAACAAGTTCTTCGGCTATGCCAAGCATGACGCGACCTTTAATGAAACCGGCACACAATTCACTGTATTGGTGGATGGCCGTCCGACGTCTCACGCAACAGTCGCAACCTTGGGTCCGTGGCAGACCAGTAAGGATGCAGAACGAACGCTGCCAAACTACCGAGACATTCAGACCATCTTCGAGATGCCTGTGCTAGGGATGAAGGAAGAGAGGAAAACACTCCGCTTCATCTGCTCCTACTTCGAATGGAGGTACGATTCAGTGGAGGTTGCGCCCGTTCGGAGCCAGCACCATCTTCTTCTTTCTGGCTCCTTGACCAGCGTGCCGGAGGGCGCGATTGCGATTCGTAATCTCCAATGGCGGATCGATCACCCGCCACCTCCTCGATGCGAATTCTGAACCGAATTGTAGGCGCGCTTTGAACTCTTGGACCTAGGATATTCCATGGAACACGTAGTACTTGTTGACAGCGAAGATAACGAGTGCGGCCTAGAAGAGAAGTTTGCTGCACACCGGCATCCAGCGAAGTTGCACAGAGCGTTTTCCGTCTATATTCTCAACGCCAAGGGCCAGTTGCTGATACAGAAAAGGAACCGCGCAAAGAAAACATGGCCTGGGTTTTGGTCCAATTCGTGCTGCTCGCATCCCAGGCCCAAGGAACCTGTGATAACGGCCGCGAAACGGCGGCTTCAGGAAGAGCTAGGCTTCACGTGTGAGCTGAAGTGTCTTTTTAGCCTCCAGTACGAGGCCAAGTTCGACGACAGCTGGGGCGAACACGAGTTCCTCCACGTGCTCCTGGGCTATTTCAACGGCTCGGTGAACCCCGATCCAAGCGAAATCGAGGAATCTGCTTTTGTGGATATCGATAGATTGCTAAATGACATGGCAACGACCCCGCAGCAGTATACTCCGTGGTTTAAACTATGCCTACCCCGTGTTCTCGCTCACATCAGGAAAACGTGATAAGTCTGAGAAAAAACGGTGTTAGCTTTGGTAGGAATCTTGAGAGAACGATGGAAATGGAATGATGGAGAAGAACCTCATGGCAAAGCGATCGACTGTTTGGGAGCATGACCTCACGCCCACACCTCCGGCTCCTGTCAAGGCTAGCTAAGGAAGCACTGGGGAACTGATTGGGTACTTAGCCACTACCTAATGAGGTTCTCTGGTCGAGCCAGCGTTTAAAGTTTCCTCGGAAGGCCGGGCAGGTGTTTTCTTGTCGCCCTGTAGCTTCTGGCCTGCTTCATCCAAGGCTTTGGTAAATCCTTTAAGCGTGTCAAGCCAAGCTTGAGTTACGTCTGCAACTCCCTGGCCCATTGCCTGAATGCCCATGCCCATTGCCTCACCAGAAGACGTAATAACCTCTTTCATCGCTACAGCATTCTGGTTCACCGCGCCACTCGAAGCTTCGATTAGGCCTTCCACTGCTTTAGCACTATTGACGATCGTGTTACTCGAACCCTTGATTACATCAACAAGCCCCTTCCCCATCGCCCCAGCCGCTCCCTTCGCAAAAGCTTCCTGAGCGTTGGTGATGCGCTGGATCGAGTCTCGAATTTCTGAACTCGTAGAGGTGCCCGCGTGTGCATTAGTAGTAGGTTTTCCTTTGGCAGCCATTTTCCTTTTTTTCTCATCCATGGCACCCTCCCTGGACACAGGTGGCAGGACAGTCCACCTTTTGGAAATTAGGTTAGGACAAAAATGGTTAAAACACAAGAAGTAATTTCGATGAGCCTGAGGAGTATAGTTCTTAGCCCAATCTTCCAGATAACGCGCGCGCGAATTGGTCTATGAGCCAAATAACTACTATTTTTCTGCCCATTTAGGTATGTTCGATCTACGTGGATTGGATTCCTAATGTCTATGAGTTGCACCATTCGTATTTAACACTATTTTAGTATTGACTTCTTTAGTAAGGGCGGCTACGAAGAACTATCGCTGCTTGATACTATGGGTATCAAGTTCTAGGCCGAGCAGAAACGTTAGGTCGGAACATGTTCTATGTAGCATCCCACCGAGCAGACCATAGAGTAGATCCTTGATGCTGAACATGTTGTCCTGAGCGGAGGACAAACATGAATTGCGTGCAATGCGGCGCGAAGCTTGACGCAGGAGCGAGGTTCTGCAAAGGCTGTGGCGCACCACTCCCGGCCACCTGCTCCGATTGCAACTTCTCCAACCAGCCGACCGCAAAGTTCTGTGGCGGGTGCGGCAAGTCTTTGGCTGGTACCGGTCTTGGTCGGGAAACAGGGCATGCCGGGTCGCGTCGTGCCGAACCAGTACCGGAACGACGCCAGGTCACCGTCATGTTCTGTGACCTGGCCGGTTCAACGTCGCTTGCTACTTCGCTCGATCTGGAAGATTTGCGGGTGGTCGTCCGCGCCTTCCAAGCTGCTGCCAAGACGGTCATCAGCCGACATGGGGGGTTCATCTCCGCTTTCTTGGGTGACGGAATTCTCGTCCTGTTCGGTTATCCCCAGGCGCATGAAGACGACCCTGAACAGGCGGTTCGTGCGGGGCTGGAGATCGTCTCCGCTGTGCGCACCCTTCGTTTGGAGCCGCCGATCTTTCTCGATGTTCGTATCGGAATTGCCACAGGGCTTACCGTAGTCGGCGATTTAATCGGCGAGGGGGCGGCTCGTGAGGAAGCAGTGGTCGGTCGCACGCCGAATCTGGCGGCGCGACTCCAGTCCCTGGCGCAGCCAGGCGAAGTCATCATCTCCGACAGCACTAACAAATTGGTGGGCAAACTGTTCGACTGTATCGACCTCGGTCCTCAGCCTCTGAAAGGCTTTTCCGAGCCGGTGTCTGCGTGGCGCGTCGTAGATGAGCGCTCGATCGAGAGTCGCTTCGAGGCCGTTCATGCTCGAAGCGAGTTGAGCCCCATCGTCGGACGCGAGCGGGAGTTCGAATCGCTCGTCGAACGGTGGGACCGCCTATGCAACGGCGCGGGGCAGGTCGTGTTAGTCAGAGGCGAGCCCGGCATCGGAAAGTCGAGGATCAGCCAGGCCTTACAGGAAAGGATTGCCACCGAGCCACATGTGCTGCTGCGCTATTTCTGCGCCCCTCGCTTTCAAAACACTGCTCTTTATCCTGTGATTCGACAACTCGAGTGGGCTGCCCGATTGGCACCCGGAGATCCTCCAGCAGCCAAGCTTGATAAGCTCGAGGCGCTGCTGCGCCGTTCCTGCTCGGCCAGTGAACTTTCTGAAACGGCCCCTTACATTGCAACCTTGCTTTCGATTTCTTTCGGAGACCGCTATCCAACGATCTCGGAAACTCCGGAACGTCAGAAAGAGCGCACCTTGGCGGCCCTGAAATCGTGCGTGGCCGCCCTCGCTCAGGACGGCCCCGTCCTGTTGATCTGGGAAGACTTGCATTGGATTGACCCTACAAGCCTTGAGTTCATCGTGCAACTGGTCGAGGCCATTCCCTCCGTGCGGATGTTGCTTCTCGTTACAAGCCGGCCTGAGTTCAATCCGCCATGGGGTGCGCACCCCCACACCATGACGCTGGAGCTTACTCGTCTTGAGCGGAAGAATGGCGCGTCGATTATCAGGCATCTCACGCGTCAAGACCAATTGCCGCCACAGATCCTAGACCAGATTCTGGAGAAGAGCGATGGCGTGCCGCTATTTATTGAAGAGCTTACGAAAGCGGTCATTGAGAGTGGGATTCTTCAACAACAGCCTGCTCAGACCACCGCGAGTAGGCCATCCGCGGTCCCAGTCCCCAGCACATTACACGATTCACTGTTGGCACGCCTGGACAGGCTAGCCACGGGTAAAGAAGTGGCCCAGGTAGCATCAGCAATCGGTCGCGAGTTCACTTACGACCTGTTGTCGGACGTATACGAGGCGCGTGGCGCTGAGCTGGACGAGGGGCTTGCTCGCTTAGTCAATGCCGGTCTTATTCATGCAAGCGGGATCCCTCCCGATTCCAGTTACACGTTCAAGCATGCTCTCATCCAAGAAGAAGCCTATGCAACCATGCTTCGCGATAAGCGGAGGCGCCTCCACGGGCGGATTGCAGAGGTCCTCGAAGGCCAGGGGGAGACCGCGGTTTCCATACCGGAACTTCTCGCGCACCATCTTACCGAAGCAGGATCCCTTGAGAAGGCCTTCCCGTATTGGAAGGACGCGGGCTATCGCGCAAAGGACCGCGCAGCCTACACGGATGGATGCGCACACATTACGAAGGCCTTGGAATTACTTCAATATGTGCCGGATGCAATCCGCCGTCAGGTCGAACTGGACCTGCAACTTCAACTGGGTTATTGCATGCAGGCTTCCCAAGGCTATGCGGCACCTGGAGTCGCAGCCGCTTATCAGCGCGCCCGCGAGCTATGCGGCATTCTCGGCCACGTAGCCGAGCTATATCCCGTGCTGCGAGGCTTATATGTTTTTTACACGGTCCGCTGCGAATTCGATACAGCACGAGAGTTGGCTGAACAATGCCTACGTCTCGGAAAGGAAGCGTTCGAAAGCGACAAAAAGAGACCGGAATACTTGATCGAGGGCTATAACGCGCTTAGCTACGTGCTGTTCTATCAAGGCGACTTACAAGGGGCCTTCAGAACGTTCACTGAAGCTGTCGAGCTTTACCGCGCTCACGACGGCCATCACCTGAGCTATCCCTTCGTGCCACAGGATCCTGCGGTGGCTGCTTTCTCGGCCCTTGCGATCGCAGCCTGGTTGCTGGGCGACGCGCCGCGAGCCGATCAGTGCAGCGATGATGCGCTTGCCCTCGCCGAATCCCTGAACCGCCCATTTGATCGCGCATACGCGCACTGTTTCAAAGCGATGTTCGAAAACATTCGACGGCAGCCCCAACGAGCGTTGGATCATGCCGGCAAGGCGATCAGCATCGCGCAAGAATATGGGTTCACCATCTGGCTAGGGGCTGGCACCATACACCTCGCGATTGCGATGGCTGCATTGGGACAGACCGGCCAAGCCCTTGCGTATCTCACGCCGGCCTTAGCTGGCTGGGAAGGCTGCGGTGCAAAGCTCAATCTGTCCTTTTTCCTCGCCGGGCTCAGCGAGACCCACCGTGCAGTCGGCAGCACCGAGCAGGCCCTGGAGGCGGTCGATAGAGCGATCCTGCATGCAACACACTACAATGAACACTTTTATGAGGCCACGCTGTATCGCCTCCGTGGTGAATTGCGCTCTTTACAGAACGGTGCCGCTGCCGAGCGTGCTGAGGCCGATTTGCGCCGCGCCATCGAGATTGCCAACCAACAGGGGGCAAGGATGCTGGAACTACGCGCCGCGATTAGCCTCCACAGGCTGTGCCACGCTAAGGGCCACGCCGAGCGCTCGCGGGCTGCGCTGGAAGCGGCCTGCCAAGCGCTCGAGAAAGATGGTTTGGATTCCGAGGACTTACGGGAAGCTCGCAGGCTGCATACCGCGAGCGTGCAGTGAACAAGCCATTCGTCGCTGATGCAAGTCGGCATACAGGCTTCCAGTTCGACCCGCAACATCATGTCCGGACCAGGGTGACACAGTCTTTCATGCCAGACAGCGTACGATGAGGTTCTGGGGCTTCTCGAATTCCAGGTCGCACTTCCTCAAGCAAGGTCGCTTAATCGGTTTCAGGACACCGTCCCCTAGGCCAAGGACTTCGGCGATACGGAGATTGTCATAGCGGTGGATCTTGATCTCTGCAGGATCCAAATCTGTGCGCTGTTGAAAGGTGCTCGCAATGATTTTGGAAGAAACTAGGGCTTGATAACAGGCGCGATCAGTCTCCTCAGAATCGCGGATCTGCTTGAGCTGGATGATCGGGAAGGCAATACCTACCCGTGCACCCTTAACCTGGGGAGACGGCAGGGCGAGATTATCGAGGGCACCCCACGGCCAAGGCGTATCTCCCTGCTGGTCAGTGAATGCCGAACTCGCGCGACTTTCGTAGATCTCCACAAGCGGCCGAAAAGTTTGTGATGTCTTAGGGCTGTATTCGGTCAGCACATCCGTGCTGACGATGATCGGATAGGCTTCAGAGGGAAGCGGCTGGAAGGAGGCACGTAGCTTGGGGTATCCCATGACCTCTCGACCACTGATCAAGGACCAAACATTATCTACAAAGATGTATGGCACGAAGATCGTGCGCTCGGGGGGAACCTCGCTGCCTTGCAGCATGTGTTTGTACACCGATAGCCCGAAATAGAGCTCGTGCTGGGATATGTAACCTATGTTCTCTAGCTCATTCGAGTACATGCGCGGGTACGTGAGAACGTTTAGATCAACGAACGAATCATCCTTATCTATACGGTATTCGCACTTCCGCTCCCCCGGGGTCCCAAGAATCGTGTTGAGACGATTGTCACAGAGTTGCTGGAGTTTTTCGGGGTCGGCGGAGAGCGGGAAGTTCCGTATGGAAACGCCCGGGAAGCTGTAGGGCGGTGGCATTTGAGGATCACCATCCTGCACGATCAGTGGCACTGTTCCTAAGGGCGCCATGTGCAAATTCTCCTTGCCAATTCGCGGCGATGCTCAGTTGCCGACCTTTCGCACAAGCGATGCGCGGGATCCAGAGACTGACCGGTACCACCATCTTGTGGCAGAAGGCGGGTTTCCCGCCGGCAAGCGTGCGGCGGTTCAGTCGTTCGTTACGGTTAAGGAAGCACGAAAAGGTTCCTGACGTCGACGCATTTCATGTCGCACGTCAGCTCGTACTGTCCGATCGACGACGCAGTCTCGCCGACAAGACCTAAATGCTGCACGATACTCAGGCTTGGATAGCTGGAGGGGATCGTGATCTTGGCAAGCGGCAGAGGTTTGAGGTTTCTGATGCTACCAGGGACGACTTTGAACCTGGCGCTGACCAAAGCTTGGTAGCATGCATAATCGGTCCGCTGGGCGTCGAGGAATTGCTTGAGCTGGATGATTGGGAACCTGTCAAGCCCCGGCTTCTTTATGACGTTCCGGAACGACTGCAACAGGGGGTCCTCGTCAATGAATGCCCACGGCCATTTAACAACTTTGCGAAATTCGTCTTCTGCCCGGCTGAAAAACCCGGCGTAAGTGCCAGCGATTGTGCTTGGAGCATCCGCATAGGTGCCGCTGAAATCATCTAGGGCGTCTTCCAGCCCCGTCAGGGCGGTTGTGAATAGATCACTAAGAGGAGTACTAAGCGGGAGGGCAGCCCAGTTCTCGATCGCCACGACAGGGGCAAGCACTGGATCCTCATTCGGACCACGGTTTCTGAACACGTTGGCACTGATGATGAGCGGATAGTCCTCCCCTCGCTCAGGCAGCTCGAACCTAGCCCATACTTTAGGATACCCGATCACTTCGCGACCGCTGATCACGGACAAACTGCTATCCACGAAGATGAACGGGACAAAGACAGCTACCTCCTGGGGGCTGTCCCCACGGCCGGGGCTTTCTGTATTGTACTTGCCGACAAAGATCCGGAACAAACACTCGTTCTGATAGTCACACCCCCTATCCTTAAAATCTGGGTGCTCTGAATTCATCTTCGGATAGTACAGGACTTCCAGATCGACGAAAGGCAGAATCGGACTATATGTGAAGCCACGGTCCGTGAAAGTCCCAATATTGAGGAACCTGCCACACAGTTTCTTGAGTTGCTTCCTGGCCGCGAGGAGGCGAAAGCTGCGTATCTTGACATCCTTGAAACTGTAGGGCGGTGGAATTTGAGGATCGCCGATCCCATCCTCCCTGATGTATTTTGGTAGCGCCATAGGTCAGCCCTCCCTCCTTCAACGCCTGCTCAGTAGAGGTCATGCCAGGGAGTGCTTCTTGATATGCTCTAAATCCTCGCGACGCACGCCCTCAAAAGCGAACACGAAGTCGGCACCATAGACCTTCGCTGGGGGCTAGAATCGGTGCTAGATTCGCTCAAACACCCAAGTCACCATTCCGCGGATGAATTGCTTGTCGCGCGAATCAGGCAAGCCACCGTAGATGCTTTCATACTCATGTAGCGCCGCGCCGGCCAGCCCGTGGGCAATCCGGCGGGCGTAGTCCACCGAGTCGTACGTGTCCATCAACCGGCGAATCCAGCGCACCTCCTCGACCGTGCGTCGCTCGCGGGAGAGTGCCAGGAACTCCGTCAGCCGGCGGCGTTCCTCCGCGCTCGCCTCCCGATAGGTATGATTGAGCATGAGCGTCCGCTTGCCTTCCCAGATGTCTCCGTTGAGTTCCTTGCCGTAACGGCGGTCGGCAACTAGGTTCAGCAGATCGTCCTGGATCTGGAAGGCGGCGCCGAGAAAGAACCCGAAGCGGATAAACGGTTCCGGATCGATCCCGCCCCGCGTGCCGATGAGCGCGCCGACTCGGCTCGGGTGGATGATGGCCAGCCAGCACGTTTTCTTGAGCACCATGGTAAGGTAGTCCGCATCGTGGAGACCGTTACAGTTGTCGCGGCGCCAGCCGAGCTCCATCGCCTGCCCCTCCGCCGATTCCCACGCGACGCGCTCGGTTTCTTGGAGAATCCTCATGGCCAGGCGAGAACCGATGTGCCGCGCGTTGTCCATCAGCGGCCGCAGACTGAGCAGGCTCAGCGTGTCGCCGGCGTTGAGGGCCAGCGGAATGCCGTGCAGGAGGTGCAGAGTGGGACGCCCGCGCCGTTCCTCGCTTTCATCCTCGATATCGTCATGGATGAGCAACGCGTTATGCAGCAACTCGATGGCCACGGCCGAACAGAGGGCATCTTCGCGACGCCCGCCGAAGGCGCCAGCCGTCGCAAGGCACAGGCTCGATCGCATCATCTTCCCGCCCCGCTGGGGATAATCAGACACCAAGTCGTAGAGATGCCGGCGAGGCGCTCCAGAAGGCAGGTAGTTTTGGAGGGCCTTACGGGTTATGGCCCCGTATTCCTCCAGCATCTCGGGGATGAGGGGGGGCGTGTGGACTCTCTCGGCGGACAAAGTGGGCGTCATGTCATAGACTCACGGAAGCACGCGCACGCTGAGCATGCCCCTCGGCTCGTGCGTGTGTTTGTCGATGACGACTCCGGTGTACAGGGCGGCTGGCTGGCGATCGGGAATCTTGATCTGCAGGATCGGACCCTTCGTTTTCTTGTCCAGCCGGAACGCCATCTCGGTCAGCGGCGGAATCCTAGGATTCGGCGCGTGCAGGGCATACAGGAGCGGAATGTATCGCTGAGGATGCGGGCGCAAGTCCAGCGTCACCTGCGTCCGCCGCTTGGACACGATCTCTATGGCCAAGCCCCCCTCTGCACCGTTGATAGACCCCGGTACCTTCCCCCTCGACGGCGCCGCTGCACCGTTGCGCTGCTCCGTGCCATTGAACCAGGACAGGAGGGGGGGACTTCTCAGGATCACTCCTACAGCATCGATCCAGAGATCGTTCATATCCTTGTACAGGCGGAGGAGACCGTCGATTGCCTCCTCCCCCTTGCCCTCTTTTGAACAGCCTTTCTGAAGAGCCTCGCGAAATCGCTCCGCCGAGCGCTGGCCCTGGCGGAGATAATCCTCGATCACCTTGTAGCCCAGCTTGACGCCCCTCGTGACCACATCATCCACGGTGTCTGGAGAATCCTGCGCGGGCCTATCTGTATGCGCTCGAGTTGAGTCCGTAGTTCTGTCGTTCCACGAGCGTGAATCACGCAGGTAGGTCGTGGCGTTGCGGATTGGCCCCGTGCGCGCGGGATCCGGCCGGCGAAGCCGTTCCTTGTTCGATGTAGCGGGTTTCGGCGCGTGCCGCCGTTTCCTTGCCTGTGACTTTGAATTATGGGTGATCATAGCCAATGATGTCCTCCAGTGAGGGCGACTGGGCGATGGCGTGTGCAGCCAGTCTGCCCGACATGACCGCGGCCTCCACGCAGCCCTCGTTGAAACCGCAATCGGTCCAGTCTCCAGCAATCGTGAGATTGTCGTACGTGTTGTCTAATGGAGAGATACGGTATTTCAAGGTACCGGGAAGCGCGAGCACATACCGATCGGTGGGATTCACGTTAGCTCTCCAGTGTTGAGAATTGAAACGGCGTTCATTGCCTTGTTTGTGGCGTTTCGGGCGCCGATTGTCCTTTGGATCCATCAGCAATTCCCACCTGAACCGCCCCGGTTTGCTCACCGCAGCGGGCCACAAATGGTGAACCTGATGATTCAAGAAATCAATGGCGTGACGTCTGACCTCTTCCCGCCGGACGTTGGGGTAACGCGGATCGGAGGGGATAGAATTGCCCGGCGGATCGGGCAGAACTCCGCAGAAGTAGGCTATGGCTCCAGGGCGGCATGGCCATGATTCCTCCGGAGCACATTGCCTCATATCAGCCCACGTATCAAATGGCTCGGTAAATGCAGACAATGTGACCGGTGGGGCGGCCCATCCTAGGGCAGGCATCTTTTTGTGCAGCCAAATCTGAAACGCCTGTGTCGCCACAGTCTTAACGTGCTTGACCATCTCGCGCCATCGTGGGTTCCGGGCCACCAACTCCTTGCATACATAAGGAATCGCGCCCACACTGACCCCTAGAACCACAAAATCGAAGTCGTGCGACACCCGCAAAGTCTTCCGCCCGACTTTTCGGCGATCCCAGTGCGACTCAAAATCCCACTTCTGGCGTCGCATTTGCGCCCCATGGATGAGCTGCCGATAATCAGGCTGTGACGGCCAGCAGGGAAGCCCGTTCACATCAATCAGCGGCTGATATTCGCGGCCTCCACGGATTTTGGCCTGGACATCGAACTCGAGCGCCCTGACAGATGGCGATTCGCCGGGCGCTAGGTCACCGGAATGGGAGAGTTTCACATTTTCCAACCGATGGAAGAACTCGAATTTGACCCCTCGCCGTCTGAGCACCTCGTAGAATGGCGCGAACACCACATCACCCATGCCCGCTCGCATTTTCCAAAACATCGCACCTCGGTAGGTGAAGAACATCCGCAACGAGCCCCGAAGGCCTTGTCCAGCTGCGAGAGCCGCACGCTTTCGGTCCCCGCCTTCGTAGGCCAGCGCGAGATCGTACAGACCGCGCATGAACGCGGAGTCAAGAGACCGTTCTGATGCGCCGTTGAGCCTTAACCATTCCCGGCAGTCATAGTCATTTATGGCGTCCAAGCCACGCGGGTCATACAGCAGGCCGAATCGCGCCGCGCCGACAAAGATGGCTACCATCAGGTCGATAATTTCCCACCGGCACCGCGCCTCATCGTCAGCCATGACCACATCTTCGAGCCCCCGGCGGATGGTTTGGGCCACGCTTTCGATAAACGTCGTCAGCATGTTCTCCGGAAGCACCGGGAGGGTCTTCAACAGCACTTCCAGAATGGTCAAGGCCTCCAGCACGCCAGCGCTGGTCGCCACGAGCCCATACCGCAACAGGCGTTGGACAGCGACGATCAGGTGCTCGTTTGACTGCTCACCGTATTGAGCAGGACTCACGGCTGGAGCTGGAGCATCGCCATCATGAGTTTTTACGTCAAAGAGCAGCGCACGAAGGAGAGCCGCTGCACGTGCAAGATAACTTCCCAGGGCAAAGGGATTGTATGTCGTGAGCGGGTCTCCAGGCAGACCTTCACTCGGGGGGAAATGTGCTGTCCATGCCAACCACGCACCGCGACGTGACTGCTCCGCTATTCCGATCTCGTGGTCGTTGCAGAAGGCATCACGCCAATCGGCTATGCGACATTTCTTGGGATCTCGCCCCAACTCGGCGTAGCACTCACGTAGCAACCGAAAGGCGTTTTCGTAAAACCCCAACCAGACATGCAGCCCATGCTCTTCGATACGGAGCGCAGGGCCACGACCGGAAGCGCCCTTGCCTCCCAGACGCCAGCCGAGTTGATAGACCGTCACATCATATTTTCCCCCGTGCTCAGGCCTGGTCAGTTCAAACGCGGCCGCGATAGAGGCACACCCGCCGCCAACGACAGCCACCTTAATAGGACGCGCGACAGTCAAGACAGCCCTCTCTGTGAGACATTCGCCCGAGTAGATGTTTCAATTCAGCACGCCTCTGTCTGTTCAAACCACCACCATTCTGGAGATATTGGTGCCCGACAGATAGCCGTTTGTTCTGAACCAATGCAGCGCGTCCCGTATTGCGGGCTCAATTGGGTTTCGCGGGTAGCCGAGTTCGCGGATGGCCTTGGAGCAATCATAGTGCTGCATGTGCGGTAGCATTTCAATGAAGAAGCTCGGAACAGGGGCAGGACGTCGGAGGAACTCCCGGAATCCCCAATCGCCCACCTTCGATCCCCAATGCGCTAACGAGAAGGGCACAGGAATGAGTGGTGGCATGACTGCAGCGACGCGCGCGATCAGTTCATTGGCCTCTTGGTGGGTCGTGTTCCAATTTCCGATGATGTAACGCTCCCCCACGCGGCCGGCGTCGGCCGCCTTGATCATCGCGATAGCGACATCCCGGACATCGATCACATTGATTCGTCCTTGCACATACGCCGGCATCATGCGTTTCGCGATCATGAGAATCTGCGTACCGCTTGTGGGCTTGCTATCATAGGGACCATAGAAGCAGGTGGGATTGACCACCACGGCCGGCAGGCCACGCGCGGCCGCGTCCAGGATCGCGCGTTCCATGGCCTGCTTCGCCATCAGATAAGGATTATCCGAGTATATAGTTTGGAATTCGCATGTCTCATCGGCCAAACCGCCTGGGACGTGCGGGCGGCCGATCGTGGTCAATGTGCTGACAAACACGAGCTTCTGGATGGAAGGACGGGCCTTGCCCAGGGCTGTAATCACATGCCTGGTTTGGCGCATCGCCACCCTCACCGCGACAGCGGCCGGAATTGTCTGCGGCGGGTAATATCCGGCCGCGTGATAGACGACGGTCACGCCCCGGCAGGCTCTCGCTACGGCGGCCGCATCATTGAGATCGCCGTTCACGCGTTCAAATGTCAGGCCACTCAATGTCGAGGCCGGGTTGGACGCACGGATCAGCGCACGTACCTCATCGCCGCGGGTGAGCAAAGCTCTTACAAGATTTGAGCCGAGCAGGCCAGTCGCGCCGAGAACGAGCACTTTAAGAGGCAGCCTTTTTCTCATCTACTTGTCAGATGACATGAGTTTGATCGTGGTCGACTCGCGGAAGAATAGCAAATTGTGGCACCCCAATCCACGAGGCCTCCTCATGAGTCGAGCTCTCTTTGACAGTCATCCGGCCATGAACGGTCCTCACTCAAAAATTCACACGCAGGTTGACCGCACCTACGTGGTAGGTCGTTTGATAAGTTCCGTTGACGGTCGGATTGGAATTCCCGCTGACGGTCCGAGTTTCATACAGTAAGGCCTGATACGCGATATCAATGCCAATCGCCCTAGGTTTCAACATCCCCCCGCCAGAGCTGCCACAATCAATCACCCCGAGAAACATCCCCCGCTCCTTACAGAGCAGACCGAGTCCGACCGAAATGGAATGTCGTTCGGCATCCGGCACCGCTGGGTTGAACGTAGCGTCCGGGACGGCAGATTGGTTGTGCCAATATCCTCCACGCAACGCGACTTCCCAGTGAGGCATCAGTTCCGGCTTGAGCCATTTGTATTCCGTCCCGATCATGGTTGTGTACGCTCCATTCCAATTCCGAGGAAACGGGAGGGTTGAACCGTTCGAAAGATGCACGTCTGTATTGCGGAATGATTTCCATCCCGTATAGTCCACATCCAGCTCTAGTTTCCACTCGCGCGACTCATCGCGCACCGGCCAGATGGCAATTGCTCCTGTAAATATCTGCGGCAGCACAAAAGTGGACGTGGCATCGGATACAAGCGCCCCGTTGGCCAGAAATTTCCCGTCGAGGTGGAGCGTGGCTTGGCTTCGATAGACCAGGCCGACGTTCACGAGGGGTTTTTTCTCCTCTTTTTCTCCATGGCGAACAGTAACGTGCAGGGGGGTATACATCAGGCTGACATTAAATCCGGCGGCCGACCCGCTCCCATTGACCTCCACAGGCGTCCCGGCGGGAATGCCCCCCCCTCCAGGCCAATTAAGGCGGGCCTCAAATTGGCCCTCTCCCAAGAAACTGGCGAACGTGTATATGTCGGCGCCAACTCCTACCGAAAGCTGATCAGAAAATTTATACGCCACGGTGGGCTTGATATCGAGTAAAGGGAGCGAAGCGCGTGTCACTGCAGTCGAAAATGGGCCATTGTCGGCATAGCGGTAGGAAAGTCCGAACGGCGATAGCACAGCCAGCCCGACCGTCGTGTCGCCGAGCGCCTTTATTCCGATGTCCTTAAGATTCGCGGTCACATAAAAGTTGCTTGGTGGAGGATAGGCTAGGCTCCCATTGTAATCACCGATCGCGTTGGCCCCTGTCGGACTCGTGAACGAGGTGGAGCCACCGACCATGATCGTCCCCAGGGAGAACTGCACACCCCTTAATTGCGTCATGCCGGCCGGATTGTAATACACGGCCGACGCATCATCAGCCTGGGCCGTGAATGCCGAACTCTGCCCTACGGCTGAAGCGCTCTGGTCATAAATGCGGAATCCAGAAGCAAAGATCTCATCAGGGAGGACTACAGTGAGCCACAAAAGGAGACCGGCAAAAAACAATAAAAAAGACAAGGGCTTCCAATGTGATCGAAGATGCGTCAGCGCTACTGTTTGGTCGATCACCACCTGTGTCGTATGCATCCTTGCCTCCTTTCACGAACCGCCGCTTCTCGGCAACCACGTTCGAGCTTGGCATCATCATATTATTCTCAATATTGTTCTCGTAGCGATTTGATCGTAGAGATCCCAATGCTACGACAAGGTGTGCGAAAAAAGGCAATACAACTCCCGCCTGTCTTGCGACAGTTGTCCGTTCTGGTTTCGTGCCTGTGATCTGATCGACCTACCGTGTACGAGCTTACTAACGGGGCGAAAAGGTACGTGGCGAAAATTACTGTACAAGGTCCCCTCAAGGTTCTACCCTCCGGGGAGCCAGCCTGTGGAAAACGACTATGCGCCGCTTCTCCATTTTTGTCAATCGAGCGATATGTGGTTACTGCTAGGTAATCATTATCTGAATTAGGACTGCGAATAATTGGAACGAACTCCAATTACGTTCTATCATGCACGAGCGGTTTCTATAGAGTCTTCAAATACTCCACCAGGGCTTTCCGTTCGTGATCGGAGAGCCCGCAGCCCAGGACGCCGCCTTCGCCGGGTTGTCCTTCCCGCTTCTCGCAGTCGTTGGCCTTGCGGAATTCATGGCCCTTATTCCCGTTGTTGCGGAGCGTGGTGTCGAATTTGAACGGATCGGGGCACTGGTCGGTCAGCTTGAATCCCACATTGGCCGGGTCATAGGTCAGGTCGTGACCGACGCAGAACACCTTGGCCTGCTTGTCCCGCTCTTCCTTCGGGCTGAGCATGAGATAGAGATTCGGGACGGAGCCGTTATGAAGGTAGGGCGCGGTGGCCCAGATGCCTTCGTGCGTGGGTGCCTTGTACTCCTTGGCGTTCAGCCACTTGTTCGTCCTGCACCGCTGCAGATGCTTCCGATCCGCCTCAGGAACTTTCTGCGCCTCGAGCCGCTCGGCGATGACCTTCGACGTGATCGCCGACATCGCGATGGCCGGCGGGAAGGGATCAGACAGGCCCAATCCAGGGACGGGCTTCTTCAGCCGCGTGGTGTAGTTGATCGCGGCGGTCTCATCGGTCCCGATCTCATCGACCGGGATCATCGCAACCTTCCACTCCGCTTTCCCGTCACAATCCTTGAGCAGGTGGGACTCTGGCACATGGCAGTGCGCGCAGAGGCCGCCTTTCACGGGACGATCCGGACGGCCCTTGTGATAGAGGGCCTTTCCCTCCTCGGCAAGTTTGGAGTCGACCGGGCCGAAGACATCCTCCCAATGCGGCGGCTGCAGACTTTCGAGCTGGTTTTCGAGCCAGCCGAGGGACGTCAGGTCGACGGTCTTGGGGTCCGCGCCCAACGCCAGCGCCTGCGCAAGATTGCGGCCCAGTGGATTTTCGACGAAGGCGTTCCATTGGACCCAGTTGTATTTCCACGCGTTCCACGTCTTCGGAATGCTCACTGGCGCGTCGGCTGAATCCAGATTGCACGGATGCATGGGGGCGAACACCGTGTTGCTCGCACGTCCGATTGCATCCAGCCGGCCGAAGCCCCAGTTGGGCGTCGGCGCGAAATTCGGATCGGCGTATTTCCGTTTCATGGCGGGGTCGCCACATTTTGTTACAGCCTGCACGATTGCCGGTTTCATGGTGATCTTGTCGATCAACTCCAACACCTTTTTCTTGAGGCCCTCTTTATGCTCAGGGCCGGGGGCAGGAATGCCCATCGCCGTCTTCGCGAAGGCCTCCAGTTTCTTATCGTCGGTAATTGTCTCACCGAGCGCCTCCAGCATCGCCCTGACAAACGCCGCGTTGTGTTGCATCGAAGGCGCGCCGTCGATCTGAACAATCTTCCCCTTGGCCACGATCTGCCCCGTATGGCAGGCGGCGCAGGTCCAACCGACCCACGGGACCATCTTGGTGGGATCATCCATGCTGGGGGTCTGTGTCACGGCAAACCCCACCGGCAGCCCATGCTCGTTAAACCTGTGCTTGGCATCAGGGATGAAACGGAATTGGGCGATGTTGGCGTCGGCCAGGAACGGCTCGGTGCCGCCTTTTTTGGTGAGCGCCAGCAGCCAGGGCAGAGGAATGAGCCTGGTGCCCTGGGATTTGTGATAGAACTCCTGGCGCTGCTCCTGACTCCAGCCTTGCTTGAGAAAGGGGCCGCCGGAATCGGGCTTGCAGGAAACTCCTGCCGCCAGCAGTGACAGGAACATTGCGGCGATGATTCGTCCTGTTGTCATGAAATACCTCTCAAGGGTTAAGTGTCAGTCCATTTATCTCGATTCGCCTCCCATGCATAACGAATGACGGAGCAGACTCCGACGG
>Ga0187893_10005919_pt1 | contig 21395 bp, 20 predicted proteins | sample MA1701074metaG_FD_139574 | JGI IMG/M metagenome (GOLD analysis project Ga0187893, IMG submission 139574) | White microbial mat communities from a basaltic lava cave in the Kipuka Kanohina Cave System on the Island of Hawaii, USA - MA170107-4 metaG ...
AAGGTTATCCACAGAAGCTGGGGAGATGACAACCGGCACGACTCTGCTTACGCCAATTCTTGAAAAAACCCTTCAAGCCTGAACCAACCCTTCTTGCTGGGCCTCGATGTTGGGCGTATGATCCCGCGCCAGATCTCGAGACGGAGGGCATCATGCGCAATTTTTCTGCGTTCTCGATCGTTGGACTGCTCCTCGTCGGCTGTGCTGGTGGTGTGGGTGGAAGCGTGGCAAGCGATACGGACGACCCAGCCTCCTGCAAAGAAGGAGGCGACGCGATGAAGTACTACCAGGACTTGCAACGCCGGACTCAAGCCGAAACCGGCATGACTCCCCAGCAACAGCAGATGCAGAGCGGAGGTGGCATGGGCGGCGGGAGATGATGAGCTAGCTCCCCTTGTACCGCCGAAGAAGCCCAAGCGCCCGCTCGCGAAGCAGGGTTATCAGACGTTCTCGCTTAGGGTGTGGGCGCACCTTCAGAGCCCTCGGCTTCTTTCAGTGTGAAGACGCTCACGTCTTCACAGAGATCACCGCAATTACCGTGGAGCGACTTGGTTGCCACCACACCATTCTTGCCGACGTACGTCCAACCTTTGAGAAGATTGATTTCTTCGGCACCGCGACTCACCGCATACATTCCATAGAAGAATGGATGGGGCAGCGGCTTTCCAGGGACGCACTGGTAATCAACATAAGTAACTGGCCGTTCCGTTTCATTCGTCGGATGGATCAAGTAGTGCAACTCGATGTCGGCTGAAGCGACCTGACTATCGGCTGGGCCGGTCCTCTCAGAGAGTTTGATAAACATACCGGCGACATCCAAACGCATGGTCCCATGGCCCATAATCAGTGACGTACAGGGGTCGCGGTTCGGGGGCGGACCGGTCTGATAGCCCACCATGCCGCTCCCGCGGTACATGTCTTTCCCTTCCACCAGCGTCAACGTCACTTTTCCCGCGGCGACCGACTCGGCCGGAGCCGTAGGCTCACTATCGACAATCCTCGATTGGAACTCCAAGATATAGGCCCCCTCCGCCACTTCCCATTCCCCATCCAGTGCTTGGGCTACTCCTGCGCGGGAGATCGTCTTCACCCAGAATCCGCTGTGCCTCACACGTGTGGGCGGAGCCTGGTAGGTGAACCTTGCAGGCGTGCCAGGCTGTGACTGGGCCTCCCTCGGCGAGACGGTACCATTTCGTTCCCTTGGCCGCTCCTTCGCCTCCTTGAACTTTGCCGGAACGATCGCCTGTTCCTTCTTGGTCCGAAGTTCCGTCTTCACCGAGACCGATTCATTAGGCCCCAGCTTCTTCGTCTTGGTGGCTGGCGTGAAGATGATCTCGACGCAGGTGTTCGGCTTGTCCTTCCATTCGGTTTGAGCATTGAAATACTCTTGACCTGAAAAATAGGCCATAAGGGCCGTGAGCGTTCCGAGGAGTTGCGCATCTTTGATCTGAGCCTCCCCTTCCGAAAAGCCTGAGACCGTGATGATCTTTAACTCTTGGGGAACCCCCATCATGCGCTGATCGATGGTGAACCGACCTTGGATTCCGGCTGGCTGAGAATAATACGGCAGGTCGGTGCCGATATGCTGGAGCGCGACCGTGGCGTCAAACTTGACATATTCCACCTTGGCATCGTCGTCGACCTTGCCTTTGAGGTCGGCTGTGACGTGTCGGCGATAGAGCACCCCCCGCGTCGCCCCGTCTGGTCCGGTGGTGGCCCGATATAGCACGATGGACCATTCAAACGTCCCCACCACCCATCCCTCCGGGTCGGGGCATCGCTTCGCCTTGGGGGCAATGATCATCTCATAGTGTTCTCGAATGCCTTTCGTGGGCCGTTCCTCCTTGCCGATCCGCGTCATGATCTCCGTTGTCTTGTAGCCCACCCAGTCTGGAGAAGGATTTTCTCTGCTCGAGCTCTTTTGCACTTCGTAATCATCCTGCGACGTATCAGGGATGGTGGTCTGTGCCAGGAGGAGAGGCTGGGTGGAGGACGCATGAGTCAGCACGAGGCGAGCTGAGCGGGACAGGTCCTTCAGGCTGCTGCTCTTGCGTGGCCGCACGGAGATCGGACAATCCGCCGCCGCGGGACCGAGCGAATGTTTCAGACCTTCTGCCAATTGCTCATCCATTCTGCGCACGATACCGTCGGCGTCCGGGCCTAAGGCTTTCTTCAGCGACGCACCCTCGTTCCCCCTAAAGAGCTGCGTGCTACCAAGACCCTGCGCCAGCCTCGACAGGGCTTCACAGGGCCTGGTGACTCCCTTGAAGAGTTGGAGCAAGTTCGGATCGAACGGTACCTTCTTCCCCTCACCCTTTGCTTTCTCGCCCATTTCAAGCGAGTCGAGCTTAGACCGGAGCAAGTCCATCTCGGTCGGTGTGGTCACCGTGGCCGGAGCACTGGGTGGCGCGGCCGGCATCGTATAGACTTTCTTCGGATCGTATTCGGGAGGATTCGAGGACGGAAGGTACTTATCTCCGCCTCCACAACTATTGGTCAGGAGTGCAACAAGGGCGATGAGCAGTACGCGGGTCAGCAAGTGGTGGCTCCCCCTACTGAGACGGCCTGACCGGCTAGAATGGCTGCCATGCTAGCCAATGCGGCTGGTTTCGGCAACCAGCTACCTCAGCCGGTTGCTCCCTCCAAATCGTTGGCGTACAATCCGGCCCACTCGTTTGGAGGATATACTCTCATGCGATATGTCGTTCTGGCCGTGGTTCTCTGTCTCGCCTCCACGGCCTACGCCGGCAACATCAAAGACACCGACCTCATCACGAGCAATACGTTTTTCCTCCCGCCGACGACGGCAAATACCATCTATATTCAGACTCGCAATTCGTCAGACAACCAAGACGTCTCGCTGCACGATCTTGGCGCACGGCTCACTGCAAAAGGGTATCGGGTCGTGCAGGATCACACCGCTGCGCACTACATCCTGTTGGCCAACATTGTGTATTGCAATGTCACCAAACCGGAGCTGCCAGTTGAGGATATCGTCGCAAGTGGATACGGATCGGGGATAGGCTCCTCCATCATGGGCGGCCTGCAAGGTCTGACCGGGATGGCCAGTATGGCAGGCCCGCAGGGTGCGCTGGTAGGGACCGCTGCCTCGATGGGCCTGAGCGCCATTGAAGGCGTCGGCAGCGCCATCGGCAGTATGTTCAGTGGGCCTTCTACACCCAAGATGCCGGACGACGCAAACTACGCCTGCGTCGCAGACCTGCAGATTACGGAACAGAGTGCCACGGCTTCCGATCTCCCCGCTGCGAAATCCGGCAGCGGCGTACCACCAGGCGTCTACCAGACTCGTCTTGCCGCCGATGTACATCAGAAGAAACTCAATGAGGCCGAAGCGACGCCCTTGCTGCAACAGCGACTGAGCGCAGCCGTCGCAGGAAATTTCTAATTATGTATTCGTATCTTGCCATTCTTCATCGCCTCACACCTTACGCTTCACCTCTTACGCTCATGCTGTTCTTGCTCGTGCTCACGACTGGCTGTTCCAACATCATTCGTTCCGGCTTGATGAATAGCAACACGGTCTTCCTCGATCCCAGCATGAATCGGACCGCCTATCTCCAACTTCGTAACACGTCGGAGAACCAGAACGTCACGCTCAGCGAAGTCCAGACCAAGCTCACGACGAAGGGCTACCAACTCACGAAGGATCCAGAGCAGGCAAACTATTGGGTTCAAGCCAAGGTGGTCTATTGTCACAAGGCCGCCGAAGGCGTCACGCCTGAATCCGTCGCCATGGCAAACTTTGGTGCCGGCATCAGCAGCGGCGGCAGTGCCATGGTTTCAGCCAAGGTAACGAGCGACGATCAAATAGGAAGAATGATGCGGGGCGGCAGGATGAGCCCGGGCGCGATGCCCATGGGCGGGGGGATGCCCGACATAAACGCCATGATGGCGCGGGCCATGGCCATGAGCGGCGGGAGAGGAGGCTTTCCCGGTATGCAGATGCCACAGACTCCAAAAGAAGATGGCGTCACCTATCTTTGTGTGATCGACGTGCAGATTACCGATCGAAAGATGGGTAAACCGCTGGGTCAACCGACGGCAGGACAAGCGACGACCGGGCCAAAAGTCCAACAAATGCGCATGGTCGGCCACGTACGGCAAAAGGATTTGGACATTCCCGAAGCCACGCCGATCATTCAGGAAAAAATTAGTACCGGCATCGCAGGCATGTTCTAGCAGGATAGACAGCCGATGCTAAGAACCCGCGCGGTCAAAAAAAGAGGGGCACTTGCGTGGCCCCCTTGAAGTGCTCCTGCTAGCTTGTTATTTCATCAACATGACTTCCGTCGCCTTCACCACCGCTGTCACCTGATCGCCTTGTTTCAAACCCATTTCATCGATAGCTTCACGCGTGATTGCCGCGCCGAGATGGAACTGCCCCATTTTGACCGTCACCAAACCCATCGCTTCGCCTTTTTGAATTGATTCAATCTGACCCGCAAAACGGTTCCGGGCGCTAACCGTGGCCTGGCCTCCGCCCTTCATAAGCATGACCTCGGTGGATTTGATTACGGCCGTGACCTGGTCGTTTTGTTTCAACTTCAGTTCTTCAACGCCTTGATTGGTGACTGCCGCTACAATCTTTGTTCCCTGCGCATCGAGGGTTACAAGGCACATCGCTTCACCGGACTTGATATTCGATACCCGCCCCTGAAGCTTGTTTCTCGCACTGATAGCCATTTGTTGCCTCCTTTTTGTTTACGCACATGTGGTATGTCGCCAACAGCTTGCAGGTTGACGACGACGCCCTACAATAGGCAAAACTACCGAGCATTCTTGGGCAACGAGAAACTTACGCAGGATTAATCAGTTTCGTGGGGATACTGTGATACTTCCGACCGAGCAAGTCACGCCCAAATGCGCATTTCGGCGGCGAAAATATAATTCTCCGGTAGATTGAGGCAACTGTTGAGAAACTGAGGTTATGACTCCTTAATCACCATTACCTCGGTTGCCTTCATCAAAGCAACCGCGCGATCCCCGACCTTCAGGCCAAGGCCATCGAGAGCATCACGCGTAATGACTGCAGTGATCTTGTTCTCTCCCACGTCCAAATTGACCTGAGCCATGATGCGATCGCGCTTGATGGCCGAGACGATGCCGACCAATTTGTTCCTGCCGCTGACCTCCTCGCCTTCCGGTTTTTTCCCTAACCAGCGATCGAGGACTGCCTTTTTGAAGCGATACCGCCCGCCGATCTTGGAGCTGGGAATTTTCCCCTCCCATAGGTACCGGTAAAAGGTGGGGATAGCGAGGCGCAGATACTTCGCGGCCTCGCGAGCGGTTAAAACTGCATCTGGCCCCTGAGGCATCGTTGCCGGGCTGCGTCTTGCCATGTTGCCCCTCCTTAATGCTCTGGCTCTTCCGTAATGAGCACCGCCACGTCCGGACGTTTGCTCCCTGACATCTCCAGCCAATAGGATCGTTCTCGCTCTAACGGAAACCCCAGGCTCTTGTGAATCCGTCCGCAGCGCAAACGAGGAACGGTCCTGACCCGTTCAATCGGTTTTTCCCCGTCTATCACCTCAATCCAAAGGGGTGCGTCTGCGGAAATCCGGTACAGGCCATTCTTCGGAACGGTCAGCCGAACAAAACCTCCAAAAAGGTTTTCCACGTTCTCCCTCGGCTTTGTTTGCTCAGCCATGGCACCCTCCGACCTTAGAGTCTGCCGGGACAGACCCTCTTTTCCCACAAGCGAGACTCCCGACAGCGGTCGAAGAGCCACCTCCAGTTTGTGGAGACCAGGTTCAATTGCTAGACTGCTCTCCGGCTTTGCCAAAGCCTCGATCTTCGATCCCGGCCCATCCATCGCAGTTACAACTGCCTGCAATTCGGGGGACAGTTTCGTGCAGTCTTCGGCGGTGGCAGGAGAATGGGTGTGGTCCACTTGCGCGGACACAGTCACGGGAAAGAGTAATAGCAGCCACGAAGTAAACTGAACTAGCTTCATACGATTCTCTCTCCTAGAACGCTTCCCCATCTCTTTCGAGCGCAACAGGCCATAGAAAAACGCGCTCATCTACTCCGTCAGCTCCTCATTAAGCGCCACTGCTTTGATGTGTGCAAATACCTGCTGGTCGGGTTTCAATCCAAGATTGGCAAGCGATTTTCGGGTGATGCTGGCGACGAGCGGCGCTCCGATATCCAATAACACGTCTACCGAAGACTGATCCATTTCCCTGATCTCAACAATCTTCGCCTCAAGAATGTTCAACACGCTGGTCGGAGAATTGGTTCGACCTACGACAAGACTGACATCGCTGGAAAGAATGTGCACGCGCACCGGTTGTCCAATGGCCACGGGCTGAAGCGGCACAAACAGGAACTGGCCCTTGAATTCGAGCTGGGTGAGACCGTACTGCGGTTCGTGGCTTTCCACACGAGCGTCCAAGACTGCGCCGACTCGGAGCGATCCAAAACTTCCCCGATACTCCAGGGTGGTGAGCATCTCGTTGAGCGCGCCGGCCCCCACGAGTTTGCCTTGTTTCAAGAGAACGACACGGTCTGCGAGTTGTAGAATTTCGCTGATCGCATGGCTGACATAAATCACCGGTATGCGCAGTTCCTCATGAAGCCGGTGTATGAACGGGAGGATTTCTTGCTTGCGCTGGATATCGAGCGAAGCGAGCGGCTCATCCAGCAGCAGCAGCTTGGGGCTCGTGAGCAGTGCTCGGCCGATCGCCACCCGTTGTTGCTCGCCACCAGATAACTTGTGGGTGCGGCGCTCCAAAAGATGCGCGATTCCCAGAATAGTGACCACCTGCTCAATCGAAATACGACGTTCCTCCATACGGATACGCTTGTACCCGTAAAGGAGATTTGAACGCACACTGTAGTGGGGGAATAATCGAGGCTCCTGGAATACGTACCCAATCGGGCGGGTGTAGAGCGGCAGACACACGCCTTTTGCTTCATCCTGCCAGATGTCGTTGCCGAACTGCATGAATCCATCGGCTGCACGCTCAAGTCCCGCTAGACATCTCAGCAATGTTGTTTTTCCGGATCCTGAAGGCCCAAACAGCACGGTGATGCCCGATGTCGGCAAATTCAAGTCGACGCTCAGATGAAAGTTCGGATAGCGCACATTAAAGCGTGCAGCCAAGCGGCTCATGACACGTGTATGGGAAATCGGCGATTCGCGACGTACACTCCCAGCAGCACCAGAAACGAAAAGATCAGCATAAATGCAGAGATCGCATGAGCCTGAGCATATTCCATCGCTTCCACATGACTAAAGATGGTCGTGGACAGGACTTTCGTCTGTCCCGGAATGGACCCCCCGACCATGAGGACTACCCCGAACTCTCCCATCGTGTGCGCAAAACCCAGCACGACAGCGCTGATGTATCCCCGTAGCGCAATCGGAGATATCACCGTCAGAAAAGCATCCAACCTGGAGGCGCGGAGCGACCAGGCCGCTTCCAATGGAGCTTTGCCGGCTGCCTCAAAAGCGCCTTGCAGCGGCTGTATTACAAACGGCATGGAATAAAAGACTGAGGCGATAACGAGCCCTGTGAAGGTGAACGCTAAAGTGAGATTCGTCAGCCAACCTAGCGGTCCATAGGGACCGAGCGCGACGAGAATGTAAAATCCTAGGACGGTGGGCGGAAGCACAATCGGCAGCGCCACCACGGCTTCCACGATCGGTCTGAATCGGGAGCGGGTATGAGCCAACCACCAAGCGAGAGGCGTACCCACGACCAGCAGGACGATCACAGTCATCGCAGCCAGTCGCAAGGTGACCCATAGCGCGCTAAGATCCATTTCAGTCATGATCCTGACTCGTATTCCCTCGAAGGTCGGGCTTCTTTCACACAACCTTGTTTTGGCACTTGATACGTTTATAGTATTTTTCAGTCAACTATTACCGTATATTTCTCAGTTTGTACGGGTATTCTATCACTTGTCAACTATCCGATAGCAGACCCTCCCTGGTATCGCTCATGCCAGGGAGGAACGTGGGAAAGGACGGGCTATAATCGACGGGGAACGCCGGGGGTCGCTATTTCAGTTCATATCCATACCGCTCGATGATCGCTGTTGCCTGCGGTTTACCCATGAACTCCATCAAGGCTTTCGCCGCTGAATTTTCCTTTCCCTTCGTCAGCAAGACCACATCCTGCTGGATCGGTTCGTGCAGATTGATCGGCACATCCCAGCGACTTCCCTTGCCCTTGATCTTTGGATCCATGACCTGGGACAAGGCGAGAAAGCCCAATTCGGCATTGCCGGACTCGACGAATCCTATGGTCTGGCCCAGACTCTCTCCTAGTACAAGCCGAGGCTGTATATTCTCCCATACGCTCAGATTCTGCATGGCCTGTTTGGCCGCCACTCCATAGGGGGCGGTCTTGGGATCCGCGATGGCAAGATGCTTGAACTTCTCGGAGCGTAGCGTATCTTCCCCCTTCACCAGGTTGGGATCGGGACTCCAGAGCACGAGACGCCCGATGGCATAAGTGAACCGACTGCCCTTGACTCCCAACCCTTCATCCTCCAAAAGTTTCGGTCTTTCATTATCGGCAGAGAAGAACACGTCAAAAGGCGCGCCGTTCTTAATCTGAGTAAAGAAAGCCCCGCTGGAGCCCGAGGCAACCTGAACGTTATGACCTGTCGATTTTTCAAACTCCATCGCCACTTCTCGAAACGGCGGAACAAAATTGGCAGCTACCGCCACCAACACCTGCTCAGCCAAAGCAGGCGTCACGGCCATGGGGAAAACAAGAACCAGGGATAGTAAAAACATTTTCATCGTAGACCTCCAAACACTTCCACTAAATGGCGGGTTCTACATTGTTACAGCCATCACTCCTACAACCTGACTCTCACCGAAGCATAAAAATAATCTGAATCTTTGTTTCCACCGGCGGGCATTTGGGCGATGATGGCGGGACTGTCAAAATAGGAACCCTTGAACCAATGAACATACCCGAAGTCAAAGTCCAAGTTTTGTCTCATAGCCCATAGCGGAGCCCATTGCGCTCGAAGTTCCAAATCGTGCCCTAAATAGTTTCCTGACCCTCCTGTGGGATCTTGTAAACCGCTACCCACAAACGCTGCGGTCGCTTGCGCCAGATACCAGAACCGTTGCTTGACCGATACTGTCACATTGTCGGCAGGCTGGGCGCTCAGCCTCCATCCGGGAGCACTGATGTTGGACCGGAAAAATGGTCCCCAAATTCCCGTGGGAGTCAAATCAAATCGACGGGCGCCGAACAGGATATCAAAGTTTCCGTCCTGGCTTCCTCCTGGAGTGCGACTGCCGCTGGAGTAGGCATACTGCGCCAAAAACCGAGGAGTCCACGGCAGATTAAAGGTATACCCGGCTTCAACGTTTGGGTTATAGGCAAAATGATCGACGTTGCCCAAGCGTCCCGTTTGAACGGCCCCCTCGAATTCATAATCGAATTCGTTGATCGCGGGAGACTTGAATAGGCGAAGGCCAAACGTACTATACGTACGGTGAAGATTTTTATTTTGCTGCTGTTGATCGTTTAACCCGAAATAATACGCATTCACGTTGAACCAGGGAAAGTGTTGGCTCTCCGCATAGGCCCCCCAGAAGACACTCTTTGCGGTCTGCTCGTCCAGTTGCTCTAGTTTCCGAATCACTGGTTCCACCAAAAAGGCCCTAAATCGCCAGGTTTGGCCTTCGCCGATTTGCCAATGGACCCCATCGAAGGCATTCGTGGTATTTCGGAAATCGTTTCGGGCAACGTATCGGCGCATTCCGAAATCCATGGTCATACGGCCGAAATGCAAGTCTGTTCGCAATCCACTCCCTCCCACATTGTTTACGGTCACCGACCCGAATAACTGCAAGATGTCAAATTGATTGACCGTCGTGTTATTCCTGAAATCCCCCGGCTCATCGTTCGACAATTCCCGCGAATCCTGCCCTTCGAAGAGAAATCGGAAGGGGCCCTTGCCCCCTAATCCTACGCGCGCTCTGGATCGGAGGGCTAACTGGGCATCGGTTCCACCGCCCCCTGCAACTTGGGTAGCGCGCCAGGGGTGGTCGTACGATTCAAATCGGGTGCGGTTTTCGAGGCCCAGGTCAATCCAATCGGGTAAGTGCATCGCTGTTTTCACATATCGGTTCCATTCGATGTCCCTCCGTAGATTGAGGACCGCATCGGCGGGTTCGATCCAGTTTTTTCCCTTTTGTGCTGAAACTTCGAGGTATCTCTCGTTCGTGATCAGTCCCTTCGTGAGCATAAGTTTGAGGACAGGGTCTTCGGTCGATCGAAATACCCACTCTCCGTTCCTCTGGACCACCTCACCGTACTCAACGGCCCTCACCGACTCCACTCCCACAATTAGGAGCATGATACTCAGGAAGGCACCCCACCATCTTCTCTTGACCATCAGTTTCTCCCCGTATTTCATTGAACGATATAAGACGACCGGATGAAAGATTTGAAGCCCGATCAAAGAGGAGCGCTCGACAATTCTGGAACGTGTCGGCGCTTCCTTCATGGCACGAAACACACAGGCTGAGGGGGCACGCCACGAAGTACCGACCAAAAGGTTAGTATGGTCGGCCGAACAGCCAGTGCGAGCATGAGGGGGCCTTCCGTCAGCCGACACGCAATGCATGAAGCTTTCCTGTTTCGCTCGTGTCATATCCACCCAGCGCCTCAATTTCATTTCGAAACGGACGACTGACAAGCGTCTCGAACAAATGGGCTAACGTCGGATGGAGCTTCAAATACGCTTTGGGCACAACAAGATCGTAGCGCGCAGCTTGAAGCGGTACAAAATCAAGTTCAAAGAGTTGCGCAGCGGATCGAATCCCGACCCCGACGTCCGCTTGGCGGCTTGCAATCGCACGCGCAACTTCGAAATGCGAGGCGACGATCGTGCCATAGCCCTTCACTTGATCCGAATTGATTCCCGCTGCGCGTAACCGTTGATCCAGCAACAGCCTGGCCCCAGCTCCCTCTTCCCGATTCACGAGCGTCACGTGAGGATTGACTACGCCGTCGATCGCACAGATAGATTTTGGATTACCCGCTTGAACCAGCAAACCCTCTTCCCAAGTCGCAAATGTGATGACCGCATAGTTCGAGCCTTTCAATACTCTCCGGAGGAATGGCAGATTTGACTCCCCCATCGTCGAATCGAATAGATGCACACCTGCGACATGAACTTCGCCCTGCTGCATGGCTCGAAGCGCCGCCATACTTCCCATGGTCCAGCCGACCAAGGAAGTTTGGTCCTTGTGCCGCCGCATGTGCTCGCCAGCAAGGAAGATTGCTGGATCACAGCCAGCCACAGAGATCGCTTGTTCAATCGCCTGACGATCGCGCGAGAGTTTTACACGCACCGTCGCACCCGAGGTCTGACCATGCGCCTCAACGACATAGCCATCAGTAGGAACGGTAAAGGACAGCATCTCACCCAATCCGGTTATCGATCGCACGATTCTCCTTGAACCCACCGTCGACACTTTGACTCGAAGGGGTGAAGCCTTCATGTCGCTTCGCGGAAGATGGCCGATCAACTTTCCCTCAACGACGTCTTCGGTTGATCCCAGACTGAAAAGATCCTCCACGCGACAAGCCAGCACCGAAGCTAAACGAAGGGCAACGCCTGTTGTCGGCAAATACAGATTTGACTCAATTGAAGACACCGCCTGCCGCGTGATGCCTGCACGAGCAGCCAGTTCGCCTTGCGAGAAACCTTTCTGGGTACGGAGCAATTTGAGGTGATTGGAAAACTTGGAGGCCGTTTCGGTTGGATTCTTCGGAATTTTCATGACCACTGAATAGCAACTAACATTGCTATATGTCAAGTATTATGTCTCATAATGCATCAATTAAAACCTAAAATATTGCACTGGCATAATTTAGCCTTGATCATATTCATGGCATTAGTAATTTTAAATTTATATTGTTGACAATGTTACATTACTTATATTATAAGTGTGGTATTCAATCATGATCGGATAAGTAGGATATAAAGTTTCTCTCCGAAGCCGATAGATGATAAGAACATGGATATTCCCCTACCACACTCTAACGGGCTGGCAGATGAGACGCACCGTCAATTGACGCAGCGGATTCTTCGCGTCCTTCAAGAGATTCGCTACGGCTCAGTGGAAATTATCATCCACGATTCGAAAGTGGTTCAGATCGAACGCAAGGAGAAGATCCGCATCGACACGGATTCTTCACGAGCCATCTAATGGACGAGGTGAAAGTGCCCGCACAATATTGTTGTCATAGCTAAAGGAGGTCCCCGTGCCGTCCAGACAACTGGAGGCATAACACTTCTTATCACAGCTATTTAATTCAATCTGTAACTGACCGGACCACCGGAGGTTCCATGCACAAAAGGAAGGTCGCGCATGAGACATCTCCGGTTCATTATCATCAGCATGGTATTCACAGGCCTGGTCTTCGGGCTCAGCTCGAAGGGATGGGCGGTGGAGGAAGGCCAGCTACAGAAGAAGGACGGCCGATGGGAGTATATGGCCACTGAAGATCCAGGCCTCAAGTATCTACTCCTCAAGGGCATCATTACCCAAGACGAATACGACAAAGGGTTTAAGGTGATTGAAACCAAAGAGCGCGTCTCCAAACCAAACTTCAATATCGACGTGAATAACGGGTTGAACATCCGCGTTGGGTCGAAGTTCCTGCTCAAGATGCGGCTGCTCACCCAAGTACGTTATACCTTTAGTACCTATAACGAAGCATGGGGGACTGTTGGAGATTCGAGGAACCCAGAAATCCTTGGCGGGCAGGTAGAGTTTCGGGCCATCAGAAACCAGAGCGATGCAAGCAACTTTACGGTGCCCCAGGCCCAGTTGCAATTCATGGGATTCGCCTTCGATCCGGATCTTCGCTACAATTTTTCGCTACAGCTGAATCAGAACGCCTTCAATCAAGAGGGTGGCAGCGGCAGGGCCGGTCTCCTCGATGCCTATATCGCCTCCTGGCATATCCCATTTGCAACCGTCCAGGCAGGGCAACAGAAAGTCTGGTTCAATCGCGCCCTCATCAGCTCGAACGCCACGTCCTCCTTTGCAGAAAATCTGCTTGTCCAGAGAACGTTTGCCGCCAACCTGATCAACAGTCGAGATATCGGAATCGTGGTATTGAGCGATGAAGAAAAATATAAATTCAATTATGCCTTCGGGATCTGGGGGGGAGTCGGACCCAACCTCACGAATGAGGGCACGGCCGTCAGTCAGGCTCTCCCCAACAACGCCAGTCTTCCCACCAGCCAACAACGGACCTTCAACTACGACACCCGCTTCAACAACGGGGAGATGATGTACACAGCCCGGCTGTTGTACAAGTTTTCAGGCAATCCTGGATATGGCCAGGGGGACATCCTCTATTCTCGGGTGCCTCAAGTCGCGATTGGAGCTGGATATGCCTATAACCCGGCCCAGAACTATCTGAGTTCGATTCGATCAGACATTGTCAGTCGCGCATACCGCCAGTCCATCACAGGTAGCAACAACGGCCGGCTACTCGCTGGAGGGATTTACGATTTCCAGACCTATGAGGTGGATCTCATCGCGAAGTATCAGGGATGGTCACTCCAATCGGAAGGCTATTATCGGCATCAGCGGGTGCGGAGTACAGACGATGGATCCATTCCCTTCACTCCTTCGACCGCAGTGGTGTTGGGACCTCCGGTGGAGCTCGGCCAAGCCTGGGGCTGGTACGTGCAGGTCGGCAAATACATCATTCCGAGGAAGCTCGAGCTCGCACTTCGGTATGGGGTGCTGGATCCGTCCACGAAACAGAAAGACGATATAACCAAAGAGTTCGGCGCCGCTTTGAGCTATAGCTTCGACGGCACATACAACAATCGGCTCATCATCGACTACTCCAACATCACATTGGGGAGCGGCGGACGAGCCCCCGACCGGTTTCCGTTCGAGAGCCAACCGGGATTCGGTAGCGATCTCGTCGAAAACCGTATCAATGTACAGTACCAGTTCTATTTCTAAACGGATGATGAACTTCATCACGATTACCAGGAGATACGCCATGCCACGACAAAACTTACTCTTGAGAAGCCTGTTGTTTCTCGGTGTATTGACAACGACCGTGTGGACAGCGCCGTCCGTGCAGGCAGCACCTGAGACCGTCACAATCGCAGCCGCCAACAGCCTGAGAGATGCTTTTCGAAAAATACTCCCTCTCTTCGAAGCGACCAATAAGGACATCAACGTGAGAGTCATTTATGGACCGTCTCAAACCCTCAGTAAGCAAATCGAAGAGGGCGCCCCGATCGATGTGTTCCTGCCTTCGCAGGTTGAAGAAATCGACGAACTTGAGAAGAAAGGGCTTATGATCCAAGGCACAAGACGTGTCTATGCCGGCACCACGTTGGTCCTGATTGCCGGTACGGAGCTCCCAGCGCCGATCGCTTCGGTCCAGGATCTCCGCACAAGCCTAATCCGGTATATCGCCATCGGCGATCCGAAAACCTCGTCGGTAGGAAAAGTGGCAGCTCAGTATCTTAAGTACAGCAAGCTCGATTCCCAACTGAAGTCGCAACTTGTTTATGCCGAGCATTCGCGAGCCGTTCTGGATCTGGTCGCCAAGGGCGAGGCCGACCTCGGCGTCGTCTACCGGACAGACGCCGTCGGGAATAAGAAGATCCGTATTCTCGATGATGCCCCGGAGGACTCGCACACGCCGATCCACTATGGAGTCGCCGCCGTCTGGACCGCCAAGAACATCTCGGGCGCAGGGGATTTCATTAGTTTCTTGGAGAGACCCCAGATACAAACCCTCTTGCAAGACCACGGCTTCGATCGCATAGCCGCGCGGAACGGCGTCGCTCAACGACAGGAGGGACAATAATGAATCGCTACCAGAACAATTTGACGCAGTGGTCGGCATGGCTTATGCGCGCGCTGTTGCTCACCGCCGTCGTAACCATCGTCGCTGGTTGCGCGAGCCAGCCTGTCTCGTCGGGAAGGACAATCCTTGACGCAGGGTTGAATACGGTTCGGTTGGAACAGGACCCCGACTCCATGTCCAATGCGCATCCCGCCACGTTGACGGCAGTGGAGGTAGGTACCTTGCTCCGCGGGGTTCGCGCATCGGAACGACGGAACATCGTTCACCGCCTGATTTTCGGTCAAGCCGATCGAACCAGGGCATTCCGGAAAGAAGAGATCGCCGTATTGGCGTTGCCTCTTTCAACGGCGCTATCTCTGGCCGAACCGACAGAACGTGTCTACTTCAACTTGAGTCATGCCACGGATCAGGGAGATCAGGAAACCACAACGGGCTGGATCTCCATCCAAGGGCCGATTCTGCACCTAATCATCAGCGCCGTGCACACCCGGCATAGCCCTGGTCCCGATATCAGCAAGTACGACCGGCAACTGCCGAACATCCCGGAAGCTTCGGCATTGTATGACGTGACATTCGAGCCGCAGGATTTTCTGGCCAAGGCGAGTTCGACGGCCCGCTTCTGGGCGCCGGATCAGCGGGAAGAGTTGCAGATTCGGTATCAGGATGCGCTTGCCGCGTTGACCGTTCAGCCAGCCCCAGAGCGCGAGGGCAAAAAACTCCACCGCAACCCTGACCACACACACTAAAGATTCTGGGGTTTCATAACGAATAGAAAGGACCTTCCCATGATTTTGAAGCCGTTGGTTCTCACTCTCGCGCTCCTGACCGGAGCCTTGGGATTCACTCCGTCTATCCAGGCGGCAGAATCCGTCTCGATCCTGAACGTCTCCTACGATCCAACACGCGAACTCTACCAGGAGTTCAATGCGGCATTCGCCAAACAATGGCAGGCCAAGACGGGCCAGAACGTCAAGATCTTGCAATCCCACGGAGGATCGAGCAAGCAGGCACGAGCTGTCATCGATGGCTTGGAGGCCGACATCGTGACACTGGCGCTGGCATACGATATCGACGCCATTTCCGAAAAAGCCGGGCTGCTTCCGGCAAACTGGCAGAGCCGGCTTCCCCACGATAGCGCGCCCTACAGCTCGACGATCACGTTTCTGGTCCGCAAGGGCAATCCCAAGGGCATCAAGGATTGGAACGACCTGGTCAAACCAGGAGTCTCCGTCATCACCCCGAACCCCAAGACCTCCGGTGTCGCCCGCTGGAACTACTTGGCCGCGTGGGGTTATGCTCTGAAACAGTCCGGCGGCGATGAAGCCAAAGCGCAGGATTTTGTCTGGCGTCTTTTTAAGAACGTGCCGGTGCTCGACTCGGGCGCCCGCGGCGCCACGACCACCTTCGTGGAACGGGGCATCGGCGACGTCCTGATCAACTGGGAAAATGAAATCTTGCTGAGCACCAAAGGGTCGGGCAAAGACAAGTTCGATATCGTCGTTCCGCCAATCAGCATTCTGGCAGAGCCGACGGTCAGCGTCATAGACAAGATCGTGGACAAGCGAGGTACCAGGCAAGTCGCTCAAGCCTATCTGGAATATCTCTATTCCGAAGAAGGCCAAGAGATTGCAGGCAAACACTACTATCGTCCGCAGCTCAAATCAGCCGCCGCTAAGTATGCTGCGACTTTCCCGACGGTGGAATTGTTCACATTGAAGGAAATATTCGGCAACTGGCAGAAGGCGCACAAGACACACTTTGCCGACGGTGGCACCTTCGATCAAATCTATTTGCAGAGCCCCAAGTAAAGTCGATGAGATCCATGTCCTTAGTATTGAAACAGCCGAGCGTCCTTCCAGGATTCGGTCTGACTTTGGGATTTGCGTTGTTCTATTTCAGCCTGATCGTGTTGATCCCCCTCAGCGGTCTCTTCATCAAAACGACCACACTGACCTGGGAACAATTCTGGCACACGGTGACTGAGCCGCGCGCGATTGCCTCCTACCAGCTCACATTCGGCGCCTCATTTCTGGGGGCCTTGATCAACGGCGTCTTCGGATCGGTGGTGGCCTGGGTCCTTGTGCGATACCACTTTCCCGGGCGTTCGATCGTGGATGCGCTCGTGGATCTGCCATTTGCTCTACCGACCGCCGTGGCCGGAATCGCCTTGACCGCCATCTATTCGTCGAATGGATGGATCGGACGATATCTCGAGCCGCTGGGTTTGAAAGTCGCCTTTACGCCCCTGGGTGTCCTAGTCGCTCTCACCTTCATTGGGTTACCCTTCGTCGTTCGAACCGTGCAACCGGTGCTGCAGGATTTGGACTTGGAGGTCGAAGAAGCCGCTGTCACCCTGGGAGCCAGTCGCTGGCAAACATTCAGGGCGGTGATCGTGCCTGAACTGTGGCCAGCCTTGCTGACAGGCATGGCGATGGCATTCGCCCGCTCCGTTGGGGAATACGGCTCGGTCATTTTCATCGCCGGCAATATGCCGCTCAAATCGGAGATCACTCCGCTGTTGATCATGACCAAGCTCGAACAGTACGATTACGCCGGAGCCACGGCGCTGGGAGTCGTCATGCTCGTGGTTTCGTTTATCCTTGCCCTGATGATCAATCTCATTCAATGGTGGGGCACCGCTCGCCACTCCGCTCGTTAGAAAGAGAAAAACATGTCGACAGAGATTGCTACCAGAGGAAGACACAAGGAATGGAAGGCCTCGTTGACCAGCGAAAGCGTCCTGGTTCGCTGGGCGCTCATTGTGGCAGCTCTTGGATACTTGACGCTCTTTCTATTCGTCCCCCTCGCAGCTGTCTTCACCGAAGCGCTGAAGAACGGGCTTGAGGGCTACTTCGTCTCATTCGCGGACCCGGATGCTCTGGCGGCGATTCGCCTGTCCTTCCTAACTGCATCCCTGGCCGTTCCACTAAACCTAACGTTCGGCATTGCGGCAGCTTGGGCCATCGCCAAATTCGAATTCGTCGGCAAACAGATCCTCATCACGCTCATCGACATCCCGTTAGCCGTGTCCCCTGTGATCTCGGGGCTGATTTACGTGCTGTTATTCGGGGCACAGAGCTGGTTGGGTCCGTGGCTGGCCGAACACGACATCAAGATCATCTTTGCGCTGCCGGGCATCGTGCTCGCCACCATTTTCGTCACTCTTCCATTTATCGCGCGCGAACTGATTCCGTTGATGCAATCGCAAGGACGAGAAGAAGAAGAGGCGGCGCTTACGTTGGGCGCGTCAGGATGGCAAACGTTTACCCGCGTCACCCTCCCAAATATCAAATGGAGCCTGCTCTATGGCGTGATCCTCTGCAATGCGCGGGCGATGGGAGAGTTCGGAGCGGTCTCCGTCGTCTCGGGCCATATCCGAGGCCTCACCAATACGATGCCGCTGCATGTCGAGATCCTATACAACGAATATAACGCCGTCGGGGCATTCGCGGTGGCTTCGCTCCTCACCTTATTGGCCATTGTGACGCTTGTAGCGAAAACGATTATCGAACGGAAAACTGCTCCATCACAATCGGCGCATGATCCAGCCTGGAGCACGCAGCCAGGGCATCCAGCATGAGTATCCAAGTCGATCACGTCACTAAACGATTCGGGACGTTCACCGTCCTGAACGACGTGAGCCTGCACGCACAGTCAGGAGAACTCCTCGCCCTGCTTGGCCCCTCCGGTTGCGGCAAGACTACCCTGCTCAGAATACTGGCCGGACTGGAAAGGCCGGACCAAGGACGAATTCTCCTGCATGGCGTCGAGGTAACGGATCAACGGATTACCGACCGCCGCGTGGGATTCGTGTTCCAGCATTACGCATTGTTTCGGCATATGACCGTCACAGAGAACGTCTCGTTCGGACTGAGAGTGCTACCTTCCGCGCAACGGCCTTCTCCCGACAAGATTCAGAAGAAGGTGGATGAATTGCTTTCATTGGTCCAGATGCGAGCAATGGCCGACCGCTATCCGAACCAGCTTTCCGGAGGACAACGTCAACGCGTGGCCCTGGCCAGAGCCCTGGCCGTGGAACCGAAACTTCTCCTGCTCGATGAACCCTTCGGCGCATTGGATGCCAAAGTGCGGAAGGAATTAAGGCGCTGGCTTCGGCGACTTCATGACGAATTGCACATTACGAGTATCCTTGTAACGCATGACCAAGAGGAAGCCTTGGAGGCGGCAGACCGCGTCGTGGTGCTAAACCAAGGGCATATCGAGCAGGTCGGCACGCCGGACGAAGTCTATGAAAACCCTGCTACACCGTTCGTCTACCACTTTCTCGGCGATGTGAACGTATTTCACGGCCGCATTTCTCACGACCACACCTCGCACAAGGGAACAAGCGGACAAGATGCGGACGCTTCGGGCGAACACGAAGTCACGTTCGTCCGTCCCCATGACCTGGAACTCAGCCTGAGCCGGACCACGCCGACACAGCTCGAGGCGACCGTGCGATTTGTCATCACCGCCGGATCGCGAGTGCGGCTCGAACTGGCATCGAAGGACTCACCTCAGATTATTTCGGTCGAACTCACCAGAGAGCGCTATCGCGAGCTGAAGCTTAGCCAAGGGGATGTGGTCTTTGTGCACCCGAAACAACTACAAGTATTCAAAATGCCCGGCCCCTCGTCGGTGTAACGGGTTGCCACGTGAAGCCCTGAAGCCTACTCGTGCAGTATGTCGAAGGGGGAACGGCAAGACTTCCCGTCTCAGCCGTTTATTCTCGATTGCAATCCATGAATCTCTCCTCCGAGACTTGCTTCTCGAGCTACGCTGTCCTGCGGCTTAAAACAACCTCATGCCTATCTCGTGCGCCTGAAAACCTTTCAGCGAAACACAAACGACGAGGACCGGACTCGGTGGGCTGCTGGCGGGGCTAAGGCGGCTAGTCAGGCCGAAATAGTTCCAGACACTTTCTGATTGTGCGTATGCCCAATCGTACGATGCCTCATCACAAAAATTTTGTCGCTTAGTGGGTCCAGATCCTTACGGGAGTCGATTCGAACGGATACACATGAATCATCCATCCACCGGCTTGAGGAACGAATCGCCCGCCTGCTTTCTGACACTCTGATTCCGTGGCAATCGTCCCCGTCTCCCCCAGTTGTTTCCGGGTCATGCGGCGTCTGCTACCGTCCGGCTGGAAGCAGAGATTAACGTGGGCATGCCACTGCGCGACGCTCAACGGAAGGCGTTCGTTCAGCTGCTCCTCGCTCATACCTCTCGGCGCGGTATACATCGCCCCCTCAAGTTCATAACCATACCCAGCTTTCTTGTATAACAGTGCGGTCGGTTCAGCCGGATCAAAACGAACCTTGGCCATAAGGCGGCGCTGCTTATTGGCGAAATGATAATGCTTTGGCGTTCGCTCGGGATGAAGCGGAGCATAGCCGTCATCCATGGCCACCCGGTAATCTTTGTACTTGGCAATAGCCTGTCGTAGCGTCCGCACGATCTGATCGGCACGCCTGGCATCATCTGCGTTCGCAGGCCGCAACGCCGTCCATTTCATGTGTGGCCCGAGATGTTTTTGATGAGGAACCATCATGTCGACAGTCCCCTCCGCATGATCGTGACGATCCATGTCCATGCTCTGACCGAGAGACTCTTCTTGGACCGACTCACCTGCCTGGATTAAACGAGCGCCATCCATAGGAGTGAACAGGCTCACTGAAAAAGCCGGAACAAAGCTAAAGAAAATTTTGAGGTAACGCATTGTTGTTAGTTCACCGGGACTACCAACCATTTTATCTTGCGTACTGACTCAACGCCCGACATCCTGCTCAGACAGACATTGCGGATCTCGGGAGCGGTGGGTTGCTGACGTGCCTGAGGACTTCCGAGTAAGTAGCCTTGTATCTCTCGCCCAGTGGCATGATGATACCGGCCATGATTAACCGGAGCATGATAGACCGTTGGTTACATGTGCGGGCTAGATCTCTCCATTTTACTCCGCTACACTCCGTCTTGTAGACAGGGTGAGACCGATGCGAGAAGAACGAACGATCAACTACTATACGCTGCTAGAACTCTTACCCAGCGCGACGGAAGCTGACATAAAACAATCCTGGCATGAACAAATCCAGGTTTGGCACCCGGATCGCTTCAATCATTCACCGACATTGCACCAGAAAGCGGAAGCCCGCACACAACTGATCAACCAGGCCTATCAAACGCTCAGCGACCCCGTCGCACGCGCACGATACGATGCCACGGCACAGCCATCGACATCCCACAGGCCACCCCCACGCCCCTCCCCTGCATCAGGCCCATCGTCGGAATCGTACGCCTCCACTCCGCCACGCGCACAACAGACCACACCATCCAGCCAAGGCCCTCGCGGGCCTCAGTCGCTCATCATGCTCTCCCGTCAAGGCCTGCCCAAAACCCTGGTACCGGCCATTACGATGCTCGTCGATAGTCACGAGCATCTTCCTTACGAGTTTGCTCGTCTCGCCCGAATCGCCGGAACCATTCGGCAGACGTTGCCGGCAGGCGATTATGCCATTGCGGAAGCGCCTGAGATTTTCT
>Ga0187893_10005920_pt1 | contig 21391 bp, 22 predicted proteins | sample MA1701074metaG_FD_139574 | JGI IMG/M metagenome (GOLD analysis project Ga0187893, IMG submission 139574) | White microbial mat communities from a basaltic lava cave in the Kipuka Kanohina Cave System on the Island of Hawaii, USA - MA170107-4 metaG ...
GGCCCCGAAGTTGTTGGGGACGGCGAGCGAGATGAGCACGATCGCCGACTTCTCCTTGAGCTTCAACTCGACGGCGTATTTGTCCACCGCCCGCAGCTCGGCGACCTGGGCGAAGAGGGACTTGCCGTAGTTGGACTGCTTGCCCCACCGGTTGAGCGAGGCCACCACGTCCTCGGAGGACATCTCCTTGCCGTTGTGGAACTTCACGCCCTGCCGGAGCTTGAAGGTGTAGGTGAGCCCGTCCTTGCTGACGGTGTGGCCCTCGGCCAGCATGGGAATCGGCTTCTTGTCGCGGTCGAGGCTGTAGAGCCCTTCGTAGATGTGGTTGGTGAGCGTCTCGGTGATGCTCGCCGTGGTCCAGTGCGCGTCCAGCGCGGGCGGCTCGCCGAGATTGCCGATCCGGAGCACGCCGCCCTTCTTCTGCGCGTCGGCGGCGGCCGCGAACATGAGCACCACCATCACCACGAACGCGGTCAGCAACCGTAGCCCGCACACTCGACGCGCCATCACGGCACCTCCACGAAACAGGGGGTCGTCTTCGGTGCCAAGACTCTGCGATGAGTGCCGCGCCTTGTCAACCCGGTGTGGCGGGGTTGACGGGACCCGGCTCACCTCCTAGACTGGCGCCGACTCGATCGCCACTCGCCGTCCATCGCGGGAGGACACCATGGCCGTCGCCGGCATCCTGCACACCGGGCTCACCGTCAGCGATCTGGATCGCTCGATCGTCTTCTACCGCGATCTCCTGGGCCTCGAGCTGATCGCCCAGTGGGACAGCAGCCAGCCCTACCTCCGCACCGTCGTCGGCTATCCCGACGCGGAGCTACGTATCGCCCTGCTCCGCCTGCCCGCGGGGCCAGACGGGGGCTCGGGACACCACATCGAGCTGCTGGAGTATCGCCGGCCGCGGGGAACCCGGGGGGACGCCAACACCTTCAATCCCGGCAACGGCCACGTGGCCTTCATGGTGGAGAACCTCGACGCCACCTATGCCGAGCTCAAGGCCAAGGGGGTGCGCTTCAAGTCGGCGCCGGTCGACATCACCCACGGGCGCAACACCGGCGCCAAGGCGGTCTATTTCTTCGATCCCGACGACATCACGCTGGAGATGATCCAGCCGGCCGCGCGGACATGACGAGCCTCGATCTCTTCCGGCTGGACGGCCAGACCGCGGTGGTGGTGGGCGGCGCGGGCGGGCTGGGCGCCGCCATGGCCCGGGGCCTGGCCGAGGCCGGCGCCGCGGTGGCGGTGGCGGACCGCAACGCGGGCCAGGCCAAGCTCGTCGCCGACGGCATCGCGCAGACGGGCCGCCGCGCCCTCGCGGTGGAGGTCGACGTCGCCGACCGGCAGAGCGTGGAGGGGATGACGGCCCGGGTCGAGGACGAGCTCGGCGCCATCGACGTGCTCGTCAACAGCGCTGGCATCACCCACCGGAGCCCCGCCGCCGATTTCCCCGAGGCCCAGTGGCATCGCGTGCTCGCGGTCAACCTGACCGGCGTCTTCCTCGGCTGCCAGATCGTCGGGCGACGCATGATCGCGCGGCGGCGCGGGCGCATCATCAACATCGCGTCGATCGCCGGGGAGATCGGACTCAGCGGCACCGTGGCTTACACGGCCAGCAAGGGCGGCGTGGTGATGCTCACGCGCGCGCTGGCCGTCGAGTGGGCGCCCCACAACGTCCGCGTCAACGCCATCGCCCCCTCGTGGTTCGAGTCCAATATCGGCGACCTGATCCACCGCGAGCCCGACTATGCGGCGCGAGCGATGCGCCGCGTCCCGGTCGGCCGCATGGGTAAACCCGCCGAGCTGATCGGCGCCGCCCTCTACCTGGCCTCGGAAGCCTCGAGCATGGTCACCGGCCACATCCTCGCGGTAGACGGCGGCACCCTCGCCTCCTGAGGGGTCAGGTCTTGCATTCCTACATTTTCGTGGCCCTTCGCCGAGTCTCTGCGCTTGGGGAACATGTAGGAATGTAAGACCTGATCCCGCCTAAGCGCGGCGGGCGCGGGTAAATGTCGTATTTCAAGACCTGACCCCGATGGCTTCGTGAACGGCCAGGGTCAGGGCGCCGAACACCGGCACCGCGCGCGACGCAACGGTGCGGGGACGCGGGAGCGGCACGTCGAAGACGCGACCGAGCCGGCCCGGGCGGGGGGTCATCACCATCACGCGGTCGGCGAGGAAGACCGCCTCCGGGATCGAGTGGGTGACGAAAACGATGGTCTTGCGCTCGCGGCTGCCCTCGCCCCACACGCGCAGCAGCTCCAGGTTCATCTCGTCGCGGGTCATGGCGTCCAGGGCACCGAAGGGCTCGTCCATGAGCAGGAGCGGCGGGTCGAGCAGGAGCGCGCGACAGAGCGAGGCGCGCTGCTGCATGCCGCCGGACAGCTCGCGCGGCAGCTTCTGCGCAAACTCGGCGAGGCCCACCAGCCGGAGCAGCTCGCCCGCGCGGCGCCGGTAGTCGTGGGGATCGCGCCCGGAGAGCTCGGCGGGCAGCAGCACGTTGGACTCGATGGTCCGCCACTTGAGCAGGACCGGGGCCTGGAAGACCATGCCGACAGACGGGATCGGTCGCAAGACCTCGCGGCCGTCGACCTCGACCCGGCCGCGGCTCGGCGGGCGCAGCCCGGCGATGATGCGTAGGAGCGTGGACTTGCCGCAGCCCGAGGGGCCCACGATGGCTACCAGCTCGCCGCGGCCGACGGTCAGATCGATGTCCCGCAGCGCCTCGACCGCGCCGGACGCCGTCGCGTAGGTCATCCCCACGCGGTCGAGGCGGATGAAGTCGGCCACGCTCGCGGTCAGCGGGCGGACCGGGGCAGCTCCACCTTGGTGAGGAACTCGTTGGTGTAGACGGCCTGGCAGTCGACCTTGGTCGGCACGCCCATGTAGGTGTTCACCAGGTCGACCGAGCCGCACATCTTCTTGTCCTCCATCCAGCCGATCCCGTTCTTGGCGTAGCGATCGGTCTTCATGAGATCCAGCCCCATCATCATGTTCGGCTCGATGATCGAGAGATCGATCTCGGGCACGCGCTTCTTGAAGATCTCGAGCGCCGACTTGGGGTCGCTCATCACGTCGCGCCAGCCCAGGTACGAAGCCTCGAGGAAGGCCCGCAGGACGGCCGCGCGCTCCTTCATCGTCTTCTCGCTGGCGATGATCGACATGCTGTACATGTCGAAGCCGTGGTCCGCCCAGGGCAGCATGACCGCGTTGCCCTTGCCCATGGCCTTCTCGTAGAAGGGCAGCCCGGTGGTGTAGTCGGCCACCGCGTCCACCCGCTTCTCGGCGAGCGCGGGCACCTTGGCCGCCGGCTCCACGTTCACCCACGTCACCTTGCTCTGGTCGATGCCGTGCAGGCGCGCGAAGGCGGGGAACATCTGGCGCTGCCCGTCGCCTGGCGGCGCGGCCACGCTCTTGCCCTCGAGATCCTTGGGCTTCGTGATGGGCGCTTCCTTGCGGCTCCACACGTTGAGCGGGCTCTTGTCGAACACCATGCCGACCACCTTCACCTTGGCCCCGCGGGCCGACGCGGCGATGACCACGGCGCTGTCGGCCAGCCCGACGTCCGCGCGGCCGGTGTCGACCTTGGCGATGGAGTCGCCCGAGCCCTTGGAGTTCTGCATGTCCACGTCGAGTCCGCGCTGCCGGTAGTAGCCCTTTTCGAGGGCCACCCAGTACGCGGCGTGATCGCCGACCGGGAACCAGTTCAGCGCGAAGACCACCTTCTGCGGCTGCTGCGCCGACGGCGCGGCCAGGCCGAGCGCCACCACGACCACCACCACCACGAGCACACAGAGGATCGAGAGACGTCGCATGACGTGTCCTCCTTTACTCCACGGTTTCCGCCCACGGCGCGATGCGCCGCGCCGCCAGCACCACCAGCCCATAGACCGCGAGCCCCACCACCGAGATCCACACCAGGGCGGCGAAGGCGACCGGCGTGTTCATGCTGCCCTGGGTGGTGACGATCACGTAGCCGAGCCCTTGCTGCGAGGCGACGAACTCGCCCACGATGGCCCCCACCACCGCCGCGGTCGCGGTGACCTTCAGCGCGCTCAGGATATAGGGATAGGCGTTGGGGATCCGGATGGTGACGAAGACCTTCCACTTGGGAGCGTTGAAGACGCGCCCCAGGTCGAGCAGCTCCTCGTCCACCTGGGTCAGCCCGACCGCGGTATTGATGACCACCGGGAAAAACCCGATCAACGCGCCGATCAGCATATTGGGCAAGACCCCGTAGCCCATCCAGAGGAGGAAGAGTGGGGCCACCGCCACCTTGGGCAGCGTATTGACGAAGACCAGGAACGGAACCAGCGCCCGGGCCATCAGCGGTGACCACGCCACCGCCACCCCGAGCGCGACCCCGGCCACGCCGGCGAGCCCGAAGGCGCCCACGATCTCGAGCGAGGTGATCGCCAGGTGTCGCAGCCACGGGATCTCGTCACCAATCATGGCGCGCGCCACCGTCACCGGCGCGGGCAGGAGGTACTCGCGGAGCCGGAAGACGGTCACCGCGAGCTGCCACGCCACGATGAGCGCGACGAAGAGCGCGGCGGCGGGGAGGTATCGATGGAGCGCGCGTCCGGTCCCAGTCATCGAGCAGGGTCATAGTACTCGACGCGCGCGGGTCGCGGGTGGGCAATGTGCTAGGCTCCTGAGCCGTGCACACGCTGGCCTTCCTCGAGCCCGGCCACTTCCACGCGACGCTGACGTTGAGGGAGGCGCACCCCGAGGTCTCGCCGGAAGTCTGTGTGTATGCGACGAGCGGGCCCGAGCTGGACGATTTCCTCGCCCGGGTGGACCGCTTCAACCGCCGCGCGGAGCGCCCGACGCGCTGGCGGCTTCGCGTGCGGCCCTCCGCCGATCCACTCGCCCAGCTGCTCGCCGAGCGGCCAGGCGACCTCGTGGTGCTCGCCGGCCGCAACGGCGGCAAGGCACGGGTGATCCGGCAGCTCCACGCGGCGGGCCTCCACGTGCTGGCCGACAAGCCGTGGCTGGTGCGGCCGGACGATCTCGCCGATATCCGGGCCAGCCTGGCCGGGCCGCCGATCGTGCGCGAGCTGATGACCGGCCGGCACGACGCGACCAACAAGCTGGTCAAGATGCTGGTCGACGATGCCGATCTCTTCGGCGGCTTCGCGTCGTCGGGCGCGGCGGCGCCCGCCATCGAGCAGGAGAGCGTCCACCACCTCGAGAAGCGCGTCGACGGCGCCCCGCTCCGCCGCCCCTGGTGGTTCTTCGATCCGCGCGTCCAGGGCAGCGGGGCGGTGGACATTCCCACCCACCTCGTCGATCAGGTGCAGTGGCTGCTCGACCGCGCGGGCGGAGCGCCGGGCGAGGCGCCTCGCCTGCTCGCCGCTCGCGGCTGGACCACCGCGGTGCCCGTCGAGGTCTTCACGCGCGTCACCGGCGCGGAGCGCGTGCCGACCGAGCTCGAGGGCATCGTGCGGGATGGCGCCCTGCGGGTCTTCTGCAACGCGGAGCTGACGTATCAACTCGGGGACGTGACCGCCCGCGCCGCCACGCGCTGGGAGGTCTCGTCTCTGCCCGGCGGCGGTGACACGTCATGTGTCGTCCTCCGCGGCCGGGCCGCCGAGATTCGCGTCGAGCAGAGCGCGGACACGCAGTTCCGCCGGCGCGTGATCGTCGAGGCTCGCGGCGACGCCGCGCGGACCGCGCGCGCCCTCACGAGCGCGCTGACCGCCGCCGCCACCGAGCTGCCGGGCGTCCAGGCCCGGCCCCTCCACCCCGCCCTCCACGAGGTCGCGATCCCTCCGGGGCTCGACCCAGGCCACGAGACGCACTTCGCCCAGCTCCTGGACGAGCTTCTCGGGTGGATCGACGCGCGGCAGTGGCCCGCCGCGCTCGCCACGCGAACGTTGGCCAAGTACACCCTGCTGGCCGAGGCGGCCGCCGCCACCGCGCGCGACGAGCCCACCGCCCGCTAGCCCGGGGTTAGCCCGGGGTCAGGTCTTGAATTACGACATTTTGCGGGCGCTCAGCGACTCAGCTGGCGGTGGGAAAATGTCGTAATTCAAGACCTGACCCCTCCTCGAAGGTCCAGCGCTCGAGCGGGATCATCGTGGCGAGGTCGGGATCGAAGGCCACGCCGTAGCCGCCGGTGGCCAGCGAGCCCACGCGCAGGCGCCCGTCCGCGATGCGCAGCCACGCTTCGCTCTCGTCACCCGCGTAGAGGTCGCCGTGGTGGCGGAGGGCCGCAGCCCGCTCGCGCGGCGAGCAGTGGGCGAGCCCGCGCACGTAGTGGTGCCCGTTGCGCTCGACATGCGCGATGCCGAGCGCCCGCACGGTGGCGAGATCCTGCTGCACCGGCACCACCGGCACGTTGGTCAGGTCCTCCGCGCTCATGAAGAGGCGCGCGGGCTCGGCACGCCCCGCGTTCAGTCGCTCGACGAGGGAGCGGTTGAGGAACGACTTCATGATGCCCTTGCAGTTCTTGGTGGACACGCCCCGGTAGCCGAGCGCGATCGCGCGCGGAAAGGCCTCCAGGTCCTCGTCGCTCTCGTCGATGATGATGGGCACCTGCCGGCCGAGCGCGTCCAGGCCCTCGGTGGCCGCGGCATCGAGGGCGATGGCGCGGTCGAGCGGCTGCTCGATGAAGGCCGTCGAGCGCCACAGACGCGCGAGCGCTGGCCGGCTCCGGATCGTCTCCACCAGCGCCGCGAAGTCGGCCATCGTCTTGTACTGCTCGTTGCCGTCGAGAGTGACGAGATAGTCGTCAGCGATCAGCCGGTCGAGCGTCGCGGCTATGCGGGCCAGGCGCTCCACGTCGGCCTCGACCTGGCCGCCGACCTTCAGCTTGAAGTGACGCAGGCCGTGCGCCGCCACGCATTCCTCGAGCGTCTGGGGCAGCCCGTCGCGCAGCCAGCCGTCGGCCGGCACGTCGGTCGCGACGATGGGATCGAGCAGGCCGACCGTATGCCGGACCGCGACATACTCGGGCGTGGGCTGGCTCGCCCACGAGAGCAGGTCGGAGTGGGAAAGCTCGCGGTGCACCGCCTCGGGACGGATCCCGAGCACGCCGGCACGCAGCATCCCGACGATGTCCAGACCGGCGAGTCGCCCCGCGGCGTCGGCCAGCGCGCGCTCGAACAGGGACGAGCCGAAGCCGATGGTGAGCCGGTTGAGCCCGAGCTCGGACCCGCCGCGCGCGCACTCCGCGTACGCGTCCTGCCACACGTCGAAGACCGGCCGCGGCGCCCGCGCGGCGTCGAGGTACGCGGCCTGCGCCAGGCGGATCGCCGCGAGCTGGTCGGTCACGTTGTCGTGGAAGCTCTTGGCCGGATCCTTGTCGAACCACTTCGGCGGCAGGTTGTCGGCGGCGTAGCCGCGGGCGCGCCGACCGTCGGCGGCCTCCACGTCCACCGCCAGGTGGAGCAGCGGGAAATGGGTGAGTGTCACCACCCCGTAGCGGAATGGCAGGCGCGTGCGCAGGTTTCGGAGATGGCAGGAGGCGCCGGTGAGCGCCAGGGCCAGGCTCACGAGCGTGCGCCAAGCGTCACCGAGGTCGCGTGGTCCAGGCCCTCGCGAAGATAGACCAGGCTCACCGTCTCGCCGGGGCGGCGGCGGCCGAGCTGCTCGCGCAGATCGGCGAAGCCGTGCAGTCCGGTATCGGCCAGCCGGACCAGGATGTCGCCCGCGCGCAGGCCCGCCTGTTCGGCGGCGCCTCCGGGCACGACGGAGCCGAGCCGCACGCCGTCCCACCCGGAACGGACGTCCGCCGCGATGCCGAGGAAGGCGCCGCCGCTCGAGCGCTCCGCGGATCTGCCGCGCGGAGCGGGCGCGGGGCCGCGCGCGAAGACGGGACGCGGGCCCTCGGCCAGCCGCGTGGCGAGGCGGGCGCCCAGCTGCGCGATCTTCGCCATGCCGGCCGCGTCGATCTTCTCGGCGGTGTCCGAGGGACGGTGGTAGTCCGCATGCGAGCCACTGTGGAAGAAGAGCACCGGCACTCCCGCGGCGTGGAAGCGCGTGTGGTCGGACGGGCCGATGCCCGACGCGCGCAGGTCGAGGTCCAGCCCGACCTCACGCCCGGCGGCCTCGACGAGCGGGCGAAAGCTCCCGCCGGTCTCGATGCCGCCCACCATGAGCCGCCGTCCGTCCAGACGGCCCACCATGTCGAAGTTCAGCATGGCCGCCATCCGGTCGACCGGAACGGCGGAGGGGTGCCGCACGTGGTGGGCGGAGCCGAGCAGCCCGGTCTCTTCCCCCGCGAACAAGATGAATACCAGCGTCCGCGCCGGGCGCGTCGCGGCGAGCGACTGCGCGAGCCCCAGGACCACGGCGGTACCCGAGGCATTGTCGTCGGCGCCGTGATACACCGCGCCGCCCGCGCGCCCGAGGTGGTCGTAGTGGGCGCCGATCATCACCGCCTCCCCGGCGAGCGCGGGATCGGAGCCGGGCAGCACGCCGATCACGTTCGCGGCGCGACGCTCCTCGCGCGCCAGCTCGACGCGCAGGCGCACCTCCACGCCCGTGGCGAAGGCGGCCGGCCCACCCGCGGTCAGGTCGGCGAGCGGTCGCCCCGAGCCCGCCAGCAGCGCGTCGGCGCCGGCCCGAGTGACGCTGCCCGAGAACAACGGTACCGGCGCGGCGGTCGCGGTCACCGCGGGCAGCGGGTCCTCGACGATCAGCAAGGCTCGGGCGCCCGCCCGGCGTGCCGCGATCAGCTTCTCCAGCCGGGTCGACCGGGCGCCGGTCGCGGTGGCGGGCGCGCCCGCGAGGGTGAGCGCGATGCGGCCGCGCGCATCCACTCCCGCGTAGTCGTCGTGGCCGACGAAGACCAGCTCGCCCGCCGCCTCGCCGGTGGCGGAGCCGCCGTGCGGCACCCACGCGCGCCCGACGTCGAGCGTGCGGGGAGCAGAACCGCCGGTCTCGAAACGGCTGCCGGGACCGACGCTCGGGGTCACCGCCACCGGGAACTCCTGGAAGAAGATGCCGGCGTCGCCGCCCGGTCGCAGCCCCGCCCCCGCGAGCACCCCGGCGATGTACCGCGCGGCCCGATCGCCGCCCGGCGTGCCGGAGCCACGGCCTTCCATCTCCGGCGCGGTCAGCGCCTCCACGTGCGCCTGCAGGGCCGCCGCGCCGAGCGGCGCAGTCGGCGTGACCGCGGCGGTGGTCAGCAGCAGCGACAGAAGCAGGGCGCCGAGCGGCGCGGCGGATCGTAGACGCGTCACGCTCGTACTGTACTCCACGAGGCAAGATCGCCGCCTTAGCGGTACACTCGGGCCCATGCCGCCCCCGATCCGTGCGCTGACCCTGGTGGCCAGCTTCGTGCTGAGCGTGGCGGCCGCCGCCGCCGCGGAGAACCCGGCGGTGCCGTACGCCGACTCGCTGCGCCCCGAATGGGCCGTCGAGTCCACGCGGGCGGGCCGGGCCCGCGTGGTGGGCTACCTCTACAACAGCAACGTCAAGGACGCCGCCAATGTCTGGCTGCGGGTGGACCAGCTCGCGGCCGACGGCTCCGTCTCGGGAAGCTACCGGCGCCGGGTGGTGGGTGATGTGCTCGGCGGCGGGCGCTCGGTCTTCGACGTGCCCGTGCCCTCGGCGGGCGCGAGCTACCGGGTGAGCGTCGAGACCGCGGACTGGGTCAAGGAGTGCCGGTAGACCTGCTCGACGCCCTCGAGGTCGCGACCGCCCCGAACCCGGACGCGGCGGTGGTCTGGATGCACGGGCTCGGCGCCGATGGCCACGACTTCGAGCCCATCGTGCCCGAGCTGGGCCTGCCCGCGCGCCCGAGCATCCGCTTCGTCTTCCCACACGCGCCGCTCCGGCCGGTCTCGATCAACCAGGGCCACGTCATGCGCGCCTGGTACGACATCCGCGCGCTCGCCGGCGTGTGGCGAGAGGACGAGGCGGGCGTGCGCCAGTCGGCGCGGCAGATCGAGGCGCTGGCGGAGCGCGAGCGTCAGCGCGGGATCGTCCCCCGGCGCCTCGTGCTGGCCGGCTTCTCTCAGGGCGGCGCGATGGCGCTCCACGTGGCCTTGCGGTATCCGGAGCGGCTGGCCGGCATTCTCGCGCTCTCGTGCTTCCTGCCCCTCGCCTCCACCCTGGCCACCGAGGCGTCGGCCGCGAACCGCGACGTACCGATCTTCTGGGCCCACGGCCTCCACGACCCGATGATCCCGCTGGCCCTGGCCGAGCAGGGCCGGGAGCAGGTCGCGGCACTCGGCTACCGGATCGAGTGGCACCAGTACGCCATGCCGCACTCCGTCTGCGCCGAGGAGATCGCCGACGTCGCCCGCTGGCTCGGGCGCGTGCTCGCATCGTGACTTCCAATCCCCGGAGGTGAGCCCATGCAGGACCGCCTGACCATGCCCATCGGGAACGCGATCTTCACCCAGCGGTCCATCCGCAAGCTGCGGCCTGATCCGATCCCGGTGGAGGACCTGCACCTGCTGATGGAAGCCGCGGTGAAGGCGCCGAACGGCGGCAACAACCAGGTCGGCCGATTCCTGATCGTGAACGACCGCGCGAAGATCCGCGAGTTCGGCGCGCTCTACAAGGAAGCGTGGTGGGCGAAGCGCTGGGACGACCACAAGTGGACGAAGCCCGCGGACATCCCGCTCACCGACAAGAACCATCGCTCGGCGATGGGACTATCCGAGGACATGAAGGACGTGCCCTGCGTGGTCTTCGCCTTCACCGCCCCGGGGGGCGGCGCCAACTCGGTGATCCCGGCCTGCCAGAACCTGATGCTGGCCGCGCACGCCCTCGGCATCGGCTCGCTACCGACCACGCTGCACGCCAAGGTGATGGACCGCTTCCACGCGATGTTCGACATCCCCAAGGAGATGACCTTCCACTTCTGCATCCCGCTCGGCTACCCGGCGGTTCCGTACGGCCCGAGCAAGCGGCGGCCGACCACGGAGGTCACCTCGCTCAACCGCTGGGGCGGAGCGGTCCCGTGGCGGTGACGCGCAAGCCGGAGGTCAGCCTCGCCGCGGTGCCCGGCCGCCGCAAGGCCACCGTGGACATGGCCAGGCGTCTGGAAGACGAAGGCTTCACCGGCCTCTACTGCCCGAGCTTGGGCGACGGCCTGGGGCTCTGCGAGGCCATCGCGCTGTCCACGCGGCAGATCTCCCTCGGCACCAGCATCGCCAACATCTACACGCGCCGTGCCTTCGACTTCGCGCAGACCGCCGCCTTGATCCACGAGCTGTCGGGCGGCCGCTTCCGCTTCGGCGTCGGCATCAGCCACGGGCCCGTCCACGAGCGACTGGGCGTGAAGCCCGGCAAGCCGCTCGAGGACATGCGCCGCTTCGTGCAGGATCTCAAGGCGGGCGCCAAGCAGGTGGGCGAGCTGCCGCCGATCACCCTCGCGACGCTCAGAAAGAGGATGACCGCCCTGGCGGGCGAGATCGCCCAGGGCGCGGTGTGGGCCAACGCCGCGCGCTCGCACATGCCGGAGTCGCTCGAGGCGCTCCCCGACGCCGCGCGCGCGAACAAGGACTTCTTCATCGGCAACATGGTGCCCATCTGCGTCGACGCCGACCGCGCCGCGGCCGCCGCGGTGAACCGCCGCACGCTGACCGGCTACGTGAAGCTGCCCAACTACCAGAACTACTGGATCGAAGCCGGCTTCGAGGAGGAGATGCAGGCGATCCGGAAAGTCCTTGCGACAGGTCAGGAGGACAAGCTGCCGTCGCTCATGTCGGAGCGCTGGCTCTCCCAGGTCACGCTCTACGGCAGCGCATCAGAAGTGCGTGAGGGTGTCGAGGCCTGGTACGCGGCGGGTGTGAAGACGCTCATCGTGGTGCCGTCTCGACCAAGGGCACCCAGATGGCGGCCCTCCAGGAGCTGATCGAGCTGTTCCGGTGAAGCGATAACGGACGGACGCGCGCTTTTTCCACTTGACAGCCTTGGCCGGGTGACTCGGTCGGGCGTTGGCAACTCTCGGCAGGCGTCGGCCCAGCGTCCCGCAGGAACACGGTGCTGCGCGATCGGGCGGGGCCGAATCAAAAATCATTTCTCGTCCCGCGATCGCGCGGCCCGCGCGCACGCCGGCGGCGTCGAGGCCAGGGTGTAGAGTCGCTCCAGCCGAAGGAGGGCTCGCCATGCCGATGCAGTTGCCCACCCTGATTCCCACGCCGGCCCGCGTCGCGGCGCTTGACCGGCTCGGCGACGAGATCGCCGAGCTGTCCGCGCACCTGGATGCCGCCACCGCGCGCCTGCTCGCCCTGATCCGCGACTTCGACGCCCGCGGCGGCTGGAACACGGGCTTCCGTTCCTGCGCCCACTGGCTGAGCTGGCGCGTGGGCCTCGACCTGGGCGCGGCCCGCGAGCGGGTCCGGGTGGCGCGCGCCCTCGGGACGCTGCCCCGCCTGGCCGAGGCCCTGGCTCGCGGGGAGCTGTCCTACGCCAAGGTGCGCGCCCTGACCCGCGTGGCCACGCCGGAGACGGAAGCGCGCCTGCTGGCGGTGGGGCGCGCGGGCACGGCCAGCCACGTGGAGCGCATCGTGCGCGGCTGGCGGCGGGTGGACCGGCAGGCCGAAGCCAGGGAGGCCGCCCGGCAGCACGCGGGGCGCGCCCTGCATGTTTACCAGGACGAGGACGGCACGGTGGTCCTGCGGGGACGGCTGACGCCGGACGTGGGCGCGCTGCTGCTCCGGGCGCTCGACGCCGCCCGGGAAACGCTGTATCAGCGGGCGCGCGGCGCTGGGGGCAGCCCGCCGGCTGCTGACCCCGCCCTGGCGCCGCCGACCCGGGCGCAGCAGCAGGCGGACGCGCTGGCGCTGGTGGCCGAGACGGCGCTGCATCACGAGCTGGATCCCGGCGCTCCCGGCGAGCGGTACCAGGTGGTGGTCCACGTGGACGCCGCGGTACTTGCGGACCCGGCGCAACCCGGCCAATCCGTGCTGGAAGAGGGGAGCCACGTTCCCGCGGAAACCTCCCGGCGCCTGGCGTGCGACGCCAGCCGGGTGGTGATGCGACACGACGAGGACGGGCGGGTGGTCGAGATCGGGGCCCGGACGCGGACGATTCCGCCCGCGCTGCGACGGGCCCTGCAGCATCGGGACCGGACGTGTCGCTTCCCGGGCTGCCATGTGCGGGTCGGCCAGGGGCATCACGTGCGCCACTGGGCGCAGGGCGGCCCCACCACCCTTGCGAATCTCGTCTTGCTCTGTCGCCGACATCATCGGGCGGTGCACGAGGAGGGCTATCAGGTCGCGCGGTGGCCGGATGGGGCGCTGCGGTTCCGGCGGCCGGATGGCCGACCGCTGCCCGAGGTGCCGCCGCCGGCCGCGGTGCCCGCGGATCCCGTCGAGGCGTTGCGCGCGGGTCACAACGCGCGGGGCATTCAACTGAACGCGCGGACGGCGTGCCCTCTCTGGCTCGGAGAGCCCCTCGACGTGGGCTGGGCGATCGACGTGCTGCACCCCCGGGCCGTGAAGCCGACGCCCTGTCCATTACCCGAACGGGGATCGGGGGGCCCCACGGCGCCGGCCTAGAGGAGGGCGCGAGTGAGCCCGCGGAACCGCGTTCGGATGCACTCGCATGCCGCTTGTTACTGCGCCGACACCGGCCAATGCGAACCTGCTGGAGTTTGAGGTATCCGGATCGAAGAAATGATAGAGTCCGGGCGAAGATGAGCAAGCGACAACGCCCCCCGCTGGAGCCGACCGTCGATCGTCGGGAGCTGCCCGCCTACGGCTTACCGGAAGCTGCTCGATACCTCCGGATGCCTGTGGCAACTCTCAGGTCCTGGACCCTCGGACGTTACTACCCAACTACGAAAGAAGAGAGATTCTTTCGGCCGGTGATCAAGCTTCCAAAGGAAGGCTGGCCCGTACTGTCGTTCGTCAATCTCGTGGAAGCTCATGTTCTCGATGCAATCCGGCGCGAGCACGAGATCCCCCTGCACAAGGTTAGAGTGGCGGTCGCCTTCCTAAGGCGACACTACGCCTCTAGCCATCCTCTGGCTGATCATCACTTTGAGACCGACGGACTCGACCTGTTCATCGACCGAGCTGGCCTCCTGATCAACCTGACCCAGTCAGGGCAGCTTGCGATGAGGCAGCTCGTCCAGGCCTATTTGAAACGGATCGACCGTGATCCACGTGGAGTGCCGCTGCGACTCTATCCTTTCACCAGAAAGCGGGCGCTGGAGGAGCCGCGCTCGGTCGTCATCGACCCCTTCGTCTCCTTTGGACGTCCGGTTCTTGCCGGGACTGGAATCAGCACCGCGATCGTCGCGGAACGCTTCAAGGCCGGTGAGGCCTTGGAGGAGTTGGCCAGGGACTACGAGCGGAGCCTGCTTGAGATCCAAGAAGCGATCCGGTGCGAGCTCCCGCTCGAAGCCGCCTGAACCAACCCCTCCACCGCTCTTCGTAGACCGATCACTCGGACGACACGTCATCCCCGACGCTCTGCGCGCGCTGGGCGTCGAGGTCCATGCTCACGATGACCACTTCCCCCAGAACGCTCCGGACGACGTTTGGCTGCCCATCGTGGGGAAACGGGGCTGGGCGGTCCTGACAAAGGACACGAAGATCCGCCTCCGCGATACGGAACTCACCGCGCTCGTCAACGGTAGGGTCCGCGCCTTCGTGTTAACCAGCGGTGACATGACGGGTCCAGAAATCGCCAGAGTCTTGAGCCTGGCGCTCCCCCGGATTGCGCGATTCTGTCGCCGTCACGACCCGCCCTTCATAGCGCGCGTTTCTCGCACCGGAGCCATTCAACTGCTCTATGACTCGCGAAGAGGCATGAAGTAGATGCAAGTCACACCAGAATTAACCACGCTTCGCCAGGCTTGGCCAAGTCAGATGGATCGTTGCGACGATGCCTCCGGCGGCCCTTCTCGTGTGAACCCAGGGAACCGCGTTCGAATGTACTCGCGCGCGCTATCGGGGGAGAGCTTCACCGTCCCGGGGCCGCTCCTGACGAAGAAGTCGCCGTCCGGTGCCGTCTCGACTCCCTTCCACTTCAGGAACACCGGCTCCGGACTCCGCTGACAGCTCACCACGCACAAGGTCTTTCCCTGTACGACCTGGGGCTTCGGGTCGATACACGTGCCGGCCCGGTCCCCGAGGCCGTTGCGCACGACCTGCGCCAGGTGCCGCATGAACTTGTCGTCGTTCTCGAGCTGGTCCACCTCGATTCCGACGACGGACCCGTCGTCGGCCACGCCGATCAAGAGGTCCCCGCCCTCGGTGTTCAGGAACGCCGAGATCGTCTTGAGCACGGCGTGCGTCACGGCCTTGTCGTCCTGGCGGCCTTCCGTCAGGTTCCAGCGCAGGGTCGACTTGAACTCCAGTGTCTTCGACTCGCCGGCCTTGATCAGCTCCTCGGCGCTTCGGTGGGCGCGTAGGTACTGGTCGAAGAGGAGGTTCTTGATCACCTCCCCGAAGGCGCGGTCGTCGGTGATGCGCTTGTAGAGCTCGAAGTTGGAGTCGACGATCTCCTGGATCACGTGCTCGACCTTCTGGTCGAAGGTGAGTCGCACATTCTCCCGCGTGTTGACCCGGGCCGCGGCGTCGAGCGCCGCGTCGTCGTCGAGCTTCTCCATCATCTGGCCGAGCGTCACCCGGTGCTCGGGGCCCAGATTGAGCCCGAAGCGCTCGTTCAGCTCGGCGATGATGCGAGAGAGCGTCTCCAGCTCCTCGGGCGTCGTGCCATGGCCCTGCTTCGTGCTCACGGGTTCGAGCACGCCGGGTCTGCGCTCCAGGGCGATCTTCCCGCTGCCGGTCTGCTGGATCCGGTACGACTCCATGTCGATGTTCTGCTGAACCTCGCAGGGAAGCTCGGCGCGATCGCCAGGCAAGAGGCGCCGCAGGTGCCGCGCGAAGACGTAGAGCTTCTCGAGATCGGCGTCCGCGAAGGTGAGCACCTGGGCGAGGAAGGCGTAGAGTCGCACATAGTCCGTGAGCTGCCCGCGGAAGTTGTGCTGCTCGTCCTCGGACAGCGCTCGAACGCGATCGACCACCGGTGCGAGCACTGCGTAGAGACGGTCCTGCGTCGCCTTGGGGTCGAAGTAGACTTTGGCGAGGGCGTCCACGTCGGCCTCGGTGTAGACCGGGAACGCGCCGAGGCGGGTCTGGATCTCGTAGAGCAGATTCGGGTCGGTCGCCTCGGAAAGCAGCGTCGTCTCGTAATAGGGCTCGAAGGCGACCTTGATCTCGTCCGCCTCGTTGGCGAAGTCGAGCACTATCGTGCCCTTCTTCTCGGGATGCGTCCGGTTGAGGCGCGAGAGCGTCTGCACCGCGTTCACAGCACCGAGCTTCTTGTCCACGTACATCGTGTGCAGGAGCGGCTGGTCGAAGCCGGTCTGGAACTTGTTGGCGGCGATCAGGAACCGGTACTCGGAGCGCTCGAAGGTCTTGGCGGTCTGCGCCTCTGGAAAGCCGTTCATACCGGACTCGGTGTACGACTGACCGCCGTCCTGGACGGTACCGGAAAACGCCACGAGCGCCTTGAAGGGATACCCGCGCTCAGCCAGGTACTTCTCCACCGCCAGCCTGTATCGCACCGTGTGCAGGCGAGAGCGGGTGACGATCATCGCCTTGGCCTTGCCGCCGATCTCGCCCTGCACCTTGGCGGCGAAATGCTCGACGCAGATCTTCACCTTCTCGCCGATCGCGTGCGGGTGCAGCTCCACGAACGACTTGAGCAGGTACTCGGCCTTTTTCTTGTCGTAACGAGGGTCGTCCTCGACCTTCTTCAGGAGCCGCCAGTAGGCCTTGTAGGTCGCGTAGTTCGTCAGCACGTCGAGGATGAAGCCCTCCTCGATCGCCTGGCGCATGGTGTAGAGGTCGAGGGGCGAACTTCCCGTCCGCGCGTTTCGTGCCGAACAGCTCGAGCGTCTTGGGCTTGGGAGTGGCCGTGAAGGCGAAGGTCGAGAGATTGGGGAGCCGCCCGCGCTTCTCCATCTCGGCCAGGATCGTGCTCTCCAGCTCCTCCTCGGGAGTCGCCGCATCCGCCTCCTCCGTCTCCGCCTCTTCGAGCGAGGGCGAGCTGAGCACGGCCTTGAGGCTCTTCGTGCTCTCGCCCGACTGCGACGAGTGCGCCTCGTCCACGATCAGGGCGAAGCGCTTGCCCGGCAGCTCGCCGATCTCCCTCGCGATCACGGGGAACTTCTGGAGCGTCGTCACGATGATCGTCTTGCCCGACTCGAGCGCCTCCTTGAGCTGGCGCGAGGTGGTGTCGATGTTCTCTACCACGCCGAGCGTCTGCTCGAACTGGCGCATCGTGGTCTGGAGCTGGCGGTCGAGCACGCGGCGGTCGGTGATGACCACAATCGAGTCGAAGACGCGCCGATCGGCGGCGTCGTGCAGCGTCGAGAGCTGGTGAGCGAGCCAGGCGATGGTGAAGCTCTTGCCGCTCCCGGCCGAGTGCTGGATCAGGTAGCGCTGGCCTGCGCCTGCCGCGCGCGCGTCGGTCACGAGCTTCCGCACGCACTCGAGCTGCTGGTAGCGCGGAAAGATCAGGAAGCGCTTGCCGGTCTTGCGCCCCTTCTCGTCCTCCTCCTCGATCTCGTGGATGAACTGGCGAACCAGATCGAGCACGCTGTCCCGCGCCCAGGTCTCCTCCCAGAGATAGGCGGTAGCGTGGCCCTTGTGGGTGGGCGGCAGGGGCGGGTTGCCGGCGCCGCCGAACTTTCCTTGGTTGAAGGGGAGGAAGCGCGTCTTCGGCCCGGCGAGCTGGGTGGTGACGTAGACCAGGTCCGGGTCCACCGCGAAGTGCGCCAGACAGCGGCCGTGGACGAGGAGCGGCTCACGGGGGTCGCGGTCGGTCTTGTACTGCCGGATCGCGTCCTCGACGTGCTGGCCGTTGAGGGGGTTCTTGAGCTCGGCGGTGAAGATCGGGATTCCGTTGAGAAAGAGCACCAGGTCGAGGCAGTTCTCGTTCCTAGTGCTGTAGCGGACCTGGCGCACCACGGCGAAGAGGTTCGCCGCCTGCAGCCGGCGGGTCTCCTCGTTGAGCCCGCTCGCGGGGCGGAAGTAGGCGAGCCGGAACTTGCAGCCCGAGTCCCTGATGCCGGTGCGCAGGACGTCGAGCGCACCGCGCCGCTCGATCTCGGCCACGAGGCGCTTCAGGAACTGCTCTCTCACCGCCGCGCCATAGTGCTGCTCGAGCTTCTTCCACTCCTTCGGCTGGGTGGCGAGGACGAAATCCACCACGTCGCGGGCAGCAGGCAGAGCGCGCGGTCGTAGTCCTCCGGCATCCGCTTGCGGTACCCGCCCGGCGGCGTGTCGCCGTACGGCGGCGTCGTCTCCCGAACGACCTTCGCATCGCCCCCGCAGGCGTCCGGGCCGTGCTGGAGCAGCCCGCACTCGATCGCCTCTTCGAAGGACCGCTCGGAGATCTCGGGACTCATGCGACCTCCTTCCGCACGTCGATCTTGCCGTTCACCGCGGCGGAGATGAGGGCAGCGCGGAGTTCCTTGAGGCGGTCGATGGCCTCGCGCACCTTGGTGACGAGGGCGTCGATCTTCGCCGTCTCCAGGTCAAGGAAGGCAGCGATCGAGCGTTGCTCTTCGGCGGGCGCGAACGGGAAGCGATAGTGCCTCAGCTGTATTGCTGTGAGGTGGTCGATGGTGTTCTGGTTGCCAGCAGATGCGAAAACGGCGCGCTTAGCCACCATGTACATCAGGTAGTAGAAGAAACGTGGCGCCTCGCTATACCCTCGGTGTTCACCATGTCCCATTGCACGTCGATGTTTCGCAGGTAGCGTCCGGAATACTGACCCGTCACTCGTTTGGCATCGAGCATCTTCCCGAGCGCTACTTCGTATCGCGCGTACACTGGTGCGACATCCCAATGCGCCGGAATCTCCCCCAGCCACTCGACGCCGGAGTCCTTCATGAGGATGTTCGGGTCGAGGCCCTTGGTGACGGCGCGGGTGATGAGGGCGGTGCGCTGCTCCTGAAGCAGCTCGATCAGCCGTTCCTTCTTCGCCACAAGCGCATCGATCCGCGCCGTCTCCCGGTCGAGGAAGGCGGCGATGGCGCGTTGTTCGGCTTCGGGGGGAGCAATTGCAGGGGTGTCACGCATCTGTCCTTCATTGACCGAAGGTACCGCGCCCGGGTTCGCGAGTTCCCCCATGTCGAGTCCGTTTAGCCAGTACATCGCCCAAGTGACATCGCATTCCAGTGGCATGAAGCCCATCATGTTGTTATCAATGCATGACGGTCGGGTAAGAAGCCTTCTGCGGTTGAGCATCAGCGCGGCGCCGACTTTTGCAAACACGATCGTGCCGGGTGGAAACACAAAGGCACGCAAGCGCCGGGCAGTCGCTTCAGACACCGTGTGCTGGAACTCGCGCATCCCGCGTTCGTTCCCGGGAACGCTCATGTCGCCGACCTTGAAGAACGGGATGCCCTCGGTCTGAAGGCCCTGCTCGTCATCGGGAAAGCCGGCGCCCGCCTGAAGGTCGCCGATGCGCTTCAAGTGCCAGGACTCTCCAATGCGCGGGAATATCCGCGAGCCACTCGACGCCGGAGTGCTTGTACGCCGGATATGGCTTGAACCGCCGCAGCTCTGCGCGCTCGATCTGCTTGTCTCCGCTCACGACACCGCTTCCTCAAGCGGCTCCTCGGCGTCCCATTCCTCCGCCCCATCGTCGTAGGCCTCGGCCACGACACCGGCGCGGAACAGCTCCGGCTCGTGGGTGATGGGCTTGCCCGTCGCGGCCTCAATGCGCTGGAGCAGCGCCTCGGCGCGCGCGAGCAGGTCGTGGAGCGGAGTCTTGGTGCTGTCGAAGCGGGAGCCGATCATGACCGTGTCCGCTCGCTGGGGAGCATCCACGGACCGCCGGGGGGCCAGGCAAGGTCGAAGGGAGCTTCCTCGACGATGCTGTTCCGCACGTGGCCGAGGAACTGGATGATCCGTTCGCCGATGACCTCGAACTGTGCCGGCGGCGGGGCCAGCACGGCACCCGCCGTGAGGTAGCGTCTCCAGCGGGTTTGGATATCAGGTATCTGGTAGAAGGCCGCGGTCAGGGCGCGCGGCGCCTCGGACGTCCACGGGGTCGCTCGACGCTCGAAGCAGGCGGCGATCGCCTTCTGCAGCGATGGGCCATCGAACGCGAACGTGCCCGCGAGTGCCCAGACGTCATGGAAGTCCTTCATCCGACTGTTTCCCGTGTCCAGCTTGACCATCGCCTCGAACTTCTCGGCCACGGTCGTCTCGCGCGGATAAGCGCGCAGCCGGGGCGGCGGCAACGTCTTCAGCATCGTCGGATACTCGATTTCCTCGGGTTGCGCGGCCAAGGCGTCGCCGAAGCCGAGGTCGAGCTGCACCGTGATGCGCGCGTTGCCAAGCCACGCACGGAAGCGGGCACGCTTCCCGGAGTGCTCCTCCTCCGCTCGGATCGCCTCCACGGCCAGCTCGGAAAAGGTCGAAGCGGAGCCCGTCCTCGGGACAGGCCACGGCGCAGACCTCCCCGACCAGGGATCGGATCGCGGCGTCGTCCGCGGGTCCGGAAGCGAGCACGTCGACGTCGCGGGTCGCGCGGTAGGGATCCGGCAGCCACACCGCTAGGAGGCTGGCTCCCTTGAGGATGCATCGATCTCGTGCTGCGGACGCACCGAGGCGAAAGAGCAGCCGTTCGGCGGCGAAGCGCGTCAGGGTTCGCTCGAACTCCTCCCCGTGCGCCTTCGCCTGGTTCAGAAGACGGGCCTTGATCGATTCCGCCACGTCGGGACTCATATCGACCTCGCGTCCAGGGCGGCGCTGAGGCGGCGCGACGGCAGGATCTCCACCACGCGGGAGAGCTCGGCCACGGTCAGCTTGCGTTGGCGGAGACCATCCTGCAGCGCCTCCATCGCCGCCTCGGCGCCCACGAGTCGCTCGAAGCGGAAGCAGTCCGCCACGGTGCGCGCGGGCGTGGTGATCCGTGCCGGCACCCCCTCGAACGCCGTCTCCTGCACACCGAAGGACCAGGCAGGACCGCTGAAACGCACGACGCGCAGGCGAAGCTCGGAGAGCCGCGGCCTGCGCGCCTTGTGCCGAATGGCGAGCCAGACCTCGGCCGGGGCCTGGGTGCCGATGTCGTGGACCCGCAGCGCGGAGAGAAGACACACGACGCTGTTCGGCACGCGCGCGCAGGCCATCGCGAGCGAGTAGTGCTCGGTCGGCTCCGCGTCCGCCAGGCGGTACAGCCCTCGGCCGGCGTGCTCGACCATGCCGCGCCGGACGAGCGCCCGGAGTTGATCCCGGGTGATACCGGCGTCCGTCACCTGGCTGGGACGGAAGAAGGCGCCGAGATGCGCCACGCGCAGGAGTGCCGCAGGGTCAGCGGCTGGGGTTTGGTCACCCGATTTGTCGGCAGGATGGCCTGGCATGCCGTCATTTTGTGCGCCCCCCTCACCAGTAAGTCAACACAAAATGTCGGCACTAGTCGACAGGATGCCGACGTTTTGCGTCATACC
>Ga0187893_10005921_pt1 | contig 21390 bp, 21 predicted proteins | sample MA1701074metaG_FD_139574 | JGI IMG/M metagenome (GOLD analysis project Ga0187893, IMG submission 139574) | White microbial mat communities from a basaltic lava cave in the Kipuka Kanohina Cave System on the Island of Hawaii, USA - MA170107-4 metaG ...
CGGGGGCGGCGCTCGCAAGGACGCAGGACGAAGGAAGTCACCAGCACTTTCGAGGACGAGGACGCCGCGAGCGCCGTCATCCGGCCGGCGAAACGTCCGAGTAGTTCCCGTACGAGCCCTAAGCGCCGCAGGTTCGGTGAGCGGTCGGGGTCTTTGGGACGGTGGGGTCCGCGTCGATGTCACACCCCCTGGGCACAATCGAGCCATGGCTATCCCTCTCGTTCTCACCGCGGCCCTGGCGGCGCTCGGTTCGGCCGCCCTCGTCGCGGGCTTCGCCGTCTGGTTCGTGGCGAACCGGCTGGCGGAGCGGGGTACCGCCGAGCGCGATGCCACCGTGCGGGCCGCGGTCGACACGGTGCTCGCGGTGGCCGGGGACCACCTCGGTCAGCACGCGGCGGCCGGGGCGCGCGAGCTCGAGGTGCGAGCCGAGGGCATCGACCGCCAGGTGTCGGAGATGACCGGCCAGCTCCAGCGGGTCGGCGACCTCGTCGCCACACTGCAGCGCGAGCGAGCCCAGCAGCACGGCCAGATCGTGGAGGGCCTCGACCATGCCCTGCGGGCCACCACGGCCCTGGCCGACACCACCGGGCACCTGCGCCGGGCGCTGGCCAGTCCCAAGGCACGGGGCCAGTGGGGCGAGCGCATGGCCGACGACGTGCTACGCCTGGCCGGGCTGGTCGAGGGCGTCAACTACCGCAAGCAGACCGCGGTGGCCGGCGGCACGGTGCCCGACTTCACGTTCCTGCTCCCGAGAGACCTCGTCCTGCACATGGACGTGAAGTTCCCCGTCGACAACTACCTGCGTTATCTCGAAGCCGAGACGGGCCCCGAGCGCGAGTCCCGTCGGGCGGCGTTCGGCCGCGACGTGCGCCAGCGGGTGAAGGAGCTGGCGAGCCGCGACTACGCCGATCCGGCCACCACGGTGGGGTACCTGCTCCTGTTCATCCCCAACGAGAGCGTGTACTCGTTCATGCACGAACATGACGCCGCCCTGGCCGATTTCGCCCTGGGCCAGCGGGTGGTGCTGTGCTCGCCCTTCACCCTGTTCGCGGTGCTGGGCGTCGTGCGCCAGGCGGTCGACAGCTTCATGCTCGAGCGCAAGTCCGACGAGATCCTCCAGGCCCTGGGCGGCTTCAGCGCGCAATGGGGGCGCTTCTCCGAACACGTCGACAAGCTCGGGCGCCAGCTGGGCACCGTCCAGAGCACGTTCGACGACCTGGCCGGCACCCGGCGGCGCCAGCTCCAGGGCCGCCTCGACGAGATCGACGCCATCCGCACCCGGCGCGTCCTCGGTCCTGCGGTCGACGCGAACGGCCCCGTGGCCATGGCCGATGACGACTCCGCCCCGATCAGGGTCCTTCGGGAACTGCGGTCGTCGTAGGAAACGGGGACGGGAGCGGGGCGCCCGGCCCGTAGTGTGGCGCTGTGGGCCGCTTCTACCTGACGACTCCGATCTACTACGTGAACGACGCCCCGCACATTGGCCACGCCTACACGACCGTGATCGCCGACGCCGTGGCTCGCTGGCACCGCTTGCTCGGTGACGACGTGCTGTTCCTCACCGGTACCGACGAGCACGGCCTCAAGGTCCAGCGCGCCGCCGAACGCAACGGCATCTCGCCCCAGGAACAGGCCGACACCACCAGCGAGCGGTTCAAGGCGGCATGGGCCCAGCTCGGCATCGCCTACGACGACTTCATCCGTACCACCGAGGACCGCCATCGCGTCGCGGTGCAGGCGCTGCTCCAGCAGGTCTACGACAATGGCCACATCGAGCTGAACACGTACGAGGGCCTGTACTGCGTGGCCTGTGAGGCGTACTACCCGGAGTCCGAGTTGGTCGCGGGGAACTGCCCGATCCACGGGCGGCCCGTCGAGGTGTTCAAGGAGGAGAACTACTTCTTCAAGCTCAGTCGCTTCCAGCAGCCCCTGCTCGACTGGTACGAGGCCCACCCCGACTTCGTGCGCCCGAGCACCAAGCGCAACGAAGCGCTGGGGCTGATCAAGGGCGGCCTGGAGGACTTCTCGATCAGTCGCACGTCGATCACCTGGGGCGTGCCCATCCCCTGGGACCCGGGGCACGTCACCTACGTCTGGTACGACGCGCTGATCAACTACGCCACCGCGGTTGGCTACGGCGCCGACCCCGAGCGCTTCGCCAACTGGTGGCCGGCCGCCCATCACCTGATCGGCAAGGACATCCTGCGCTTCCATTGCGTGTACTGGCCGGCCATGCTCCTGGCCGCCGGGCTGGGCCCGCCCCGGGCCGTCAACGTGCATGGCTACCTGCTGGTCGGCGGGGAGAAGATGTCGAAGACCAGCCTCAACCAGATCGCCCCCGCCGACCTCGTGGCCGACTTCGGCGTCGACGGTTTCCGCTATCACTTCCTGCGCGACAACCCGCTCGGGCCCGACGGCGACTTCTCCTACGAGGGCATGGTCGCCCGCTACAACGCGGACCTGGCCAACAACCTCGGCAACCTGGTGGCCAGGGTGGCCGCCGTGGTCACGTCGAAATGCGGGGGCATCGGGCCTGCTCCGCACCCCGACAGCCCGCTGGCGCCGGTGGCCGCCGACGTCTACGCCACGACGGCCGCGGCCTGGGACGAGGTGGCGCCGTCGGTCGCGCTGGAGGCCACGTGGCGGCTGATCCGCGAGACCAATGCCCACCTCGAGGCCAACGAGCCCTGGAAAGCCGACCCCGGCGCCGGCGTGGACGCGGTGTTGGGCGACGCCCTCGAGGCGCTACGTATCGTGGCCCTGCTCGCCAGCCCGGCCATCCCCGAGACGAGCGGCGAGGTGTGGAGGCGCATCGGCCTACAAGGCGCGCCCGAGGACCAGCACCTCCCGGAGGCGGCGGCCTGGGGCGGGTACCCGGGTGGGTTGAGCGTGGTCAAGGAAGCCCCCCTGTTCCCCCGCATCACCGCGTAGGGCGCGGATGGGCACGACAGATGCGCCCGGAGCGGTCGTGAACGGCGAGCCGGTGTGGACCGACACCCACTGCCACCTCGACGACGACCCGGCCGCGTCCGCGGCCACCATCGGCGCGGCCCGCGCCGCGGGGGTCACCCGCCTGATCGACATCGGCACCGATCTGGCGACGTCGGTGGCCGCCATCGCCCGGGCCAGGGACCACGACGGTGTGTGGGCCACGGTCGGGGTGCACCCCCACGACGCCGCGGGCGGGATCGACGGCCTGGAGGCGCTGCTCGACGAACCGGGCGTGGTGGCGGTGGGCGAGTGCGGCCTGGACTACCACTACGACCACTCGCCCCGGTCGGTGCAGCGCGACGTGTTCGCCGCCCAGGTGGCGCTGGCTCGGTCGCGCCGCCTGGCGCTGGTGATCCACACCCGCGAGGCGTGGGACGACACCTTCGCCGTGCTGGCCGCCGAGGGGGTGCCGGAGCGAAGCGTGTTCCACTGCTTCACCGGCGGTCCCGTCGAGGCCGGGCGCAGCCTCGATCTGGGAGGTCATCTGTCCTTCAGCGGGATCATCACCTTCCCGGGCGCCGACGACGTCCGCCGGGCGGCGGCGCTCTGCCCGCTCGACCGGCTCCTGGTCGAGACCGACTCGCCCTACCTGGCGCCGGTGCCGCACCGGGGTCGGCCCAACCGGCCTGCGCTGGTGCCGGTGGTGGGCGCAGCGGTGGCCGCGGCCAAAGGCCTCGACGTGGCCGCAGTGGCGGCCGCGTCGTGGGCCAACGCCGAGCGGGTGTACGCGCTCTAGATCCGTCGGGCTGATCAAGGCTACGCCTTCGTCGGTGCGTCCGGGCCCGCGACGGCGCACCCACCCACGAGACGGCGTCCCGGGTGTTCGCCGGGGGGACGCCGGGGACGCCAGCCTTGGGTTGGACGATCGGCGGGCGACGCCGGCCGGGGGGATGTTTGCATTCGCGTGACGAACACTCCTAGGGTCCTCGACTCATTCGCTTCGGCACGATTCGTACCGGCCCGGGGCCGGCACCGTGCGGTCGCGCAGAGGCCCGAAGAGGGGAAAGGACAGAGCGCTGGAGGTCACACCTCGCGTGGAACGGCGGCGCCTGCAGTTCGCCGTCTGGATGACGGTCCTGGCCTTGCCGATCCTCGTCGTCGACAACGTCCCGCGGGCCTCGGCCCAGGCCGCACAGCCCGGGCCCAGCGAGGCCGACGATGGCGCCGCGCTCGACCAGCGCCGGCTCGCCGCCCTTCGGGCCCAGCAGGCGGCCAGCGAGCTCGGCGGCGACCCGCGCCTGCTCCTGGCGTTGCATGTCCAGCGGGTGGCGGCATCGGCCGCGTCGTTGGGCCCTGCTTCGCCCGCGCCGAGCGCGGACGCACCTTCGGTCGCTCCGGAGGCGGCACCGGCCACGCCGGCACCGGCCACGGCACCGGCCACGGCACCGGCCACGGCCACGGCCGAGCCGGCGCCGCCCGCCGCGGCCGTGCCGGCGCCGCCCGTCGAGGCCACCACACCGCCGACATCGTCGCCCGCGCCCCCCACCACGGCGGCACCGACCACCACCACCACGACCACCACTGCCCCTCCACCGTCGACCGCGCCGCCGGCGGGCCGGACCCAGACCGGCGGGGCCTCCTGGTACGACTATCGCGACGGCACCTGCGCCCACCGGGTGCTGCCCTTCGGCACCGTGGTCACCGTGACCAACCTGGGCACCGGTGCCAGCACGACCTGTACCGTCGCCGACCGCGGCCCCTACGTCGACGGGCGGGTGATCGACCTGAACCGCGACGTCTACGCGCGGCTGGCCCACATCTCCACGGGGGTGTTCCGGGCCCGGATCACCTGGTGAGCGGGCGCCGCGCGCCGGCGCGCCCGTACCGACCCGGGCGGTGATCACCCGGCCCCAGGCCGTCGACCTCCTCGCCCGCCACGGGGCCACGCCGAGCCGGGTGCTCGGGCAGAACTTCGTCGTCGACGCCAACACGGTGCGGCGCATCGCCCGCCTGGCCGGCGTCGGTCCGGGCCACCACGTGGTGGAGGTCGGGGCCGGGCTGGGCTCGCTCACCCTGGCGCTGGTGGCCACCGGTGCCGAGGTGACCGCGGTCGAGGTCGACCGGCGCCTACTCGCGGCGCTACGGGAGGTGATGACGGGGACCGACGTCCGCATCGTCGAGGGCGACGCCATGACCCTGGACTGGGCCGCCCTGCTGGCCCGGGCCAGCCGTTGGGACCTGGTGGCCAACCTGCCCTACAACGTGGCCACCCCGCTGGTGCTCGATCTGCTCGGGTCCGCGCCCACCATCACCACCATGGTGGTGATGGTGCAGCGCGAGGTGGGGGAGCGGCTGGCGGCCGCCCCGGGCGGGCCGGGCTGTGGCATCCCTTCGGTTCGTGTGGCCTACTGGGCTACGGCCGAGCTGTTGGGCCGGGTGCCGGCCTCGGTGTTCCTGCCCAGGCCCCGGATCGAGTCGGTCCTGGTGCGGATCGTGCGCCGTGACCGACCGGCGGTGGAGGCCGACCCGGATCGGCTCTTCGCCCTGGTCCGGGCCGGCTTCGGCCAGCGACGCAAGATGCTCAGGGGCGCGCTGGGTGGTCTCGTCGGCCCGGGGGTGTTCGCGGCCGCCGCCGTGCGGCCCGAGGCCAGGGCGCAGGAGCTGACGATCCAGGATTGGGGCCGGCTGGCCGAAGCGGCCGCCGCGTCCGGGCCCGAACGGTGAGTGAGCCCGGGGCCTCGGTGCACGTCGAGCGGGCGCGAGCGAAGCTGACCCTCTCGCTGCGGGTGACCGGCCGGCGCCGCGACGGCTACCACCTCATCGACGCGGAGATGGTCACCCTCGATCTCGCCGACACGCTGACGTTCAGCGAGGGCGACGGGCTCGAGGTCCTGGGCGTCGCCCCCGACGCGACCGGCGGCGGCGTGGGTGCACCCCTGAGGGTGCCCCTGGGGGCGGACAACCTGGTCGCTCGGGCCTTGGTCGCGGTGCGCCGGCACGCCCATGTTCGCCTGGTGAAGGCCATCCCCGTCGGCGCCGGCCTGGGGGGCGGGTCGGCCGACGCCGCGGCGGTGTTGCGGTGGGCCGGCTGTGAGGACGTAGGGCTGGCCGCCGAGCTCGGCGCCGACGTGGCGTTCTGTCTCGTCGGGGGCCGCGCCCGGGTGTGCGGCATCGGCGAGCTGATCGAGTCTCTCGAGCCGGTGCCGCGCACCTTCACCCTGCTGACGCCGCCGTTCGGCTGTTCGACCGCGGCCGTCTACCGGGCCTGGGACGACCTCGGCGGGCCGAGCGTCGACGGTCCCAACGACCTCGAACCGGCGGCCCTGGCCGTCGAGCCTGGCCTGGCTGTGTGGCGATGTCGCCTCGGCGACGCCACCGGGCAGACCCCCGTGCTGGCCGGCAGCGGCTCCACGTACTTCGTCCCCGGCGCGTTCCCCGGCGCCGGCCGGGTGGTGGTCCACACCGAGCGGCCGTGAGGGCTCCCTGATCGCCGGGACCCGCTTGCAGCGATCGTTGCCGTACCCCGAGCCCCGGCACCAGTCACCGGATCGCAGCCCCTGGCGACCCGGCCGCCGCCGGCGCTACTTGCCGGCGCGACGCTGCCAGCGGGTGCGCTTGAGCATCTTCTTGTGCTTCTTCTTGCGCATGCGCTTGCGGCGCTTCTTGATCAGCGAACCCATGAGGGGGTCGACCATACCCAGTCCCGGCCCAGCCGTGCGAAACGAGCGCGACGGCGCGCCGTCCACACCCATGGCGCATAACGTGGCGTGTGTGCTCCGGGTCGGGGCACCGCACAGTCGGGGGTCGTCCAATCGGCAGGACAGCGGCCTTTGGAGCCGCGAATCAGCGTTCGACCCGCTGCCCCCGAGCATGGCCGAACGTGGCCGACCTCCTCGCACCACGGCGTTCGCGGGGGTAGAACAACACCCGTGACCGCTCGACCGCTCAGTGCCATCGTCCTCGCCGCCGGCGAGGGCACCCGCATGCGGTCGGCCCGGCCCAAGCCGCTGCACCTGTTGTGCGGGCGGGCCATGGTGCTCTACGTGCTCGACTCCCTGGCCGGCTGCGACGTCCGGCGCGCCGTCGTCGTCGTGGGTCACGGCGCCGAGCGGGTGACCAAGAAGCTCCAGGAAGAGGCGCCCGATCTCGTGCTCGACTTCGTGGAGCAGCACGTCCAGCGGGGCACGGGCGACGCGGTGAGCGTCGGCTTGACCGGCTTCCTCGACGACGATGCCGCGGGAGCCGACGACGGTGACGTGGTCGTCCTGCCCGGCGACACGCCGTTGTTGCGGCCCGAGACCGTCGCCGCGCTGGTGCGGGAGCACCGCCTGGCCGGCGCGGCCTGCACCGTCCTCACCGCCGAGCTGGCCGATCCGTCGGGCTACGGGCGAGTGCTGCGCCACCGCGACGGCCGGATTTCGCGCATCGTGGAGGAGGCCGACGCGGACGAGGCTCAGCGGGCCGTCACCGAGGTCAACACCGCCATCTACTGCTTCCGGCGCAGCGTGCTGGCGCCGGCCTTGCGCCGGCTCAGCCCCGACAATGCCCAGGGCGAGTACTACCTCACCGACGTCGTCGAGGTGCTCCACGGCGCCGGCTACAAGGTGGTGCCCGTCGTGGCCCCCGACATCGCCGAGACCCAAGGGGTCAACGACCGTCGCCAGCTCGCCATGGCCGAGGCCGTTCTCCGGCGGCGCACCAACGACACCTGGTTGGGGCGGGGCGTCACCATGGTCGACCCGAACCAGACCTACCTCGACGCGGCCGTGCGCCTGGCGCCCGACGTCACGTTGTTCCCCGGCACCATCCTGCAGGGGGCGACGGTGGTGGCCGAGGGGGCCGAGATCGGGCCCAACACCCGCCTGGTCGACTGCGTGGTGGGCGCGGGTGCGGTGGTCGAGCACACCGTGGGTCGCGACGCCGATATCGGCGCCGGCGCCGCGGTGGGCCCGTTCGCCGTCCTCGAGCCGGGTGCCCACGTGGCCGCCGGCCAGCGGACGGGGCCGTTCTACACTGGCACGCCCGACGCGGGAGACGATCGCTAGACGCTGGCCCGGGCCAGCTCGAGAGAGGCGCTGGATGGAGCTGGTCACCAAGAAGACGCTGCGGATCTACTCGGGCCGCTCCCACCCTGGCTTGGCCACCGACATCGCCGGCCACCTCGGCGTGCCCCTCGGCGAGGCGAACCTCCAGGATTTCCCCAACGGCGAGAACAGTTGTCGCTTCGACGAGTCGGTGCGAGGCGCGGACGTCTTCATCATCCAGAGCCACTGCTGCCCGGTCAACGACTCGATCATGGAGCAGCTCGTGATGGTCGACGCGGCCAAGCGGGCCTCGGCCAAGCGCATCACCGCCGTGTGCCCGCTGTACGGCTACGCCCGTCAGGACCGCAAGGCCGAGGGCCGCGAGCCCATCGCCGCCAAGCTGGTGGCCGACCTGCTCACCGCCGCGGGCGTGAGCCGCATGTTGAGCGTCGACCTTCACTCGGGCCAGATCCAGGGCTTCTTCGACAAGCCGGTCGATCACCTCACCGCCATGCCGGTGCTGCTCGAGTACCTCCGCGCCGAGTGCGGCGGTGAGTCGGGCGATGAGCTGGGCGATCTGGTGGTGGTCGCGCCCGACGCCGGGCGGGTGAAGGTGGCCGAACGGTTCTCCCAGCATCTCGGGGCCGACCTGGCCTTCGTGCACAAGCGCCACGTCAAGGGACGTGCCGACGAGGTCGAGGCCAGGGGCATCATCGGCGCGGTGAACGGCCGGCGCTGCGTGGTCATCGACGACCGGGTGGACACGGCCGGGACGATCGTGGCCGCCGCCGACATCCTGGCCGCGAACGGGGCCACCGACGTGTGGGCCATGGCCACCCACGCCGTGCTGGCCGACGCCGCCGTCGACCGCCTCAAGAACTCGGTGATCTCCCGGGTGGTGGTCACCGACACTGTCCCCGTCCCGCCCGAGAAATGGCTAGACAAGCTGACCGTGCTCTCGGTCAGCAGGATCATCGCCGATGCCATCGACGCGGTGTTCGAGGACACCAGCGTGAGTGAGATCTTCGGCGGCGAGAACCAGTCCTAGCCGGCCCTCGAGGGCGCCGCCGCAGATCCGCCCCGGGGCCGCAAGAACCGGCTACGGTTCCGGCCGCGCGGCGGGCGCGGGCCAACCGCCGCCGCCCTCGTGAGGAGGATCGCCCATGTCACACCTTCGCAGGGTTCGCATGTCCGGGGCCGTCGTCGCCTCGTCGTTCCTGCTCCTGGCCGCCTGCGGCGGCGGGGGCGACGACTCGGCCGACAGCTCCACCACCAGCTCCGACGAGGACCGCGGGTCGTCGGCCGGCGCCATCACGAGCATCGACGACGCCCAGGGCGGCATCATCCAGATCGAGGCGCAGGGCGCCTTCGTCGACCCCGAGTTCGAGGCCACCGAGGACGCCGGTCGAGGGTCGGGTTTCATCATCGACCCGTCGGGCATCGCGGTGACCAACAACCACGTGGTGACCGGCGCGGCCACCGTGGAGGTGTTCGTGGGCGGCGACATCGACAGCGGGCGCAACGCCCGGGTGCTGGCCACCTCGGAGTGCTCCGACCTGGCGGTGATCGACATCGAGGGCGACGGCTTCCCCTTCTTCGAGTTCTACCAGGGCGAGGTCAACCCCGGCCTGGAGATCTACCTGGCGGGCTTCCCGCTGGGCGATCCGCAGTACAGCCTGACCAGCGGCATCGTGCAGAAGGCGCCTTCGTCGAAGGACTCGGGCTGGGCGTCGGTCGACAGCGTCATCGAGCACGACGCCGAGTCGAACCCGGGCAACCCCGGCGGCCCGCTGCTCACCGAGGACGGCGAGGTCGTCGCGGTCAACTACGCCGGCGCGGCCGAGACCGACCAGTCCTTCGCCATCGCCAACCCGGTGCTCGAGAACGTGGTGGACGAGCTGCGGGAGGGGACGTCGGTCGACTACCTGGGCATCAACGGCCAGGCGGTCGTCGCCGAGGACGGCCTGTCGGGCGTGTGGGTCGCGGCCGTCGAGTCGGGCTCGCCGGCGCAGCGGATCGGCCTGCAGGGCGGCGACATCATCACCAAGATGGAGGGGCTGTCGTTGGCCGCGGACGGCACCATGGCCGACTACTGCGACATCCTGCGCACCCAGGGCTCCGATGCTCCGCTGGCCATCCAGGCGCTGCGCTTCAGCACCGAGGAGTTCCTCCAGGGCACGGTGAACCAGGATTCGGCCCTGGTGGCGTCGTCCTTCGCCGAGGACATCGAGGCCGACACGGGCTCGCAGGGTGGCGCGACCACCTATTCCGACTACGGCTACGTCTCCGACGACAGCGGCCAGATCTCGGTCGAGGTGCCGGTGGAGTGGACCGACGTCGACGGGTCGCCATCCACCCTGGACGACGGCACCACCCTGCCGGCCCTGCGCGCCGCGCCCGACCTCGCCGCGTTCAACGCCGACTTCAGCTCGGCCGGGATGCTGCTGTTCGCCTCGTTCGACCCGGCCGACGCCGCCGACCCGAGCGCGACGTTGACCGCCTTCCTCGACGGCGTGGGAGCGACGGGCGCGTGCCCGACCCTGACCACCGACCGCGAGGCCTACGACGACGGCCTCTACACCGGCGCCTACTCGGTGCTGTCGGGGTGCGACGGGACGAGCGCCGAGACCTTCGGGATCGTGGCCGTGCCGGCCGACGGCTCCTTCGCCGTGTTCGTGCTGGTGCAGCTCGTCACCGACGCCGACTTCGAGGCCCTCGACCGGATCATCGCCAGCTTCACGGTCACCCCATAGTGTCCCGGAAGGCCGATCGTGTTGGAGTTTCGACGGGTCTGAACACCGCTCGCGGCGTCCTCGTCCTCACCAGGGGCCCCACCCTGCCTACGTCCTCGTCCTTGCCAGCGGCGCCCAGCCCTCGCCGAAACTCTCAACGAACCAACCTTCCGGGACACTTGCTCGTCCGGTAGGATCGACCGTCCCCCCTGAGCACCCCCGCACCCGGAGCGCGTGAACACCATGGCTGAAATCGTCCTCGCCGCAGAGACCGGCCGAGCCCCCGGCTCGCGGTCGGCCAGCCGGCTGCGCGGCGCCGGCAAGATCCCAGGGGTCGTCTACGGCCAGGGCGGCGAGGCGGTGCCGGTGGCGGTCGAGTGGCGCGAGTTGCGCCACGTGCTCATGACCGACGCCGGTTTCAACGCGCTGATCAACCTCGAGGTCGACGGCGACCGCCAGCTCACGATCGTCAAGGAGGTGCAGCGCCATCACGTGCGGCGCGACATCACCCACGTCGACTTCCTGCGCATCAGCCGTGACGAAGCCATCAGCGTGGAGGTGCCCATCGTGCTGGTCGGCGAGGCGGAGAAGGTGGCCAGGGCCGACGGCGTGATCGAACACGTGCTGCACAGCCTGTTGATCACCGCGAAACCCGGCGTGATCCCTGACGAGTTGCTCGTCGACGTCACCGAGCTCGGCGTCAATGAGACGATCCGTGTCGCCGACCTGACCCTGCCCTCCGGGGTCGAGACCGACATCGATCCTGAGGAGCCGGTCGTGACCGGTCGCGTCTCGACGGTGGCGGCCGAGTTGGAGGGCGCCGATGCCGCCGAAGCGGCGGGCGGCGAGGGCGAGGGCGAGGACGGCGCCCCAGCGTCCGGCGACGCGGACGACAAGGGGTAGCAGCACCTGGCTCTGCTGCGGCGCGGCGGCGAGCGGCAGCGCCGGGGCACGCCCGCCGACCTGCTGGCCGTCGGGCTGGGCAATCCCGAGGGCGACTATGGCGGCACGCGTCACAACGCGGGGGCCGAGACGATCGCGCGCCTGGCCGCCCGCCACGGCGCTCGGCTGGAGCGCACCAAGCTGCGGGCGCTGGCCGGCGAGGTCGTGACCGGCGGGCGGCGCCTGGCCCTGGCCTTCCCGCAGACCTTCTACAACGACTCGGGCGTGGCCGTGGCCGCGCTGGCCCGCCGCTACGGCATCGACGACCCGTCCGCGCTGGTGGTCGTGCACGACGAGCTCGACCTTCCCGTCGGCCGGGTCAAGGTGAAGCTCGGGGGCGGGCTGGCCGGCAACAACGGCCTCAAGTCGGTGAAGGCCCATCTGCACACCGACGCCTTCGTCCGGGTCCGCATCGGCGTGGGCAAGCCCCCCGGCTCCATGTCCGGCGTCGACCACGTCCTGCGCCGGCCGGGCCGGGCCGAGCGGACCGAGCTCGACGTGGCCATCGAAGAGGCGGCCGACGCGGTCGAGGCCATCCTGGCCCTCGGCGTAGAGGCGGCCATGAACCGCCACAACACCCGCCCACCGTGACCGGGCGCGAGCGCAGCGAGCCTGTCAGGCGTCGGCGATGACGAAGAAGAGCTTGGCCTCACAGGCCAGCTCGCCGGCGACGGTGGCGCGGCCCGAGCCCTTGCCCGCCCGGGCGCCGAGCCGGTGCATCTGCATCGACAACTCCAAGGTGTCGCCCGGCACGACCTGGCGGCGGAAGCGGGCCGAGTCGATACCACCGAAGAGCGGCAGCTTGGTCTTGTAGCGCTCGTCGGCCAGCAGCGCCACCGCCCCGAGCTGGGCGATCGCCTCGACCATCAACACGCCGGGCAGGGTGGGCCGGCCCGGGAAGTGGCCGGCGAAAAAGGCCTCCTCGCCGCTCAGGTGCCAGCGCCCGCTCGCGGACTGACCGGGCACAACCTCGACGACCTCGTCCACGAACAGGAACGGCGGCCGGTGGGGCAGCACCTCCTCGGGACGCACCGCCGGATCCTAGGGCTCCTTCCCTGCGCCCGGCAGTTCGGACACCGGTCCCTCGGCCCGAGCGCACGGCGGCGCGATCTGCCGAGCGACCAGCGGCGGCAGGGAGTTGGCGGCCACGCCGGCGATGGTCACCCAGCCTGATGGAGGCGGCGGGGACGGCGAGCCAGTAGCCGCCGCCGGAACCTCGCTGGGCCCGGACGAACCCGGCGCGCCGGAGCTCGGCGAGGATGTTCTCCAGGAAGCCCACCGACAGGCCTTGCCGAGCGCTGATCTGCTCACCCTTGAGCGCCCCGGGCCCCGCCGCGGCCAGCTCGGCCAGGGCTCGCAGCGCATAGTCGACCTTGGCGGATATGCGCATGGCCCTTATGCCCGGCGCTCGGCCTAGCATGGGCCACCTACTCGACCAAGAGGCCGTAGCGGCGGCGTACGGCCCGCTCGGCGAAGCCGAACACCAGGGAATCGACGATGATCCCGATCACCAGGATCACGACCATGAAAGCCACCAGCCCGTCGTAGGCCGCGAGTTGGCGGTTGATCTCGAGCTGGGAGCCCAGCGAGGGCTTGTTGCCGATGATCACGAGGAGCTCGCCGGCCATGAGGCTGCGCCAGGCGAAGGCCCAACCCTGTTTGAGCCCGCCCAGGAACGACGGCAGGGCGGCGGGCAGCACGACGTGGCGCACCATCGTCAGCCCTCGGGCGCCGAGCACCCGGCCGGCCCGCAAGAGGATGGGCGGTATGGTGTCGGCGCCCTGGATGAGCCCGTTGGCGATGGCCGGCGCCGCCCCCAGCACGACCACGAAGAGGATCGCGCGCTCCGACAACTGGAACAGCACGATGGCGAGCGGGAACCAGGCCACCGACGGCATGGTCTGCAGCCCGGTGATGAGCGAGCCGAACGCCACCCGTACGAGGGCGACGCGGGTCAGAACGGCGCCGATGGTGCCGCCGATGACCACGGCCAGCGCGAAGCCCGTGACCGCCCGCCGCATGGTGTTGACCACGGAGTCGCCGATGGTGCCGTCGGCCAAGCCCTCCCTGAGCACGCTCAGCGTCCGGGCCGGTCCGGGCAGGATGTACTCGGGCTTCCAACCGCTCCACACCACGCATTGCCACAGGAACACCGCCAGCGCCGCGGCGCCGAGCTTGGGCCAGGCGGCCGACCACACCCGCGCCGCCGCGCCCCGCTCGGGCGCGGTGACCAGCTCGAGGGCGTCGAGGCCGGCGAAGTCGGCGTCGAGGGCGCCGGGCGAGGGGCCGCCCTGGTCGGCCGTCGACCGCTGGGCGTCAACGGCCGCCATGGCGGCGTACCTCCTGTCGGAGCCGGTCGGTGATGGCGCCGGCCAGAGAGGCCACCTCCGGTGACTCGATTCGGCGGGGCCGCCCGATCTCCACCGGAAACTCCTCCACCACCCGGCCCGGCCGGCTGGAGAGCAGGATGATGCGGTCGGCGAGGCGGGCGGCCTCGCGCACGTTGTGGGTCACGAAGACCACGGTGAAGCTGCGGTCGGCCCACAGCCCTTCGAGCTCGTCGTGGAGCAGGTCGCGGGTCATCGCGTCGAGGGCGCCGAAGGGCTCGTCCATGAGCAACACGTCGGCGTCCTGGGCGAAGGCGCGGGCGATCGCCACCCGCTGGCGCATACCGCCGGACAGCTCGTGGGGGCGCTTGGCCCCGAAGCCGTGGAGGTGGACCGCGCCGAGCAGGGCCTCGGCGCGCTCGCGGCGATCCCGGCGGCCGATGCCGCGAAGGCGCAGGGCCAGCTCGACGTTGCCCCGCACGGTCAGCCAGGGGAACAGCGCGGCCTCCTGGAACATGAGCGCCGTGCGCCCCAGCACCTCGACCATCCCAGCGCTGGGCGCGTCGAGGCCGGCGATGAGGTTGAGCAGGGTCGACTTGCCGCACCCCGAGGCGCCGACCAGGCAGACGAACTCTCCCGGCGAGACGTCGAACGAGACCCGGTCCAGGGCGCGCAGCGCCGCGCCGCCGCTGCCGTAGACCTTGGTGGCGTCACGCAACGACACGGCCGCCAACGGGGTCGGCGGGCTCGACGGCACCCGCGCCGTCGCCGTGGACGCCTCGTTGACGAACGTCATCGAGCACCTCCAGCGTGGTCGTGCCTGTTCCGATCGCCGTTGGTCGCGCCATGGTGATCCTGCTGTCCCCGGAACGAGGAATGGGCGAGCGCGTGTCTCACAACCCCTCCACCTCGTCACGACCGGCGTCGACCAGGACCTCGTTGAGCAGGGTGAGGTCGTAGATCCCATCGAGGTCGACCGGTTCGAGCAGCCCGACCGACTCGGCGTCGGCGGCCGACTCGGCCAGCGAGGAGGCGATCGGGTCGTCGGTGAACTCCAGATTCTCCCAGGCCGCGGTGATCACCGGTTCGGGCAATGCCTTGGTGGTGACGGCCTCGATCCCGGCGTTGACGATGGCCTGCGCCTCGGTGGCCTGCTCGGCGGCGAAGGCCACGGAGCGGACATGGCCGACCAGGAACGACCGGACCACGTCGGGGTGTTCTTCCAGGAACTCGGTGCGCACGATCACGTGGGTGGTGACGAAACGGCCGTCGGGCCACAGGTCGCGCTCGTCGACCAGCACCTCGCCGCCGCCCTCCTGGATCATCCTGGTGGCCCAAGGCTCGGGGACCCAGGCGCCGTCGATGGCTTCCTCCTGGAACTGGGTCAGCGAGTCGGCGTTGGCCTGGGGCACGATGGATACGTCGCCGCCACCGGACGTGTCCGAGCTCATGCCCTCGTCTGCCAGCCAGCTCCGGAAGGCGACGTCCTGGGTGTTGCCGAGTTGCGGGGTGGCGATCGAGGTGCCTCGCAGGTCCTCGGGCGAGTCGATCCCGGGTCGTACGACCAGGAACGCGCCGCCCGAGGTGCTGCCGGCGATGATGCGGACGGCCTCGCCATTGGATTGGGCGAAGGCGTTGATGGCCGGGTTCGGGCCGATGTAGGTGATGTCGAGCGCATCGGCGAACAGGGCCTCGACCGCCTCGGGGCCGGCGTTGAACGTGGTCGTCTCCAGCGAGACGTTGTCGTCCAGGGCGTCCTCGAAGAGGCCCTCGTCGACCCCGATGATCGCCGGGGCGTGGGTGACGTTGGGGAAGTAGCCCAACCGCAGCGTGACCGGCTCGGCGCTCGCCGCGGGCTCGGTGGTCTCGGCTCCGCCCTCGGCTTCGGAGCCCTCGTCGGCGGCGACGGGTTCGTCGTCGTCGCTCCCGCACCCGGTGAGCAACGCCAGCAGCGCCACCATCACGACCGTCAGCGTCAGCGTCCTCCGCAGTTTCCACCGTTGCACCCGCACCCGCATCCCGCGCTCCTCGTCCCTAGTCGATATTGTCGACCGACTTTATAGGAAATAGCGGCGACGTCAAGGACGGCGCCCGTGCCGCTCCTCGTTCCGGCGTGCGTAACTGCTTCTGGGGCGCGCCAGCGCACGCCGGTTGGCAGGGAGGGGTCAGCGCTCGTAGGCCGTGAGGTCGACGGCCTTGACCGTGGCCCACACCGGCGTGCCCGGCACGAGGCCGAGCTCGGCGACGGCGGCGGGGGTGACTTCCGCGGTGACGCCCACGGGGCCCGCCAGGGTCACCCGCACCCGGTCGCGGTCGGCCTCGATGTCAGCCACCACCGTCGCCCAGGCGTTGCGCGGGCTGCCTTCGGGCCGGTGGCGGTGCAGCGAGACGGCTCGAGGGCGCACGGCAATGGCCACGTCGGGCCCGGGCAGCGGGTCGGCCACGGTGAGCAGGGCGCCGGTGTCGAGGCGCACGGACCGATCGCCGGCGGCGCGGCCGTGCAACAGGTTGATCCCCACGAGCTGGGCGACGTAGCTCGACGCCGGCCGGGCGGTGACGGCGGCGGGGGTCCCGGCCTGGGTGACACGGCCGGCCTCGACGATGACCAGGCGATCGGCCAGCACGATGGCGTCGACGGGGTCATGCGTCACGAGCAGGCGGCCGCCGTCGAAGGTGTCGAGGTGACGGCGGAGCTCCGTGCGGACCGCCGCCCGGGCGGTGGCGTCGAGGGCGGAGAGCGGCTCGTCCAGAAGGAGCAGCCCGGGCTCGGTGGCCAGGGCTCGGGCCAGCGCGACTCCTTGCGCCTGGCCGCCCGAGAGCGCCTTGGGCCTGGCCGCGGCGCAACCGGCCAGGCTGAAGCGGTCGAGCCAGCGCTGCGCGGCGGCTCTGGCATCGGTCTTGGAGGCGCCGCGGGCTCGCAGGCCGAAGGCCACGTTGTCCAGCGCGCTCAGGCGCCCGAAGAGCAGGTAGTCCTGGAACACGAACCCGATGGGCCGGTCCGCGGTCGCGACATAGGTGCCCCGGCGCGGATCGTCGAACACGGTGCCGCCGATCTCGATGTGGCCGCGATCGAGGGGTTGCAGCCCGGCGATGGCCCGCAGGACGGTGGTCTTGCCGGCGCCGTTGGGCCCCAGCATGGCCACGACCTCGCCGTCGCCCACGGTTAGGTCGACCTCGAGATCGAGCGCTCTGAGCTGGACACCGATGCTGGCCCGAAGCACTTCAGACCCTCAGCTTGGCGTCGCGAGCCAGCGGTCGCGCAGCGGCAGGAGAACGGCGAGCGAGACGGCGATCAGGACCAGGGACAGGGCGATGGCCGCGTCGCGGTCCGATTCGAGGGCGAGGAAGACGGCGAGGGGCATGGTCTGCGTGCGGCCCTGGAGGTTGCCGGCGAAGGTGACGGTGGCGCCGAACTCGCCCAGGGCCCGGGCCCAGCACAGCACGGCGCCGGCGATGATCGACGGGGTGGCGTGAGGGACCGTGATGCGCCAGAAGATCATCCACCGGCTCGCCCCGAGGGTGGCCGCGGCGTCCTCGTAGCGGGTATCGGCGGCGCGCAGGCCGGACTCGACGGTGAGGACGAGGAAGGGCATGGCCACGAAGGTGGTGGCGGCCACGACGCCCCAGATGGAAAACGGCAGCAGGAAGCCGGTCGAGTCGTAGACCGGGCCGCCGAGGAGCCCCCGGCGCCCGAAGGCGAACAGCAAGGCCGCGCCGCCCACGACGGGAGGCAGGACCATCGGCAGCGTGACGAGGGCTCGCGCCGCCGAGCGTCCGGGAAATCGGGTGCGGGCCAGGGCCCAGGCCAGCGGGATGCCCAACAGCAGGGACACTCCGGTGGCCGCGAAGGCGGTGGTGAGGCTGAGGCGCAGGGCGTCGCGGACGACCGGTTGTCCCACCAGCTCGCCGAGATCGCTCCACGGCGCCCGCTGGAGGAGGGCGACGAAGGGCACGGCGAGGTAGGCGAGCGCCGCGGCGGCCAGGACCAGGATCGGCCACGGCGCATGCCCCTGCGCATGCCCCTGCCCCCTGTGCCCCTGCGTCCGGTCGCGGATCGTCATGGTGGGCCGAACCCGTTGGCCGCGAGGAGATCCCGGCCCTCGTCGGAAAGGACGAAGTCGACGAAGGCCGCAGCGGCGCCGGGGTGCGCCGAAGCGCCGAGGGCCACGATGGGGTACGTCGCGGTCACGTTGTCGTCGGCGGGGATGACGATGCCCTGCACCGACCCGCCGGCGGCCAGGACGTCGGTCCGGTAGACGAGCCCCGCGTCGAGCTCGCCGGAGCGGATCTTGGTGAGCAGAGAGCGCGCGTCGGGCTCGTTCGTGTCGACCGACGGGGTGATCCCGGCATTGGCGAGGACCGCACGCCCCAACCGCCCGCAGGGCGCCTCCTCGGCGCACAGGCCGACCAGGAGGTCGCCGTCGGCGAAGTCGGCCAGCCCGGCGACGTCGGCGGGGTTGCCCGCGGGAACGGCGATCTGGACCTCGTTGGTGGCGAAGTTCTCGGCCCCCTCGGCCAGGCCGGCGTCGAGCACCCGGGTCATGTCCGAGATGTCGGCCGAGGCGAACACGTCGGCCGGCGCACCGGAGAGGATCTGCTCACGCAGGGTCGAGGAGGCCGCCAGGTTGAGCTCGACGGTGACTCCCGCATTGGCCTCCTCGAAGGCGTCGGCCACCGCGCCGAAGGCGTCGGTGAGCGAGGCGGCGGCGAACACGGTCAGGGTGCGGGTGCCGGCGCCGGGCCCGTCGTCGCCATCGGCGCACGCCGTGACGGCGAGAAGGCCGACGCCCAGCAGCCCGACGACCGGCACGAGCTCGGCGCGCGCCCTCAGGCCGGGACCTCGACGACCACGCTGGTCGACTTCACCGACGCGACGGCCAGCATCCCCGGTTCGAGGCCCAGGTCGTCGACGGCTTCGGCGGTCATGAGCGAGACGATGCGGTGCGGTCCGGCCTGGAGCTCGACCTTGGCCGCCACCGTGTCGCGCACGACGTTCACCACGATCCCGGCGAAGCGGTTGCGGGCGCTGCGCCCGACGATGACGTCCGATCCCGGGACCGGCGCGCTCTCGGAAAGGAAGCGGGCCAGGTCGGCTCCGTCGACCAGGCGCTGGCCCCCGGCGCCGCGCTGCACGGGTAGTCGCCCGTCGTCGCACCAGCGCCTGACGGTGTCGGCGCTCACGCCTACCAGCTCGGCGATCTGACCGGGACGATAGGAAGTCACGGATCTCCCGCCGTCCCCGGCCGGGCGCCCATCGAACGATGAGAATCGGCGCCCCGGCCGCCTTCCACGCCCGAACTGGGGGTTGATCGCTCCATCGTGAACCTGCTGCCCCCAGAACGAGGGGTTGGCGGTCGGAGGGCGAGTCTCGTCACAGGCCAACCATCTTAGTATTTGCGAGCTCCCTGCTCCAAGAACCTCGCGAACACGGATCTCTGCCTACGAAGTGCGAAACCGGCGGTCGATGCGCGAGGCTGCGCCGCAGCAAGTCAAGGTGATTCCGCAACCGGCGTCCCAGGTGGTCCCGTGACGAACACCTGGGACGCCAGAACCAGGTGGGGGCGCGAGCGAAGGCGAAGCGCCGGCGTGACGCCGATCGGCCCGTGCCGACCCAGGCCCCGGCGTGGTCACCTCCGAGCGGCCCGTCGCCGTTGACGATCACGCTGGCGGCTGGTCCCACCGACCAGAATCGGTAGGTGGCCCACGCCCATCCTCTGGTAGACCCCGGCAGCGACGAGCCGCTCACCCCGGACCGCACCCGCCGGGCCTTGAACGGGGTCGTGATCGCCTGCCTCGTGGCCACGGCCATAGCGGTCGTGGTCCTTTGGCCCCGCGGCGACGAAGGGCCCGATCTGGCGGCCGAGCTCGGGTTCGTCGAGCTGGTCGACGCCACCGTGCAGAGCGCGCGGGTCAGCCCGTGCTCGTACTCCTCCGCCGCGGACCCCTTCGAGTGCGACCTCGTGTCGGCTCGCCTGACCAGCGGGTCCCAAGACGGTGAGGTGGTAAACCTCGAGTTCCCCCTCGACAGCGGTTCGGTCACCCTGCGGCCCGGCGACGACGTGGTCCTCAACTACGTGCCCGACGCGCCGCCCGAAGCCCGGTACCAGTTCGCCGACTTCCAACGGCGCACACCCTTGTTGCTGCTCGGGCTGCTGTTCGCCGCCGTAGTGGTGGCCCTCGGCCGCTGGCGCGGCCTGCTGGCGCTGGCCGGGCTCGGCCTGAGCCTGGTGACGCTGACCGTTTTCGTCCTGCCGGCGATCCTCGAGGGTCGCAGCCCCATCGCGGTGGCTTTGGCGGGCAGCTCGGTGATCGCCGCGGCCGCTCTGTACCTGGCCCACGGCGTGAACGAGCGAACCACCGTGGCCGTGCTGGGCACGCTGGCCAGCCTGGCCCTCACCGGCGCCCTGGCCGTGCTGTTCGTGGGCCTGACCGAGCTCACCGGCCTGGCCAGCGAGGAGGTCTCCTTCCTGCGCGTCTTCTCCGGCCTGCTCGACTTCGAGGGTCTCCTGCTGGCCGGGATCATCATCGGCGCGCTGGGCGTGCTCGACGACGTCACCGTGACCCAGGTGTCGGCCGTGTGGGAGCTGCACCGGGCCGACCCGACGATGGGCCGGAGGGACCTGTACGGCTCGGCGCTGCGGATCGGGCGGGACCACGTCGCCTCGGCGGTGAACACCCTGGTGCTGGCCTACGCGGGGGCGTCGTTGCCCCTGCTGCTGCTGTTCAGCCAGGTCGGCCGCCCCCTCGGCGACGTGCTCAACGGGGAGACCGTGGCCGTCGAGATCGTCCGGACCCTGGTGGGCAGCATCGGCCTGGTGGCGTCGGTCCCCATCACCACGGCGCTGGCCGTAGCCGTGGTGGCCCGCCGTGGCGGCGCTGAGGGACGGGCGCGCCGCGTGGTAATGCCCGGCCCGGCCGGATCGGGTGAGGTCGCGGCCCGGTAGCCTCGGACGGTCACCGCGGCGCGGGTTGGAGCGCCGGGCGCGCCGCCCCACGTTCCGGCGTGCATTAGCGCGGCTGGGGCGCGCGAGCGCACGCCGGTTGGGAGCGAGGGGTCAGCGCTCGATGCCGCCCTCGCCACCCTCGGCCGCACCGGCAGGGCGCAGCGCCGGCGGCTCATGACCGCGGGTCGCCCTGCCGAGGTCTGGGCGGCCGTCGATCCCGGCACGCCCCGCCGCAACTGAGCCGGGGTCCAGGCCGGCCCGTCCGGCGTCCCGCAGGGACCGGAGCGAAGCGGAGGGCCTTGACGCCGGCGAACCGGACGAAAGGAACATGGACTACGCCCGCCAGCTCTGCTGGCGGCCTTACCGCGCCCTCCCTACGTGTCAGACTAGGGAGTGCCGGGATCGGTCCTGGCGGATCAATGTGGGCGAGAGGAGGAAGAGTACGTGACATCGACGACGGACGGACTGGCAGTGGAGGCCCCGGCGAGAG
>Ga0187893_10005922_pt1 | contig 21389 bp, 19 predicted proteins | sample MA1701074metaG_FD_139574 | JGI IMG/M metagenome (GOLD analysis project Ga0187893, IMG submission 139574) | White microbial mat communities from a basaltic lava cave in the Kipuka Kanohina Cave System on the Island of Hawaii, USA - MA170107-4 metaG ...
CACGGCGTGCCTGCCGCCAAATACTGAATCGCTTTGAAAGCGCACTTGCCACGCGCCCATTCATCATCGCGGATCGGATAGACGCCGACATCAAGACTGCGGAAATCCGTGACCTCGCTTGCCATATTCCACGACCGGTTCTCTATTTCAACACCAGGGATGTTCACATCGCGCCCCGCCCCAATCACGCGAAAAACGAATTGTTGACGCTGGGCCAACCGCTGCAAGGCAGGAACGATCAAGTCCAGATATTGAGCGGTGGAATGGCTGCCAATCCAACCGATCACGGGCCGGCTGTCAGAACGGAGATGAGGATCGGCGTTCGCAAATATCTCAGTGTCAACCACCGTAGGCAGGATTGTTACCTGGCGGTTATGTTGTCGAGCGTAACCAGCCAGGTATTCATTGCCCGCAGTGATATGCGCGCTCATCGCCAGAATCCGCGCTGATTTCGAGGGATACTTCAACCACGAAGCGAACCGGCCATAAGTCGGACTGACATACGAAATGAAGACCGCGTCATCAAAATCAAAAACAACTGGGCAGCGGGCGATCTTTGTCAGTAACCACTCGATCAGCGGCGGCCCGAACAACATCGCCTCCCGTGAAATACAAACAATGTCATACCGCCCCACCCGAATAACATCCACCATCCTACCTAAAAAAGATTGAGCCAACCCTACGAGCTTACGAGCCATTTGCCCCGGTCCGTAGAAATAGCTGAACAAATCGCTTGATAGAAACGGAGCGATCTCGCACTCGAACCCGCGCGAGCGCAGGTACGGGAAAAACTGGTGAACACGGTATCTCGTATTCGCCGCTTCAATCGGGTTAGGTGTCAGGAATAAAACCCGCAATCCCATCTCAATCGCCTGACTGTGGAACCTGCTCAATCCGCGGCGGCGGCGGACTGCCAAATTCCAGTCGTTGCTTGAGTAGCTTGCGTATCGCCCGCTGCTCCAGCCCAACTACGGCAATGATCAGCAACAACGGCAGCAACTGCGCACGCTGCCGGAAGATCAGCCCAACATTGCCGAACATCATGCTGTAAAGCAGTCCCAGCCCGAGGATAAAAAATAGCATCGGCTGAATCTCGTTAAACCGTGTTCGGCAAACGTACCACATGCCTGGGATCAACCCGACAAAGACCAACCACCACCAGACCAACAACTCCGGCGCAGTCAAAACCATCCGCAAGCTTCCGCCGCCCAATTGCCAAGGGAAAGGAGCCAGCAGCAAATGCGCGGCCCCAACCGCAGTGCCTAATACCAACCCCGATGGCGTATTCAGATCATATTTGTTCTCAACACCTGATCCGGTACCGGTGGCAATGTTGATTCTGAAAGTTTCTATATCTCTCAGCCGGGAAAACCTTTCAAACTGCGCTTCGCTGCGAGCCAGGAAGCCGGAGGAAACGACCAGTGGCACTACCAGCGCTGACACCGCCAGAGCCGAACGGATAGAATATTTGCCTTTGCTGAGTTGAGGTATCGCCAGCGCCATCAACGCCGATGCTCCGGCCAGGTAAGCGGCGTAAAATCGAAACGGCGGCAACAACAAGATCGCCGACACGCAAAGCAAAATATAGCGAAGAGAAAACCCCGAAAGCTTCAATTGCACGCAGGCATAAAGGGCTACCGTTTCCAGTAAAATAACAATCGGCTCTTTCAATGTCTGCGACGACCAGATGATCAACGACGGGAAGAAACAAGCCAGCCACCCCGCGCGCACAGCCGTCCAGCGGGAAAACAGGCTGACCGCAATGCGGTAAACGAACACCACGGTCATCGCCCCGAAAAAGCAGTTGAGCGCCGCCGCCGGCAACCTCGCCGGAGAATCAGTCAAGTAAAACAGCGCCCCGACAAGATAGCCATAGCCTTGGTGATGCCCTTCATAAGCGCCCGCCAAAATTCCGGGCAAGTCCAGTAAACTTACGTGGCGGTGGCTCCATTCATGCGCCAGCCCAAGGCCTGACCACCACCCGCTGCTGTCTTCGTCTCCGAGTACCCTGACAAGGCCGAACTCATAGATGGCAATCGAGGCGGCGAAGCGAACTCCGAGGGCGCACAGAAACAGTTTGATCTGTTCGTACCGGGTTTGGTAATGCTCGCGCGTCAGTGTAATCAGAAAACTGCCCAGCGCGGCAAACACCAGGATCAAGACTATGCCGAAAAATAGATCGTTATCGAATCGTCCCATAATATCTACCACCCAATCGGCGCCGTCGAATAATCGCGCGCCTCTGATAAGAACAATTTCTGGTAGAGCCGGCGATAGCGCTCGCCCCCCACCCGCTCAAGATCGAAACGCTCAGCCGCGCTTCTTCGACACCGTTCGGCAAGTTCGGGGACGCCGAGTAAATCTTCAAGCTGTCTGACAGCCTGATCATAAGCCCGTCTGTCAAAGTCTCCGACTATCACTCCTACCTGGTCGTCTAGCAAAATACGATCTGTGTCACCTATCCAGGCGTTCGAGATCACCGGTATACCAGCCGCAAGGTACTCAGCGATCTTTGTCGGCGAAGCCGCGATCTGAGAGAAAGTCGCCTTACGAAACGACAACCCGACTTTTGCTCGGCTCAGATAATCGGGTACCTCCGCAGCCGCAGCGGCGCCCACCCAGAAGTCCTCCTGCCTTAGCCCAACCTGCTTCAGCCTTTCTGACGCAACCTCTGCTGAAGAGGTAGTCAGTATGCGAAAGTAGGCATTCGCATACCTTTCGCGCAAGGCGAGAAAGAACCTCCCCATCTCTTCCAGCATATACAATCCGGTGACCGAGCCGGCGTAAACGACTTCAAACCTGCCTGAGCTATCAGTCTCAATCTCTCGCCCCTCTGCCTCATCTCTGAACCTCGAAAAATCAACGCAGCAGGGAATGACTTCTATCTTGGCGGGATCAACCTTTAAACTACTGACCAGCCAGTCGAACACCCGTTCCGTCAGCACGGCAACCTGATCGGCTTTGCGGACGCCCATCCGCTCAACCCGTTTGATTGCTTTGTAAACCAGGGAACCTTCTTTCCAGATACCAGCGTCTACGTATTCATCGGCTATCAATCCTCGAATATCAAAAATAATCCTGCTCCCGCAGAGCTTTTGAGCTAACAGGGCTATGGCAAGCGGTATGTGCGCCCTCGCGTGCAATACATCAATTTTCTCACGCCGCGACATCCGCGCAACGGCCAGTGTTCCGGCAACGATGTCGTAAAGCGTCGCGAGTAATGAAGGTTTTTTGTGGTAGGCCAGGGCTTTCCAGCTAATCCCATCTTCACGAAGCTTGGCTTGCCAATCCAGTCTCTCCCTTTCAGTCCAGGAATGAGGCCAGCCCGGTTCGAAGGTGAGCAGACTGACCTCAACGTCGCTACGGCTTAACTCGCGCAGATAAGGTAACACCTGTGTCTGCACCAACGGCTCGCGCAGGCCGAAGTAACATAAATAAAGAGTTCGAATCACTTTCCTTTAACCTCTTGCCGGGCCAACTGGCCTTGAGGTCTGGCTATGGCTTGCGCCCACCCAATGAACGTCGCCAGATCAATGGTCAACACTATTATTGCAACGCCGACGAACTGAACAGGGTTTAGCGCCCACAAAATCCCTCTTGTTTCCCGCCTTACCCAGATGCTTTTTGCGACCCGAGCCATAACTCCTGAGACAGGAACAAACAACCACCACGGGCTGTGAATCAATGCTGGAAATATAAAGATCAGCCAAGCTAAATATTGCCGCGCCACGCCGTGATGCCAGTAACGCTGCATCCCGGCCCAGACGTTGTGGCGCGAATAGAGAACAAACTTCCTGAACGTGCTGGCTAGATCAGGACGCAGTCGCCATCGCACAACGGCGCCAGGCGCCCAGCCGGTCTTATATCTCATCTCTTCAACCCGCCGCATAAAGATCAGGTCTTCAGCCGCGCGTAAATCCGGAAAGCCGCCCGCCGTTTCCCAAACCTTTCGATGGAGTAACATCGAGGCGGTAGAAGGTCCACGCATCAAACGCCCATCCCTGAGTTGTTTTGGAGGCGGGTAAGCCAGGGCGGCGAATTTCTCAAAGGTTGTATTAGTTATAGGCTCATAGCTACCATAAATAATCTCAATGTCCGAGTCGCGCTCGGCTACCTCGACCAGCTTTCCCAGCCAGTCAGGCTCCAATTCGAGGCCAGCGTCGGTCAATGCAATCCAGTCGTACTTCGCTGCCGCAATTCCCACATTCCGCCCTCTCCCCGGTGTGGCGTTCCCTGCTTCAATTATCCGCACTCTTCCGTCTTGATTCTCCCACTGCCTTACAAGCCTCACCGTGCCATCCGCGCTTCCGCCATCAACAAATATAACCTCGCAGGGTTGCAAGCTCTGCGTCGCGATTGTCGCCCAAAGATCACGGACAGTCTCCTCCTCGTCTCTCACCGGAATCACCAATGAGACGTTGAAACGCTTACTGAAAGGCTCGGCCCCCACACGCCTCCGCTTTATCACCCAGCCAGGCTTTCTTCAGATATGTGATTGCCACCCTGGCGATTGCCAGGAGAACTACCATCTCAACAACAATAAGTTGTTGGTAGTACCGCGCGGCGACACGCAACACAATGCTGATCGGTATCAATACCAAAACGGCCGTGAGCCAGCCGGGCAATAACTTTTGAGCGTCTAATTTGAATACCGGCCCGTCACCTGATTTGCCTGTAACCAAACACACCCACGCCCACAGCCCGAAAAGGAGCAACATTGGCAGAGGATGATAAAACGCCAACACATTGGCCGGCAATGCTCGAATGAACAACCTCAGGTTCCAATAGAAATGCCCCATAACCTCGCCCGGATATTTGATCAGCGCGTCTATCGGCGTCGTCGCCCCCGGCAACGCCTCACTCCAAATCATAGGGTTCTGACGCCAGGCATCCTGATACTTGTCGCTCAACCCTTTCCTCTCAACATAATTGGCGGCGAAATTCTGCTTGAAAGCGTGAGCAGGGATACTCGGCTCGAGAGTTGAAACTCTGGTCATGAAAAGCAGGTAAAGCCCTGTAGCAATAAATACCAGCATCACCCAAGCCAAAAGCTCTTTATGCGCTATCGCCTTTTCAATCCCATTGCCACGCCTCCATTTCCTGAAATACTTTACCAACAAATACCCAATTACCAGAGCTACAACTACTCTCATCTCCAACCTGCACATCCCCGAAAGAAAGAGCATCAGCATTGCCATAGGCGTTCGCGCAAACTCAACGGGCAGGTACAAACAAAGCAAGCTCAATACAAATAGGCTGGCTGCCAGCGTATGGGAGCCATTGGTCTCTAGCAGCAAATATTTACAGTTCCATACCCAAATTGCCATCAGCAACCCAGTCCATTTATCAAGCACTTTCCATCCCAACCAACACACTAGCAGGCTGAGAAGAACAACGGCTATTATCTTTTCTACAAAAAAAGTCGTCTTTATATCACTGCCGCAAAGCAGGTATATTGTTCCCACCCACGAGCTGTAAACCGGCGTTCGCCACATAAAGACGAAATGCTCGGCAAAATTTCGACCATTTTCCAAATACCAATCCTGATCCATTCCTGGTGGATACGGAAGTCTCTGACTAAAATTAAAAGCTATGCTAACTGCTATCACGATTGCAATAAAGACAGATAATCGCCATAAAACCGTTTGTGACCCAGCCAGTTTCAAGAGAAGTTTCCGACCCATACGTTGAATGGTATTCATAGAATCACGAGAGGCGCGCCAGGCCGCTCTTCATCGTAACACGCAGGCATCCCCAAAACGGGCGGCGGCGCAATCCTTCGGGATGAATCAACAGCGCGCGCAGCAAATTGGCCGCCGCCGCGCGTGTATTGCCCGCCTGGCCGGCGGCATAGGACTGGCGCAACAGCCGGGTAGCCCAACTCCAGCGCCGCCCCGATCCGTAAAGCTGCTTTTCATAGATCTCAGCAATCTCATCGAACTCCTGGTCGAAACCACCAGGTTCCGCCACCGTTTTACTGTCTTCGTGCAACCGGTAAGCCGCCACCGGAGCAGCTAGATGCTCACACCTGTGCCCGGCAAGCAGCAGGCGCACATATAGCTCGTGATCAAAGCAATAGCGCCAGCGCTCGTCGAAACCGGAACCGATGAATTCACGCCGCCAAAACATCCCTGGTTGCGGGGCTTTGTAAGCCCACGACAGACAGTGGGCCGCCGACTTCGGGACTATGGTTCTAACTAATTCGGTGCGACGCCCCTCGCCAAACAAAACTGTATCTCCGCATAACCATGTACACCCCGGGTGCTCGGAGAAATACGCGCCAACAGCAGCCAGAGAGCCTGGAAAATAGACATCATCGCTATTGATATATGCCACGACGTCTCCAGTAACTTTGGCCAATCCCTTGTTGATGGCATCCGCCTGTCCACGATCGGGTTCGCTAACCCAATAAGCTAAATGCTTCTCGTAACGCTTGATGAGATCAACGCTCCCATCCGCGCTTCCGCCATCAATTACGATGTACTCCAGGCGCGGATAACCCTGACTCAAAACAGAGCGTAGCGTCTCTTCCAGGAACCGATCCTGGTTGAATGACGGCGTAATAATCGAAATCTTCAGCAAATTCATGTCAGGCTAACAACCTGCTCGTCTCCATAGAGCCTGGCGTACCTCACGAACGCTTTGGTTATAACGCCGGCATTTCCGAAGCAACTCTGCCAATCTCCCCCAATGATTCTCCAAAACCAGCACATCCGGATCATTTTCCAAAGGTCGTTGAAATGACAAAAGCAACTTGACAGGGTGGCGTACCAAACTTTTGAGCGTAGCCAGAGTGCGCCAGCACCAGGTTCGCCTCAGCCACTCCTTGATTCCCAAACGGTTGTCTCTCAAAGCTATTTCGTAAGGGTCAGTTCCCACGCTCGCTGCTCCAAAGCCCCGGTTCAGCATCCGTAAATACTGCCAATTCAATCGCCGCTCCGTTATGAAATGCCGCAACCGTAAGCGAGGTTCATACCATAAACGCCATCCCGCCAGTCGCAAAGCGAAGCATAACTCAGCATCTCCACCGGCACCCAGTGAGCTTCCTTTACGGTCTACTAGCAGGGAGCGAAACCCGTTGCTCATAAGCTGCTCCCAGGCTGTTTTGCGGATACTCAATCCGGCTCCCCACAAGTAACCTCGGGTTTGCGTAATGTCCCCCGGCTCCGTCCACTGCTCTCCCACAGCATAGCACCATTGATAACGCGCGAACCATCCGGGCGGAGAGGTCTCGCATACAGCCTCATTACATCCGCCGCAAGCGCCGACCTCCGGATGCCGAGACATAGCTTCCGCAACGAGCTGGATCCACTCAGGGCAGACCCGATTGTCATCATCTATGAAACTGATCACTTCATATTTCGCCGCACCTACTCCGCAATGCCTGGCGTAGCTAAGTCCCAGTTGAGGCTCGCGCACTACCCGCAGCGGAATACTGTGGTTTTGAGGCCACGTCCGCTCAGCTACTTGAGCCGTCCCATCCGTAGAAACATTATCAACCACTATTACTTCGTAAATTACACTGCCGGCGGTCTGTTGATTAGCCAAACAGGTAAGCGTCTCAGGCAGGATTTTGGCGCTGTTGTGGCAACAGATAACCACACTGACACCTGTTGTTTTGTTTTTTGCCTCGCTTTCCAAGCTAAGCAGAGGCTGAGTATCCGTAGACACGAGATCAAAAAGCATTATGCGCGAAATGTAGAGTAATTACGCTTGAGCTTTTGTCGTTACCCGAGTCACTTGCGCCGCTGAGATATTCGAGGTTGCCAGGACCGGCTTCAATAATTGTGTGAGTCCGTAAGCAGCAAACGTTAAAAAAATCAGCCGCAGGGGAATTGTATATCTCGCCTCAGTATGGAACCAACAAAGCGAAGCCGTGAGGTATAGAATCCCACCTATCGCGGCAAATACTGCCTCTCTATTATGCGCAATCGAATCACGGCGCGCCGCGAAGAACATCCCGACAACACCTAACAGTAGCGTCAGCAGGCCGAAGAGCACAAACCCTATCCTGACGGCCGGTGGTAAACTTTTGGGGAAATAAGCGGAAAACCACAGCCTGGGCGCATTGACTGCGGCGCTACGCAAATAAACCAGCGGCCAAGCCTTGATATTTTTGAAAGCCGCCTCTGCAAACAACCGATCGGCCTGAGCTTTTTTCTCATTTCCTGGATATGATTCCGGGGTCACGGAAATAGTATCGGGCGGCATACCCAGTTGCAGGTTGAGCGCCTGTATTTGCTCAATCATCCCAGAGCTTTCCAACTCGGTTGTGGCCTTTCCTTTCATACCATACTCAATGAGGGAGTACGATGAAACCCTCGCCTGCCAGGTGGCCAACAAAAGCGAATGGCCTGCGCCGGCGGTGCAGGCTGGCATCGGAGAGATTTTCCCAAACACGAGGTAATTACGCGCAGCCCAGGGGAGCGCCACTACGACAACGGCAAGCACTAACACTATCGCGCGGCGATAGGAACGCTTATTAGCCAGAACCAGAGCCACAGCGACAGCCAAGCCCAGCGGAAAGAGGTTTGGTCGGAAATACCCTGTAGCGCCTAGCAACCCTCCCGCCATCGCGTGCCGCAACAGTGTTGGGCGCAGCAGACAATACAGGGCCAATACGATTAAGAATACGGCCGGTATTTCAGGAGAAACCTGGCCAACATTGTACGCGACGAATGGATAAACTGCCGAGAGCGCAAGAAACACCAGGCCAGATTCCCGCCCCAGAGTTTTATCCGTCACGGCCCACACCACCCAGACAGAGATCAGAAACAACACGCTCTGTACAATAATTACGCTGAATGAGCCCCCCCCCAGCAATACCTGGCAAAGAGTAATAAAAGCCGGGTACCCAGGCATACGCCACCCTTCCAATTCAAACGTGGCGCCGCTTTCCAGGCCGTAACCTTGCCCCTTCTTTAACGACTCGCTTAGCGCCAGGTAGCGCGAACTATCGCCTGTCAACCATGGTTCTGTCTTCGCTATCAATATTAACAGGATCGGAAGGTGTAACAATAACAGAGCTATCCTAACCGAACGGGAACTCATTAGCGAAGCCAGTCTTTCACGCCACACCCAAGCCATATATGAACTATATTTTCCTGCCGGCCAAAAGCAGTGAGGAACCGGCAGGGGGATCGTTGAAAATGGAGGTCTCGATACGCATAGCGGTCTTTAAAAGCCTGTGCGTAACAGGTCCTGGTGGATCGAAGCCGCGCCGTATTTGTTCCGACGCCGGATATTTCACCATTGCTTTTAACATAAGCTTCCGCATAACCAGGAGCGGCACGAGAGTAAGCCCCCAGTAACACATGCCTTCTATCCTGAAGCCGAAGTCCTTGAATTCAGCGGCAAGCGTCTTCCTGTTATATCTCCGCACATGACCGACAACCTCGTCGTAATGGCTATAAAGCGACTGCCATGCAGGCACATTGAGCAATAGAACTCCTTGCGGTTTGAGGTGTCGCAGCAGCGAGCGGATGAATGATTGGGTGTCATCAATATGTTCGAGGACATCAAACAGAAATACGACGTCGTATGCTTCCAAGAACGGCTCTAGCTCGTCGTGAATATCGTAGTACATCATTTTGCCGCGGCCGGGCTTAGTTTGTGACAAGGCGGCCATATCAATATCCGCCCCATCAACAATCCAGTTAGTCGCACTCTCAATCTGAGTCCGCGACACCCCTGCGCCACAACCGACATCCAGGGCTTTTAACCGATCCACGCGAGAAATCTCTAAACGCTCGATCTGTCTTAACGTGGCGATCAGCCGCCATTGAAACCAGAAGTGAGACTCTGAGGTAAGCTCATACCAGCCGTCTGGAAATGAGTACTCCTGAACCTTCGAGATCAACTCGAAGTTCTGACCAGCGGATTGGAAAGCCGTTTTTGAAAGCGATGCTTGCTCTGACATTTGCCCAACCTCCGTGCTTGAACCCGATTTCAGTTCAGGAATTCCGAGATTACATAACAAGGCCGCCGCTTACTCTCCTCATAAATGCGGGCGACATACTCTCCGAGCACCCCCAGCAACATCAGCTGAGTCCCACCCAAAAGCATTATGAAGCCAATGGTTGACGCCCAACCTTGAGGGGCTCCGCTGATCAGGCGGACGGCGACTCCGTAACACAAATAAACAGCGCCAGCAAAGCACATAAGGAAGCCAAGATAAGAAGCCAGCCGAAGTGGGAAACTGGAGAACGAAAAAATGCCGTCAAGCGCAAGTTTGATCAGCTTTCGAAGCGTGTATTTAGGCGCTCCGGCATGACGAGCCTGCCTCTCGTACGGAACAGCCACCTGCCGGTAGCCGATCCAGCTACGAAGCCCCCGCAGAAAGCGGTTTTTCTCTGGCATCCGCTTCAATTGTTCCACGACCACGCGGTCCATCAAGCAAAAGTCGCCACTGTCCAACGGAATATCAATGTTTGCCAGCACTCGCAGGAGGCGGTAGAACAGGAAGTAGGAACCGCGTTTCAAAATATTCTCCTTGCGCTTTTGACGGACACCATAGACGACGTCAACCCCTTCGCGCCATTTAGCAACCATGTCAGCGAGCAGTTCGGGCGGGTCTTGGAGGTCTGCGTCAAGCAACATAACCGCCTTCCCACGACTATGGTCTATGCCTGCCGTAACCGCGGCCTGGTGGCCGAAATTTCGCGACAGGTTGATTAACTTGACACGGCTATCTTGCTCTCGCAACTGGCAAACAAGCCTCGCCGAGTTATCCGAACTGCCATCATTAACGAATATAACCTCGTAATCGCCCAAGGGTTCCAGCACATCAGTTAACCTGCGGTAAAGCTCAGGGACATTCTCTTGCTCATTGTAGACCGGCAACACCACGGAAAATTCCGGGGAAGATTTTATGCCGAACACCGGCAAATCAATCAGGCCGGAGTAAGGCGCTTCTTGAAGCCATTCACCGGTTTTACATTCAGAAGCGTCGCCGTAGCTGGCTAACTCAACAGCCGATATTTTGCCTTCCAGAAATAAGCTGGCCATCCAAGCTCTGATCAGCGGAACTGCCGCGGGATGGTTCCTGTCAGCAAGTTCCGTGAGCGCTTGTCTTACTGATTCCATATCAGTATAGGATCGGTCCGTAGTTCTTGCTATTGCCTTCATCGTCACGTTCTCCTTGGGCATAGTGTCCCGGTAAAATCAAAACTCACCGAACAGCCTCGATGTACAGGCTTTCAAAAGCGCGCGCATCGAAGTCTATGTTTTGCATTCGTGGGTGTATGGATACTCCGAAGGTTTGTAGCACAACTGTGGAGAAAGCAGCTCTTTTTAGCATGAGCGTCAAAAGCGCGGCATCGTATGACCACAGGTGCTGCCCTTCCTCACGCATCATTTCGTTGACCCGATCAATCGGGGTATCAATCGGCCGTGAGAAGTTTGGATGCTTCAAAAATTCGCCGTCGCTGACATACGAGCGTAGAAACTTTTCAGCGTCTGGCGTAGACAGCCGTAACACACCCCCAGGTTGTAAGACCCGGTAACATTCTCTCAACAAATTCTGCGCGTCGTCCTTAGGCACGTGCTCAATCATGTGCTCAGAGAAGATGGCGGCGCAGCTTTCGGGCTGAAAGGGCAACGCTCGTCTCAAATCCCATACCACTTGAACCTCTGGGCCACGCGCCCGATCCACATTGATCCAGCCAGGCATCGGGCGGTAGCCACATCCCAGGTTGACGCAGAGGCCCGAGTCGGGCAAGGCCGCCAGAAAGGCGCTAGTGCGTCGCTGAGCTTGCCAATCGTAATAAGGAGAAGTGAGGCGGTTGGCTCTTTCGCGTCCCAGCAGCCTGACCATCGGCTGCTTTAGCCTCTTGATAAGCGTTCTACGTTGTACGCCTGGCCCAGAATCCTTCGACCCAATCTGGCTAGCTGCGTCGCTTAACATATTCAATACTCCAACAACCAGACTCTCTCGGCTATTTCAATCTCCCGGCAATCTCCCAACCCCCAATTGCCGGGGTTCACGTAGGGCACGCCGTCGAAACCGGCGTACTCTCCGTGATGTGGGCGCACGCCGCCCTCAGTGCACGAAGTCGGATGAGCCATATGAAGCACAACTCCCGCCCTCCGCGTCTGCCCACCGTGAGCGACCATCTGAGCAGTTCCGATCATGTCACAATCAATCCTATGCCTGGTCAGCGATTCGTCATAACCTCTCGCCCGCTGCCACAACTCGCGGCCGGCTAAAACAAACTCCCCGGTTCCAAGCGACTTATAAGGGATTACCCTGCGATATTTCAGTAAGTCAGTGAAGCTTATCGGGGTTTCTCGCATTTCTCGCCAGGGGATGTCAATTCGCTGCGCCGTCCATATCACCTCGGGAGACAACACAGCATTGCGAATCGTATACGCGATATCAACTCCAAAGGCGGCGTCGGCGTTGGTTGTAACTATCCAGGGGGCCTGGGCGCGGCGTATGCCCACGTTCTTCGCATGAAACTCCATCAACGCAAGGCGCTCGTTATGGCAAAACTTGTGATGAATCTCCGGTGGCACAACATAACCTTTAAAGCAACTAAATCGCTTGGCCAGCTCAGTTGATAGAAGAGGTCTATCAGAAGGCGGGTTCCACTCGACGAAGACCACCTCGTCAACCAGATAGCGAACGTTCCATTTGATAGTAGCGGTCAACCGTTGAAGGAAATCAGGCATGTAATCGTCGTTTCTCCCAACCACTACTTCTGCTATTGACGGGTCGTGTCCATTGCGCGGTTTCCTCATCCTGGCGAAGTAAGCGGCATTTCGCAATGCATAACCAGCACGGCTCTTGAGCTGGTTGGCGCGATAAATAGCTCCTCTGATGCCTGGGGTTTCGGATAGCCTCATTTGTTATCTACAAAGCTGGTTCGCCCAGCATAGTTATAGCTCGACGCACGGCCTGTGAACCGAAGTTTCGATAGACGCTGGCATGCAGCAGGCGCGGCACAATCAACTCAGCGCTCCGCTTCAGTCTCCAAAAGCCGCGCACTCTGCCCAGCCATTGTAACCGGCACAGTATTGGGATGATCTTTTCGTCCACCACCCGGTACATTTCTCTTGAATGGCTATCCGCATAACGATCCACGATCTGCCGGATCTCTTGCCGGCGAACACCTCCGCCGGAGCCGGTCTTGTGGTTGCGGTGAATACGGTAAGCGCTGGTCAGCAGCGGAACGTATTTGAACGAGCCGCGTTCGGCAGCGCGAATGAACCAGTCCCAGTCGAAAGCGTAGTGAAGAGCCTCATCCAACGGCCCAACCTTCAGCCACAGATCACGCGTCCAGAAACTTGACGCCTGATCGAGAAACATCGTCGTTCGAAACAATGCGCGGTCAAATGGGGATACCGGTTGGCGCAGCTCTGACCATCCTCGACCAGCGTCGAACATCAGGCACATCCCGTATACCAGCATCGGCGATTCACTGTTTGCGAAGGCATCGGCTACCTGCCGAAAAACTCCCGGAAAGAAGTAATCGTCAGAATTTATCCAGCAGAGAATGTCTCCGGTGGCGCGCTCAAAACCTTTGTTAATCGCGTGCGCCTGACCACGGTCCGGTTCACTCACCCAGTGAGACAAACGATCAGCATATTGCCGGATGATTCCTACGCTCCCATCAGTGCTCCCGCCGTCAATGACGATATATTCAATGTTGGGATAATCTTGTTCCAACACCGACTGGATGGTTTGCTCCAAAAATTGAGCCTGGTTGAACGACGGCGTAATAACGGAGATTCGAGGCCACCTTTCAAGTTCAACCTTCTTTGAGTCCATCAGCCCGCGCTCTCCGTCGCTGTTACAATCTCCCAGCTTTTTTGATGAACATTGTACTGACAAATCCTGCCAGAAGGCGCCTTCTCCGCCTGCCCGCTAACTCGGCGATTAAGCCTCTCTGGAATGTATTGCGCCAGGCCTGCGCTGGCAGGAGGCTTTCCGCTGACACTCGCGCCGAACCGCTGCAAGACTTGATCTGCCTCTTCAAGGTAATCATCGAGACGGTTGACCGATCTCTGGTCACCGTGCAGGCGGAACCCACCAAGAGGCGTTTGAACGCTGTATAGCTCAGCATGTTGAAAGAACCGCGCCCAAAGCTCGAAGTCAGCGGCCAAGCGAAGCGAAGCATCAACATATCCGCCCGCACGCTCCCAGAGCGATCTCCGCCAAAACGTTGACTCTTGCTGAATAGCCCCTTTCGTTTTCCGGTGTTCGGACGGGGGCAGATACACCCCTCTGAAGAAACTTTGGCGATTAAAACCGCCTCTGTAGTAACAGGCAACGGCTCGGCCCTGTTCATCCCATAGTATTGGGTAGCTGGAGGTAAGCCATTCTACTTCAGGCAAACTGGCAAATATCTCTGCGACAATCTGAAAAGCCCAAGGCGCATATTTATCATCGGAGTTAATCCAGGCCATAACATCTCCTGTAGTCCTGGAGAACCCCTTGTTGATCGCGTCGTAATGCCCTGCGTCAGACTCGCTGACCCAATACGCCAGCCGATCTTCATATCTCCGAATAGTCTCTATACTATCGTCTGTAGAGCCGCCGTCAATAATCACATATTCAAGGTTCAGGTAATTTTGTCCGATCACCGAAAGGATCGTTTCTTCAAGAAAGGAGCCTTGGTTATACGATGGAGTGGCTATTGATATTTTCAGAGTCTGGCTAGCTATCACAGATACCTACCAACGAATTGCCTGCTACTTATCATCCTTATCAGTTCGTGTTCTATTAACCCAGATTCCCCACCAAGTGTTTTTGATATGGCGAACATCATATCCTTTAGATCGAAGTAACATGCAGGCCATGTAGCTACCGAACAAATGGCCTGCCATGCAATGGTGCGTGTCGTGAAATAGAACGATCCCCTGTGAGCGCATATATGGCTTCACCTTAAAGAAATCATTAATTACGTAGTTCGTGTCGTGGCAAGCATCAATTATTGCCAGGTCAATAATTGCCTGGCTAAAATACTCCGACAGGTTTAAATCCAGCGTATTCTTGAAAACCTGCACGACCCGATCAGAGAAGCCATAGGCCTTGTACACTCGCCCAATCTCATCTCGCCCAAGCTCAAAGGTTACGACTTCGCCTGTTTGATCTTCAGCGGGGGCATTCACCGTATAAACCTTGGTCTGGGGACATTGGCGGCAAATGTTAGCAACTGTATTCCCATATGCCGTCCCTAATTCGACTACGACCGATGGTTGCATCGCTTTGACAATCTTCATGAGAGAATCGAAGTCATTATGATCTTTGTCCTGCGGAGCCCAGGGCGGAAGCGGATGATACGGTGGCAAACAGGCGTCATCCAAAATGGGCGGCTCAAGCGGAATATCCGTTGGGATGATAGATGAGAGTTCCGTCGTAGGCAGCTTATAAATAGTTTTCATCAAGAACGGCATCGTCTCTGTTCGAAAACGCAGCCTGAGGCTCTCCATCTCATGTTTGTAACGACCATATAGACGATCTGTCCAAACGCTCGGTTTTAAACTCATGAATGGCTCCTCCACTGATAGTCAACAGCAATCAATGACCGAGAGAGCGCGGGAGCCAACCCCGAACCGTAAACATCGCGAGGAACTACAGAAAGAGTGCTTAGTTCCGGTTCTCGCCATAGCCATTCAGTCTGAGGTATGGCCAATCCAGCGCCGAGGATATAGTCCCCGGCCGCAAGAGGGATTTGCCTTATTACACAGTCCACGTATTCTTCCCCGACCCTAAATTCTAACGGTACCGTTCCATCAGGCTGTGTTGACAACAAAAGCAACCTGGCTCCGTAAGGCTCAGCTATTTCCAAAACTACTGAGCCTCTTCGTACACTTCTTTTACACGAGTACCATACTCTTAAGGTAACGTCGTCCCACGTAGCGATCGTTACTTTAGGGTTATCCGTGGTATCCAGAGCTTCTATTTTTGTTACAGCAAAATCGTATTTCTCGGCATTCTCCGGAGCGTCATATATGATATGTGGCGAGCGGTCATCTGCGCTGTTACCAAGGCCAAGCCATTTATGGTTGTAGCAGTCTATGGCCTTTTGAACGTTCCCAAGGAAAGCAATCTTTCCCTTATCTATGAACATGCCTGTTTTACACAAATTCGAAACCGCCCCCATATTGTGACTGACAAACAACACTGTTCGACCTTCCCTGGCTACATCCTCCATCTTTCCCAAGCATTTCTTCTGAAACGCCGCATCTCCCACCGCCAGCACCTCATCCACAACCAGAATTTCCGGCTCTAAATGAGCAGCCACAGCAAAAGCGAGCCGCATATACATCCCACTAGAGTATTGCTTAACCGGAGTATCAATAAACTTCTCGACCTCAGCAAAGGCTACGATCTCATCGAATTTCCGGTCAATCTCACTTCGGTTCATCCCCAAAATCGCCCCGTTGAGGTAGATATTCTCCCGCCCGCTCAATTCGGTATGAAAGCCGGTACCGACTTCGAGCAGGCTGCCGACGCGCCCGTAAAGGTCTACCTGGCCCGTTGTCGGCTCGGTGATGCGAGAAAGGATTTTCAGGAGCGTAGATTTGCCCGCTCCGTTGCGACCTATGATGCCGACCACTTCACCGGGCATAACCTCGAAACTGAGGTCTTTGAGCGCCCAGATGGTGTTGTCTTCTGAATGCCCGTTTCGCCCCAACCAGTTGAGCGGGGCCCGGACTGCGCCAGCGATTGATTCCCGCAGAGTGGGATGAGGGTTGCGACGCGCGCCGATACGGTACTGTTTGCTTAGGTTTTCTACTTTGATGATAGGTCTCATCGAACGAATCAGCTAGAGTTTGATCCTAGCGGGAAATTATGTCTCAGCGATCGGGGACTCGGTGGCTGTGGATCGCGTTTAAGATTTTTCGCTGATCTCCAGATGAAAGGCTGTTGTGAAACGGTAGCCGAACCAATCGGTCGCTGACCTGTTCCGTCACCGGGTGATCGCCGCCGCGACCGCCGAATTTCCGCCCCATCAGCGAAAGGTGCAAAGGCAGATAATGAAATACGCTCAGGACGCCCTGCGTTCTTAAGTGGTTGATCAAACTCCGGCGTGCGCCGAGAGATGGCATTAACAGATAAAACATATGATAAGGTTGCTCGCAATGATTGGGGATGATCGGTAAACGCGCTCCGTAATCGCGCGCCCAAGCTAACAGTTCGTTTCTGTAAGTTTCCCAAATTCTACGCCGGTTGCTACGAACCTTCTCTCGCTCTTCAAGCTGAGCCAGCAAAAACGCCGCCAGCATATCCGACGGCAGGAAGCTCGACCCGACATCCACCCAGGTGTATTTGTCCGCCTGGCCGCGGAAGAATTTGCTGCGGTCGGTTCCCTTCTCGCGGATAATCTCGGCTCGCTCAATATATGCTGGATCGTTGATCAACAAAGCTCCGCCCTCGCCACACGAGAAGTTCTTGGTCTCGTGAAAGCTCAGCGTGGCGAATGATCCGAACGCGCCCAGTGGCCGGCCTTTGTATTTGCCGAATAGCCCATGAGCATTGTCTTCAACGACAGGAATACGATGACGATTGGCGATTTCCATAATCTCGTCCATCTCGCACCCGACACCAGCGTAATGAACGACGATGATCGCTTTTGTTTTCGGGGTGATCAGCGGCTCCAGCTTCGTCTCGTCCAGGTTCAGAGTGTCGGGCCGGATGTCAACGAAGACTGGACGCGCGCCCCTGAGCGCGAAGGCGTTGATGGTCGAAACAAAGGTGAACGACGGCGCGATCACTTCGTCTCCTGGTTGAATATCGAGCAAGAGCGCGGCCATTTCCAGCGCGTGCGTGCAGGAAGTGGTGAGCAGAGCTTTCTCAACGCCCAGAGCCTCTTCCAACAAAGCGTGGCATCGCCGGGTGAAAGCGCCATCACCGGAGATATGGCCATTGGCGATGGCTTGTGTCACATATTCTATTTCCCTGCCAACAAGGCTGGGACGATTGAATGGAATTTTGATTGCCGGATCAGTCACTGGTTTAAAACCATTTGTGATACCACAAATGCGTTGAGTGGGAGCGGAAACCATTGGCTTGGTACAAACGCTGCGCAGCGATGTTGCGCCCTTGGGTAACGACGAACGCTTCGTCCACGCCTTGATCGGAAAAATATCTTTGCGCAGCTTTAATCAGAGCCTGCCCTATTCCAGCGCCTCTGGCGGCTTCGTTGACGCCAACCAAGCCGATGCGTCCTTGCTGCGGCGATTCAAGGTGGCAGGTAATAAAGCCGCCGACCGCATCTTGATGCGGCGCCACGAAGACTGCGTCTGCGCGGGACTCGCAGCTTTTGGTGATCCATTCACGGTAAAGCTCAGACGATTTCGTTCGCGGGAAGTGAGGGTCGTAATAAAACCTCGTTGATCGGTAAGCGCCTGAGGCAATCTGCTGCAATTGCGGAAGATCGGATAGTTGAAATCGTCTGACCTCAATCTTCGAGTCGTAGATTACCGCTTGCGCTCTCCAGGATAACTCCATTCTGACATCAACTAGGTGAAAACCGTTTTGCTCCGCAATGCTGATGCTCTGGTCGTCGTCCGAAGCGCAGAGGAAATAGAGGCAGGTGACTCTGTGATCTCGGCTCCATTGCAGTGACTTAGCGATGGTTTTATCGGTCAGATGAGCGCCTTCGATTTTGGCGATGCGGACGCCGAAGAATTCGGTATCCCAGTCGAGCATTTTGCAAGTCATTGCGCTACGCGCCTTCGGCAGGCAGAACCATTAATCAACCGCTTGCTGACGCGCGTGGCGCCGGACCAGCGGCTCTCAACGATTGGTAAAGCTCGATATGCCGGTCAGCGGCCGCTGACGGCGTGTGGGATCTCGCCGCTGCGAGCGCCGCTTCTTTGCGCATTGGCGCCAACGACTCCATCGTCAGCAGCGCGTATATTCCCCGCGCGAAATCCTGCGCGTCAGCCGCCACCGCCAGATAGCCGGTCCTCATCGTCTCGACCAGGTCGGGCGCGCCGGTCGAATCGAAAGCCACGACGGGCGCGCCGCACATCATCGCTTCCGGGATCATCATCGGTCCGGCGTCTTCGATTGATGGGCAGACGAAAGCGTCCGCCGCCTGATACGCCAACGCCAGCGTCAGATCGTCGTTGAAATGCCCGGCGTGTTTCCCTGCGAACGGCAACTGCGGCATCAACGATTTGGCGTTCAGCCCGGCCACGAGAAGAAAAACATCTTCCCGTTTGATCTTATCTCCAGCTTCAATCAGTTCGACTAATATCGCCAAAGCTTCGATCAGCTGCTTCATGCCCTTGCGGCGATCTTCCAGGTAAGTCGCGCCGAAAAACAGAATCTTTTTGTCCGGGGGAAGCTGCAACACTTCGCGCGCCATGCTTTGGTCAAGCGGGCGAAAGACGGCCATATCAACCGGATAAGGGATCAATTCGACTCGATGATCCTGGAAGAGCGAACTCTGCCGGATGCGTTTCATTCCCCAACTGGTGGGAGCTATGAAACAGATGGGAATGCCGGAAAGGTATTGCTGTTTGCGGCTCCAGGTTTTGTGAGAATAATCATCCGTGTCGCTGGAATCGAGTTGCGGGCAGTGGCCGCATTGTTTGGTGAAGCCCTCGCAGCCAAATGAGTAATGGCAGCCTCCGGTCATCGGGTCCTGATCGGCCATCACCCAAACCACCGGACACCGGTAATGATCGTAAAGTTGGCGAATCAATCTGGCGTTCAATAAATCCGCGATCCAGTGCAGGCAGATGATGTCAACCTGGGCGCCGAGCGTGGAGAAGAGTTCCTGCTGGTTGATGTCAGGCTCGAAGTCGAAATTGAACGTGTAATTTGCGACCGGCATTTTCCCGCCCAAGCCTGGAATACGCTCCTTCAAACGTTTCGACAGCGCGTGGCGCAAAGGCGACGGCGGCGGCGGAACCTGGTAAACATCGTCGTCTTCCGACCTTTTGTTCAGCGCCACCATTCGTGAATTGTGTCCCAGCCCGCGCAACGCCGAATGCAATCGGTAGGCGGCTTTGGCGGCGCCTCCGCTAATATCTTCGGTCGAAAAGCTCACGATGTTCATTGCGGGGTCCATTCAGACTTTGATTAAGTACCGGCCCTCACTGTCAATCCGATGCAGGTATGATCTTATGCCTTCGCGCCGCATAAATTCGTCAACTGCCTGTTTGCATCCCTCGTAACAACCGTAATCGTCAATGATGACGAACCCGCCGCTGACGACCTGGCGCCAGAGATGTTCAAGACATACCCTGGTCGAAGCGTACCAGTCGCCGTCCAACCGCAGGATCGCAACACTGCCGGCATTGCTGGCGTCGCGCGGCAGCGTCTCTTGAAACCAGCCCTGGTGGTAATGAAGGTAAGCGGGATCGTAGCCGATGACGGTTTCGAGCAGATTGCGGTTGGCCTCCAGAGTTCCAGCGGATTCGTAGAAGTTCTTGAGCGGAACCAATCGTCCCCGCGTCCCCGCGCCAGCCTGGCGAGCCTGGTTGCTGGCTTTTATTCCATCAACGGCTTCATCGGGTTCCGGAATGCTCTCGAATGAATCGAACAGGTGAATGGGTCGTCTCAGCTTTCCATAAGCCAGATTGGCCAGCGCCATCAGACCCACCGCTCCACCTTTCCACGTCCCGCATTCGACGAAACTTCCCTTGATGCCCGCCGTTTCGCAGTAGACCGCCTGGTGATAGAGCGAATGGAGCCGCGCGTAAGGCAGCATCGTGTGTTGGCGAACGACCCGGATATTCTCAAGCGCCTCGCGGTCGAAATCCGCAAACTCCGTATCGGATGCTTCAACGCCGGCGGCCTTCCGGCTGATCTCGTAACCCAGACTGTTGATCAGAGGCTTGATCAAATTTTTCATCTCAATCCATCAGCGTGAAACGGCAGACCTGATTCTCCCGGCAATCCGCGTAGCCAAGCCGTCCGCCCTGCCTACAGGCGACTCAGGCGGGCAGAAAAGGTTCTGTATCAATTCGTCGGCGAAGGTGTCGCGAACCATCATCTGCGGATGCTTCAACGGAAGCGCAATTGGCTCCGCCGGCATATTGGCGAGCGGACTTTCGCCGAAAGTGTGGGTGGCGTCGTCGCGAAAACCGATGTTGGAGATCAGGTTGACTTCGGGGAAGATGCGGTAGCCGCTGTTGATCCAGCAGGCGAGCAGCCACTGGTAATCCCAGACGTCCTCGAGCTGCCCGTCGTAAATCTGCTGGAAAATTTCCTTCCAATAAGCCGCGTGCCTGGGATTTGGAAACATCGCTTCGAGCGCGCAGGTTTCCAGCGCCGTTGGCCAAATTTTCAGGCTGTGATCGTTCAGCCGCCAAGCGCGCCGCCACGTCGCCCATCCCCACGATCCGCCGAAGCGGGAAAAGTAATAGCTCTGGCGCCCGGTCTTCCATTCGCCCAGGAAATTGATTCCGCCGATCATCATCAC
>Ga0187893_10005923_pt1 | contig 21388 bp, 19 predicted proteins | sample MA1701074metaG_FD_139574 | JGI IMG/M metagenome (GOLD analysis project Ga0187893, IMG submission 139574) | White microbial mat communities from a basaltic lava cave in the Kipuka Kanohina Cave System on the Island of Hawaii, USA - MA170107-4 metaG ...
CCTGGGTCGACGGGTCGAGCGGAGCCCAGCCCTTCGTCAACGATGCCATGCGGCAGGGCCGGATCACGTTCGCCGGGGAGCGGGTCGACGGACCGCCGCCGCTCGGCTGCGGTGAGGCGCGCTACGAGATGGTGAGAGCGGGGCCGGAGTACCTGTTCCAGGGCGGCCTCGCCGACCCGGCCGCGCAGGCGGCGGCGCTCGGCTTCGGCAGCGGCGAGATTGTGCATCTCAGCCTCGGCTGCGTGCGCGACGGCGCCGACATCGGCATGGACTTCTCGCTCATCGACGGCGCTGTTCGCCCTCGACAACGTCATCTACCGGATGGTCCGCGAACAGCCGCAGTGACGAGAGTTGATCGGCCTGCTCTGACCCCAAATACTCCAAACACTACGAACAGATCATCGGCGGACTTGCAGACGCAGTGCACCTTATCGAGGACGGCCGCGCCACCTCGGGGTCAGAAGCTCAGGGTCTCCAGTCGGCGACTTGCCCATCCAGACTATCAACCGGCTACGCGTCAACGTCTTGTACGCCAGCAGCAGCCTGCGGTCGACATCGATACGCCCGTCGTGCCAAGCATCGATGAATCTGGGTAACGACGGCTTGGCGGCCGCTTCGCGCCAGGAGAGGTAGGCTTTGATGATTTTCGCCCTGTCCTCACCAATTCGTCTGTGGTTCTCGTATTCTACGGCGCCATCCCCGTGCCCGAGGAACCGCCGGGGTTTCGGGTCTTCGTGGTCGGAGCGGGTTTCCGATCGGATTGCCGCCCCGCGGACCGACGGCCGAGCCTTCGGCGCCATTATTCCGCGCTGTTGTTGGCGGACTGCGCGTTCTTCGTGCGGAGGGCCTCGAGGAGGCCGTCGACGCCGCCGCGGCTCTGGATGACGGCGGCGAATTCCGAGCGCTGGGTCACGGCCATGCTGACGCCCTCGACGATGATGTCGACGATGGCGTAGTCGCCGCCGCGGCCGCGCAGGCGCCAGTCGACGCGGATGTCCTCGGAGGTCGGCATGTCGATCTTGCTGTGGACGAGGACGGTGCCGCCGGTCTCCGCGTTCGAGCCGGAGACCTTGAAGGCCTCGCCGCGATACTCGCTGAAGCGGGCCGAGTAGGAGCCGACGAGGAAGTCCTGGAACAGCTTCTGGAACTCGGCGCGCTGCGTCTCGTCGGCCGTGCGCCAGTAGCGGCCGAGGACGAATTTGGCGATCGCCGGCATGTCGAAATGCTCGTCGAGCAGCCGGCGGAAGCGGACCTGCCGCTCCGGCATCGGCACGGCGGGATCGGTCAGGTCGTCGATGGCGTCGTTGCCGAGCTTCTGCATGAAGGCGGAGGCGGCGGGATCGGCGTCGCCGGCGGCAACGGCCGGCCGCACGACGACGGACGCGGCGGCGATCAGGAGGACGGCGAGGAAGGCGCGGAGAGCGGTCATGGCTCGAGTGCCGCCGGGGTGGGCCCGGTCGGTTCCTTGATGAAAGAGGTTGGTGCGACGATTCGGGGACCGGCCGTCGGTGCGGGTGCGTCGATGACGGGCACGGTGACGTAGGTCGGCGAGGCAACGGCCGCGACCACCGCCGATTTCCGCGGCGGCGCCGGTCGCTCCGACGTCTCGTCTTCCGGAGCGGCGTCGAAGTCCGGGCCGACGCCTTCCGGCGGCGTCTCGCCGTTGTTGATCTCGTCGACGCGGCGCTGGCGGTAGAGGCTGCGCAGGGTGGCGTAATAGTCGAGCGAGCCCTTGCGGATCTCGTCGAGCGTCTTGAGGTTGCGGGCGCGGGTATCGATGCCCTCGACGACGCCGGCCCCGAGGCCGATGTTGTCGATGCCGCCGAAGATGCCGACATAGGTCAGCGGATCGAACAGCATGTCGACGACGAGGCCGGTGGCATCGCGCGGGTTCGACGGACCGAGCAGCGGCAGCACGAGATACGGACCCTCACCGACGCCATGGACCGCGAGGGTCTGGCCGAAATCCTCGGCGTGATACTCGAGGCCCATCTCGGAGGCGACGTCGAAGAGGCCGGCGAGGCCGAGAGTGGAGTTGACGAGGAAGCGGCCGACGGTGATGCCGGCGCGTTCGGTCTCGCCCTGGAACAGGTCGTTGGCGAGCACGATCGGCGAGCGCAGGTTGCGCAGCGCGTTGCGCACGCCGTCCTGGGCGAAATTGGGCAGTGCAACGTAGTACCAGCCGGCGAGCGGCTTCAGCAGCAACTCGTCGGCCGCGTAGTTGAGCTCGAAGAAATAACGGTTCAATGGCTCGAGCGGATCGTTCGCCTCCTCGAAGGCGGCCAGGGCATCCGGATCGTCCGGCGGCGTCGCGCATCCCGCGAGCAGGCCCAGGCCGAGCACGGCAGCAGCCATCACCGCCCCGCGGTGAATACGCGCCACCCACCCCTCGGGTTGCAGTCCATCCCTCCGCGGAACCGGCGAATGAAGCACGAGCGAGCCCCTCGTTGTGCTGCGACCTGCGTTCGACGCGACGCTCGAAACGTTTGACCGCGAACGATTTAACTACGTTTGCAGAAACTATTTAAGGCTTGATTACCCAAGTTCGTTTTCGGCGAATCCGTTCCTCCCACCGTTAACGTCCCTTAACACAATGGTGGAAAGAAGGCGAGTCGCTGCGGCGTGGCAATTGAGGGCCGGCGCTAACTCACTGATTCCGCGTGATGGCAGGCGACCAGGCGGCCGTCGACGAGGCGTAGCGCCGGCACGGTTTCGGCGCAGACGGCGGTGGCGAACGGGCAGCGGCGGTGGAAGGCGCAGCCCGGCGGCGGGTTGAGGGGCGACGGCAGCTCGCCCTTGATCGCGATTCGTTTCTTGCGGTTGACGGCATCGACGGTCGGCGTGCTGGCCAGCAGGGCGCGGGTGTAGGGATGGCGCTGGCGCTCGAAGATCGTCGCCTTCGGCCCGTGCTCGACGGTGCGGCCGAGATACATCACCATCACCTCGTCGGCGATGTGACGGACGACGCTGAGATCGTGCGAGATGAAGAGATAGGCGAGATTGAAATCCGCCTGCAGGTCCATGAGAAGATTCAATACCTGGGCGCGAATCGAAACGTCGAGCGCCGAGACCGGCTCGTCGGCGACGACGATCTGCGGATGCAGCATCAGCGCGCGGGCGATGGCGATGCGCTGGCGCTGTCCGCCGGAGAACATGTGCGGGTAGCGGCTATAGTGCTCCGGCCGCAGGCCGACCTTGGCCATCATCGCCCGCGCTGCGGCCGCGCGCTCGGCGCGCGGCCGATCGGTGTTGATCTCCAGCGGCTCCTCGAGGATGGAACCGACCTGCTTGCGCGGGTTGAGCGAGCCGTAGGGATCCTGGAAGACCATCTGCACCTTGCTGCGCAACGCCGCCAGCTGGGCGGACGACGCGGTCGTCACGTCCTGGCCCGCGATCTCCAGCTGGCCGGTCGTGGGCTTCTCGATCATGGTGACGAGACGGGCGAGGGTCGACTTGCCGCAGCCGGATTCGCCGACGACGGCAAGCGTCTTGCCGGGCTCCAGCGTGAAGCTGGCACCGGCGACCGCCTTCAACGTCGCCGGCTCCTTCAGCAGGCCGCGCGAGACCGCGTAGTAGCGATGGAGATCCGCGGCGCGAAGCACCGACGCGGCGGTCATGCGGCGGCGACCCGCAGGGTCGGGTTCGGATGTCCGGTCGGGCAGCCGTCGACGAGCGGATAGTGGCAGCGAACGAGACGGCCGGCATCGGCGGCCAGCGCCGGCTGCTCGACGCGGCAATGGTCGGTGGCGAAGGCGCAACGGGGATTGAAGACGCAGCCGGTGGGGCGGTCGGCGATCCCGGGCACGACGCCCTCGATCGTCGCCAGGCGGCGATGGCCGACGCTGCGCTCCGGCAGGGCGTCGAGCAGCTTGGCGGTATAGGGATGGCGCGGCTTGGTGAAGAGGAGCTCGGCCGGCTGCTGCTCCACCTCCTGGCCGGCATACATCACCATGACCCGGCCGGCGGTCTCGGCGACGACGCCCATGTCGTGGGTGATCAGCACCAGCGCCATGCCGCGATCGCGCTGCAGCGACACCAGCAGGTCGAGGATCTGCGCCTGGATGGTGACATCGAGCGCCGTGGTCGGCTCGTCGGCGATCAGCAGCCGCGGGTTGCAGGCGATGGCCATGGCGATCATGACGCGCTGGTTCATGCCGCCGGACATCTGGTGCGGGAAGGCGGTGAGGCGTGTTTCCGGCGCCGGGATGCCGACCTGGGCGAGCAGATCGATCGCGCGCTTGCGCCGCTCGGCCCGGCTGCCGCCCTCGTGCGCCTTCAGCGTCTCCATGATCTGGAAGCCGACGGTGAAGCACGGGTTCAGGCTGGTCATCGGCTCCTGGAAGATCATGGCGATGTCCTTGCCGACGATCTTCCGGCGCGCCTTGGGCGACAGCGCCAGCAGGTCGATGCCGTCGAAGACCATGCGGTCGGCGACGACCTTGCCGGGCCAGGGAATCAAACCCATCACCGCCAGCATGCTGACGCTCTTGCCCGAGCCGGACTCGCCGACGATGCCGAGGATGCTGCCCTGCTCGATCGTCAGGTCGATACCGTCGACGGCACGGAAGCGGCCGCGGCCGGTCTGGAACTCGACGCTGAGATTGCGGATCTCGAGCAGGGGCATCGGAGCCGGCTCAGCGCTTGAGCTTCGGGTCGAGCGCGTCGCGCAGCCCGTCGCCCGCGAGGTTGAAGGCGAGCACTGTGATCAGGATGGCGAGGCCCGGAAAGGTCACGACCCACCACGCGCTCTGCACGAACTCGCGTGCCTTGGCCAGCATGGTGCCCCATTCCGGCGTCGGCGGCTGGGCGCCGAGCCCGAGGAAGCCGAGCGCGGCAGCGTCGAGGATGGCCGTCGAGAAGCTGAGCGTCCCGAGCACGATGAGCGGGGCCGCGCAGTTCGGCAGCACGGTCACGAACATGAGCCGCAGGGTGCCGGCGCCGCTGACCTTGGACGCCGTCACATAGTCTTTCGACAGCTCGGTGATGACAGAGGCGCGGGCGACCCGGGTGAAATGCGGCAGATAGACGATGGCGATCGCCATGATCGCATTGGTCAGGCTCGGGCCGAGGATGGCCACGATCACCAGGGCGAGCAGCAGCGACGGCAACGCCAGCATGATATCCATCAGCCGCATGATCGAATCCTCGATCAGGCCGCGAAAGAAGCCGGCGACGAGTCCAAGAGCGATGCCGGCCGCGAGCGACAGCGTGACGGTGAATGCGCCGATGAACAGCGAATAGCGCGCGCCGTGGATCAGCCGCGACAGGATATCGCGACCGACATCGTCGGTACCGAGAAGGAAGCGGGTGGACCCGCCGTCGACGAAGGCGGGCGGCTTGAGGAAGGCGTCGCGGAACTGATCGACCGGGGCGTAGGGTGCGACGATGTCGGCAAGGATTGCGAGAAGGAAGACCACGACGATGACGACGAGACCGGCGACGGCGCCCTTGTTCTCGAGGAACGACCACCAGACTTCCGTGAGCGGGTGAGGCGGGGCTGATTGCGTTTGCGCGACTTTCGACACCTGCACGTCAGCGGTCATGCGTCACCTCCTCGCGTGCCGGATGCGCGGGTTGATCAGCCCGTACAGCAGATCGACGGTCAGATTGACGAGCATGATCATGATGGCCACCAGGAGGACGCCGCCCTGCACGGCCGGAAAGTCGCGCCGGCCGACGGAGTCGACGAGCCACTTGCCGATCCCCGGCCAGGCAAAGATCGTCTCCGTCAGGATGGCGCCACCCATGAGCGTGCCCACCTGAAGACCAATGACGGTCACGACCGGGATCAGCGCGTTGCGCAGCGCATGCACGCTGACGATGCGGAGCGGCGACAGTCCCTTGGCGCGGGCCGTGCGGACATAATCTTCACTCAGCACTTCGAGCATGGACGAGCGCGTCATGCGCGCGATGATGGCGAGCGGCACGGTGCCAAGCACAACCGTCGGCAGGATCAGATATTGGAGCGCGGACGCGAACGCCCCCTTTTGCCCCGAGAGCAGGCTGTCGATCAGCATGAACCCGGTCACGGGGTCGAAGAAGAACATCAACGAGATGCGACCGGAGACGGGGGTCCAGTGCAGATTGACGGAGAACAGGATGATCAGCAGCAGGCCCCACCAGAAGATCGGCATGGAATAGCCGGTCAGCGATGTGCCCATCGCGAAGTAGTCGACGAAGCGGCCGCGGCGCACGCCGGCGATGATTCCCAGCGGCAGGCCGACGACCACGGCGAAGATCATCGCGCAGATCCCGAGTTCCAGGGTCGCTGGAAAGAGCGTGAGGAACTCCTGCAGCACCGGCTTCTTGGTGACGATGGATCGGCCGAGGTCGCCTTGCAGGACGTCGCCGATGTAGATGGCGTACTGCACCGGCAGCGGCTGATCCAGGCCCAGCTGCGCGCGGAGCATGGCGTGCCGCTCCGGAGCGATGCCGCGCTCGCCGACCAAAAGCTCGATCGGATCGCCCGGGATCGCGCGGATCATGAAGAAGGTGAGAAGCGTGACGCCGATGAATGTCGGGATCAGCAGCGCCAGTTTCGTGAAAATGAACCGCAACATGGCTTGGCTTGAAACAGAACGGGGGAAGCCCTAGGTCAAGGCTCCCCCCGTTTTTCGCTGCGTCGCCGGCCGACTACTCGGCGATGTCGACGCCGTAGAAGTAGTGGCTACCCAGCGGATCGATCTTGTAGCCGGTGACGTTCTTGCGCATCGGCATGAAGACGACTGAGTGCGCGACCGTGACCCACGGCGCCTCTTCCTTGAAGATTTCCTGAGCCTTCATGTAGAGCTCCGTACGCTTGGCGACGTCCGACGTCTTCTTGGCCTCCAGGACGGCGGCATCGAAGTCCGGGTTGCACCAGCGTGCGCGGTTGGTGCCATCCTTGGCGGCGGCGCAGCCGAGCAGGACGTTGAGGAAGTTGTCGGGATCGCCGTAGTCGCCGGTCCAGCCGAGCAGCACGGTCTGGTGTTCGCCCTGCTGCGAGCGCTTCAGGTACTCGCCCCATTCGAAGCTGACGATCTTGGCCTTGACGCCGACCGCGGCCCAGTCGGCCTGGACCAGCTCGGCCATGCGCTGCGCGTTCGGATTGTAGGGACGCTGCACCGGCATCGCCCACAGGTCGGTTTCGAAGCCGCCCTCGAGACCCGCTTCCTTGAGGAGGGATTTGGCCTTGTCGACGTCGTAGGAGTAGTCCTGCACCTTGTCGTTGTAGGACCACAGCGTCGGCGGGATGGGGTTCTTGGCCATCTGGCCGGCGCCCTGGAACACCGCGTCGATGATCGCCTGCTTGTTGATGGCGTAGTTGAGGGCCTGGCGGACGAGCTTGTTCTTGTAGGGATCCTTTTCCGTGTTGAAGGCGAGGTAGCCGACATTGAAGCCTTGCTGCTCCATGACCTGAAGGTCAGCATTGCTCTGCAGCGCGGGAACATCGGATGGATTCGGATACGGCATCACGTGGCATTCGCCGGCTTCGAGCTTCTGCTTGCGGACGCTCGCATCCGGTGTGATGGCGAACACGAGGTCATCGATCGCCACCTTGCCCTCCCAGTAATCGGGGTTGGCCTTGTAGCGGATGACCGCGTCCTTCTGATAGGCGACGAGCTGGAACGGGCCAGTGCCGCTGGGCGTCTGGTCGAGCTGCTCCGGCGTCCCCGCCTTCAGCATCTGGTCGGCCTGCTCGGCCGACAGGATCGAGTAGGAATCCGTGGCCATGATGTTGAGGAACGGCGCCTCCGGCGTGTTCAGCGTGAATTTCACCGTGTTGTCGTCGACCTTCTCGACCGATTTCAACAGCGTCGGAAACCCGTTCGAGTTGAAGTACTCGTACGTGCCGCCGGAAACCTTGTGATAGGGATGGTCGGGCTTCAGCTGCCGTTCCATGCTGAAGACCACATCGTCCGCGTTGAAGTCCCGCGACGGCGTGAAGCCTTCGATGGTCTGGAACTTGACGCCTTTGCGAAGATTGAACGTGTAGGTCAGGCCGTCGTCCGACACCTCCCAGGACTCGGCGAGACCGGGCCGCAGTTCGGTCGTCCCGTGCACGAATTCAATCAGGCGGTTGAACATCGCATCCGATGATGCATCGAACGTCGTGCCCGCGGTGAACAGTTGGGGATTGAATCCTTCCGGGCTGCCTTCCGAGCAATAGACCAGCGTCTTCGCCTCAGCCGCAAAGCTCAAGCAGAGAGCGACGGCCGACACGGCCATTGCCCCCAGGATCTGTCGTTTCATTTGGATGCCTCCGAAGATTATCTTTTGTTCGGCAATCGACCAATCGTTGCGCGCCGATCGACCGCCACTGGCGCGACCCTAGGCCCGGCCGCCAAACACGTCAATGGCGGTCTTCTGCGCAGCGCGCAGCGTTAACACTCGGTTGCAAGGCGTTCGTCGTCCGGTATCTTGCCGCAGCTTTCCCGTCGGGAATGGGGTCATGGACAGCTTGAATGTCGCGCGCATCGCGGCGCCGTTCGAATCGACGCGCGTTGTCGTCCGGCCGGAGTGGATCTACTACAACGGCCACATGAATGTCGCCTTTTATGTCAAGGCGTTCGACGAAGCTTTGGACGAAGTCTATTTTCTGCTCGGCCTCGATGGCGAGACCGTTCAGCGAACGCGCATGTCGACCTTCACGGCGGAAATGCACATCACCTACCAGCGCGAAGTGAGGGCGGGCGACCGCCTGCGCATCACTTCCCAGCTGGTCGACTTCGATGCCAAGCGCATGCATTTCATCCAATGCATGTATCACGCCGAGGATGGCTTCCTGGCCGCCACCGACGAGTGGCTGATCATGTGCGTCGACCTCGACCGGCGACGGGCGGTCGCCTTCGCCGAGCCGTTGCGCGCATTTTTGGCCGAGATCAAGCGCGCCCATGCGGCGCTGCCGCTGCCGCCCGAATCCGGCCGGCGCGTCAGCCTGGCCGGCGGCCGGCCGCGGTGAACCTGCATCAATAGGTGGGATCGAGCCGCAGCCAGTCGTAGCGGTCGGCCGAGCGCACGGTGATATCGAGGGCGCCGCCGCTGCGCCTCACGCTGAGCGGGACGTCGATTCCGGGCGGCCCCAGGGCCCACATCCGGCGGTAAAAATCGCCGAGATCGGAGACCGGCTGGCCGGCGACGGCGGTGATCAGGTCTCCCTGCTTCAGCCCCGAGCGCTCCGCCGGCCCCTCCCGGGCGACGCTGGCGATGCGGATTCCGCCGGGCCTGGGCTCGGCGAAGAGCCCGAGCCAGGGATGGCCCGTCTGCTTGCGGCGTCCCTCGGCGACGAGCTCGGCCAGGATCGGCTTCAAGGCGTCGATCGGCACGAACATGTTGCCGGGCGTCGGCGTGTCGGTGCCGGCGGCGTCGCCGATGAAGAGCGAACCGATGCCGACCAGCCGTCCCTCGCGGTCGATTAGCGCGGCGCCGGCAAAGCTCCGGTGCACGGGTGCCGTGAAGATGGCGTCGGCGAGGAGGTATTCCCAATAGCCGGCGAACTCGCGGCGGCTCGCCACGAGGGCCGGCGTCGCCTCGACGGTGCCGGCGGCCCGGCTGACGACGAGCACCTGCTGCAGCAGCGTCAGCGCCGCGGAGTCGCCGAGCTCCATCGGCCGCACGGCGAGCGGCTGCAGCGCCCGCAGCAGACCGAAGCCGCTTTCGTAGTCGTAGGCGACGACGTCGGCCGGGATCGTCTTGCCGCCGGCATCGACGATGTCGGTGATGCCCGACTCCAGGATCACATAGCCGATGGTCAGGACGAGGCCGTTGCCATCGATGACGACGCCCGAGCCCGCGCGCGAGGTGCCGAGCGTGTCCGCCGTCCGTGCGGTGGCCGGGACGTCGGCATTGACGCCGACGATCGCCGCGAGAATGTCGTCGATCCGGTCCTGTTGCGCCTGCGCCGGCGCGGACGCCACCAACAGGGCCAGCAGCACGCCGAGGCTGCGACGACGCCATCGGCCCGCGGCAGATGGGTCGGACCACAACCGCCGATGACATCTCGCCATTGTCGTTGACCTCTCGAATCGGGCGGAACGTTCCTATGATAGTCGATCACCAAGGTGCCGGCGCGGACAATAATCGGGCGCCGGCACTTTGCGACAGCTAGGGCAGGGCCGCTTGCGCCTGCGCTCCGCCCGCGAGCCGCACGAGCTGGACGAACTCGGCGCGATACCCGTACTCGTCGGTGCCGCGCGCCGGTTGCGCCAGCGCGACGACGTCGTCATAACCGTACCCCTTGAGATAGGGATCGCCGCGCAGGAGCTGGCCGAACGCCGCGACCGCCACGGCGAAGCGCGCCTCGGCCGGCGCGCCGTCGAGCGCGGCGTAGCCGTCGTCGGCGGTGACCGGACGCTCGATCAGCCGGCTCTCGCCTTCGCCGGGCAGCTTGTAGCGCAGACGCAGGAAGGCGTATTCGGCGGCCTTGTCCGCCGGCGACGGATCGGCGGTCCCGCCATAGCGCAGCTGATCGTTGAGGCGCGCGGAACTGCCGACGGGCGTGATCTCGTAGAGCGCGGTGACCTCGTGGCCGCTGCCGATCTCGCCCGCATCGATGGCGTCGTTGTTGAAGTCCTCGCGCTTGAGCGCGCGCGTCTCGTAGCCGACCAGGCGGTATTCGGCGACGACGGCCGGGTTGAACTCGATCTGGATCTTCACGTCGTTGGCGATCGGAAAGAGGGTGGCCGAGGCCTCCTCGATCAGCACCTTGTGGCCCTCCATCAGGCTGTCGATGTAGGCGGCGTTGCCGTTGCCGCTCTGCGCCAATTTCTGCATCAGCAGGTCGTTGATGTTGCCGGTGCCGAAGCCGAGCACGGAAAGATAGATGCCGGTCTCGCGCTTCCGCGAGACGAAGTCCTCGAGCGCGTCCGGATCGGTGATGCCGACGTTGAAATCGCCGTCGGTGGCCAGGATCACGCGGTTGACCGCGCCCTTGTCGAAGCTGCTCTCGGCCAGGGCGTAGGCTTGGCGGATGCCTTCGCCGCCGGCAGTCGAGCCGCCGGCTTCCAGGTTGTCGATGGCGGCCAGGATCCTGCGCCGCGCGCGGCCCGGCGTGGGTTCGAGGACCGTGCCGGCGTTGCCGGTATAGACGACGATGGCGACGCTGTCGTCGGGCGCAAGCCGGCGCACGAAATCGCTCATGGTTTGCTTGACCAGCGGCAGCTTGTCGGTGCTCCGCATGGAGCCGGAGACGTCGATCAGGAAGACGATGTTGGCGCGCGGCCGCTCGCTGCGGGCGATGTCGTAGCCTTTGATGCCGATATGCAGGAGCTTCGTGCCGGCATTCCAGGGCGTCGGCATGATTGCCACGGTGGTGGCGAACGGCGCGGTGCGGTCGTCCGGCAGCGCGTAGGCATAGTCGAAGTAGTTGACCATCTCCTCGACGCGCACGGCCTCGCGCGGTGGCAGCACGCCATCGCGCAGGAAGCGCCGCACATTGGCGTAGGCGGCGGTGTCGACATCGATCGAAAACGTCGAGACCGGCTCCACCGCGACGATCTCGACCGGGTTGGGCTCGACGTCCTCATAGCGTTCGGTGTTGGCGGGAGACGAAACGATGACGGGCAAATTGACCGCGTAGCCAGTCGTGCGATCGGCCTTTTCTTCCTGCTTCTTCTTGGCGACATTCTTGACAAAGGATTCGACCGATGCGGCCGGTGCCTGTGGTGCACCAGGTGCGGACTCCGGCGCTGGTTCCGGCTCGGGCGTCGGCTCTGCCTGTGCCTGCTGTCTCGGCGCGTCCGCCACGTTCCTTGCGCCGGTGGCCGACGTGCCGGATTGAGATTGCTGAACCCTGCTGGTCTCATTGCAGGCGGCCAGCGCGAGAAGGCCGAGGCCAAGCCACCACATGCGGGTGGGTCGGCGACATGTTGAATTGATCGATGTCATCGCCGTGAGTCCCCTGTCGGTTGCTGCGACCGCGCTCGGCCGACCCGGCGAATGCCCGCGACGCGGCAGGATGAATTCCTATCGCCGCATTGTGGAGCGATAACGGTTGGATCGTGGCGGAGTCAGGGCACGCGGGGGGTGCGTTCGATTTCACGGCGGCCGTCTCCGGCGGCCCGCGGTCCGCGAAGGCTGTGAGGGAGATTCGTTGTGCGCTACCGAGCCACAGCCCCTCACCCTATCCCTCTCCCCGCGCCGCGGTAGAGGGGACGGCATCGATCGAACGGCAAAATTGAGCCCCTCTCCCGCAACGCGGGAGAGGGTTGGGGTATGGTTGGGGTGAGGGGCTGTGGCTCGGTGTCGCTGCGAGTCGAGGGATGGTTCGTGACCCATCCGACAAGCCGTGCATCCGGATCAATCCTCCAGCAGATAGCCTTTGCGGTGCGGCAGCGACTTGGTGCCGACGACCTTGGCCAGGGAATCGCCGGGGCGCACGAATTTGTCGGTGCGGCGGGACAGCAGCAGGCCGTCGGCGGCGGTGCGCACGGGCGTGCGCGCGGCGCGGGGATCGTCGGCCGTCGGGTCGACGATCTCGGCGATGACGGTACCGGCGGTGACGCGGGCGCCGACCGGTTGCTTGTAGGCGACGACGCCGACCGCCGGCGAGCGCACGACGTCGCAGGCATCGAGCCGCGTCGCTTCGGATTGCGCGGCCGGCAGCGGCCCGGGGTCGCCGGCGAGCAGGCCGCGGCGCTGCAGGAATCGGAAGAGCGCATGGGCATCGGGCTCGGCCCATTCGTCGCCGCAGTCGGCGCTGCCGCGGTATTCGACGGTCGCCGAGAGACAGGCGGCCGGGATCGGCTTGTCGGGAAAGGCGCGCGCCAGCCTCGTCCAGGGCGTGCTGAAAGTTTCATCGAAGGCGCGGCCGCCGGAATCCTCCGAGAGCAGCGTCGCGCGGCTGCCGATCTCGGCGGCGAGGTCGGAAGCACCCGGCCAGTGGGCGGGAACGAGGAAGAGATGGAGCAGCGACTCGCTGTCGCAATGGCAGTCGAGCACGATGTCGGCATCGGCGGCGAGGCGCGCCAGGGCCAGGCGCAGGCTGGCCATTTCGCTGCTGCCCGTGCGCGCCTGCAGGCTGGCCGTCATCGCGGCGCGGATGATGGTGACGTTGCGCACGGGATCGGCGGTCAGCTGATCGCCGACCTGCTCGGCCAGGCCCTCGAACAGGTCCGGCCAGTTGCGATTGAAGTTGCCGCCGCCGGCCAGCTCGTATCGCCCGAGCTGCGCCGCATTCACCACCTGCGCGATGCCGATGGGGTTGGCCATGGGCACGACGACGATCTCGCCGCGGACCTGCCCGGCCCGGTCGGCCTCGTCGAGCAGGCGAACCAGATGATGCAGCACGAGCATCGCCGGAGTTTCATCGGCGTGTAACGAGGCGTGCAGATAAGCCTTGGGCCGCGCCCCCGGCTGGCCGTAGCGGTGGACGATGAGCTGGCGGACCGCGCCGGGGCCGTGCGGCAGCAGGGGAATTCGTTCGATCTTCTTCGACATGGACCCAAGGGAGGATTAGAGGTGAACGGCGGCGGCCGGCCGCGGCGGATGGGCTATGATGGCTGGCGATGACAAAGCCAACGCGACATCTTGCCGCTTTTTTGGGCGATCTTTGCCGGTTTGTCGAGGGGACGGGCGACAGCGATGCCCCGGCGACGGTCGAACGCCAGCGGTTCGCGGACTTGCTTCGCACGCTCGACCCGCGGCAGGCCGACACCGCCGAAGCGGGACTCCCCTTCGGCCTGCCGGCCTGCCGGTTCTGGGCGGCGGCCATAGAGGTGGAGGGCAACGCGGACCCGCTTGCCGATTTGCGACATGCCGTCGCCGGCCTCGGGCCCTGGCTGGTCTGGACCCAGAATCCCAACTATCGGCGCGCCCCGCCGTCGGAGGACTTCCTCGACCACTATGGCTACGCCGTGATCGCCGGTCCGCGGGATGGATCGGCTGCGCTGGTCGAGCATGCGACGCTGGCGCTCGGCGTTCTGCTGCTCGGGCCGGGGACGCACTATCCGCTGCATCGCCATCCCGCGACCGAGATCTATGTGCCTCTCAACGCGGCCGAGTGGTGGCGGGGCGAGGGGCCGTGGCGCGAAGAGGCGCCGGGGGCGGTGATCCTTCATCCGTCCGGCGTCCCGCACGCCACACGCACCGGCGGACTGCCGTTGCTGGCGATCTACCTATGGTCGGGCGACCTGGACACGCATGCGCGCCTCACAACCACGGACTCCGGCGGACCGGGCAGGGCGCAAGAATGACAGACGGATCGTCAGCAGGAGGGGCGAACACGCGCCCGCAACCCCACCCGTTCGTGCAGGCCGCGCGCATCCGCGATCTTCTGGAACGGGCGCAGCAGCTGCTGGGAGAGTCCGCGGCGCGGCCGGACGGGGCCGACAGCTTCCAGGTGCCGGACCCCGGCGTCATCGCCGGCGCCTTCGCGGAGTTTGCCAATCGCGCCGCCGCCAACCCGGGCCGCATGATGGCTGCACAGCTCGAGCTCTGGCGCGATCACGTCGCCTTGTGGAGCGCGTTCGCGCGCAAGCTCGACGGCGAGGCGGTCGAGCCCACGGCGACGCCGGCGCGCGACGACCGGCGCTTCGCCGATGCCGCCTGGAGCGAGCATCCGACGTTCGATTTCATCAAGCAGGCCTACCTGCTGAACGCGCGCTGGCTGCAGTCGACGGTGCGGCAGGTCGAGGACCTGGATCCGGAGACGCAGCGCAAGGTCGAGTTCTACACGCGCCAGTTCATCGACGCCTGGTCGCCCTCGAACTTCGTGGCCACCAATCCAAAGGTGTTGCGCGAGACGCTCGACAGCGGCGGCGAGAACCTCGTGCGCGGCCTCGAGCATCTGGTCGAAGACCTGGAACGAGGCCGCGGCCGGCTGGCGATCGCCATGACCGACGAGCGCGCCTTCAAGCTTGGCGAGAACGTGGCGGCGACCCCGGGCAGCATCGTCTTCCAGAACGAGCTGATGCAGCTGATCCAGTACGCGCCGTCGACGGCGGAGGTGCATCGCCGACCGCTGCTGATCATCCCGCCCTGGATCAACAAGTTCTACATCCTCGATTTGAAGCCGCAGAACTCCTTCATCAAGTGGGCGGTGGATCAGGGTCACAGCGTGTTCGTGATTTCCTGGGTCAATCCGGACGACCGGTTGTCGCAGAAGACGTTCGACGACTACATGCGGGATGGGCCCCTGGCCGCGCTCGATGCCGTCGCGCGGGCGACCGGCGAGCGCGAGGCGAACGTCATCGGCTACTGCATCGGCGGCACGCTGCTCGCCTGCACCCTGGCGTGGATGGCGAAGAGGAACGATCGGCGCATCAGCAGCGCGACGTTCTTCACGGCACTGACGGATTTCACCGACGCCGGCGAGATCAAGGTGTTCATCGACGAGGAGCAGGTGCGGCTGCTCGAGGAGCACGTCGCCAAGAAGGGCTATCTCGAAGGGCGACACATGGCGACGGTATTCAACCTGCTCCGGGCCAACGACCTGATCTGGTCGTTCGTGGTGAACAACTATCTGCTCGGGCGCGAGCCCCTGCCGTTCGACCTGCTCTACTGGAACGCGGACTCGACGCGCATGCCGGCGGCGATGCACAGCTTCTATCTGCGCAACATGTATCTCGCGAACCGGCTGGTGCAGCCGGGCGGCATCACGCTCGCCGGAGAGGCGCTCGACCTGCGCGCGATCGAGGTGCCGATCTATCAGCTGTCGACCGAGAGCGACCACATTGCGCCATGGAAATCGACCTATGCCCTGAGCCAGCTGGTGTGCGGCCCCTATCGCTTCGTGCTCTCGGGTTCCGGCCACATCGCCGGCGTCATCAACCCGCCGGCCGCCAACAAATATTACTTTCTGACCAACGCGGCGAACCCGGCATCACCAGATGACTGGATGGCGGGCGCCGAACGCCGTAGCGGGTCCTGGTGGCCGGACTGGGCCGCGTGGGTCGCGCAATACGGAGGCGGCATGGTGTCGGCGCGCGAGCCTGGCGCGGGGGCGCTGACGGCGATCGAGAGTGCGCCAGGATCGTACGTACGCGTCAGGGCCGGAGACTGACGGCGGCTGCGGTCAAGTCTAGGCCCCGCCTGTAATCGTAGCGTGCCGCACCTATATGCCAGAATTGAGTTCGACGCTGGAAGCGGGAGGTGCCGCATGGGCAACGATCTTTCGCGGTTTCCGCAACAGCTGGCGGAACCGCCAAGGCTGCCCGGCGATCCGCCGCCCGAGCCGATGGGCGATCCCGACCCCGACGAGTTCGGCGATCCGGACCCGGACGAAGAGCCCGAGCCCGAACCGATCGGTGATCCCGACGAGACCTGAGGCTGCCGACGTTCTACACCCGCAGCCCGCCGCTGGCGTCGATCACCTGGCCGGTGACCCAGGCGGCGTCCGCGGAGGCGAGGAAGGCGACGGTGCCGGCGATATCGGCGGGCTGGCCGACGCGGCCGAGCGGGGTCTTGGCGACCGCATCCTCGAGGAACTTCGGATCGCGGATCAGCATGTCCGTATCGGTGGTGCCGGGCGCCACGGCGTTGACGGTGATGCCGCGGGGGCCGAGGGCGTCGACGGCGGCCTTGCTGGCGATATAGGCGCTCAAGCCGGGCATAGCTGCGCGCGCCCCGATCGACGAGGTATTGATCACGCGACCGCCGTCGGGCAGATGGGCCGCCGCCGCCCGCGTCATCGCTGCGACGCCGAAGACATTGACGGCGAAGACCTTCTCGAAATGTTCGCGAGTCGCATCGCCGAGAGTCGCGACGTCCAGTACGCCCGCGTTGTTGACGAGGATATCGATGCGGCCGAAGGCGTCGCGTGCGGCGGCGGCAATCTTCGCGGGACCGTCCTTCGCGCTGACATCGCCGGGAGCCAGGACCGCTTCGCCGCCGTCCTCCTGGATGGTCCGCACGACGGCTTCGGCGGCCTGCTTCGACGACGAATAGTTCACGGCCACCTTGGCGCCGTCCTGCGCCAGCCGGCGCGCAATGGCGGCGCCGATGCCGCGGGAACCGCCGGTGACGAGCGCTACCTTGCCCTGCAATGGCTTCGACATGATCGACCTCTTCGGAGTTAATTTAACAATTAGACAATCGTCTAACTGGTGGCCGCAAAGGGCCGTGTCAAGTCCGCCGCCGTCGTTTCGTCGGACCGGCGAGCCGGCGGCTCAACTCGTCCCGATAGGCGGCAAAAACGTCGGGACGCAAGGTGAGATAGCCGCACTTGCCCTCGCGCCGCATCTCCACAAGATCGACGCCGCTCAGCTCCTTCAGGTGGTGCGACATCGTCGCCGGCGTGACCTCGAACTCCTCGATCAGGCGCTGGCAGGCCACGTCCGGCTCGGCCGCGATGCGTTCGAGGATCGAGAAGCGTTTGGGATCGGCGAGCGCCTTGGCGATGCGCATGAAGCGTCGGTCGTCCATGCCCGCACTATAACGGCGCACCACCACTCCGGGCAAAGGGGCGGGGCAGGAGGACGGCGGGGCCATCACGAATTTCCCGGCTGAGACATCGCCGACTCGGTGCTATACAGCGTCGCAATGACTGAACTCGCGCACACCGCACAGCAGCGCCCGCCCGCGACCGCAGCCCGCGGTTACCTCGATTCGCTCAACGAGTCCCAGCGCACGGCGGTCGAAGCCATCGACGGGCCGGTGCTGGTGCTGGCCGGCGCCGGGACCGGCAAGACCCGCGTGCTGACCACGCGGCTGGCGCACATCCTGATGACCAATCGCGCCTATCCGTCGCAGATCCTCGCCGTCACCTTCACCAACAAGGCGGCGAAGGAGATGAAGGAACGGGTGAGCGCACTCATCCACCGGCCCGTCGAAGGCTGGTGGCTCGGCACCTTTCATGCGCTGGCGGCACGGATTCTGCGCCGGCATGCGGAGATGGTCGGGCTCAAGCCCAACTTCACGATCCTCGACACCGACGACCAGATCCGGCTGCTGAAGCAGCTGATCCAGGCCGCCGACATCGACGAGAAGAAATGGCCGGCGCGGGCGCTGCTGGGAGTCATCGAGCGCTGGAAGGATCGGGGCCTGACGCCCGACAAGGTGACCGCGGCGGAGCAGGGCGATTTCGCCCACGGCCGCGCGCTGGAACTGTTTCGCGCGTACCAGGAGCGATTGAAGGCCGTCAATGCCTGCGACTTCGGCGACCTGCTGCTGCACAACCTGACGATCTTCGGCGCCAGCCCGGACGTGCTGCAGGGCTATCAGCGGCAGTTCCGCTACATCCTGGTCGACGAGTATCAGGACACGAACGTGGGGCAGTATCTGTGGCTGCGCCTGCTGGCGCAGACGCACCGCAATCTCTGCTGCGTCGGCGACGACGACCAGTCGATCTATGGCTGGCGCGGGGCCGAGGTCGGCAACATTCTGCGGTTCGAGGCCGACTTTCCGGGTGCGCGGATCATCCGGCTCGAACGCAACTATCGTTCGACCCACCATATCCTGGGCGCCGCCTCGGGTCTCATCGCCCACAACCGCGGCCGCCTCGGCAAGACGCTGTGGACCGAATCGACCGAGGGCGAGAAGGTCGGGGTGCAGGGGATCTGGGACGGCGAGGAGGAGGCGCGCTTCGTCGGCGACGAGGTGGAGGCGCTGCAGCGCAAGGGCGTCCTGCTCGGCCGCATGGCCATCCTGGTGCGCGCCGGTTTCCAGACCCGCGAGTTCGAGGAACGGTTCATCACGCTGGGTGTGCCCTATCGCGTCGTCGGCGGCCCGCGTTTCTACGAGCGGCAGGAGATCCGCGACGCTCTCGCCTATCTGCGCGTACTGCATCAGCCCGACGACGATCTCGCCTTCGAGCGCATCGTCAACACGCCGCGACGCGGCATCGGCGACGCGACCGTGCGCGCCATCCACGCCCTGGCGCGCCAGCAGGGCGTGTCGATGGGCGAGGCCGCCGCGCGCCTTACCGAGACCGACGAGCTGAAGCCGGCGGCGCGCAAGGCGATCGGCAACCTGCTGCGTGATTTCGAGCGCTGGCGCAATCTGAGCGCAGGCATGCCGCACGGCGAACTGGCGGAGATCATGCTCGACGAATCCGGCTATACGGCGATGTGGCAGGCCGACAAATCGCCGGAGGCTCCGGGCCGGCTGGAGAACCTGAAGGAGCTGATCACGGCGATGGAGGAGTTCGAGAACCTCGCCGGGTTCCTCGAGCATGTCAGCCTGGTGATGGAGAACGCCGAGGGCGATCCCGGCGACATGATCAACATCATGACACTGCACAGCGCCAAGGGATTGGAGTTCGACGTCGTCTTCTTGCCGGGCTGGGAGGAGGGGCTGTTCCCGAACCAGCGCGCGCTCGACGAGTCCGGCGCCGTCGGGCTCGAGGAGGAGCGGCGGCTGGCCTATGTCGGCCTTACTCGCGCCCGCCGGCGCGCGATCGTCAGCTATGCCGCCAACCGACGCATCCACAACATGTGGCAGAGCTCCGTTCCGTCGCGTTTCGTCGCGGAGTTGCCGCGGGAGCATACGGAGCGCGCGTCCGATGTCGTGGGCTCCGGCCCCGAGCCTTCGCCGTCGCGATTCGCCGAGACGCAGGAAGAATTCGGACCCTGGGTCGGACGCTCGCAGCGGCTGTGGAACCGGCGGGGTGCGGTCATCGAGGAGACGCCAATGCGTCCGAGCGCGCAGAAGGTCGCGTATCGGGTCGGTGTCCGCGTGTTCCACCAGAAGTTCGGCTATGGCGGCGTGATCGCCGTCGACGGCGACAAGCTCGACATCGCGTTCGACAAGGCCGGGACCAAGAAAGTGATGGCCGGCTTCGTCGTGCCCGCCGAACAGGCGCGATGATCCCGCTCCGGTGAGGTCGGTCAGGAAGGCGCCGGCGAAAGGACTATGGGCGATTCGGGTCCACCTGCCGGCCAGGCGCCCCGCGGATCAGGTCGCTGCAGTCGAGTCCGTGATCGAGCCAATGGGCGTCGCGCTGTCCAGCTTCGAGGCCGACGGCGGCAATGGCTGGGCGATCGAGGTGCTGTGCGAACAGCGGCCAAAGCCCGCTACGGTGCAGGGCGCCCTAAAGGCGATCGGCGCGCCACCGGCCGTGCTGGCCTATCTGCCGCCCAAGGACTGGGTCTCGGAGAACCAGCGGTTGCTGGCACCGCTGCGCATCGGCCGCTTCTTCGTCCATGGCGCTCACATCAAGGACAGGCCGCCGCGCGGCACCGTGCCGCTGCAGATCGATGCCAGCATCGCCTTCGGCACCGGCCGGCACGAGACCACGCGCGGCTGCCTGCTCGCGCTCGATCGCCTGGCGCGCGCCGGCCAGCGCATCAAGCAGCCCCTCGACATGGGTTGCGGCAGCGGCATCCTGGCGTTGGCGATCTCGCGGCTGTGGCTCGCGCCCGTGCTCGGAGTCGATACCGACCTGAATTCCGTCGCCGTCGCCCGCGAGAACATGCGGCTCAATGGCGCGGCGGATCGCGTCCGTATCGTCCATGGCCATGGGTTCGGAACAAGTGCCGTGCGCCGCGGCGGCCCGTTCGACCTGATCGTCGCCAACATCCTGGCCGGGCCGTTGTGCCGATTGGCGCGCGGGTTCGGGCGCTACCTGGCGCCGGGTGGAGTCGCTATCATGTCCGGGCTGATGACCGACCAGGAGCCGCAGGTGATCGCCGCCCAGGAGCGCCACGGCCTCAAGCTGCGGCGACGGGCACGACTGGATGAATGGTCGGTCCTGGAGTTCGGGCGGCCGGCGAAGCAAAAACGGCGGCCCCCGGTGGGAGGCCGCCGTCGATGAGAACGCGATCGGACGTCGTGTTACGCGACGCGGGAGGCGTGGTTGGTGTTGGCCGGACGCAGAGAGCGCATAGCCAGCTCCTCCGCCACCCAGTCGATGTCGCCGCGGACCATGCCGATATCGCTCAGCGTGCGGCTGTCGAGCGTATTGAGCTCCTTGGCCACGGCGCGGCTGCGGATCCAGCGGCGCAGACCCTCGAGCGCGTCGTTGGCCTCTTCGGCCTTGGCGCTGATCGGGCGGCCGGCGGCCACCTGCGGGATATCGGAGCGGGAGATGCCGATGTCCCGCAGCATGCGGTCATCCAGACCGCGAAGCTCGCGCTCGGCCATCCGACGCTCCTGCCAGGCGACGAAGCCCTTGCCGGCGGCGGCGAACAGGTCGACCAGCGCGACCGTCAGGGTCGGCGCGCGCCGGCCGGTCACGGACGTGGCCACGGAGTCGATCTCCCAGCGCTGCAGGCCGATGTCGTCAAGCATGCGATCGTCGAGGCGCTGCAGGCGACGAACGATGGCGCGGCGCTGGAACGGGCGGAGAACCGCCTCGACGAGAGCAGCGAAGGCACCGCTGACGGTTTGCGTTGCCGCAGCCGGAGCGACGAGAGCCTCCAGCCTGGCACGGTTCAGCGTTACGTTCTCAATCTCAGCAAGACGGGTCATGATTACCTTCCGATTTTCCCCTGGCCGGCAGACACTGTCGGCACTACCAATGTTCAGACAGAGC
>Ga0187893_10005924_pt1 | contig 21377 bp, 13 predicted proteins | sample MA1701074metaG_FD_139574 | JGI IMG/M metagenome (GOLD analysis project Ga0187893, IMG submission 139574) | White microbial mat communities from a basaltic lava cave in the Kipuka Kanohina Cave System on the Island of Hawaii, USA - MA170107-4 metaG ...
TGTCGGGCTTAAAGAAACCCGCAAGACCGTGGCGACGGACATTGAGATGTTCCGCAAACTGCTCGACTCGGCCAACGCGGGTGACAATGTCGGCGTGCTATTGCGAGGCACCAAGAAGGATGAAGTCGAGCGCGGCATGGTGCTGGCCAAGCCGGGGTCGATTACGCCGCACACCAAGTTCAAGGCGGAAGTGTACGTCCTGTCCAAGGACGAAGGCGGGCGGCACACGCCGTTCTTCAACAAGTACCGTCCGCAATTCTATTTCCGCACGTCGGACGTGACGGGCAATGTGACCCTGCCTTCCGGCGTGGAGATGGTGATGCCCGGCGACAATGTTTCAGTGGACGTTGAAGTCATCGCTCCGGTAGCGATGGAAAAGGGCCAGCGCTTCGCGATTCGCGAAGGTGGCCGCACCATCGGCGCCGGTCGCGTGAGCGAAGTCGTCACCTAGGTTATTAAGTGGAAAACGCAGGAGCGCGTGGGCTTGGGCCTTCGCACTCCTTTTTGGTCTAAACGAATCGAGCAGGAATCGGGTAATGAAAAACGGCGAGTACGGCGTTAGCTCAATTGGTAGAGTAGCGGTCTCCAAAACCGTTGGTTGGGGGTTCGAGTCCCTCACGCCGTGCCAGGCCCGGCTCCATGCAACTCGGCCAATCAGGCGTGATGCCGGAGGGGTGGCAGAGTGGTCTATCGCGGCGGTCTTGAAAACCGCTTTGGCTTAACCGCCAACGGGGGTTCGAATCCCTCCCCCTCCGCCAGACAACATGAATACGAATCTGACAGATGGCAGTGGGCCGGCCCTGATGGTCGCGGTTGGAAGCGCTGATTACGTCACCATTGGAATCTGGGCCGGTGTCATTGGCGTGGTCTTCGCGATCCTCTGGTTCACGGGCAATCTCGTGAAGCTGCGGAACTACGTGCTGGAGACGCGCGAGGAATTGCGCAAATGCACCTGGCCGACCTGGGAAGAACTGCGCGGCTCGACCGTGCTGGTGATGATTTCCATTTTTCTCCTGGGCGTGTTCACCGTCATCATCGACCGAATCCTGTTCATGTTCGTCAACTGGATGGTCAAAATCTAACGGACGAGATCACCATGCAAAGCCAGTGGTTTGTCATTCATACGTTGTCCGGCCAGGAGCAAAAGGTCAAAGACAGCATTGAAAAGCGCATGAAGGCCGAAGAGATGGGCGAGTTCATCAAGGAAGTGCTCGTGCCCATGGAGAAGGTGGCGGAAGTGCGCGCCGGCAAGAAGACCGTCAGCACGCGTAAGCTGCATCCCGGTTATGTCTATATCGATATGGCGTTGTTGGACGAGAACCGCCGTGTGCTCGACCGACCGTGGTATTTCGTTCGTGAGACGCCGGGCATCATCGGTTTCGTTGGCGGCGAACGGCCCATCGCGGTTACGCCGGACGAGATCGCGGTCATCAAGGCGCAGGTTTCCGAGTCCGAGGACACCGAACGGCCCAAGGTGAACTTTGAAGTGGGCGAAACCATCAAGATCAATGACGGGCCGTTCCTGAATTTCAGCGGAGTAATCGAAGAAATCGAACCGGAGCGCGGCAAGCTCAAAGTCACCGTGAACATTTTCGGCCGCAACACCCCGGTGGAATTGGAATATTGGCAGGTGGAGAAAGCGTAGTGATTTTCGATTGCCGATTGCCAATTTCCGATTGGCGCGGTCCGGTGGCCCAATTGGCAATTGGCAATCGTAAATTGGAAATGATTTGAGTTATGGCAAAGAAAGTTGTTGGACAGATTAAGTTGCAGATACCCGGCGGCCAGGCCAACCCGGCCCCGCCGGTCGGGCCCGCGCTTGGCCAGCAGGGCGTGAACATCATGGCCTTCTGCAAAGAGTTCAATGCGGCCACGAAAAATTCGCCCGGCCTGGTGATTCCTGTGGTCATTACGGTTTACCAGGACAAATCGTTTACCTTTATCACCAAGTCTCCGCCCGCTTCCGTGCTGCTCAAGAAAGCGGCGGGTGTCGCTTCCGGGGCCAAGACGCCGAACAAGGAAAAAGTCGGCAAGGTCACGCGGAAACAAGTGTTGGAAATCGTGAAGATGAAACTCAACGACATGAACGCGACCAGCGAAGAGGCCGCGGTGCGGACCATCGCGGGCACCGCCCGCAGCATGGGCATCGAAGTCGTGGCTTAACCGAAACCATTAAAACCCAAACGCGGGAGAGCCGACGCTCGTTTGCACCGCTGAATAAAACATGCCCAGCAAAAGATACAGAAAAGCATTGGAACAAGTGGATGCGAAGAAATTGTATCCTCTCAAGGCCGCCGTCGAGGTGCTCGCCAAGTTCCCCAAGGCGAAGTTCAACGAAACCATTGATCTCGCGTTTCGCCTTGGTGTTGATCCCAAGCAATCGGACCAAATGGTTCGCGGCACCGTTCCGCTTCCCCATGGCAGCGGCAAGACCGTCAAAGTCCTCGTCTTCGCCAAAGCCGGGCCCGCGGCCGACGCGGCGAAAACCGCCGGCGCCGAATTCGTCGGTTTCGATGACATGATCAAGAAATGCACTGAAGGCTGGACTGATTTCGACATCGCCATCGCCACGCCCGAAGCCATGGGTGAAGTCCGCAAACTGGGCAAAGTCCTCGGTCCGCGCGGACTCATGCCGAATCCCAAGACTGGCACCGTGACCGACGACACCGCCAAAGCGGTCAAGGAAGTCAAGGCGGGGCGCGTCGAGTTCAAGATCGACAAGGCCGGCAACATCCACGTTCCGGTGGGCAAGGCTTCGTTCAATTCGCAGCAATTGGAAGAGAACGCCCGCGCGGTCATCGAAGCAGTGGCCAAGGCCCGGCCGCACACGGCCAAGGGCGATTACATGATGAGTTGCACGCTTTCGGCGACCATGAGTCCGCCGGTGCGGGTTGACACGAAGGAATTTGCCTCGATCCACTGAACAGCTTGACGATTCAACGATTCAACCGCCTAACGCTTTAACGAACCATGCGCGCCGAAAAACAAAATATTTCCGCTGAGTACGTCGCCCGGCTCAACGCGTCTCCGTTCTTTATCGTGGTCGATTATCAGGGGCTGAAAGTCGGCCCGATCACGGAACTCCGCAAACGGCTGAACAAGGCCGGTGCTGAGATGCACGTCGTCAAGAATTCCATCTTCCGCGTCGCCGCGAAAGAAGCCGGTGTGGCCGATCTGACCGGCACGCTCGCCGGCCAGCTTGCGGTCGTGACCGGCCGGAAGGATGTCTCCACCACCGCCAAGGTGCTGAAGACGTTCTCCTCCGAGTTCGAAAAGCCGAAGCTGAAGTTCGGCTACCTGAACAATCAGCGGCTGGAAAGCAAAGACCTTCTAACCCTGGCGGATCTGCCAAGCCTCGAAGTGTTGCGCAGTAAGCTGCTGGGACTGCTCAACACTCCGGCGACAAACCTTGTGCGGCTGCTCAACACCCCGGCTACGCAGCTCGCCCGCGTGCTCAAAGCAAAGGCCGAGAAGGGGTAAAGCCCGACTGTGCGTTTCGCGTTTTACGCTTCGCGTCATTCGTAAAACGTCATGCGTAAAAAGTAACAAACACTTTCCCGCTCATGGAATTGATTGGCGGGAGCAACAAACAAACAACAACAAAAAATAGAGTGAATCGTCGGTTCGCGGCTGCGAACTCAAATCGCCGGGGCTTCGGCGGCGACGAGACTGAAAGGCAAACATGGCTGACCTCGCCAACATCGTAGATCAACTGAGCAAACTTACCGTGGTGGAAGCCGCGGACCTCGTAAAGAAACTGGAAGAAGCCTGGGGCGTAACTGCCGCGGCTCCCGTGGCGGTCGCCGCCGCTGGTGGCGCCGCTGCCGCTGCGGCTCCGGCTGCCGAAGCGAAGGACGCTTTCGACGTGATTTTGGAATCCGTCCCCGCCGACAAGAAGATCGCCGTGATCAAAGTCGTGCGTGAAGTGAAGGCCGGCCTCGGCCTCGCCGAAGCGAAGGCGCTGGTCGAGGGCGCTCCGAAGCCCGTGCTTGAAGGGGCCAACAAGGCCGATACCGACACCGCCAGGAAGAAGCTCGAAGAAGCCGGCGCGAAGGTGACGGTCAAGTAAAGTCTTTGAATTCGCCGGGACGGCGGGTGGTCTCACCGTCCCGTGCGAATCCAAGGCGGCGAAGACGCCGCCAACCGCGGACAATTACGGATACTGTAGCAGCGGAACTTAGATTTGGATTTTGGCAAGTTTCCCGCGAAAGCGGGGTGCTTGCTTTGTGTCGTTACGAATAGAACCAAGGGTCGGCGGGTGCCGGCCAAACTCGAAAAGACAATGCCATCGCGAGCCAACGAACGAATCAACTTCGGAAAAATCAAAGAGATCATCGCTCCGCCGAATCTCATCGAGTTACAGACCAACTCCTACGTTGAGTTTCTGCAACTCGACACCGCGCCCACCAAGCGCAAGAACATCGGCCTGCAGGCCGTGTTCAAGGAGGTCTTTCCGATTGAGAGTTACGATGGCAAAGTCGTGCTCGATTTTCATAGCTACGATATCGGCGAACCCAAGAACGACTGGTTGGAATGTTTGCGCGAGGGCATCACGTTCGGCGCGCCGCTCTACGTGACTTTCCTGCTCAAAGAAGAGAAGGGAACCAAGGAAGAGAAGGTCTTCATGGGCGAACTGCCGCTGATGACTCCGCAAGGCACCTTTGTCATCAACGGCGCTGAGCGCGTCATTGTCAGCCAGCTTCATCGCTCGCCCGGCCTGGCGTTTGAGGCTACGCAGCATCCCAATGGGAAGATGCTGCACAGCTTCCGCATCATTCCCGATCGCGGCTCCTGGTACGAGGCGCAGTTCGACACCAGCGATCTCCTCTACGTCTATCTCGATCGCAAGAAGCGCCGCCGGAAATTTCTCACCACGACATTTTTCCGCGCCCTCAACTTTCTCGACGGCGACGACAAGAAGAAAAACACAGGCTCCGACGCCGACATCCTCAAGATGTTTTACGAGATCGAGGAGCTGACGGTGAAGGAAGCTGAGAAGCTCGAAGACATCGGCAACAAGGTGCTCATCGAGGACGCCATCGATCCGGACAAGGGCGTGGTGGTCGCGCGCGCGTTCGAGCCGCTCTCCAAGGCCGTGGTCAAACAGATTGCCGAACTGGGCGTGAACAGGATCAAGGTGGTCGATACCACCGTGGATGATGGGATCATCATCAAGTGCATGAAGAAAGATCCCACCAAGGACGAGGAAGAGGCCTTGAAGGACATTTACCGCCGCCTTCGTCCCGGCGACCCGCCAACCGCCGCCAATGCCCGTGCGCTCATCAAGCGACTGTTCTTTGACCCGAAGCGCTACGACCTCGGCCGGGTCGGACGTTACAAGATCAAGCAGAAGCTCGGTCACGACGACAAGAATGACTCGCGCATCCTGACCAAGCTGGACTTGATCGCCGCGACCAAATACCTGCTCCGTCTCAAGAAGGGCGAAGGTTCGCTGGATGACATCGATCACCTGGGCAGCCGGCGCATCCGCACCGTCGGCGAACTGCTCGCCAATCAGTGTCGCGTTGGTCTGGCTCGCACCGAGCGTCTCGTGAAGGAGCGCATGACGCTCTTCGATCAAGGCCTGGAAGCCATGACACCGCAAAAGCTGATCAATCCGAAGGCCCTGAGCGCGGTCATCCGTGATTTCTTCGGCCGCAGCCAGCTTTCGCAGTTCATGGATCAGATCAACCCGCTGGCCGAACTGACTCACAAGCGTCGGTTGTCGGCCCTCGGGCCAGGCGGCTTGTCCCGCGATCGCGCCGGCTTTGAAGTGCGCGACGTGCATCCGTCGCACTACGGGCGCATCTGCCCGGTGGAAACGCCGGAAGGCCCGAACATCGGCCTGATCGCCTCGCTGGCCACGTTCGCGCGGGTCAATGACTTCGGTTTCCTGGAAACACCTTACCGCAAGGCGGAGAAAGGCCGTGTCACCGGCCACATTGACTTTCTGACGGCCGACCGCGAGGAGCAGTACATCGTTGCCCAGGCCAATGCGCTACTTGATGACAAAGGTCATTTTCAGACCAAGACGGTGACCTGCCGGGCCAAGGGCGACTTCATTGATGTCGATCCAGAGCGCGTTGACTACATGGATGTTTCGCCGAAGCAATTGGTGTCAGTTGCCGCGTCGCTGATTCCATTCCTGGAGCACGACGACGCCAATCGCGCCCTGATGGGGTCCAACATGCAACGCCAGGCCGTTCCGCTGTTGATCACCGAGGCGCCTTTCGTGGCAACCGGGTTGGAGGAACGCGTGGCCCGTGATTCCCGCGCTGTCCTGGTCGCCGAGGACGCGGGCAAAGTCGCGTCTGTGACGGGCAGCCAGATCATCGTCACCGAGAAAGGCGAACTGCCTGAAGGGAAGAAGAAGATTAAGCACGACCCGGCCAACGGCGTTTACGTTTATCCCGTCCGCAAGTTCATGCGGTCCAATGCCGCCACCTGCATCAACCAGAAAATCGTGGTCGAGAAGGGCGATCACATCAAGAAGGGCCAGGTCATCGCCGACGGTCCTTGCACCCAGGGCGGCGAACTGGCGCTGGGCCGGAATGTCCTCTGCGCCTTCATGCCGTGGAACGGCTACAACTTCGAGGACGCGATCCTGATCAGCGAGCACATCGTGAAAGAGGACATCTTCACGAGCATTCACATCGATGAGTTCGAGGTCGGCGCCCGCGACACCAAACTTGGCCCGGAAGAAATTACACGCGACATTCCCAACCTTGGGGATGAAGCACTCAAGAACCTCGGGCCCGATGGCGTCATCCGCGTTGGCGCCGAAGTCAAGCCCGGCGACATTCTCGTCGGCAAGATCACTCCGAAGTCCGAAACAGAACTCGCGCCTGAAGAGCGTTTGCTCCGCGCGATCTTCGGTGAGAAAGCCGCCGATGTGAAGGACACGTCGCTCAAGGTCCCGTCCGGCACCTACGGCATTGTCATGGACGTAAAGGTGTCGTCCAAGAAAGAACGCGACGGCAAGGACGAAAAGCCCGTTTCCTCCGACGCCAAAAAGGTGTCGAAACAGGTCCAGGAGGAGTTCAAGAACAAGATGGAGGAATTGCGCGAGCAGTTGACCGAAGCGCTCTCCAACATTCTGCTGGGCGAAAAGATTCCGCTCGACGTGGTAAACAGCGAGACCGGCGAAATCATCATCCCGGCCAACCGCAAGATCACCAAGACGCTGTTGCGCAAGCTCGCCCAGGTTTACGATCGCATCGAGATCGACCCCTCGCCCATTCGCAACAAGATCAACGAAATCATCGGCCAGTTCAAAAAGAAGTTCGACGACCTCCAGATGCAGCATGATCAGGAAGTCGAACGCGCCGAAGCCGGCGACGAAGTCGATGTCGGCATTATCAAGCAGGTCAAAGTGTACATCGCTTCCAAGCGCAAGCTCTCGGTCGGCGACAAGATGGCCGGACGCCACGGCAACAAGGGCGTGGTCGCCAAGATTGTGGCGGAAGAAGACATGCCGTTCCTTGAGGACGGCACTCCGGTGGACATCGTGCTCAACCCGCTGGGCGTGCCCTCGCGCATGAACGTGGGTCAGGTGCTCGAAACGCACCTGGGCTGGGCCTGCAAACTTCTTGGCATCAAGATCGCCACGCCAGTCTTTGATGGCATCCGGGAAAAGGACATTCGGGGCTATCTGAAGGAAGCCAAACTGCCCGAGCATGCGAAGATCAAGCTGACGGACGGACGCACGGGCGAGCCTTTCGATCAGGAGATCGTCGTCGGTTACATCTACATGATGAAACTGGGCCACCTGGTGGCGGACAAAATTCACGCCCGCGCGGTTGGACCTTACTCGCTCGTCACCCAGCAGCCGTTGGGCGGCAAGGCGCAATATGGCGGCCAGCGCTTCGGCGAAATGGAAGTCTGGGCCATGGAAGCCTACGGCGCGGCCTACACGTTGCAGGAACTGCTCACCGTCAAATCCGACGACGTGCAGGGCCGCACGCGCATTTACGAAAGCATCGTCAAGGGCGACAACTGCCTCGAAGCGGGCATTCCCGAATCCTTCAACGTGCTTGTGAAGGAAATGCAGTCGCTTGGCCTTGACGTGAAGGTGGGTTACTCCAACCCCATCGACCAGCCGCAGACCCCGCAAGTCTCGCTGGCCAACCTCGGTAACTAATTTGGCAACCAACTGTCAGGCGGACAAAAATTGTTGAACCTATGATCAGCACCAAAGAATCCACGCGTGAGTTGCTCGGCCTCGACAAGGTCAATCAAGTGGACCATGTCGCGATTGCCGTCGCGTCGCCCGAATCCATCCGCTCCTGGTCCAAGGGCGAAATCAAAAACCCCGAGACCATCAATTACCGCACCTTCAAGCCAGAGAAGGGCGGCCTGTTCTGCGAACGCATCTTCGGCCCGGTCAAGGACTGGGAGTGCTCCTGCGGAAAATACAAACGCATCAAACACCGCGGCGTCGTCTGTGATCGCTGCGGGGTCGAGGTGACCCTGGCCCGCGTGCGACGCGAGCGCATGGGCCACATCGAACTGGCCGTGCCCGTCTCCCACATCTGGTTCTTCAAGTGCATGCCCTCGCGCATCGGTCTCGTGCTTGATGTAACGGCCCGCAACCTGGAGCGCGTGATCTATTACGAGGATTACCTCGTGATCGATCCTGGCTCCACGCCGCTGAAATTGCACCAGCTTCTCAGCGAACATGAATATCGCGAGGCCCGCGAAACCTACGGGGCCGATGCGTTCGTCGCCAAGATGGGCGCCGAAGCCGTGCGCGACGCACTGGCCCAGGTCGATTTGCCCAAGCAGGTCGAACAGCTTCAGGTCGCGATGACCGAGACGAAGAGCAAACAGATCCGCAAGAAGATCGCCAAGCGCATCAAACTGCTCTCCGCGTTTCATGCCACCAAGGTTCGTCCCGAGTGGATGATCCTGACGGTGCTGCCCGTCATCCCGCCGGACCTGCGCCCCCTCGTGCCGCTGGAAGGCGGACGCTTCGCGACCTCCGACCTGAACGATCTCTATCGCCGCGTCATCAACCGCAACAACCGGTTGAAGAACCTGCTCCAACTCAAGACGCCGGAAGTCATCATCCGCAACGAAAAGCGCATGTTGCAGGAAGCGGTCGATGCGCTCTTCGACAACGGCCGTCACGGTCGTGCCGTCACCGGCGCGGGCAACCGCTCGCTCAAATCGCTCTCCGACATGCTCAAGGGCAAGTCGGGCCGCTTCCGTCAGAACCTGCTCGGCAAGCGCGTCGATTACTCGGGCCGCTCCGTCATCGTCATCGGGCCGGAACTGAAACTTCATCAATGCGGTCTTCCCAAGAAGATGGCGTTGGTGTTGTTCGAGCCGTTTATCATCCGGCGCTTGAAGGAACTCGGCTACGTCCACACCGTGCGCAGCGCCAAGAAGATGATTGAGCGCCAGTCGCCGGAAGTCTGGGACATCCTTGAAGAAGTCACGCGCGGTCATCCGGTGCTGCTCAATCGCGCGCCGACGCTGCACCGGCTCTCGATCCAGGCGTTCGAGCCAATGCTCATCGAAGGCGAGGCCATCCGCATTCACCCGCTGGTTTGCACCGCCTATAACGCGGACTTCGACGGAGACCAGATGGCGGTTCACGTCCCACTGTCCGTCGAGGCCCAGATGGAAGCGCGCCTGCTCATGATGGCGCCGCTGAACATCTTCAGCCCGTCCAGCGGCAAGCCGATCATGACGCCGACGCAGGACATCACGCTCGGTTGTTATTATCTGACCGCCGAACCGCGAACCATCGGTCACAAAAAAGCGGACAAGCCGATGCTGTTCGGCTCCAAAGAGGAAGTGCTCTTCGCCCATGCCGATGGCGCGCTCAAAACGCATGACCGCGTCGTGCTCGCCAACCCGGACATTGGCGCTAAGACCGAATACGGCTCCGCGGAGAAGAAGGTGATCGAAACCACGGTGGGCCGCGTTATCTTCAGCGAAATCTGGCCCGAAGAACTGGGCTTCCCGAACATCGTCGTCGGCAAGTCGCAACTCGGCACGCTGATCTGGAAATGCTACAAGATTTGCGGCCACGAAAAGACCGTGACGACGCTCGACAAGCTGAAGGAACTCGGTTTCCGCGAGGCGACCCAGGCCGGCGTCTCCATCGGCATCGACGACATGATCATTCCCAAGGAGAAGAGCCAGGAAATCGAAACGGCCCAGAAGCAGATTTCCGAAGTCGAAAAGCAGCACCGCAAGGGCGTCATTACCTCCGGCGAGCGCTACAACAAGATCGTGGACATCTGGACGCATTGCACGGATCAGATTTCGGGCGTCATGCTCAAGACGTTTGATGCGAACCAGGGCAAGCGCGAGTTCAATCCCATCAGCCTGATGGTCGATTCCGGCGCGCGCGGCAACAAGCAACAGGTTCGCCAACTCGCCGGGCTGCGCGGCCTGATGGCCAAGCCGAGCGGCGAAATCATCGAGAAGCCCATTCTCTCGAACTTCCGCGAGGGCCTGACCGTGCTGGAATACTTCATCTCGACGCACGGCGCCCGCAAGGGTCTGGCCGACACGGCGCTCAAAACCGCGGACTCCGGTTACATGACGCGCAAGCTGGTGGACGTGTCGCAGGACGTAATCATCCGCGAGGAGGATTGCGGGACCTCCAACGGAATTTGGGTGCAGGCCATTTACGAAGGCGAAGACGAGGTCGTGAAATTGAGCGACCGCCTGATTGGCCGCTGCTCGTGCGATGACATCCACGATCCGTTGAATCCAAGAAAGGCGCTGGTCAAAGCCAACGACGAGATCGACGAGATCAAAGCCAAGACCGTCGAGAGCGCCGGCATTGAGAAAGTGAAGATTCGCTCCGTGCTAACCTGCGAATCGAAACTCGGTATCTGCATGAATTGCTACGGACGCAACCTGGCGACCGGCGCGCGAGTGAAACTGGGCGAGGCCGTCGGCATCATCGCCGCGCAATCCATCGGCGAGCCGGGCACCCAGCTTACGATGCGCACGTTCCACACGGGTGGTGTCGCCGCGGGCCAGTTCAAGCAGCCGATGATCAAGCCCAAGCACGATGGTATTGTTCGCTATAACGACATCCGCTGCGTCGAATTGGAGGACGGCAATAACATTGTCCTGAACAAGAACGGCTCCCTCAGCATTTGTGCCGAGGATGGCCGCGAACTCGAGGCCCACAACATCGTCATCGGCTCTGTCATCTCCGTGGCCAACGGAAAGAAGGTGAAGAAGGGCGACACGCTGGTGCAGTGGGATCCCTACAACGTGCCGATTCTTTCCGAGAAGGCCGGCAAGGTGAAGTTCCACGATATCATTGAAGGCGTGACCATGCGCCAGGAGATGGACCAGACGACGGGCCAGGAAACGATCCTCATCATCGAGCACAAGGAGGATTTGCATCCGCAGATCATCATCCTCGACGATCATAATGAGCCGGTCGCCAGCTACCCGATTCCTTCTGGCGCGCACGTGGTCGTCGGCGCCGGAGACAAAATTGTGGCCGGCACGTTGATGGCCAAGACGCCGCGCAAGAGCGCAAAGACGAAAGATATCACCGGCGGTCTGCCGCGCGTGGCTGAATTGTTCGAAGCGCGCCATCCCAAAGACGCTTCGGAGATCTCCAAGATCGACGGGGTCGTGGACTTTGGCCCCAGCGTCCGCGGCAAGCGCTGCATCGTCATCAAGGACGTGCAGACCAACCTGGAGGAGGAGCACCTCATCCCGATTGGCAAGCACGTCATCGTCTTCAAGGGCGACTTCGTGAAGAAAGGCCAGCAGATGACCGAAGGCCCGATCGATCCGCACGAGATTCTGGACATCTGCGGCCCGCAGGAACTCCAGGAGCATCTGGTTAACGAAGTGCAGGAGGTCTATCGCCTGCAAGGAGTGACCATCAACGACAAGCACATCGAGATCATCGTCCGCCAGATGCTGCGCAAAATTCGCATCACCGAGCCGGGCGATACCCAGTACCTTTGGGGCGAGCAAATCGACAAGATTGATTTCGAAAACGAGAACCAGCGCGTCGAGAAGATGGGCGGCAAGCCCGCCGAAGCGCAGCCGGTCCTGCTCGGCATCACCAAGGCCTCGCTGGAGACGGAATCCTTCCTCAGCGCCGCCAGCTTCCAGGACACGACGCGCGTGTTGACCGAGGCCGCCACCATGAGCCGCGTGGATTACCTTCACGGGTTCAAGGAAAACGTCATCATGGGACACATTATCCCGGCTGGCACCGGCTTCACCAACCACCGCAAAGTGCAGCTCAAGCCGCTGGTCGAAGTTGAGGAAGAGCCGTTGCCTCCTGACCCGGAAGGCGTCGTGGAAGAACCGATTGCCGGTTGATTCAGCAGTGCGAAAGCCGCAAATACTTGTTGCAACCGAAATACCGGCTGTTAATAATCCGCGCTCCGTTTCTCTAAATGAGGGAATCGGAGCCAATTAGCAAAGAAATGCCGACCATCAACCAGCTCGTTCGCAAAGGGCGAAACAAGATTCGCTACAAGTCGAAATCTCCCGCCTTGGAGAATTCGCCGTTCCGCCGCGGCGTCTGTCTGCAGGTGATGACGCGGACGCCCAAAAAGCCGAACTCGGCGATGCGCAAGGTTGCCAAGGTCCGCCTGACCAACGGTTATGAGGTGATTGCCTACATTCCGGACGAGGGACACAACCTACAGGAGCACTCGATTGTCCTCGTGCGTGGCGGGCGCGTGAAGGACCTGCCCGGCGTGCGCTATCACATTGTGCGCGGTTCGCTTGATGCCGCCGGCGTGGAAAAGCGACGCGTCAGCCGCTCCAAGTACGGGGTGAAACGCCCGAAAGCGGCCAAGCCTGCGGCCGCCAGCTAGCCACTTCAACGTTTCAACGTTTAACGATTCAACGAACTCATGTCCCGACGCCACCAAGCAACCAGAAGGCCGCTGGCCGAAGACCCGAAATTCCGCAGCACGCTCGTCACGCGATTGGTCAACACGGTCATGTGCAACGGCAAGAAGAACACGGCCGAGCGGATTGTTTACGGCGCGTTCAATCAACTCGCCGAGAACAATGCCGCGGCCAATCCTTTGGAGATCCTTCAGCGCGCCGTGGACAACGCCAAGCCGCGTTTGGAAGTGAAGGCCCGCCGGGTGGGCGGCGCGACGTATCAGGTGCCCATCGAAGTCTCTTCGGATCGCCAGGCCTCGCTCGCGCTGCGGTGGCTCGTGGATTTCGCCGATGCCCGCAAAGGCATTCCCATGATGAAAGCGCTGGCCGCCGAGATCATGGAGGCCTACCAGGGACAGGGGAACGCCATCCGCAAGCGGGACGAGGTGCACAAGATGGCCCAGGCGAACAAGGCCTTCGCCCACTTCCGCTGGTAACAGACGTTTTTTTGAACGCCCCGAAGGCGCAGCAGGCATCGGGGCGTTTTTGTCGTAACAGTCAGTTGTAAGCAGCAATGCAAGAACGATCGCCAGTCAATTCGCCGAAGCGTCAGTACACGCTCGAGCGGACGCGCAACATCGGCATCGCCGCGCACATTGACGCCGGCAAGACGACGACGACCGAGCGCATTCTGTTTTATACCGGGCTCATCCACAAAATTGGCGACGTGGACGACGGCAACACCGTGACCGACTGGATGGAGCAGGAAAGGGAACGCGGCATCACCATCACCTCTGCCGCGGTGACTTGCTTCTGGACGCAGAAAGCGACCAAGCCCGGCGAGGAGAAGCTTTACAAATCGTTTCTCAACGTCGCCCATCGCATCAACATCATCGACACGCCCGGCCATGTGGACTTCACGGCCGAAGTCGAACGCTCCATGCGAGTGCTGGATGGTGCCGTCGCGGTGTTCTGTGGCGTCGCGGGCGTGCAGCCGCAGTCTGAAACCGTCTGGCGCCAGGCGACCAAGTACAAGGTGCCGCGCATCGCGTTCGTCAACAAAATGGACCGCACCGGCGCCAACTTTGAGAACGCGCTGAACGACATGCGCACCAAGCTCAAGGCGTATGCGTATCCCATCTTCCTGCCCATCGGCGCCGAGGACAAATTCGAGGGCGTCATCGACGTCGTGAACCAGAAGGCGATCTGGTGGGGCGCAGGCGACGTCGTGAACGAGGGCCTGAACTACGAGGTGAAGGACATCCCGGACGCCCTCAAGGCCAAGGCCCAGGACGCGCTCAAGGAACTCATCGACGCCGTTTCCAACAAGGACGACGCCATCGCCGAACTCGTGCTGGAAGAGAAGCCGATTGAACCGGCTGTTCTCAAGGCCGCCATCCGCCGGCTGACGTGTAAGATCGAGCTGGTGCCGGTGCTCTGCGGCTCGGCCTTCAAGAAGAAAGCCGTGCAGGTACTGGTGGACTCGGTCATCGACTACCTTCCCAGTCCGCTGGACGTTCCGGGCGCCGAAGGCACCGAGCCGGGCACCGAGAACGTCGTCAAGGTCGAAACCAACGACAGCGCCAAGTTCTGCTCGCTGGCCTTCAAGCTTTGGACCGATACCTATGCCGGCAAGCTCGTGTTCTTCCGCGTCTATTCCGGTCAGCTCAAGAAGGGCGACACCATTTACAATCCGCGCACCCGCAAACGCGAGCGCGTCAGCCGCCTGATGATCATTCAGGGCAGCGAGCGCAAGGACATCGAACAGGCTTATGCCGGCGACATCGCCGCGCTGGTCGGCCTGCGCAACATCACGACGGGCGACACGCTCTGCAATGAAGACTTCGACGTGACTCTCGAACCGCCGACGTTCCCCGAGCCGGTCATCAGCATGGCCGTGGAGCCGAAGACCAAGGCTGACCGCGACAAGATGTCCGAAGGCTTGCAGCGGCTCGCGGAAGAAGATCCGACCTTCCGTTGTTTTACCAACGAAGAAACCGGCCAGCTCATCATCGCGGGCATGGGCGAGCTGCACCTCGAAATCATCATCGACCGCCTCAAGCGCGAATTCAAAGTCGAGGCCAACGTCGGCGCCCCGCAAATCGCCTACCGCGAGACCATCACCAAATCGGCGGACGGCGAGGGCAAGTTCATCCGTCAGTCCGGTGGCCGCGGCCAGTACGGGCACGCCTGCATCCAGATTCAGCCCAACGAAAAGGGCAAGGGCATCGAGATCGAAAACAAGATCGTGGGCGGCGCCATCCCGAAGGAATACATTCCGGCGGTGATCGACGGAATCGAGGAAGCCATCCGGGGCGGCGTCTATGCCGGCTACCAGGTCATCGACCTCAAGGCGCAGGTCGTGGACGGCACGTTCCACGAAGTGGACTCGAACGAACTGGCCTTCAAGATGGCCGGCATCTTCGCGCTCAAAGACGCCTTCAAGAAGGCTGGCCCGATTCTGCTGGAGCCAATCATGAAGGTCGAAGTCACCACGCCCGACGAATACCAGGGTGACCTGCTCGGCGACATCAACCGCCGCCGCGGCACGATTATTGGCATCGACGCCAAGGCGGGCCAGACGATCCTCAACGCCCATGTGCCGCTGGCCGAAATGTTCGGCTACGCCACCGCCATCCGCTCGCTCTCCAAAGGCCGCGCCTCCTACTCGATGGAGCCATTCAGCTTCGAGCAAGTGCCCAGTTCCGTCGAAAAAGCCATTCTCGACACCGCCGCCAAACGGCCAGCCGCGCGAACCTGATCAAATGGTTCAGGGTGGAACGGCCAACTTGGCCGTTCTCGGCGGCAACTTGCCGCCGAGTCAAACGCACGAAACCTTGTTTTCCCTTCAGCCTGCGGCCCGTTCCACCCGGATTTCATCTGCATCGTAGAGCCGACGTAAGGAGGCTCTGATCTCCATCACACGTCCCCTTTCTTGAAGTTTCAGTGTTTCAGCGGTTGAGCCTCTTTACCACGAGACGAGCAGCCTCCGGGATCCTGTATCTCGATCTCGCTTAAAGCTCCCCCACGACATCCCGCAACTGAACTTTCAGTGCCCTGGCGATCCTCAATAACACATCCACCGTGGGCACTTTGTGGCCACGCTCAATCTGGCCGAAGTAAACCGGATTGATGTCCACTTTCTCAGCCAACGGTTCTTGAGTCAGACCCGCTGCCTTGCGATGTTTGCGCACTCCTTCGCCCAGCAGCTTTCGATCTTTTGGCGTGACCGCTTTTGCCTAAGATCGGAACAGTCACCTCTCGGATCGCACAGATTCTAATAGCTATCATTTTCCGCTTGCATTCCCGCGCCGCGCGCGTAGAACCGGCGGCGCTGAACGGGAGACGGTCTGGAGGTTCAGCCCCGTGAATAACGCGCTCGGATAGGCTGATAATGATCTTATGAATTATCGTAACTGCAGAATTGCTTTGTTTGGAGTGGTGCTGGCCGTTGGCATTTTTAGTGGCCATGCCCAGGCCCAGGAAACGCCTATTTTCGGAACCTTCTACTCGATGCAGATGACTAACCAGCCGCCGCTGCCATTTAATCCGTTTCCGGAGCTGCCGCTGTATGAGCTGGGGCAGGGCATTTATGCCTACGATGATCGCGAAGTGGATTACGCCGCCTGGCGCCAGCAGCAAGCTCAATCCCAGCAGCCTTCGGCCGGCGCCCAAAACAAATCCGGCGTGATGCTGGCGGGCGGCTCAGGTTCCGGCGCACAGACGATGAGCGGTCCGTCGCCGCCGGGGTGCTGCGGCGGTGGAGGCGGAGGTGGATTCATCGCTTGCGACGGGCCGACCAACTTCGTCGTCACTTACACTTATTCTTCCAGCAATCTGTGGCTGGATATTACGCGGGCGGCCAACAATGTGGCGACGCTGCGGATTCATACTTCCACCACGAATGCTGCTTATGATGTTTTCGGGACGACGAATCTCAATCAACTGGCGTTGCCGGTGTTGAGCCAGACCAATTGGGCGTGGCTGGTGCGCGCGGAGGGCAGCTCAACGAGTTTCCTGTGGAACAACCTCGTGCCATGCGCGGCTTTCTTTGAGTTGGGCACCATGCTGGATGAGGATGCCGATGGGTTGACAACGGCGTATGAGGGTCTGGTCAGCCATACTTTGGCCGGGAATGCGGACTCGGATGGGGACGGCCTGGCGGATGGCGCGGAGGTGTTGCAAGGGCGGGATCCGCTGGCAGGCTGGGTGACAGATACCAGCGGCACGGTGGGTTTAGAAATGACGGTGTGGCGGCGTTAACTTCAAGGAGGAATTATGAAGAGGGCCTGTTGGCTGTTTTTGGCTTTGTGGGCGCTGGCGATGCCGGCGCGCGGGGAGGTCGTGGTGACGATGAGCAGCAACAGTTATGCGTGCGCCAACGACACGTTCACGATTCGGCTGGCGGATAATGCCATCACGCGCCCGGCGACCAATTGCGGCGGCGTGACCTACTTGGAGAGTGACTTGCGCGCGGGCCTGGAGCCGGGGCGGACTTACACGGTCACCGCGGAAGGGGCGATCTGTTCGGCGCATCTATTCTTTGCGGTGCCGGGTTGCTACAAGTTCTTCATCAATGGGGTGGAGGGTTACGCCATTCACGAGGGCACCACCAATTCGCCGCCGGGCAGTACAGCCGGTTCGTGGCAGGTGGAGGTGCGCCATGAGCGGCTGCTCTCCATCGACTTCGATGTGCCCAAGGTGGACGACCGTTTTGTGCTGGCGGCCGACGGCGTCTCCGTGGCGCATCCGTCCATTAAGAGCGTGAGTGGTTCGACGGCTCTGGTGGCGCCGTTGACGTGGTCGATTGTGTCGGAAGATAAGTTGGATTGCCAGATCGACGCGACCAACGGCACGGTGCGCGCGGGCGAGCGGGAGGGGACGCTCTTGATCAAAGTGATCGATTCGTCAGTGCCGCCCTGCCAGGTGTTGGAGGAACTGGATTTGCGAAAGTGCGTTTCCTGTGAAGGCGAGTCCTGCACCATTGGCTCGGTCTCGGCGGAGTTGGGCAGCGTGGCGGTGCGGGTCAATCTCGGGCGCGGTTTTCGCGGGGAGTTTGTGGGCGCGTTGGGGATTTACTCGACCAATCCCGCGGCCAACTTCGGCGCGTCCTCGCTGTTGCGTTATCCATTTCGGCGCAATGGCGTCGAGCCCATCACGAATGCGGCCGGGGTCTTGCAACAGGTGCGGGTGCCGCAAGGCCTGGTGGTGGTGCAGCCGGGCGGGGCCTCGAGTTACTCGCTGTTATTTTACCGGCCCGAGCATGTGCTGCTGAAGGTCAACGGGCTTTACCAGTTGACGGGCGATCCGCCCTTTGCCTCCGTCAGTCTGAGTGTGCCGGTGGCCAACTCGCTCTTGGTCGCCTCCAGCGTGGGCCAGCCGTGGCTCTATCGAGCGCTGGCGGGCAGTGAGTGGACGCTGACCTCCGGCCTGGAGTCGGTCCTTTCCACCAACGGCGTGAAGATCGAGAAGCTCAAGACGGTGTGGAGCGGCGCGGGCAATTCCTTTCGCACGGTCACGCGCACGATCATGAATGGCCAGGGCCAGACCAATACGGTGAGTTCTCGCGCCTATCGCAAGTTCACCTGGGGCGAACCGCTGGAGGAGGAAGTCTTGGGCGTGGGCGCGACCGCGCTCACGAATCGTTACCTGTATTCCACGGATGGGCGCCGGCTCGAGACCACGCTGGCCGATGGCGGGTGGAGCATCGAGTTTTTCGACACCCGCGGTCGGGTGACGGAGCGCTATAGCGCCTTCGCCGATCAAACGGCGACGACGAACAAGTTGCTCTGCCGCTTCACCGAATCGATCTATGCCACCAGTGTCGTTCCCGGCTCAGGAGATTTGGGGCGCATTTCCACCAACACGCCGCGGCGGGTCACTGAGTTTCTGCTGGGCACGGAGGTGGCGCGGCGATACGAAGTCTTTCGGCAAGTCGGCCAGCGCGACGAGCACCTGTCCATCGTTTGCCTGGCTAGTAACGCCGCCTGGAATCATTCGAGCAATCTGGTCACCACGCGCGTGGCCCACCACGGCGGGGAGTTCCACGGCACGCTCCTGAAAACCATTCTTCCCGACGGCACCATTGAAACTTACGAGTACGCCGCCAACCGCTTGCTCCAAACCCTCGCGCGCGGCCAACCCCAGTTTACCGGCAGTGACGTGGTCAGCGATGGCGCGCGCGTCGTCACGGAGCTGACGCCGGTCGGGGCGCTACTCACCCGCACCAACTTCGATGTGGTCTCCAGCGCCATCACCGGTCAGGAGATTTTCAGCGAGCACGACGACTACGGACGCCCGCGCCAGGTGACTTATCTGGACGGCACTTCTACCTACACCGAATTCGGCTGTTGCGGGCCGACGCTGGAAGTGGATCGCGACGGCGCGACCACCACCTACACCTACGACGCGTTGCGCCGCCGCCATACCGAATCGATGCACGGCCTGGTTTATCGCGTCACCAACGACGCCGCTGACCGCGTGCTGGCGCGCTTGCGCCAGGGCACCGATGGGACGCTGCACACCAATGCCAGCCACGCCTACGATTGGGCGGGACGGCTCACCAATTCCTGGAACGCACTGGGCCAGCCGGCGCGTTTTCATGAGACCAACGCGCCCGGCCGCCGCGTGACCACCACTTACGCCGATGGCGGCGCGCGGGTGGAAGAGTTTTACCGCGACGGCCAGCCCAAGCGCGAAACCGGCACCGCGACCTTCCCCCGCCGCTTCGAATATGGCGTCACCAATGGCTCGGCCAACGGCGTCAATTGCGCGTTGAGCTGGCGCAAAGAGATCAAACTCACCGACACCGGCGCCGACACGCCCGAGTGGATTCTCACGCTGGCCGATCCCGCCGGGCGCGAGGTCAAAACGCTCTACGCCGCCCCGCCCGGCCAGCCCGTGCCGGCGAGCGAGTGGGTCTTCAACGCTCAAGGCCAGTTGAGCAAGGAGATCGATCCCGACGGTGTGACCACGCTCCATCTTTACAACGCCAGGGGCGAACCGCGCTATCGGGTGCTCGATGCCAATCGCAACGGCGCCATCGACTGGAGCGCAACCAATGGCGAACAAATCGTCGAAACGCTCTTGAGTGTCACCGCCGGTCCGGGCGAAACGGTGCGCCGGGCGCAGACCAGCGTGACCGCGCAGGACGGCAGCCCCACGCTGACGACGGTGGCGGCCACCGAGACGAGCCTCGACGGCTTGCGCGTCTGGCAAACGCTTCACGGCCAGACGACTTATGCGCAGACCACCTACGCGGGCAACGTGCGCACCGTCCTGGTCGTCGCCCCCGACGGCACCACGACCACCAGCACTTATGTCGATGGCCGGTTGGCCAGCGTGCAGACGCACCATCCCGTGCTGAACGAAACGTTGCGCGCTCTCGATTACACTTACGACGCCCACGGGCGGCTGGCGGGAATTTTCGATCATCGCACCGGTCTGACGACGAATGTCTTCGATGCCGCCGACCAGCGCGTCTCGGTCACGTTGCCGGCGTCCAACGTGGGCGAAGCGCCTTTGACCACCAGCTTCCAATACGATCCGGTCGGGCGCGAAAGCCACGTCTTCCTGCCTGATGGCGGCGTGGTCGCGCGCAGCTATTACTCCAACGGCCTGCCGCGCCTGGAACAGGGTGCGCGCGTCTATCCGAGCGAACAGCGCTACGATGCCCAGGGCCGGCTGAGCGCGCTGCTGACCTGGACCAACTTCGCCACGTTGAGCGGCGCGGCCACCAATCAATGGCATTACGACGCTTATCGCGGCTGGCTGACCAATCGCGTTTTCGCCGGGAGCAACGGGGTCTTCTACAGCTACACCAATTCGGGCCGGCTGGCCTTGCGCCGCTGGGCCCGCGGCCTGGAGACCCGTTACGGCTACGACGCCCTTGGCCAGCCCAGCGTGGCCAATCACAGCGACGCCACGCCCGATGTGTTCTTCACCCGCGACCGCCTGGGCCGCCCGCGCCGCCTTGAGGAACGCGGACCCACGCTCACCAACGTGACGCTGCTGACCAATCATTTGGCCGGCCATCTCCTGAGCGAAGCACGCGCCGGGGTGCTGGTGACCAATGGGTACGACGCGCGCTTCCGCCGCACGCGCTGGCGGCTCTCCACTTCGTTGTGGAACGACAGCATCACTTACGGCTACGACGACGCCTCGCGCCTGCGCGGGGTGACCAACAGCGGTTATGCCGCCGAATATATTTATCAGGCCGGCAGCTCGCTGGTCGCGCAAACCCTCGGCTGGGACTTGAACGCGGCGGGCGGGCCGGCCGCGCGGCTCATCACCGAGCCGGTGCGCGACGCGCTGGACCGCCTGACCAGCCTGCCGCATCGCCTGGGCAGCAGCGCGATTGCCGCCAGCTACGCGCCCGCTTACAACGCCGCCGGCCAGCGCACCGCGGTGACCAACGCCGACGGCTCGCGCTGGGACTACAGTTATGACGCGCTCGGCCAGGTCACGGCGGGCCATCGCCGCCAGGCTGGAGGCGCGGCGTATTTGGGCCAGCAAATTTGACTACGGCTTTGACGACA